>Ga0255170_1000095_pt1 | contig 46651 bp, 44 predicted proteins | sample Atl_Yuk_RepA_8d_FD_186015 | JGI IMG/M metagenome (GOLD analysis project Ga0255170, IMG submission 186015) | Freshwater microbial communities from Altamaha River, Georgia, United States - Atl_Yuk_RepA_8d | ecosystem: Environmental > Aquatic > Freshwater > River | place: USA: Georgia | collected...
CTCATTAAAAAAGTTTAATAAAGCGACTTTTTTCTTTACCCCTGAGAAAGTCTTTCGTTCTTCAATTCTTGGTCGTTTACCATTGGGATCGCGATTAACTACTGCTGTTCCACATGAAATCTGTAAGAGGGTTGCACCTATTAGAACTAGCAAAGAAAATCTTTTGAATGCTTTACGATACACGACAAACTCCATCCACTATTAATCTATTCATCTATCACAACATGCTTTATGGGCATACATAACTAAAGTATACCTTGATCCAAAGACATTTCAAGATGGATAACAGACGTTTAACTAAATGGGACCTGGCAATTGATTTATGATTAATATTTCATTTGTTTGTTGATCGAAGGTCATTGATTGAACTGAGCACTCAATTTTTTTCTCACAAGTTTTTATAAACTCTTTAGCGATTATATCTAAAGGCAATAAATCTTCTTTTAAGGTTATAATCACTTGATCAGAATTCATTTTGAGCAGTTGAAATGACTTTTTTTGCTTCCCTAAAAAATCTTCTAATTGAGCTTTTATTTTAATCGCTTCACTTAAACTTTTAAATCCTTTTATTTTTAACTCTACCGATGGTGTCTTTAAATTATCTCTATAACTAAGTAAGTCGATTGAATCCGAAAACTGAAAATAGATATTTGCGATAGCACTAGCGAGAACAGATGGAAATGTATCTTTACCAGACAACTCTCGAGTAACCATTTTATAATCGCGACCAAATAATAAATATCCTGATGACTTTTGCTGTATAATAATACTGCCAGAAATATTCAACTTGTTAATTTTCTTTTCATAATCTAAATGATTGATAGCATGATCCGAAAAAATTTCAATGAGAGTTGTCAGTTTTAAATGCAATAGAGGATCAGTGTTATTTTTGTTTTTAAGTTCTTGTTCATTGGTCCAGAACTTAACTTTAAAATCTTGATTTTTTAGTCCTATTTTCTCTTTGATATTTTTTTCCAAATACTGCATCACGGAGTTTCTAACACTCTCCCACGTTTTGGACTTATAAAACTCTAGGGGAATAATTCTAGCGTCTATTTCAATAAACAATTCAAGATCAAATTTTTCTTCATTTTTTTGTTCTAGAGTATTTTTATCTATCTTTGCCAATGCATCTCTGAATGCAGAATCAGCTAATTTATTTTTCTGCATTCCATCAGATTGTTCATCATTGTACTCATGCGGTTCACTGAGATCGCGATCATCGAGTATAGATTTTTCCTCTACTGCGTTAACAAAAAAATTACCGTGCATGAAAAAGGCAATAAAGAGTGAACATATGATTTTATAAAACATAAACTCCTCACAGTTTAATTTTCAATGATTTGAATGCCTAGATACACTTGAAAAGTGAATCGTTGTAGGTATAAACGGAATCATTATAGGTAAACACTTCATCTTCATTATTTTTTCAGCATTAGTTTTAATTACCAACTTCTTCTATCCGACCATCGACAATAAATTTAACTGCATTTTTGTTAAAAACTTCATTTATTCTATGGGCAAGCTGCGGTGTTGGATTAATTAAATACTCGTCCCCCAAAGGCAACCTCGCACGTCCTTCGTCCGATTCAAAAACTAAATGCATCGGGGTTCCTCCGCGATAACTAAGTAAGACATCTCTTAACTTTACTAGTTTATGTTCAGATAAATCCTCTATTGAGACATTTATTCTAACTCCTGTAATTCTGTTTTCTGACTGCTCACTTAGTTTATGAATTTTTTCTGCTATTAATTTCCGAGGACTTTCTTGTAGATTAACTTTACCTTCGATAAGTAAAGGTAAATCAGAACTGAGTAAAGATTCAAATTCAAGATAAGTACGTGGAAAAATAATACACTCAATTTTACCAGTTAAGTCCTCTAGTTGAGCAAAGCACATTTTGTCGCCCTTTTTAGTAAGAATGACTTTCTTACTTGTTAACTGGCCAGACAAAGTCATACTTCTTTGTTGGTCGCTCCCCAAGCAATCTTGAACTGCAGACAAATTCATGGTCGATAATTCTTTCATTAAACTAGTGTATCGATCGAGGGGATGACCTGAAATATATATCCCCATTAACTCCGCCTCATAAGCCAATTTTTCGGTGTGATCAAAGTCGGCGACAACTTGAATATCCAACTGTGAATCTTTTTGAACTTCAGTCTGATCAACCATATCGAAAAGTGAAATTAAACCCTGCTCACTTTCATCTTGACGTTTTTTACAATAGGCCAAAATCATTTCCAGATTTTCCAATAATGTTTTCCGATTTAGCTTTTCAATATCATCAAAAGCTCCAACTTTTATCAATGATTCAAAAACTCTTGTGTTGATTAATTTTAAATTTATTCTTTCACAAAAATCCATAAAGCTCTTAAATGGCCCTTTAGCATTTCTTTCACGAATCATTTCTAAAACGGCACCCTCTCCAACGTTCTTTATCGCACCCATTCCAAATCGAATATTTCTACCGACGACGTTAAAATGCCAAATTGATTCATTTACGGAAGGAGGAAGCACTTCGATTGAAAATCTTTTTGCATCGGCGATATACTGGGTCACCTTATCCATATTTCCCAATTCACTGGACAACAATGCTGCGAAAAATTCTGCGGGATAATATTTTTTTAGAAATGCGGTTTGATATGAAATAACTGAATATGCAACAGCGTGAGATTTATTAAAACCATACTCAGCAAATTTCTCCATTTTATCAAAGAGGTCATTTGCCTTTGCTTCATCGTAACTTCTCTCTTTTGCACCTTGTAGAAAAATTTGGCGATGATGGGCCATTTCATCAGCTTTCTTCTTCCCCATCGCTCTTCTTAACATATCAGCTTGACCAAGTGAGTAGCCCGCAACGATTCGCGCGACGTTCATAACTTGCTCTTGATAAATAATGACTCCGTAGGTGTCTTTTAACACTGCTTCGAGCGTTGGAAATGGGTATTGTCTTTCTTTGCGACCATGTTTAATTTCAATAAACTCATCCACCATTCCAGATTCAAGAGGACCTGGACGATAAAGTGCATTAATGGCAGAAATATCATCGATTGATCCAGGCTGAATTCTTTTACAAAGGTCGATCATTCCAGAACTTTCTAACTGAAATACTCCAGTCGTTTCTCCTTGAGAAATAAATTTGTAGACTTCAGGATCTTCTAAATCAATGGCTTCGATATCAAATTGAGCGTCTTTATCTCGACGAATAAAAAGCGATGCATTTTCGATAACTGTCAGTGTTTTTAAACCTAAAAAATCAAATTTAACTAAGCCAATTTTTTCAGAAAAATCTTTATCAAATTGAATAACTTTTTCGCCTTCGCGCCCTTTAAATAAAGGGCAGTAACTCACCAAGGGCTTATTGGTTATAATAACTCCAGCAGCATGAATAGAAGCATGGCGAAGTAAGCCCTCTAGCCTTTTAGAAATATTGATGACCTGTTTGATTCTTCCATCTGACTCCATTAATTCAGAAATTTTTGGCTCGAGCTCAAGAGCCTTATCGATGGTCATTTTTAATTCTTCAGGGATAAGTTTACTTATGACGTCAGCTTCACTAAACGATAAGCCAAAAACTCTCGATACATCTTTAATGACGGCTTTAGCTTGCAACTTTCCAAAAGTAATAATTTGTCCTACCCGCTCTTCACCATATTTCCTAGTTACATATTCAATGACTCGATAGCGATTATCTTGACAGAAATCCACATCGAAATCGGGCATAGAAACCCTCTCTGGATTAATAAAACGCTCAAAAAGTAAGTTAAAAGGAATAGGATCGACGTTGGTAATTTCCAAAGAATATGCAGCAATAGAACCAGCACCAGAGCCTCTACCAGGGCCAACGGGGCAGCCATTTTTTTTTGCCCATTTAATAAAATCAGATACAATTAAAAAGTATCCTGGAAATCCCATTTTTAAAATCATGGAAATTTCATCTTCTAAACGCGAAAGGTACTTAGGCTTAATTTCAGTTTCCCAATTTTCACTTTGTCTTAGTTTCACAAAATGTGGCCCGTTAAATCGCGCCTCTAATCCCTCTCGACACAATCTCGAAAAATAAACTTCTGATGTCTCATCTGTTTCTATAGGATAATCGGGTAGATGATAAATTTGATTGCCAGATTCATCTTTCCACTTAAATTCGACATTGCACTTATCAGCTACTTTTAGCGTATTATCGCAAGCATCTGGAGCATAGTGAAAAGCTGCACGCATTTCTTCGGGAGTTTTATAAAAAAACTCATTAGTCGTGAGCTTCATTCTTTGTTCATCGTTTAAAGTTTTACCAGTCTGAACACAAAGCAGGACCTCTTGAGCGGCGGCATCCTCTCTCGTCAAATAATGACAATCATTAGTGGCTATTAAATTTATATGATGTTGACGGGCAAAAGCGACTACTTTTTCGTTGACTGGTTTTTGCTCAGGAATCCCATTTTCTTGAATTTCTAAATAAAGATCATCTCCAAAAATTTCATGCAGTTTAAAAATAGCCTTTTGCGCTTTATCATCTTGATCGGTATAAAAATGGTAACCAACTTCACCCTTTAAACATGCAGTGGAGCAAATGAGCCCTTCACTAAACTCTCGCAATAATTCATAGTCAGCGCGCGGTTTATAGTAAAATCCCTCCATGTAAGCTTTCGATAATAGCTTACATAAATTTTCGTAACCTTTGTTATTTTTACAAAGAAGAATGAGATGATGGATTTGGTGTCTCGACTCCATTTCATCTTGTGAGCCAACAACTTTTTGTTTTTTAAGCGCTCCTTTTTCAAACCTTGATCCAGTTGTAAAATAAATTTCTGATCCCAAAATAGGTTTAATTTTTGCCGCCTTACATTGAGTGTAAAAATCAATGGCTCCAAACATATTACCGTGATCAGTTTGAGCTATGGCCGGAACATTTAACTCCTGAGCTCGCTTAATTAAATCTTTCAAGCGAATTGCTCCATCGAGCAAGGAATACTGCGTATGTAGATGAAGATGGACAAAACTATCGGGATGAGTTTCTAAAAAAGATGTCGACTGAGTCATGGAGAAAATCCTTTTGCCCTCGAGGGCTTCATTTTCTCTATTTTCTCCCAAGCAGCAAGCCTTTGTCTCTAATTCTTCGAGCTAAAATTCATATACATTTTTTACATTTCAGCTATTTTATTATTGAATCCTAGTAGTAATTTTTGTAAACCTAGACAACTTAAGAATACCGGTAGAAAGGTATTCCACTGGTTTACCAAAAACTACTCTAACTATATGAAAAAACAACGAGCGACTCAAACCTTTAACCCTCTCCAATTGAGCTTTGAATTCAACCAACTCCCTATGGAAAAAGATCGCAATTTCCATCTTGGAGGGCGCTCGTTTTACTTTTTTGACTTTGATGACAATCTCGTTTTTTTACAAACCACCGTCATTCTATTCCATAAATATAATCAAACTGAATTAGAACTTTCTAGCGGAGAATTTGCTCGCATCCACCGCGATGTGGGAGTCAAAGGCCCATACCAAGACTATTTTCTAGATTTTAATGATGAACACGGAACTTTTCGCAATTGTCGCGATCAATTTTTTAAAACACAGGATATCAATCTTATTAATCAAGAAAAATTTGTCCGCGACATAGAACATGTTTTAAAAACAAATCTTACCAACTTTAAAGCACCATCTTGGGATTCATTTTATCATGCGACTTACAACCACCGCCCCGTTTCTATAATAACTGCCAGAGGTCATCAAATTCCCACGATCAAGACTGGCATTGATAAATTTGTTGAGCGAGGACACCTCCCTCACTCTCCCAATTATTTAACAATTTATCCAGTCAGCAACATTGAGACGCGGATTGAACTAGGTGATCATCATTTAAATTTAAGTGTGGCTGAATTAAAAAAATTGGCCATTAGAAAAAGTGTAGAAAAAGCAATTGAAATATATGGTTATTCACCTTACCACCGCTTCGGGATGAGTGATGATGACTTCAAAAACATAGAATTAATCACTGAAGAAATGCGTGCCCTCAAAAGGATTTACCCTGAAATGACTTTTTATGTGATTGAGACTCAAAAAGACTCTTTAACAAAATTTGAAATTCTCGAACATGAGACGAGAGAATTTCAATTGAGTTCAATTCACGCCAAACAACTTTCTTTATTTTAAAATTTTAAGCTTTTAATAAAATAATTTTAAAATGAGCTCCAACCTTAGACGGAGATAAAAGTAACTTTCCACCATGTGATTCTGCAATTTTTCGAGAAAGAGATAACCCCAAGCCCGTACCTTTTCCAAAATCCTTCGTTGTAAAAAGACTATCAAATATTTTTTCTTGTAAATCTAAAGGCACTCCAGGGCCATTGTCTACCACATTGATTTCAACGAACTCATCCATGATAACTTGAGATGAGATAGAAATGACTTTAACTTCTGTATGCTCGAGAGCATCTGTTGAGTTATTCATAAGATTGACAAAAATTTGCGCTAGTTCTGGCTCGGTTGCCCTCACGTTTACATGATCTAAACTTTCATCAAGTATGATTCTTACACCTTGCTCTTTAAGTTTAAATTGTACAATCAGCAAGGCTTCTTCTAGTGCATTTTTTAAAATGACAGGAACTGTTTCAGATTTATCAGAATGGTGAGAAAAAGCTTTAATACTTTTAACAATAAATTTAATCTGAGCTAACATCTTGTCTATTTGAGCAGTATACTTATGAACTTCATAAAATTTATCTTCTGCAAGTGTCGATATTTTAAAATTTGCATATTGTAAAACTTGAATTGGTGATGCTATTTCGTGGGCAATCCCTGCTGCCATCTCACCCAGCATCGTAAGCTTTTCATTTTTTTCCAATAATCTACTTTGAGACGAAACCTGATCTGATAATTTATCTTGAGTTAATCCCATCGAAATAAACAACATAAAACCCAATACAATTCCAATCGCCCAAATTACGACCGCCGTTTTAAGCACTAACAACTTATCTGATTTGAGTTTTTTATTTCTCAACTCTAAAAGATACTTTAAATTTACCATAGAGCTAATATTAAAATCATGAAGTGCCAGAATAAAATCTTTTTCCGCATCGGGATTTTTGTTCATCAACTCATTTTCAAAACTACTTTTAATTTGAGAAAAATGATTTAGCATTTTATCAGAATCCTCAAAAAGGATCGTACTTTTTTGAGGATCTTCATTATAAAGAATATAGAGGGCATATTGAATATCACTAATTTCATTTTTTACAAATTTATAATCGACATTTTTCCTCGATAGCAACTGAAAGAGCCTCGGAATTTTAAGCGTGGTAATATCCATTAGATAATATGGGCCTAACTCAGGGTCTAGAATCAAATTTGAATAATTGGCAATAAACCTAATGATGGGGGAAAAAAACAAATCTGCCCACTCTTCTTTATTGTGAATATTTTTTCGATCCAAATCAGTTTTAAGAGTCTTCAGTCTCTCTTTGGATACATTAAAAATATTTTTTTCAATCAAACTCTTTTCAATAAAATCATTAAGCTCACTTTTCTCAAAAGGGATGTCTAACATCACCTTTTTATAAAAACTCATGACTTGCGTTAGTTGTTCGATCCCTTTTATTTCTTGTGAGGTGAAATAGTATTGATCATTGAAATTTTCATATTGGGAATAAACGAGATAAAATGATGGACCAGTCATTAAAAAACAGATTAAAACAAAAATCATTATTACAATTTTTTTAGGTAGTTTCATTCACTTCTCATAAATATAGACGACGTTTCTTGTATTATACCTCGAAACAAATTGTGTACAAGAATGGACTCATAATTTAATTATCAATAAACTATTCCCACTCAATGGTGGCTGGTGGCTTTGAACTTATATCATAGACAACGCGAGTGACACCAGATACTTCATTGCAAATGCGACGACTCACTTCAGCTAAAAAATCAAACGATACCCGACTAAAACTAGCCGTCATTCCATCGCTGGATTGAACCATTCTAATCGCTACCACTTTTTCATATACGCGCTCATCTCCTTTAACTCCGACAGTTCTAATGGGAAGCAAGACTGTAAAAGCTTGCCAAGTTTGATTATAACAATCAAATTTTAACATCTCATCTAGTAAAATTTGATCACTTTGGCGCACTATTGCTAAGCCTTCCTTTGTTATCTCTCCGATTATTCTAAGAGCAAGTCCCGGACCTGGAAATGGGTGTCTATAAACCATTCCCTTTTGTAAACCCAAATGTATTCCCAATTTTCTCACTTCATCTTTAAACATTGTACGTAGCGGCTCCAACAATTCCAAATTCATTTTATCCGGAAGACCACCAACGTTGTGATGCGACTTAATTGTGACCGAAGTGCCTTGCTTTCCATGCGGCGAAAATGATTCAATAACATCCGGATAGAGCGTACCTTGTAATAAATGAGTAAAAACAATTCCTTCTTTATCTTGATATTCTTTAACTTTTCTATCAAAGACTTCAATAAATAGTTTTCCAATAGTTTTCCTTTTTAATTCTGGATCTGTCATACCTTGCAAGGCTGCTAGAAAAAAATCTTCAGCTTCAATTGTGACAATCTTAAGTGATGTTTCTCGAGCTAAAATTTTTATATGCTCCATATCCTGCAGTCTTTGCAAACCATGATTCACAAAAAAACAATGCAAATTTTCTCCATACCGCATTTGACACAAACGAGCAGCGACTAAAGAATCAACACCTCCAGAGAATGCACAAAGAATATGACCGACTTTCTTGCTAGAAAAATAAGCTTCAATCTCTTCCAGAGTCGAAACTTCAGTGCGATCAGGCACAAGCCCCGCTAACTTTTCAAGGAAGTGCTGCAAGAATAAAATGCCATTAATAGTTTGTTCAACTTCCGGATGAAATTGAACACCGACCCAAGGTTTAGAGCAATGCTTAATGCCTGCAATCATATTTTGTGCGCTATTAAATATGATTTCAAAATTTTCGGGAATACGAACGACATGATCAAAATGACTCATCCAAACAGAAAATGGATCATTAAACTTATTTTGAATTCTACTAAAATGACTTTCTAAATTAACTGTAACTTGAGCGTTGCCATATTCACCTTGTATTCCTCTTTCAACTTTTCCACCCAACTGGTGTGCCATTAATTGCATCCCGTAACATATACCCAGCACTGGTTTCATAGCTTGTTCGAATAAAAATTGATAATCATTCGTATCGGCAAAAATACTTTGCGGTCCTCCTGAAAGAATAAATGCTGAAAATGAGGCTGACCAGTTTTCCTTGTCATTTTCAAAAAGCTCTTGGACATCTGCAGGCAACATTAAAAGACTCGAGAAGCCCAAATCCCTCAACCTTCTCGAAATTAATTGAGTATACTGCGACCCAAAATCTATAATGAGAATTTTTTGAAACTTACTCTTATTCATCTCACATACTCCTTACATTAAATATTTAAAAATTGAAAAAAATTAAAAATGAACCAATGGCTCATTAGTCTCTTCTAAATGTTTCAAGCGAATCCATTTTAGAATAAATTTAAAATTGATTTAAGATTGTCGATAATTTGGAGCTTCTTTCGTGACAAAAATATCGTGTGGGTGACTTTCTTTCAAAGATGCTGAAGAAATCTTTATAAACTCTGCTTTTTCATAGAGCTCTTTTAAGTTTTTTGCTCCCACATAACCCATTCCAGACTTAAGACCACCAACCAATTGAAAAATATTACTCGACAAAGGTCCGCGATAAGGAACTTGCCCTTCAATCCCTTCAGGAACAAGCTTAGACATATCTTGAACTGCAGCTTGGCCGTAACGATCTTTCGAGCCTTGTGCCATCGCGCCCAGCGACCCCATACCACGATAGGTTTTATAAGCTCGACCTTGATATAAAATCATTTCACCAGGTGCTTCATCTGTCCCTGCAAACAAAGAACCAATCATGACTGACGAAGCACCAACGGCCATGGCCTTCACCACATCACCCGAGAGTTTAATTCCACCATCAGCAATAAGGGGAATGTTTTGACGATAACAAAAATCAGCACATTCTTTTAATGCAGAAAATTGAGGTACTCCAATTCCTGCAACAACACGCGTAGTGCAAATTGAGCCAGGACCTATTCCAACTTTTATCGCATCTACTCCATTTTCAATCAATGCTTTACAAGCTTCCATCGTCGCCACGTTTCCAGCGACTACATCTACATTTTTAAATTCATGCTTAATTCTTCTAAGCATCTCTATCACTGCTTTTGAATGACCATGAGCTGTATCTATAATGAGGGCATCTACAGATGCTTCTACTAATAATGAAGCTCGTTCAAATTCTTTATCGCCTACACCTATAGCAGCACCAACGCGCAAACGACCGTATTGGTCTTTATTTGCATGTGGAAAGCTAATAGTTTTTAAAATATCTTTAACAGTAATAAGACCTTTTACTTTTCCGTCCAGGCCGACTAAAGGCAATTTTTCAATTCTATTTTTGTGAAGAATTTTTTTTGCTTCTTCAATTGTAATTTCAGGATGAGCAGTAACTAAGCGTTCTTTTTTCGTCATAACATCAATGACTTTTTGATTTGTTATATTCTCAAACTGAAGATCCCGATTGGTTAGAATACCTGATAATTTTTTATCTTTATCTAATACTAAAACACCAGTAATTTTTTTTTGTTCTTTGAGTTGTAATACATAGCTTAAATCAGTCTGTTCATCGACACAAACTGGATTAAGTATCATTCCAGCTTCAAACTTTTTAACTTTTTCAACTTCTTCTGCTTGGCGATACATCGTCATATTTTTATGAATGATCCCAATACCTCCTTCCTCGGCCATTACAATTGCCGTGGGAGCCTCAGTTACAGTATCCATTGCTGAAGAAACAATGGGGATATTAAGCTGTATATTTCTTGAAAAAAAAGTCTTGGTTTCTACTTCCTGAGGTAAAACATCCGAATACTTTGGTTTTAAAAGTACATCATCATATGTTAGAGACATATCTTCATTAATTTTGGCCATATAGACTCCCCCATCATTTAACCTTTATTCATTAAAACATATAAATACCAATGACAACTTATGCCCCGATTCTCTTAAAAAGAGAATCATTTTGGCTTAAATTCTACTTAAATTAGAGTTGATTAAGGCGATTTAGTAATTCTTTTTCTGAATTTTCAATATCTGTTTTTTCAATATTTGGTAGATTGCTTTCAGGCATTTTAATTACTTCTGGTGCATTCATAGAAGCTGGTGCTCTTTCTATTGAAGCAGCTCGAGAAGCTCCAAAAACATGAACAATTGATTGTTGTTTCTTAGAAGAATTATTCAACTTATTTTTTGTTACTCTTAAGAACTTTGGCTTTTCTTTTTTTTCTAAAATTTGCGACTTATATATTTCCAGATCATTTTGCTTAGAATTCGCTTTCTCTTGCTCAATTGGCGGATTAACTGAAGCTATTGTCCGGAGAGGTTCTTTGTGATTTTCTATAGCTTTTGAATATTCTTTTGCAGTCTCTTTTCTTCCCTCAAATGAATTCAGGTCTATTTTTTTAATAAATATACTCGCCATTTGTTCGAAAGATTTTGCCCCTATGCTAGTCGGAATACGAGGAGCTCCTTCTTCATAACTGCGATCAATAAAAGAAAAATGTTGAGCTTGCACCGAAGTATTTAATTCTGGTTTAAAATAATTGGCGAAATGAGATTGACCATTTATCTGAACGATTTGAGTTCTACCTTTTATCGCATCATATTGAACAATCGCGTAAGAATGTTCAAAATCTATGCTCGAATTTACTGATGTAATTGTAAACTTGGGATGAAAGCTTTTTCCCATAAACATGATAGTCCCTGAACGCAAGTTAAGACTTTTCTCGCCCAGTGTAATTGAACCCAACTCAGCCAGTGTGAACTCGCGCCCTTCAAGATCGACAAAATCAACCTCTGCATTTTCAGTCAAAAAAAACTCATCGCCAACCCTAAGTATCGAACCATTAGCAGCATCGACAGTTTTTCCTTTACTGGAAATGAAAGCATCTCCTTTTAACTTCACAATTCGGCCAAACTCATTTGCCTGCAATGTTAGAAGCGAATTTAACATCACTAATAATGCCCAAATCAAATGACTAAGTATGATTTTATTTTTCATGTGTTTTCTCTTCTATTTTTTCATAATAAGAACTTAATATTGTCCATTCTTTTGTGTTGCGATATTTTTTTCTAAATTCCTCGACTGTGGAGAAAAACTTTTGCTTTTCTCCTTGTTTGAAAAATGTGAGCGCAGTCCAAAGTTTTGCAGAACGATAGTAAGGAGAATTGGGATAATTGGAGGTTAAGTGATTAAAATTTTCCATTACCCACTCATAATAATTTGCTTCATATGCACTCAAACCAGCTTTAAAATAAAATTCGTCATTAAGTGCAGAATGGTCTGGGTAATGAATTTTTAGTGATTGATAGAATTGAGCAGCCTTTTCATAATTTTTGTTCTTGAGTTCTCTGTTAGCAATTTTTTCTAAATCTTCCGCTTTCCACTTGTAAGTTTTAAATTCAACTAAGTCCACTGCAACATTAAGTTTTTGTTCTGGTATGCTCGCAATTTCTCTCGATGTATCCGATGGGGTACTTTCAACATGAGCACTATGAGCGCTTTTAGGTTGACCTTGCCTTAATTTTTCATTTTCATATTCAAGTCTTTTAATCTCAGCTTTTAGCTCTCTATTTTCTTTTGCCAATTTCAATGCAGCAGATTCATATTTATTAATCAAATGAGCTTTTTGTTCGAATTTTTTATAATCAAATTTACAACCAAAGGAAAAAACCAAAACGAAGAGCATTGATACATTTTTAATTTTTTTATTTGTAAATTTCATAGTTAGACTTCCCTTAAACAAATTCTTCAACTTTATATCGGAATATCCAAAAAAAATTTTAACTTTCAAATATTTAAAATTATCACCTAGTCTCATAATCGAGCAGAATACTCAACAAAGTTCACCTTCAAGTCTTGTGTTTCTTAAATAGCAGAGTATAAAATAGACTATACCGAATAGATTCGTTCTAAAATGAATCGTGGTATTCATGTCATTGGTTATTTTTTAATCTAGTAATTGACTTAAAAGGATCAGTAATGTTTAAAAGCATCAACCTCAAATCAGCCCCCTATTTTAATTTTGTTTTAAGCTTAATCGCTATTGTAGTATTGCTTACTTCTTTTTACGTTCCACACTTAAGAGCAAACGATCAACAATTGACTCTCAATCTAGCGGCAATTAAAATTAATCAAAAAAATTTACTCGTGTTGGATTTTAAAAATGAAGATGGTTGGCATACTTATTGGGAATTTGCAGGGGATGCTGGGCTACCTATCGAAAATTCTTTTTCGATTAATGGCAAAAGCGTCAAGCTTCAAGCCCTCCCCTGGCCAGTTCCCTATCGTTTTATAGAAAATGGCAATCAATGGGCATATGGACAAAAAAATAGATATTTTTTCTTTTATGATTTTGGACAACAGGCTCTTGATAAAAATATCGAGCTGGAATCAAAATGGTTAATATGTAAAAACATTTGTATACCAGGACAAAAAAAAATAAGCTTCAACTATAAAAGTTTGCTTGAAAAATCAAATCCCCCCCTAGACATACTTCAACAGGCATTTTCCAAATTACCAATAACTATTACTTCAGATTTAATAAAAAAGTATCAACCTAAAATTGAAATTTACTATACAAAAAAAGACAAAATCTTGCTTTTAAAATCTTCATTCCCTTTAATTTCAAAGCAAGAAATTTTCAATCAACAAAACTTAATTTATCCTTATAAGGCTAAAGATTCTCTCATACATTTTCTACATGAAAAAATAGAAGTATCTCAGCCTAACTTCATAACTTCTTATATTGAATTAGAATGGGATGGCGAGTACTCCAACCCCCCGATGGAATTTCCCTTAAATGGAAATCTCAAAAACCCAATCAAAATTAAATTACTTTGGGCCGATCCTGCTTTAGATCGAGCGCTTATCATTGAAAAATCTATCACTAAAATTCTTCCCTATGAACCAAAACATCCTGTCTTTGAGCAAGCATCGACAGATGAAATTCCTAAAAATGAATACAATCAACTTGCATCTTTAAACCCTGAAAAAAAAAACGCTCTCACTCAACAAAGTTTTTTAATGACTTTGTTCTTCGCATTCCTAGGGGGTCTCATTTTAAATATTATGCCTTGTGTTTTGCCAGTCATTTCTATTAAACTTTTTGGCCTACTAAAATATCAAAATGCTTCACGAATAAAGATTTTAAGACATAATTTTTTTTATACTTTAGGTATTAGCTCCACGTTTATGCTCTTGGCTGTAGTCATTGTTGTTTTAAAACAAATTGGCACACAAGTTGGTTGGGGTTTTCAATTGCAGTCCCCACACTTTGTGGGGTTAATGATCGTGGCACTCTTTATTTTTTCCCTCAATATGTTTGGACTTTTTGAATTTTCAACTCCTGGAGGTCGCCAATTGGGACAAGTACAAACAAAGGATGACTATTGGGGAGATTTTCTGAGTGGAGTTTTGGCCACCGTGCTTTCAACTCCTTGCTCCGCTCCTTTTCTTGGTACTGCACTTACCTATGCTTTTACATCGGACACTCTAACAACATTTATTTTATTTCTGGCCATTTCTTTAGGATTGGCATTTCCCTTTATACTGACAGCAATTTTTCCAAACTTAGTTTTATTTTTACCGAAGCCAGGTCACTGGATGAATCATTTTAAAAAATTTCTAGCATTAAGCTTATTCTTAACCGTTATCTGGTTAATTGATGTCTATATTTCATTAACAGTTGGAGGCATCCATCTTAAAGTTTTATTAACTAGCTTACTATTTATTTTTTCCATGCTTTATTTTATTAAGAAAAACAGAAAATGGACTTATTTTTTTCTTATCTTAAGTATTACTAGTATAACTTCCTTAATTTTTATTCCAATGCAAAATGAATCGTATTCGGATCAACGGCCGTCGGCACTACTTAAAGAAAAAAACAATGGAGAGCTTAAATGGGCAGCTTGGAGTGAAAATAAAATAGAACAACTAAAGAGTAATCAAAAGCCGATCTTTGTCGATTTTACAGCGAAATGGTGTTTCACTTGCAAAGTAAACGAAAAATTAGTTCTTGAAACAAAAGGTTTTAAAGAGATTGTTGATAAACATCAGTTACAATTGGTTCTTGCAGATTGGACAAAAAGAGATGCACCAATAGAAAATTTTCTGCGATCGAAAGGGCTAGTTGGTGTCCCCGCATATTTTATTTATGATAAAAATGGCAAAGAACACTCTCTCGGCGAAACGATCTCACTTACAAAGATTCGCGAGATTTTAGAGCAGCCTTAGCACCACGACTCTTGATGTGATAAAGGCCATTTAATATAAATGGCCGATTTAAATTTCCATGGCCAAATTCATTTGTTTTAAAGACGGGACACTTGATCCCAATATTTTTTAATTCATGAATAAATTCTTGTATGGCAAAGTTAACGTAGTTCTTGCCATCTTTTTCGTCTGATAAAGTAAAATCACCAAAGACGATTGCCTTTACACCTTTTAGTAAACCAGAGAGCAATAACTGATTTAAATAGCGATCGATTTTGTATCCTCTTTCCCCCACATCTTCGATAAGTAAAAACTTATTTTTAAATTGAAACTGAAAGGGCGTTCCGAGAGAACCATTGATCAGGGTTAACGTTCCCCCCGTCGTTTTTGCGCATAAGTCAACCTCTCCTAGTTCTTTATTGAGATATTCAAGTGTCATCGCCGATGGAATTTTTCCCAGCAATAATTTTTTAATATCATCGAGCGATTTAGGATCGAGATGCGGATTTGAAAAACTCGATAATCCCGGACCGTGTATCGTTTTAAATCCCCATTGGACATTAAAAAATTGATGGAGAGCCGTGATATCGGAAAAACCAATCAAGCATTTTTGACCTTTTAACTTTTTCTTTGGAAGTTCCCAATGAGACATAGAACTTAAAAGCTTTGGAGTTCCATAGCCTCCACGCATACACCAAATATACTTTGCATCGGACTCATAAATGGCTTTTTTGATTTCTGTTAAGCGATGTGCATCTGTATTTGAAAAAAATGGATGTTCGCCCGCATTAAATGCATGCGCAGTACTCACCTTAAAGCCCCATGACTCCAACTTTACTTTGGCAAACTCATACTCTTCTCGAGGGGAGAAGGAAGCAGGAGCAATGACTTCAATATGTTTTGGATCTAAGCTTAAAAGTTGACTCATCTCGCGACCTTACTGTTATTTGATTTGAATGATTCCAAAGGAGTCTTTGATTAATTCAATTCACATTTTTATTATCATAGCTTAATCAATTTCAAATTTAGAAGGAGAAAGCATTAAATTTTTGATGATATCGCGAGGATCTTTATTTTGATAAAGGACTTCATAGGTCCCACTAAAAATTTGTGCTTTAATATCGTATTTTAAACTTAACAAATGCGCGGCTTCAGTTGTTTTGTAACCTTCGACGACAAAGCGAGCATCTTTCATTATTTCAGCAGCCTTCCTACCCTTGGCAATTTCCAGGCCAAAGGACTTGTTGCGAGAGAGATCTCCGGTGGTGGTTAAAATCAAATCGCCCATCCCCGACATACCGTAAAATGTTTCCGGCCGCGCATTGAAGACCTTACCAAAACGAAGCATTTCTGCAATTCCTCGCGTGATCAAAGCTGCTCGCGTGTTGTGATTGTAACCTAAGCCTTCGACGATACCACCTGAAATGGCCAAAATATTTTTTAAAGCACCACCTAAAAGCACTCCCTTGATATCGTAACTGGGCAGCACTTTAAAATAGTCGGTGTTTAAATGCTGAGCCACTGTCTCCAAAACTTTTTTAGATCGACCTGCCAGAGTCACGATCGTGATTTGATTGAGCATAATTTCTTTGGCAAAACTAGGGCCCGATAAAAAACAAATTAGATCTTTAAACTGAGGAAAAATTTCAAAAAATATATCGTCCGATAAATCCAGAGTGAGTGGATCGATTCCTTTAGACAGGGAAAGCAAAGGGATTTGACTTATAAAATATTGCAAAAAACGATCGTAGTGATCTTTAAAATACTCTGCAATACCCGATGAAGGTAAAGCAGAAACGATCAAACTTAAGCGGTCATCGCAAAGCGTATCCACTTCCTCCCAGGTAAGTGCAGGAACAATTTGAGAAGAAATAGTTGCACCGGCAAGATAGGTTTTATTTTCGCCATTTTTTAATTCTTCGTAAATATCGATCGAACGCACCTTAATGATCACTCGATCGAAGTGATGTGTTAGCACTTGGGCCATGGCCGTTCCAAAAGATCCAGCGCCAATCACCAAAGCTGTTTTTTTCGAGTTTTTAGCTGCTTTCATAGAGCAATTAAACCTTTAATCGAACCCACTTTTTTATAGATAATAATAATATCATCACTGGTGTGAAAAATTTTTTTAGCATTTATGCTTACAAAATTTCCATTTGCCGAAGCGCGCTCCTCCACTACAAATCCTTCCAGATGAATATGCACTAAATGCACTTCCGTCTTAGGAACAATAAATTTAAACAAGTACTCCGTGGGAAAGGTGACCGTTTCATCTAAAACCATTCGAAGTTTCCACAACCTTTCTGGCATTTTATTTTTGGGGGAATTTTCATCTTCATTTTGATTCATAAATTTCTCTTATTTTCCTCGCCCATTTTGATTAAAATTCCAAACACTCTACTTTTAAATCTTGAGCGTATCTTAGAATATCGATCACTTCGCGCACACATGCATCTCCCGACTCGCGGTAAGTGATGTAGTCGACAGCTTCTTGAATTTCCAAACTCGCATTGGGAACTGTGGCGGAAAATCCAACTCTTTTTAAAATGGGTAAATCGATAAATTCATCGCCCATAAAAAGTATTTCCTCATCTTCATATCCTTGCGACAAAATGGCTTTGTAAGCTTCGCGCTTATCTTCGTTCCCGAGATAGACAAAGTCTAACTTGAGAAGCTTTATAAACCGTTGCCTAAGTCCAGGACTGTCACCGCCAGAAATGATGCCAACTTTTATTCCTTTTTTTTGAAGGAATTTCATCGCCCATCCATCTTGCGCGTGAGTTGTGCGATTAAATCCCACATCTTCTCCATCCCAAGTTAAGCCACCGTTGGTTAAAATTCCATCGACGTCAAAAAGACAGACTTTTATTTTTTTTAATTGATCTTCATATTTTAAAGCCGTGTCCTTTAAAGATTTTTTTTGATCGAGTGCCTTCGCCATTTATACGACCTCGTAAATTTTTAAAAGTGAATCGACAATCTCATAAACTTTATCTAAGTGAAGAGACGTCGCCGAATCGCTAAGTGCTTTTTCTGGATGAGGATGAACTTCCATAAAGACACCATCACATCCCGCTGCCACCGCGGCTTTGGCCAAGGTTAAAATATGTTCCCTTTTTCCACCCGTTTGAGTTCCAAGTCCACCGGGCATTTGCACACAGTGAGTGGCATCGTGTACTGTTTTTACTCCAAAGCTTTTCATAATTTGAAATGAAGACATATCCACCACTAAGTTATTATATCCAAAACTCGAACCTCTTTCCGTCAATAAAATTTGCTCCAATGGTAAAATGCTAGATGCTTTCTCCACGATGTTTAAAGCTTCGTGAGGAGATAAAAATTGACCTTTTTTAACTTTTAAAATTCTCTTAAATTTTTGACAAGCAAGTGCACCACTTTCAATCATGTCTGTTTGACGACAGAGAAATGCTGGTACTTGTAAAATATCAACGGTCTCTGCAATTTTCATCGCCTGCTCGGGAAGGTGAAAGTCAGTTAAAGTTTTTAGCCCGTATTTTTCTTTGACGGTAGATAAGATGCGCAATCCTTCATCGATTCCCGGCCCGCGATAGGACTTTATCGACGAACGATTGGCTTTATCAAAACTACCTTTGAAAGTTAGAGTTATTTTATCTTCGAATGGCTGGAGCGTTTCGAGTAATTTTCCAGCAATCGCGAGAGCCAACTCTTCGCTCTCGAGAACACATGGTCCCATGTAAAGATTAAGTTTATTTTTTTTCATATGTTCCTCTCTTTATAGTGACAAATTTTTGCCGTTAAAATATCGATCACTCGCTTCAATAAATCCTTTAAAAATAGGATGGGGAGAAAATGGCTTGGATTTAAATTCAGGATGGTACTGACAAGCAATAAAAAATGGATGATTTTTAATTTCGACAACTTCCACTAAATTAAAATCGCGATTAAAACCAGAAATAGTCAATCCCTTTTCTTCCAACTGACTCAAGTATAAATTATTAACTTCGAGGCGATGGCGGTGTCTTTCAGTGATTTCATCCACTGCATACAACCGATGTGCTAAAGTACCTTTTTCCAAGCTACATTTAAAGCTTCCAAGGCGCATACTTCCACCCAGACGCATATCTTCTTTTTGCCCTTCCATATAGTGAATCAATAACTCTCCACCTTTTTGAAACTCTTCCGAAGTCGCCGCTTCAATTCCACATACACTTCGAGCAAATTCGATCACCGATAACTGCATCCCTAGGCAAATACCAAAAAAAGGAATATTTTGTGTTCTTGCATAATGGATCGCTTTAATTTTGCCCTCAGTACCTCTGGCACCGAATCCACCAGGGACTAAAATACCCGCGACATTTTTAAAAATATCGCAATTAAAATTTTCTTTTTCTAATTCTTCAGAATCAATATAAACAGGGTTCAACTTAAGCTGCAGTGAGATCGCCGCGTGCTTTAAAGCTTCATCGAGGGATTTATAAGACTCCACCAAATCAGTGTATTTTCCTACAATTCCAATGGGGATTTCGCGCAATGGATGAGAAAAATTATAAACGACTTTCGTGAGGTCTTCAACTTTCGCTCTCGGCGCCCAAATACCAAGCTTCTCACAAACGAGTTCATCCAAGCCTTGCTCGTGTAGCGACAATGGAACTTTGTAAATGGAATCGAGATCGATAGAGTGAAAAACGTTCTTTCTTGGAACATTACAAAATCGAGAAATTTTATCCAGCGATTCTTCATCGACTTCTTTTTCTGCGCGACAAATAATTATTTGCGGCGATAAGCCGTGCCCCATTAACTCTTTAACCGAATGTTGAGCCGGCTTCGTTTTTAATTCGTGAGCGGCTTTAATATAGGGAAGTAAAACAAGGTGAATAAAGAGTACGTTATTGGAACCTTCATCGCAGGACTGCTGGCGAATCGCCTCGATAAAAGGAAGGGATTCAATATCTCCCACTGTTCCACCGATTTCACCAATAAGAATTTCAGAATCCCCCAGCGCTATTTGAATTCTCTTTTTAATTTCATCCGTTACGTGCGGGACAACTTGAACAGTCTTGCCTAAATATTTTCCTTTTCGTTCATTCTCAATAACTTCGAGATACACTTGTCCCGTCGTGAAATTGGAAGACTTACTTAAAGTTAAACTCGTAAATCGCTCGTAGTGGCCTAGATCCAAATCAGTTTCTGCTCCATCGTCTGTGACAAAAACTTCGCCGTGCTGAGTGGGGCTCATTGTTCCTGGATCGACGTTTATATAAGGGTCCATCTTGAGCATGGAAACTTTAAGCCCTCTTCTTTCAAGAAGAGAAGCTAGAGCGGCCGCCGCCAATCCTTTCCCCAGCGAACTTGCCACGCCGCCGGTAATAAAAATATATTTCTTGTTTTTCTGAATTAAACTCATCTTCTACTTCTCACTATTGGTCATTTATTAATTAATTTTTTAAGAGATCTTCCACTGCTTTGATGTCGTGCAGGTGATCGACCCCTTGTAGTGCTTTGTGCGTAATGCCTACTACAATCTTCATTCCAGCTTCGAGCGCTCTTAACTGTTCAAGTTTTTCTAAGTTTTCAAGCTTTGATAAAGGCATATGGCTAAGTTTCTCGAGGGCATCTGGCTTAAAAGAATAAACGCCAATGTGATGATACCACTTAAAATCTAAAATATTTTCTGAATTTTTATCCCTTAGATATGGAATGGGTGCTCTGGAAAAATACAAAGCTTGATGATTTACCTGGGAAAAGACCACTTTAACTTTGTTGGGATCATAAAATTCTTCCCCCATACCATCCATCGGCCTTGCGAGCGTTCCCATTTCAGTCTGACTACTTAAATGTTTTTGTATCAAATCGACCACATCTGATGCCATCAAGAGTGGTTCATCTCCCTGAACATTTAAAATTAAATCAGCATTTTCAGTTTTCAAGAATCGATCATAAGCAATTGCAATACGCTCGGTCCCCGAAGGAACATCATCATCGACCCTTAAAACATTGCGTTGCTGTAAACGCAAGTGCATTTCAATCCTTTCATCATCTGTTACGACAAACGTTTTAGCTTCAATCTTCTCACCAAGAATTTTAAAGTAATCTTCCGCAAAGTGTGCAAAGTGATCGTAGACCCAGTCGACCAAGGTCTTACCCAATAAGGGGTAGAGAGGCTTTCCCGGAAATCGAGAAGATTTAAATCGCGCTGGAATCAGAATCAGGATTTTTTGAGTCATAAAAACGGTCCTTACTTTCCTATAAAATCTCAAAAGAAGTAAGAATAGAAAAGGAAAAAGTTAAACTCCATACAGTTTAATTATTTAAGTAATGCAATTTTATAATGGCCAATGAGTTACACCACTAGATTCGCTTGTAATGTAAGTCGATAAAGGTATAATTTACGACTAGGTGAAACCTTTTTAGCTCAGTTTTAGACCCAGCTTGACTTTACTTTTAAGCAAGTTGAGACACAAAAGGAATCAAAATGAATAATGTCGCGGCACTTTTCATCTTTTTATTTATACCGATCACTAATCTACTTTCCAATAGTCGTTTACTTCTCGATCCAAGCATCACGCGACGTTGCGAAATTCTAATTGATCAAAGAAAAGAGTTGATCTCCTATAAAATGCGAATTATTGATTTGATTGAAAGAAATAAAAACTTACAAGAGAAAGCCCCGGAAAACAAAATAAGCACCAAGCAAAAACTAGCATTAAACTTAGCAAAATTAAAAAATGAATTAAGTCTCATGGAAACTAAAATTTCTCGAGAAGAAGAGAATATCATCAAAAAAGGCTGCCCTGGTTTAACTCTTTAAAAATGAACCTCTTGTAAATCAAAGCCCGATCGTTATATCATTTTTTAAACAAACTCATCGTAAGGATTATGGCCATGTGGATTTCTCACCATATCAAGAATTTCTTGCTCGTTTTTATTGTTTTCCAATTTTCCACAACGCTACTTTTTTCTGAGGAGACAAATTCTACTGATACAAATCTTGAGAGTGATTTATCAACTGAGGCAATGGATCAAACCTTTAATCAAGTTGAAAATAATGAAAAGCCATCGAGTCAAGATGAATCCAATGCTCTCTCTACTGGCGAGACATCTGCAAAAACGACGAAAAATAAAATTTACACTGAAGAAGAATTATTAAAATCAAACTCTACCTCCACATACAAAGATCAAAGTAAAATAAAAGTAGATCAATCTTTGCGTTCTAAAGAAAGTGATCTGTACCTAAAAGAGGCACAGCGCTTTAAAGTACAAGATAAATTAAAAACCATACGTCTGAGTGAAGTCATCGAGCAAGGACTCAGAAAAAATTTTAAAAAGAATTTGCGCGATAGAGAAAATGAACTTAATCGACTTGAGTTTCAATCGTCATTTAACCGCTTTTGGCTTCCCAATATAAAACTAGAGGCTGTATCCTCTAATCAATTGATCTCTCTTCTCACTAGGGAAAATCCAAGTGATTCAGCTTACAACTCAAAAATTCCAAATGTTGGAATCGGCTTAACTTTTGGTACATACACAATTTTTAACTGGGGTAAGGATTACGCTCTTTATTTAAACGATAAGGATAATCTATCTAAGCAAAATCTCATTTTAAAAAATGCCGAAAGAGAACTAAAGCTCGATTTAATCTATTCATTTTTTGCTCTTCAAAACAGTAAGTCGAGTCGAGATATCTATCAAGAAGAACTGCGCCATGCTTCTTATACCTATCGCTTAAATAAAGAAAAAATCAAAGCGCAAAAAATTTCATCCGATGAATACCTACTCTCTCGCAATCATTTTCTCAAAGCTCAATCGCAGTTTCATCAAGCAAAAATGTTAGCCGAAGCTCACGATGAAGAATTTGCGCTGCTAATTGGAGATTCAGCAGGAACACGCTATGAATTTATTGAGGACCTGAACTATTTAAGAATTAAATTTTCCATCAATGACGCTGAAGAAATCGCACAACAATCCAATCCCCTGCTAAAAGAGCTCTCCTTAGATCAAACTATTTTTCAACGCAAATATGAATCTGCCCTTAAAGACAATCTCCCTTTGCCAAAAATAAGCGTTGGACTTGGCACATTTGCAAAATACTTTGGTGAGAACTACAATTCTACTCGCTATACTGTCGCAAATGATAAAGCCCAGCACGAGCTTATTGCAACACTGAATGCATCTTGGGATATCTTTGGGGAAGATGGATTATTCAATCAGCTGAAAGTTTCCAAAGCAAAGGTCAATAAATACATTGGCGAAGAAAAGCTTAAACACGGCCAGAACCAGCTTTTAACAGATTTGCGCTCCACATATAAAAACATCTATGCCTATCAAAACCAAATGTTAATTAATGAAGCTCGCGTTCCCAATGCTCAAAAAACTTTTGAAAACATCCTCAATCGCTACCTCGATGGAAAATCAAAATTCTATGACTATAAACTATCATTAGATGATTATATCCTCGCTAAGATCGACTTCGAAAAAAACAAACTTTTGCACTTACAGGAAAAAATTAAACTAGCGAAGATCATGGGAATTGAAGATTTCCCGGGAGAAAATTTCGAACACCTTGCAAAACTAAATAAAGACGATGTCGATCTCAAAGACATTAAAAAACAATAAAAGAGAACGCAATGAAAGTACTTAATCAACCGCAAATCTCATTTTTTTCAACTATTTTTTTTATTTTAATACTTATCAATTCTTTGTCACTTCTGGGGCAAGTTAATGAGTTTGATTTTAAAACGGAATCATCAATTGAATACGACTACACTCGACATTTTTCTTTTCAAGCTCAAATTAATCCCAATTTATATAATACACAATCTATTATTAATGGAACTTTTGAGTATGCGTTTAAAATGCAAGACTATTGGCTAAGCCTCCTAGCATCATACAAAAATGCAAGTATAAACAAGATGACAGTCAATAATAGCACTGCAACCAAAGTAAGTGACGACCAATTTGGCCAGGCTAAAGCGGGATCACTCTTCAATATAGGGATCGGCATAAGTCTCGAAACTGAACTTTCAAAAAATTTATTTTTATCCAATAATGTTTATGAAAAATCCTCTGCATATTTAACCTATTCAAACTTAAAATCATTTAATCAAGACTTTATGGGTATTGGTTTTGTGACTTCATTTTCTCTTTACTATAAACTTTCATCATTTTTTTCCATCGGTCCAATTTTTACTTATGAACTTCACTCTGTAAAAAGAAAACAAGACAATGATGCAGAAACCAGCAGTCATCGTAGTTTAACTTTAAGTTTCATCACAACTGGAATAGATTTCAGTGTTAATTTTTAACTGATATTTAAAAAGAGGCCATATGATTCCTAGATACGAAATCCCACAAATAAGTGCCATTTTTTCTGATGAAAATAAATTTCAAAAATTCCTCCTGATAGAGAAAGTCCTTCTTACTTGTTTGGAAGATGCAAAAATAATCCCAGCCAATACTCACTTAGAGTTAAATAATGTTAAAATCAATCTTAAACGCATCGAAGAACTCGAGATCATTACTCGCCACGACGTCATTGCTTTTTGCAGCTCCATTACAGAACAACTGCCCGATCATGTGGGGCGTTTTTTTCACTTTGGTGTCACTAGTTCTGACATCATCGACACGGCTCTAAGCTTGCAAATTAAAGATGCTTTAACTTTAATTTTGGAGGAATTAGATCATACATTAAAACTTTTTGCAGATCTTAGTTTAAAATATCGCTATCAACTTTGCATGGGAAGAAGTCATGGCATCTATGCCGAGCCCTTAACACTTGGACAAAAAATATTAGGTTTTCACCAAGAATTAAAACGACACACTCAAGATTTAAAAAATTTTTACCAACACTCACTTACTTGCATGCTCTCGGGAGCTGTTGGCAATTACACACTTTTATCGACATCGATTGAAGAAAATGCAGCTAAAAAACTAGGGCTGATCCCTGAAACACTTTCCACTCAAATCATCCCCCGCGATCGAATCGCCAAACTTGTCAGCATCACTTCGCTAATCGCTAATGCTATAGAGAGATTTGCAATTGAAATCCGCCATCTTCATCACTCCGACGTGCGAGAAGTGGCTGAAGGATTTGCAAAAGGTCAAAAAGGATCTTCTATTATGCCCCATAAAAAAAATCCGATTGCCTCGGAAAATATTTCAGGCCTTGCTCGGTACTTAAGATCTCATTTAAATTTGGCGATGGAAAATTCTCTCCTATGGCACGAGCGGGATATTTCTCACTCGAGCGCTGAAAGATTATATCTCCCCGATCATTTTGGAATTTTATTTTATGTATTAAAGCGAACCCAAAGCTTACTTCAAGGTTTAGAATTTGATACCAACACTATGGAGCAAAAAGTTTTTGATTACGGCAATTACCTTTCCAGCTTTTACTTACATGAATTGATTTTAAATTTACCCCATGCAAAGAGAGAAGATCTCTATTTAATCTTGCAAAAAGCTGCATTTAAAAAGCCTTTGCAAAGCCCGAGTGAATTCACCATGAATCTTCAAGAAGAACTAAATCAACACGGAATTACGTATCAATTAAAAGAAATGAATCGCGATGAAATAAAAAAAATATACACCAAAGAAGTCGATGCCATTTTTAAAAGAGCACTCGGTTAAATTAAATCCGGCCTAGTTACTTTTAATTCGGCTACAATTCTTTTGACCTCTTGTGATTTTTCTATAGGTGCAACGAGAACAACTTTCTCATTTACCACGATTACGTGTTTGTCCATGTCGATTAAGGCGACAAATTTTCCAGGAGCAAAGATCACATTTTCAGTAGAGTTTAAAAAGATTTCTCCATCTGATTTGACTACAGTATTGGTGTTTTTTTCGGGAATAACGCTCGCTAGAGCATCCCACGATCCCAAATCATTCCAATCAAACTGAGCCGGTATCACCGATACTTTGTCCGATTTTTCCATTAAGGCATAATCGAAAGAATCTTCTTTCAATTTCTGATAGAGATTTTTAAGATCTGTTTTATTTTTTAAATGATTCAGTATTTGATCTTTATAGTCAAACATGTCAGGAGCGTGTTTTCTAAATTCATCCATCAGAACACTTATTGGTGCGACAAACATTCCTGCATTCCATAGAAATTTTCCCGAAGATACATATTCCTTTGCCAACTCAAAGTGAGGTTTTTCCTTAAAGCGCACCACTTGAAATGCTTCTGCATCAACCATCTCCCCTTTTTCAATATAGCCAAATCCCGTATGTGGAAAATGAGGAGTGATGCCGATAGTGACAATTCGTTGGTTGATTTTAGAAAATTGCACAGCATTTAAAATTGTACTTTTAAATCCATGATGATTTAAAATAACGTGATCTGATGGAACAATCACCACCACGTCGTCGTCACTTGCTCCTTTGTCAATCAAGGACAACAAAGAAAGAAAGATACATGGCGCCGTATTTCTCCCTTCGGGCTCAAAAATAATTCCGTCGTGGTTGATCATTTGATCGGTTGAGGCTCGACAAAGTTCTTCCTGCTCCTTAGTTGTCACCACAAAAATCTCTTCCTTGTTTAAAAAATCTTTAAAGCGAAGACAAGTTTCATTTAAAAGAGTATTTTCACTAAAAAGATTTAAATATTGCTTGGGTTTTTTTGCTGTGGATTCTGGCCAAAAACGCGTGCCTTTTCCCCCGGCCATAATTAAAGCTAGAACTTGTGATTCTTTTTTTTGCATACACACTCCTCAAAATTTAATTTTCTAGTACTGAAAATTAAAAATTACTAATGACTTGCTTGCCTAGATTCAGCTTTTTAAGTGAATCGATGTAGGTAAATCTTCCAGATCTTTTTGATGAAAAATTATGGCATCTTTACGATGGTAAAATCCTGTCCCATAAATAGCGACTTTTCTTTTTGAATATAGTTTTTTGCTTCTTCATTATCCTTGAAAGCACCCAAGCTGACTCTATACCAGGTTCCTTTGCCCTTAATCTCAATTTGATTAATAATAGGATCATATCCGCGAGCTTTAAAACCAAGTGCAAACTCTTCAGCTTCTTTAAGAGTCCGATGGCTTCCCAATTGTATGGTCAATTTACCAGACAATTGATCTTTAACTTTGCTCGCTAGATCATTTTTACCACCATCTACGGGAGTATGATTTTGAGCATCGTGGGCCATGGATTGGTTAGGATGACTTCCGTTCCCCCCAAATTCTTCACTAATTTTCTCTTGTAATTTATTTTCAATATCAGAACTTTCTACTGTGTGAGATTCAGGATTTTCTTTTAGGGAATTGAGTTCTTCTTCTTTGGCCGAAAGTAACTCCACTACTTTTTCTCTATCTTCTTTGGTCACACCGTGGAGATCATAAGCATAATTTTTGCCAACTCTTACACCAAAAACAAAAGATGTAATTGCGATTAAAATCATAAAAATAAAGATGAGAGCAACTTCTTTTTTGTGGAAGACGTATAATTTTGTTTGTGTGTCCATTAAAATATCTTAATAGCTCTCTCTTTTATCGGCAATGAACTTTTTAACTTTCATTCATTTTTTTTAAGAACATGACCAACTAAGTCCCTAAAACCTAGTCTTCGTTTTGGCACATGAAATGCTTTCCAACCTATTAACAAATTACAAAAAGGGAGATTTCTATGTCGATTTCAAAATTTTTAAAAAAACATAAAAACCAAAAAGGTCAAGGCGTAATGGAATACGTCATCATCTCTAGCTTAGTCGGTATTGTTTGTATCGTTTCAATTAAAGGATTTGGAAAAGTGATTCGAGAACGAATTGGAGACATGGAGCATAGTATTGTTCATAACATCAAAAACATCAATGATAGTGGCTATTAAAAGCTATGATTTTTGAATACTTAGTTTCAATCACAATTATCTTGGTCGTTTTTCTAACTTCAATTAAAAGCCTTAATCACTTGCAAAAAAAGCAACTTAAGCAAGAAGAAAAAATACATAGATCTATTTATAATCAAACGCGTCTACAATACTCTATACTTCAGAGGAGTCCAGTAAATAAGGACTCCTCACTTTTAATGAGCCAAAAAGGCTTTATTAGTCTAATGGGCTTAAGCTTTATTTTTATTTTTTCACTCATTTTTTTCTTCTATACCAAAGTGCTCATAAGTAATTACCAATTTCTTAAAAATATGAGCAAGACACATCTATGCATTCATGAAATTTCACAAATTCAAATAAAATACTCCCAAAAAGTCGCCCGTTTCAATCAAGCAATTTTTGCATTAAATCTAGGAAAGGCGTCCTTGTTCTTATCCGCAGAAAGTCAAGCGGCCATCACAACACTTAAGCTTCTGCGACAAATAGAACATCTTTCATTTGTGAAAAAGATAGCATTCTCACAATACTGCCAACTATCGCAAAAGACTCAAATAATGAGAAACCTCCCATATAAAACGAACCTGGCTGGTCAATTGGAACTAAACCCCTTTGATCTGACCATTATAAGGAGCGAGCAATGGGATATTTACTACTTTATAGAATCAAAAAAGTTATTAAGAAAAACAAGTCTCTCTATTCGACTTCATCATCAATTTACCAACATTCTGCTCCCCATGAAGGTAAACATATTGCCACTCATTTGATGCTTCAAAATCAAAATGGAATGAGCGCATTTGAGACTTCATTCATATTGTTCACCCTAAGCTTACTAATAATAAGTGCTTTAAAAATAAATTTATTTTTCTTCGACAAAAAAACAGAGTTACTCGAGCAACATCAACTAGAGTGGAAAAAAATATCTCAAGCTAATGTATCGAGGATTGTATGAGCTTATCGACACTTCAAGAATCAGAAAACAAAACGTTGCAACAAATAAAAATACATCACGAGCTAAATGAACAGAAATCTCAAACTAAAAAAATAATTAGTATTTTATTGAGCAATATTTTCTCTTTCATGTTTGCATGGCTCATTTTTAGCGAGCAGCAGCCTCCAGAAGCCAAGCAGGAGCAATTTAAACCAAGGACAAATTATGAATCGGTGCGAGTCACATTAAAAATTCTTGCCGAGACTTCAAATAATCAAAAACCTTACACGATAATTAATGAAAAAGGAGATATCGTCCTTTCTCAAGTTTATTTAAGCCGCCCCATCTTGATCAATAACGAGGGCATATGTCACTGCCAAATTGAAGTTTCGCAGTTAGACATGAAGCATTTTATTAAAAATATCGACCTTAAGCTCACCCTAGTACCCCAAATCGAAACAGCTCCAACACTAAAAAAACCTTCCCGATCCCCTTCTCAACCAAAGGATAAACATGAAATCACTTTTTAGTTTTACAATTTTTTTTCTGTTTGCTGTGCCTTCAAACCTTTACGCTGCTCGAGAGATTGTTCTAATTGAATACAGCGGGGATAAAAAATCTATTGAAATCGTCAGAAAGGTACTGCGCGAGCAGTTTGATTTCCCTGAAAGCTTCATAACGCATAGAAAAATCAAAGGCGCATGCACCCTTAATAATCAAACGATCATTCATCTATGTGTGCAGAAAAATGACGAAGTACAAATAGTTTTTACCAATGAGTATGTATTAAAAAATATGCTGGGTGAGTTCACAAAAGCAAAGTATGAATCTAAAGGAGAGAGCAATGAATAGGCAAAAAATAAAAAGCCACTTAATTATCTTAAGTGGCTTCTGTTATTATTTTAATCAAATTAAAAAAATAAATAATTCTAATTATTTCTCATGGACAGCAAATTTAGGAGTTGTTCCTTTATTTCTGTTTGAAGCTTTTCTTTTTGCACCAGAAGTTTTTTTCTTAGCAGCTCTTCTGTTTTTAGTTACTCTTGTTCTAGAAACCATATTAACACTCCCTTTAGCAGATCATTTTTTTCAAAAATATAAGTTTCATTTTTTACCGATTTTTAGCTCAAGTGTCAAAGCATTTCCCAAATTTTGCAACTCTCACTCGGCCCTAACGCTATGCACACTCTCCTTCCTGGTTACCCCCCAAATGCAACTTATGGCCAAAGATACTTATGCGAAACAGTCAGAAAGCTACAGCTTAACTATTGGTGAGATTCTTGAATTAAAACTTGAAAAAAATAGTCTTTATTCTGTTACGAACAAGAGCAATATTAAATATCAATTCACAAGTCACAAAAATTTACTAACCGTTAAAGCCCTGAAACTCGGGTCGACAGAAATCAAAGTGCACCCAAAAAATGGTGCATCTTATACCATTGCAATTCAAATTATTCAAAAAAGCTTAGAGCAAAAACTTAATGGAATTGAAAAAATCTTGCGAGAAAAAGGTTTTAAAACACTTTTAACTCCTCCCTATATTGAAGTCACTGGTGATATAAGCACCCCCAAGCAATTTTATTGGCTTTCTAAAATATTTGAAGAGCATCAAAACAATATTCAAGTTGACCTTGAGATAAACAAAGATATCTTGAAAAAAATTTTTGCAAATATTTACCAAGACTTTCTTAATAATCATTACGACTTTATCAAATGTCATCTGACAAACTATAAAATATTGTGTGTCCACCCAGAAAATCTTCAATTAAATGACAAATACAAAAATTACTTAAAAAAAGAATACAATATCGATTTTTATGAGAATAAAAATTTTGCACTAGAAAACTACCAAGTGAAATTAAAAATATTGCAACTTGAGCAAACGGATGGGCGCGATATGAAACTTGGCTTCGATCAACTTCAAGGAAGTTTGAGTGATTTCTTTCATTCGAGTCTTGAAAATATTATCGGAAAGAATGAAGTCATTTTAAAAGAAAACCACATTCACTTAAGCACACTCGCTTTTCCACAATTTCAAACCACCCTCAAAGAAGAATCGATGATTCAATTGGGATCGGAAGTTCCCGTGACCATTAACAACAAAGGACGAAACATGGTGCAGTGGAAATTTTCCGGCTTGAAAATTAAAATTAAACTCGATGAATATTTGAACAAATTAAAAGTTCAATATGAAACGGAACTCACAAAACCGACAGGTGATACAAGCGGTGGAGTTGCTGGGAATATTGGGAAAAGCAATGTAATGATTAGTTTAAATAAACCCATCAAAATATTTGATATTAGTTTAAAAACCGATGGAAAGACTATCGATCAGCTCCCTTATCTTTCAAACATTCCTCTGATTGGAGAAATCTTTAAATCCAAATCTCAATCGGAAAACTTTAAAACTATCATCGGCTTTATCGAAATTACTAAAATATAAAAGGAAACTATGAAAAACATTATTGCAAGTAATATAAATCTCGATGACCAACTATTTTTTAATGAACTTCAAAGCTATTTTCGACAAAAACTGTATTTTCAAGTCGACCGAAACAACTTTATCAGCTTTGATGAATTGATTAAAATGATCGAACTTGAACTAAAAATCATGTTTACAGATACAATACGCTCTAGCTTATTTGATATCTATCTTAACAATATTGAACAAAAGTATCTTTTTGATCTTTGTCATGAAGCTCATTTCGAAGAGCTTATTTTCTTAGGTGGCGAGCACTACTTTTTTAAAAATGCCACGGATCAAAAAAGCGCTCAAGAAAAAATGGGGATCTATTCTTCGCAAGACTTTGAAAAATCTTTAGAAGTTCTTTGTATCAAAAATGGAATAGATTGGAATTTTCAAAAACCATTTGCCTCTTTTAATCTCACTTACAAAACTAATGCCTACCGTTTTACCATCATTCACCGAAGTACGACCACAAACCAGAAGACCCATTTGTATATAAGAAAATCTAACCAATCTATGCACCAAAGTTTTTTAACACCATCTACAGATGCATTTTATCGCGACATGATTCTACAGAAAAAAAATATTTTAATCGCAGGAGCAACCGGTTCGGGAAAAACGAGTCTCTTAACAGAGTTCTTAAGTTTGGTTCCAGCGAGCGAACATATCATCACTCTCGAAGACACGCACGAAATTGCCATCCCTTCACACCTCAATAAATCCATCACGCAATTAGTTTCAAACAATAAATGCAGCGGCAAAAGCTTAGTTGATTATTGTGCCTATGCTTTAAGGATGGCTCCTGATCGAATTGTTTTAGGAGAACTGCGCTCTCACGAGGTCATTCCCTTTATTTTAAGTATGAATACAGGACACAATGGTATGATGAGCACGATACATGCGAACTCAGCTTACGATGCTCTTTTGAGGCTTCATACTTTATTTTCACTTTATTCAGATAATCAAAAATTAAACCCAGAAATTTTTGCAAAACTTATTTTTGGCAATCTCGACTATGTCGTTTTTCTCAAAGATAAAAAAATCAAAGAAGTCATAAGAGTCCTTGGAGCACAAAAAGAATTGCCATTATTTGAGAGGGTGATTTTTTCTTAATTTGATTCACTTAAAAAAAGACTAGAGGCATTTAGCTCCTCCATGACTTGAAAGCAATCGATTAAAAATTGCTCGGGAAGTTGATTCCAAGCATGCTCTACATTTCTAGAATCGATGACTTCCTTTTCATTAATTACTTTAAAAACTGTTTCGTCAGAAAAATATATTTGGCACTTATGCACAAGCATTTTTGGATGTTGGATAAACTTTGCGGCGAATTGATTTTTTCTTTCTTGGATATTTATTGTTTTGGCATCTTGAGAAAAAACAAATGTCACTATCCATTGGTATTCATTTTTTAGGGCCGCCATTCCAAGCACCATCGGTGGTTTCTTGGTTGAATCATACTCGCGTAGAGTTAACGAGGAAATTATTGTTCCCCCAGCGTGAGGCTTTTTAGAATTCCCTACAAAAACAGGAATATTTTTTCTTAAGGCCGGATCGAGAGTTCTTTCAAATAAAACTTTTGCCCCATTTTCCGCCAGCAGGGTGGCCTGTTTGTAATTTAATTTCCTGATCACAGATGCATTTGTGACCACGCGGGGATCAAAATTAAAAACCCCTTCTACGTCAGTCCATATTTGTATTTCAGATGCATCGAGGGCTTCTCCAAAAAGTGCCGCAGAGTAATCCGATCCTTCGCGACCGAGAGTTGTTGTTTCCCCTTCTGGTGTTTTTCCAATAAATCCTTGAGTGACGTAAAGTTTTTGCGGACAACCTTTTACAATTTTTAAATCCACTCTCGCTTTAATTTCTTCGAGAAGAGGTTGAGCCTTGTTAAAATCTGCATTGGTGATCATCAATTCGCGAGCATCAAGAAATTCAACTTCGCGATCGGGTAAACGCAATTTTAGTAAGTCAAAAAATATAAAAGACGCGACCAACTCTCCAACTGCATAAACGCGATCCATCATCGCCGGAGAACATTTTCTTTCCTCAAATATTATTTGCAAGCTTGCTTGCAACTGTTCAAACTCCGCGTTGATAAAACTGTACACTTCGCGAGAAGAATACAACTCTTCGGCAATATTTTTATGTTTTAGATGAAGCGTATTTAATTCGAGCAGAACTTGATCAAATGATGGTGAAGCGATGGCAAGCTTCACCAATTGTTCCAACTGATTTGTGGTCTGGTAAGTCGCACTGATAATGGAAAACCCAATCTCCGATTGATTTTCAATAACACTGGAGGAGAAGAGCATCGCCTCTCCATTTCGCACGCTACTCCCACCAAACTTTGCGACGATCATATTTTGATCCTAAGCTCTGGTGAGTTTTTTATGGCTCGAACGACTTGGAATTAAGGCCTTATCGCCCATTCGTTTTTTCTTATCTTCTTCGTAGTCCGAAAAGTTACCATCGAAATAAACCACTTGATCTTCTTCAAATGCAATCATGTGTGTAGCGATTCGATCGAGGAAGTAACGGTCGTGGGAAATAACGACGGCACAACCAGCGTATTCCATTAGCGCTTCTTCTAGCGCCCTAAGTGTGTTGACATCCAAATCGTTGGTTGGCTCATCCAATAGTAGAACGTTTCCTTCTTCTTTAAGCATGGAGGCTAAGAACACTCTATTTTTCTCGCCACCAGATAATTCTTTAATTTTTTTATTTTGATCTTCACCAGTAAAATTAAAACGAGAAATATAAGCGCGAGCATTTATATCTCGGCCGCCTAAGCGAATAAGATCTAAACCTTGTGCAATTGTTTCGATAATTGTTTGTTCTGGATCGAGGGAGCGGTCTTGATCGACGTAGGCAAGCTTGACTGTGTCGCCAACGCGAATACTTCCCGTGCTCGGTTTTTCCTTGCCGGTAATCATTCTAAAGAGCGTGGTTTTCCCCGCACCATTGGGCCCGATCACACCCACGATCCCCCCCGGTGGAAGTTTGAAATTAAGTCCTTCGTAAAGAAGTCTTTCATCGTATGCTTTACTGACTCCTTCAAATTCAATAACAATATTTCCCAATCGCGGGCCTGGCGGAATAAAAAGTTCATTGGTTTCATTGCGCGATTCAACTTGCTTTGCTTGTCGCTGTTCGTACTCGCGAATTCTTGCTTTTGACTTAGCTTGTCTCGCTTTCGGAGCCGCGCGAATCCATTCCAATTCTTCTTTGAGCGATTTTTGTCTTTTGGATTCTTGCTTCTCTTCAATCTCTAATCGCTTCGCTTTTGTTTCAAGCCAAGAAGTGTAATTTCCTTGAAAAGGTATCCCTTGTCCGCGATCTAGTTCTAAAATCCATCCCGCGACATTATCTAAAAAGTAACGATCGTGGGTGACGGCAATAACTGTCCCTTTGTACGCTTGTAAATGTCGCTCTAACCACCAAACGGTTTCGGCATCGAGATGGTTAGTGGGCTCGTCCAATAATAAAATATCTGGAGCTTGAAGTAAGAGTCGACATAGCGCCACTCGGCGTTTTTCTCCCCCTGATAGAACTTTAATTTTTTGATCGGAAGGAGGACAATTTAATGAGTCCATCGCCAAATCGAGACGCGAATCTAAATCCCATGCATCGCTTGCATCGAGCTTATCTTGTAAATCAGCTTGACGAGTATAGAGTTTATCCATTTCCGCATCGGAAAGCTCTTCGCCAAATTTAGCATTCACTTCGTCGAATTCTTTGAGAAGATCGACGATATGTTGCACCCCTTGTGACACTGCTTCGCGCACAGTGAGCTCGGGATCAATTTGTGGATCTTGCTCGAGAAAACCCACGGTGTAGCCTTTCGACAAATGTGTTTCACCTAAATGATCGGCATCGAGGCCTGCCATGATTTTAAGTAAAGTCGACTTACCCGAACCGTTTAAACCCAAGACTCCAATTTTTGCCCCGTAAAAATAAGACAAGCTTATATCTTTTAAAACGTGTTTTTGCTTATAGGCTTTCCCTACTTTATGCATGGAATAAATGATTTGCTTATCGTTGACGTATGACATGTCATCTCCTGTCTAAAAATAAATTTTGATGGAGATAAATTACCTAATTTTCCTCTAGAGTTCCATGAAAAACTTAAAGAGACTCAAGCAATAAAGAAAATAACTGCTTAGGAAAAAGCAAACGAGAATAAGAAATTTGAGAAAGGAGGTTGCCTTTTTAAGTTTTTCTAACGATTCGCTCGCTTCAAACCACAATGAATCAATAATCATTTGACAATTGGCCAGTGGACTCTCTCCTTTGTTTTTTAAATGCTCGATGCTCAAATTAAAAAATGAAAATAAGGATTGATATTTTTGTTGGTTCGAAAAAGCAGTATGCTGGACGTTCGATACATCCAAAGCTTCACTTAACCCCATCCCCGACTCTAAAGACATTTTAAAAAAATAGTGTGTTTCAATCAATTTCCCAATCGGATCAATCCATCGCCGACGAAAGCGGCCCAAGATAAAAATAAAAAGCATTAAACCCGCGCCATGCAATGCGAGAATAAAAAAATAGAGCTGTTTGTTTTTTTTAATTTCTAATATGGTATCGCTGATCAGAACAAAAGCGAGGATAAAAAATGACATGGAAAACATTTGCAACAAAGCGCTTTTAATTTCCTTTTCTACTTTTTTTTCCCACACAACATCGCTTGCGATTATTTTTTTACTTTGACTGATAAATGCATCCACATCGCCGCCGCGTTCTTTCATAAACAATAATAATTTCGTCAACAGGCGAGTAAAATATTTGTAGTTTGGCATGGCATTTAAATTTTTCCACTCTCCCGATTTTAACAGCACGTTAAAGTCGCATAAAAAATGAATCAGCCTCTCGCCTTTCTTGCTTTGAAAAAAGACGACCTGACAACGAGGTTGGTCTAAAGTTGATTTTAAAAATAAAATCTTCATTTTTAACTTTGACCAGTAGAAAAAATAAATCTCTTTTTTAACTGCAAAAATAAGTACCTGAAGAACTAAAAAAATTAAAAAATACAACCACACGTTGGAACCTCTTTAGTTTAAGCCATTGACGATATAGGCCATTTTTGACATGATTCAAATATGACAAATTCCCCCAAAACTAACGATCGAGAAAATCATCCACTGAAGCAATTTTTCATTTCAGAAAATGAAAAAGCCGAACGCGCCTTGATCCTGGAAAATCGCATCAGTTCCTTGCGAAAGATTTGTGAAGAACTCAATCCTTTTGGAAATGTTGAACAAGAGATTAAAGATCAACTAAAGGCTTTTGGAATTGTTCATTTTGACGATCCATTTCAACTGACCAATCGATTGATCCTATTGATGGAAGATTCGATTCAAGAATTACAGGAATTGCAAGGATTACAAGAGCTCAAGTCACGAATACCCACCAATGCTCCAATGTCTAATTCCAGGACTCAAAGTAAAAGCTAATTTTTAATAATGATTAAGTAAAAAGAAAATACTAAGAAGAAAACGATGCAAGCTCAAAGCAAGTTAAAACAATCCATCGCCGTTAAAAATATACCTAAAGTTTTTTTGCATCCTGCGACTGTAAAGCACCTTAAAAAAGGTCACTTCTGGGTCACAAAAGATAGTTTCACCGCCAAGTTTCCCGATGCGCCGGTGCTCGCTGGATACGATAAACAAACACAAAGCTTTGCCGGATATTTTTTAGCAGATAAAAAGCATCCCGACGTTAAGGCGCGTCTTATTTTAAATGAAATTCAAAAACCCGACGCTCAGTTTTCTTTTTTAACTTTACTAGAAGAGCGCTTAGTCGCAGCCTGCCTCAAAAGAAAAGAGTTGCTAGAAAGTCGGGCGAGAGAAAATGTATTACTTGTAAATGGCGAGTCGGATTATCTTCCCGGCTTACTCATCCTGCTTTTAAAAGATCAGATACTCATTCAATGTTACGCTTATTTTTGGCAGGATTTGGCCTATGATCTTGCTCCGTTGATTTTAAAAATTATCTCGCAGCACTTGCCACATCAAAAAATAGAACACATTTGGTTACAACAAAGAGAACACGAACGAAAAGCCAATCTCATTTGCTTGACCGATCCCAACCTAAAAGAAAAAAAAATCATCTTAAAAGAATACGATATCGATTATTTACTTCAGCTCAATCAACACTACGACTTGGGAATTTATTCCGACATGGCGGCATTAAGACCTAAGATGCTTCCCTATATGAAAGATGCCCAACGCATTTTAAATCTTTACTCCTACACTGGAGCCATCTCGCTTTTTGCTCTTAAAAACTCTAGCGCGCGCGTTTATTCTGTCGATTTATCGCCAAAATATCTCGCATGGTTGGATGAAAATATTCAACTCAATCAAGAAAAATATCCCCATTTTCAATCGGCGCACGAATCGATTTGCAGCAGCTCGAAAGAAAGTTTAAAAAAATTTTCCCAAGAATTAAAATCTCCCGAAGAAGCGTTTCAATTAATTGTGTGCGACCCTCCTTCCTCTTCGAGCGATGGAGAAAAACGCACCAATGCACTCCAAGATTACGCTGAACTTTTGCCCTTAATGAATCAAATTTTGCAACCAGCTGGCCATCTTATTTTGTTTTTAAACACTCACGGAGTAAGTAGCTTAAAGTTTCAAGAAAAAATTCTAGGTATTATTCAAGAACATTCTTTAACTTTAAAGCTAGTCAAAGTTCTTAAACTAGATGAAGATTATATTCCATCAAAGGGATTTTACGAGGGGGACTACCTAAAAGGGATAGTTCTTAAAAAAGAGAGGCCAAAATGAGTACACCTACAAGTATCATCAATCGATTTTTTGCACTTATTATCGACTTTATTATTACTTTGATGATTACTTTTTTCTTTAACCGATTTATTCCCTTCGGTTGGTTTTTTTCAGTTATTTTAAGACTCGTTTACGACCCCATATTTTTAAGTTCTAAAGCCCAAGCGACGCCTGGTAAATATCTCATGAAAATTAAAATTACAGACCTAAGCGGCAATCGCATTTCTTTCAAAACATCTTTACTACGCTTACTTCTTTCCTATTGCTCAGCCTTCTTTTTGATTCTAGGTTATTTCTTTGCTTTTTTTAATGATAGAAAACAGACCTTCCATGACCTGTTTGCTGGTACATTGGCGGTTGATCAAACAGAGGATCTCGATCAAGGATTGTTTCATTGTTGGCTTGATGAGTTAAAGAATATAAAAACCAGTTTCAATAGGTAAAAATAAGTTTGACTTATAGAACTAATATTTTTAACATTGGCTAATGAATAAATTGGCCCTTATTAACCTTATTTCATTTCTATTACTATATTCACAAATGTCATTGGGAGTAAATCCAAAGACACTTCAGGAGCTCTTTCAACAAGAAGACTTTCTTCCTTTTTTGAAATCCACTCCTATCTCATTATCGAAGGATTCCCTTCATCAATTAAAAGACGAGTCAAATGAGGGCCATTTTTTCTTAACTGACGAATCATTGTCTGATCTCTACCATTCCGCAATGCATGCTTATATTCAAAACATTCGAAATATTGAACGGGAGTGTCAGTGTAATTTAAGTAGCAGTCTCCCCATCTATAATTCCCAAAATGAAACAATTTTTAAAAAGAAATTTGTCGAAAAATGGCGACAATTTAAACGTAGCTCAAGTCATTTTCTATCTGAGCTTTGGTGGAATGAAGTCGAAGGCTTCAGACGTTATGGCACGATTTACGTCCTCATTAACTTGAGCTTTGAAGTAATCGAACACCACTTAAGTCCAATTCCACTTTGTAAACTCATCCTATTACTTTCTCGCACCATGAGCGAAGGAATTAAGATCTCACTTTATCATCTTTTTCCTTTTCTAATAAATGCAGATCTCTCCGACTCAGTGAAACTATTATTTTTAAAAATTAAAATGCGTTTATATTTTGAAAAAATACAACTAAACAAACTTCACAAGGATCAATTGAATTCTGAAAATAATCCTTCATTCCTGCACAAGCTTAAAACGATTTTTCAAAGTGAGCAACTTGAAGAATTTCTTCTTCAAAATTTAATCTCTAAAAATCAAATACAATTAGAAAATAGTAAGGAGCATGCATTTATGGCCGTAAAGCTCTCTTTTGGATTGGCCGAAGCTAAAATAATGTATCTTAGAAAAAATTATATCCAGAACGCAACCATGAGTCGCAGTCAATACTCACTCAAACTTGGGGCCATAGGTCACCGGTTAGATCTACTCAGGCAAAAAATGTTGTTCCATCTTGTTAAAGATGCGGAAGAAAAAGCTGCATCAAGAATGAAATTCCACGCACTCAAAAGCGAGTACAGTTTTCTACAGAAAGAATTACAAGAAATTTATAATATTATCAAAACAGACAATGCAAACTGCCATAAGAGACTTTTTAAATTTTTAAATAGTACTAACTAAAAAAAATTCAACTTAATCTTTGATCAGACGTTTTCTCCACGCTCTAATATCTGGTGCAAGATAATCGTACTTCATTTGCGCCAATGTATAGGTCGAGAATTCGTAGTCAGTAGTGTGAGTTAAGCATTCCGTCGGACAAACAGTCGTACACAATCCACAGTAGCAACATAATGCTGTATCGATTGTATATTGCTTTAAATCAAGTTTAATAGGTGTGCCGTCTTTTGTTTTAATTTTTTCTGCATCAGCAGGTCTTTTAACCGCTGTAATATAGATACAATCCACAGGACAAGCCACAGAACATTGCAAACAAGAAATACAGTTTTCTGCATCGTTAAATAAGCGCGAGCGGGAGTTTGAAGGCAACTCTTCTCTTACTTCTGGGTATTCAATAGTGACTGGTTTTACACCCCATACATATTTAAAAGTGATCCCCATACCGACAGCTGTAGATTTAACAGCATCGTAAACATTTCTAAACCACTGGCCGAATGTTAATTCTTGTTCTGGAGCTTTTTTTAGTTGGATTGTTTCCATTTTATCTTTTCCTTTTAACTTACCTAAAAAAAATTAGCGATCAACTTCACCTAAGACAATATCAATGGATCCGATGCTTGCGACCAAGTCGGCAATCATCATTCCAGGTGCAATGGCCGGAAGCGAAGAAACGTGTGTAAAACAAGGAGACTTCACTTTTAAACGATAAGGAGTTTTTCCTCCATCGGAAATAATGTGAATCCCGAGCTCGCCTCTTGGACACTCTGTTCGAGTATAAATTTCCCCTTCAGGAAGCTTTATAATTTTTGAAACTTTGGCCATGACTGGACCTTCTTCAATACCATCGAGACATTGACGAATAATCTTAATCGACTCGTTCATTTCTTGCATTCTAACAAAATAACGATCCCAGCAATCGCCGAGTTGTCCTTTTAATCCTTCGCCGACTGGTACATTAAATTCGAGTTGGTCGTAAATGCCGTAAGTTCTATCTTTACGCAAGTCCCACTTGATCCCACTTCCGCGGAGAACTGGCCCTGTCAATCCGTAATCTTCAACGTGCTCTTTTGTGTAAACACCGACGTTAGCTGTTCGGCCGATAAAGATTTTATTCTCTCCAACTAGAGCATTATATTTTTTAAAGTTTTCTTCCCATTCGCCCAAGAATTTTTTAATGCGAGCTAATTGCTCGTCATTTAAATCATTCCACACACCACCAATCCAAATGTAGTTATACAAAAGACGTGCGCCAGAAATTTCTTCAAATAGACGCAAGATATTTTCGCGGTCTTGAAAGGCGTAAAGAAAGGGAGAAAAAGCTCCCAAATCGATAGCGTAAGTTCCAAAATACATTAAGTGCGAGGCAATTCTTTGCAATTCTAAAACGATGGTTCTGACATACCACGCACGCTTTGGAACTTCCGTGCCTAGCATTTTTTCAACGGCTAAAACGTATCCCATTTCCATATTCATCGCAGCCAGATAATCGAGACGATCGACAAATGGAATCACGCCGCGATAATCGAGATGCTCGCAATGCTTTTCCATACAACGGTGTAGATAACCCAAGTGAGGAGTCGCTTCGACCACAACTTCAGAGTCCGTTTTAATTTCTACTCTTAAAACTCCGTGAGTTGCAGGGTGCTGCGGTCCCATGTTGAGGGTTAAAAGATCCGTTTTTAAAACTTCAGTATCACCTAAAATAATTTTATCATTTTCCATAGAATGAGTTGAACCCATGATTATTCTCCAGCAGATTCTTCGGTCGTTTCACTGTCGTCTTTCCAGCTCCAAGAAACGAGTTTTGGGTTATCCATTTGTTCTTTCAGTTTTTTTCCAAAGAAATGGTCTTCCGTATTAACTTTATGAGCAGGATTAATAACCATATCGAGGTATTTTTCAGCGGGAACGTAATCTTTTCTTAGAGGGTGACCTTCCCAACCTTCAGCGCAAAGAATTCTTCTTAAATCGGGATGACCTGTGAAGTTTACACCCAACATATCGTAGCACTCTCTTTCTTGAAAGTTAGCTGCGGCATACACCGATACCACAGAAGGAACTTTGGGAAGAGCATTTAAATCAGAAACATCCTTCGAGCGTGGAACGCGAACTTTTAATAAAAGCTCGTGATTTTTTTCCAAGCTACAAAGTACGTATGTGATTTCAATTTCCGAAACAGTTGGATAGTCCGTACCGGTGATCACTTGCAGTGTTCTTAACTTTAACTCTTCGTGCTGTTTTAAAAACTGACAAACTTCTAAAATTTTTTCAGCTGAGACTGTCACTGAACCGTGACCAACTGTAACTTCTTTTAAAACTGCTTTTGCTTCAGGAAGATTGGCATTTAAAAGTTCAACAACTCGTTTATCAATTGAATTAAGCATGTTTAACCCACTTGTTTTTAAGCAATCTTTCATTGGCAATTTTCTTTTGCAAAGTCATGAGACCTTCGATTAAGGCTTCCGGTCTGGGTGGACAACCAGGAACGTAAACATCCACTGGAACGATTTCATCGACACCTTTTAAAACGTGATAACCGTGTTGCCAGTAAGGACCGCCTTTGTTCGCACAAGAGCCCATCGAGATCACGTATTTTGGTTCGGGCATTTGTTCGAAAAGTGTTTTTATTCTCGGGGCCATCTTAAGCGTGACTGTTCCTGCGACGATCATGAGATCTGCTCTTCTGGGAGTTGCCATAAAAGCACCACAACCAAAACGCTCTAAATCGTATTTTGCAGCTCCCGTTGCCATCATTTCGATCGCACAACATGCGAGACCAAATGTCATAGGCCATAAAGAATTTTTTCTTCCCCAATTGAGGAAGTCATCGACTTTCATAAGTACAACACTATCTTGCATTTTTGCTCCAAACTCATTGCAAAAAAAAGGACACATTTATAAATAATAGATTTCTTAAATTTACCGACACTCGGTGTTTACGTCAACGATTGCTTAGGAATTTTTGCTAAAGAACTCACATCTTTTTTTATAATCTTCGAATATGATTAAGCTTCTTTCTCTCTGTTGTTTCTCCTCGACACTCGCAGGAAAACGCTCGATTTTTTCTTTCAAAAATCCCATGCGATTAAAATCGTTTTTACAAACTTTAGACATGATATTTTTATATTCAAAACTCGCAGCCAGAGGATAGGGCATCTGCCAAGCGCTACTTAAAAACGTCGGCCCGCTTGGACTCATCTTGCTTTTAACTTCGTTAATTAATAAATCATCTTTTGAAAATAAATCTAAATCTTTTTCCACTTCTTTGAGGTGGGGTCCAACTTTATAAAACTCTTGTTTTGCCAATTCTTTGCTAAATTCATTATTTGTTTTATCAAAAACCCTAAAGCACTGCGAGCGAGATAAAAATTGCTTGGGCAATAATTCTTTCAAAACTTTGCATTCCACTAAGTACGCATCGACCTCTCCCCCCACCCCTTCAACTGTAGATTTTAGAAACTCTGGATGAGAAAATTGCGTGCTGTAAGGATTAAAAGCTTCGCGAAAACTATAATGAGTAAGTTCGTGTGTGAAATCTAAAACGGCATCTAATAATTTAGCGTGACGACTTATTTGAACTTTGGACTTTAATTCATAATCAATGATGGTCGGATCGTGAGCTTTAAAACGTCTAACCAGCGTTGTATCAGTAAGGGAACCCTCACCGACTAATAAAATGTCCATAAGTGTTTGTCCTTGCTTCGATGCCTTTAATTGAGCCTCTTCTATAATTTTCGCTCCAGTTGGACTTTTATTGGCCAACTCTATCAAAGTTTTAAAATTTTCTTCTCGCGAGAGTTGCGGATTGTACCAGTTTCTTTCATGATTCACTTCAATCGACGATATAGTTGCTTCCTCAATTGCTTCGAGCGAGCCCACAAATAAAAGAGTCATTGCAAGACAATACATTAAAAGATTTTTAGAAGAGTCGAGAATCAGAAATTTATATTTTATATTAAGTAATTTAATAGACATCCATTCCTCGCAATCAAAGCTAAATTTCATCTGAACAAACACGGGACTAAACTCACGCAAAGACTTTTCGACTGAATAGAAAATCTTTAAAGCTTGAAGAGAAGATATTTTTTACAAAATCATTTATTTTTCTTTGAAATCACTCGAGATCGGTTAGCATTAAAGAGAGAGAATGGAACTCTCAAAAATCTGCCATTAATTAGTGGCATTAAAATGCAGGATGGATTAAATGGAATTAATCAAAACCGAGCAAAAAACTCCGCTAAATCTAATTAAAGAAGTCATCGACATTCCTCTCGACCACGAATTGAGCAAAAGAAAAATTTCCTCAGAGATCGATTTAAAATTAGGTTTTAATATAAAAAAAATTGAAGAAAAAATGCGAGCGCAAGCGCTGGCCATTAAGCCGGGAACTTTTTTTGACGAATGGGGCCCCATTCTCCACGGAGGAGCTCAAACGTGGATTGGATTGGACTTTCAAGTTTTACAATGCACCTATCACGATCTCAAAAACCTCTTTAGCGAACTCCCCATGTCCAAAGTTCAACGTGTCGTCGATCTCGGTGCGGGCTATGGCCGCATGGGTTTATTTCTGCACTGGTATTATCCTCAAAAGGAATTTTTAGGTTACGAATTAGTTAGAGAAAGAGTGCAAGAAGGGATGCGCATTTACGAACAATGGGGCTTAAAGCGGCACCTCTTAATTGAAAAAGACCTTACAAAGCTTTGCGAACTTCCCGAGGCAGAACTTTATTTTATCTACGACTTTGGGAGCGAGAAAGATTTAAAGCTTATTCTGGAGCGACTTTTAAATCTTCCGCATCGAAGTCTCGTGGTTGTCAAAGGACGAATTTGTCGCAATCTCATGTTAAAAGATTCCCGCTGGGAAAATGAAATCAAATTAAAAAAATCTGAAGACATTTATCTCTATCAAATCGGATAATTATTGCTTGAAAATGAAAGTTGCTTAGAGTTAATATACTTTAACAATTCAGATGCGATGGGGAAAAAAATGGGAACACTTAAAGACGCCTTTTTAAAAGCAGGAATTAAACCAACACCTGAACCAAAAAAAAATAATGAAAATGAACGGGCCAAAATAGCAAAAAAGAAAGTCACTGAAACAGTCGTCCATCAAGAGCAAAGAAATTATTGTGAAGCTTGCGATCAAGTTAAACCAGATGTTGAACTCTACCACCATCGCAATCCAACAACCGACGCCAAATGGATTTGTTTGCGTTGTGCTGATCAATTGCAAATTCTAGATAAATTTAGAAAAACAGCACAAAGCGATACCTCGATCAAAAAAATGTTTCGTCGCGAGTTTGGGCCAACAACCCACCACTCTGAATTTCAAAAAAACAAATTAAATAGTCAAAATCAAAAAGATAAAAACGGGGATTTTAACGGTAATCGTTAATTTAATTTATCCATTACTTTTTAAAAAATGAGGATAATGATTTTATACAGTCTTTGGCTATTCTTTTAGCAAAAAAACCGACATTTGAGAGATAATCTATTTTAATAAGGTAAGGAGCAAAAGCGTTGGGTGAAAAATTTGCTGCTTCAATCCAACTTTTTAAAATTGGATTAAAACCAATAACTCTATCTTTTATTTGTCTCTTAGATTTTTTTAAAAATCCAAAGCTAGCTTTTGAAAAATAGCTGGGTAGAAATACTGTATTTTGAGTCGTCGTCAATAATTCACCACGTGGTCCGCGAATGTTTAAAAAACCATCCTTATCTATAAATCCCAAGGATACCCCGGTTTGCAATTTTCCATAATGATCAAAATAATGAACTTTTGATCCTCTAAAAATAAAGAGTACTCTTTGATTATTTTCAATTGTTTGAATCACTTTGTGAAAAGGATCAATTAATACCTTTTCATGAGTATGTACGTTTATAAATTCATTTGTCGAATCAGTTTTTAAGTGAACATAAAAGCTGAAGCCTTCAACTGCTATGCCCTGGGCATCTAAACTTTCGGGCGATTCAGAAAAGTTAGTATAGAATCGAACTCCTTGAGTTTGAAATTCTTCGAGTAGTGCTCGTTGAGATTCTAAATTGTTATTATCCAGATTGCGTAAAATGAATAGTTTTCTAGAACCACCTTGATGCTTTACCACTAGAATTTTATCCACAGGGTAATGATCGGTTAAAGCCATAAGAGTTTTAAAATCTTTTTCACCTTCAGCTAAACCATTTGATTCAGTAATCGCTAAAATATTAAGAGATAAAAATATAAAAGAAAATAAAACGATTTTTTTAAACATGACCAACCTCAATTTCTGTCTTTATAGCACCCTTCAAAAAAAAGTGAAAAATAATTGAAGAAAGGAAGGTCGGCCAGATAATTTTTACAAGATTTAGAATGTAAGGTCTTCAAAAGCAGCTAAGCCCGCCTTTGCCCCTTCGCCCATTGAGATAATGATCTGCTTAAAGGGCACGGTCGTCACATCCCCAGCTGCATAAATATAAGGCACATTTGTTTTATTTTTTTCATTGATAACGATCTCGCCAAAGCGATTCATTTCGACAATATCTTTCATAAAAGCTGAATTGGGAAGTAAGCCAATTTGCACAAATATACCCGCCAGACTCACTTCTTTTTCTATATTGCTTATGCGATCGAGGTATTTTATTCCCGTCACTTTTTTTCCATCGCCTAATACTTCTTCTGTTTTTGCAGAGGTAATTAT
>Ga0255170_1000106_pt1 | contig 43712 bp, 46 predicted proteins | sample Atl_Yuk_RepA_8d_FD_186015 | JGI IMG/M metagenome (GOLD analysis project Ga0255170, IMG submission 186015) | Freshwater microbial communities from Altamaha River, Georgia, United States - Atl_Yuk_RepA_8d | ecosystem: Environmental > Aquatic > Freshwater > River | place: USA: Georgia | collected...
AAGGGGCGTCCAGCGAAGCAGCGGCACACCTCGAAGCGTATCTTCGAGCGTCTGCGCGACGAACATGGTTACGCCGGTGGCCTGACGATCGTGAAGGATTACGTGTTGGGGCAACGTCAGCGTCAACGCGAGATGTTCGTGCCGCTGCGGCACGATCCCGGCCATGCGCAGGCGGACTTTGGCGAAGCCCTGGCAGTGATCGGCGGGGTGGAACGGAAGAACCACTTCTTTGCGATGGACCTGCCACACTCGGACACCGGCTTCGTGCAGGCCTATCCGGCGGAGACGACGGAGGCGTTCTGCGCCGGTCACGTTGCGGCATTCGACTTCTTCGGCAAGGTGCCGCAGTCGATCCTGTACGACAACACGCGGATCGCGGTGGCGCGGATCCTGGGAGATGGCCGTCGCCAGAGGACGCGGGTGTTCAACGAACTGCAGTCGCACTATCTGTTCGCCGACCGGTTCGGCCGACCGGGCAAGGGCAACGACAAGGGCAAGGTCGAGGGACTGGTCGGGTTTATCCGGCGGAACTATCTGGTGCCGTTGCCGCATGCCGCCAGCTTTGAGGCGCTCAACGAGGATCTGTTGGCAGCATGCCGCCGTCGTCTCGACGATCGGCTGCGCGGTCACGGCGAGACGATCGGGGAGCGGATGGCGCGGGACCTGGCGGCGTTCCACGATCTGCCTCTGACGCCCTACGACGCCTGCGAGAAGCAGGCTGGACGGGTCAGCTCGCTGTCGCTGGTGCGCTATCGTGGCACCGACTACTCGGTGCCAACCGCCTACGGCCATCGCGAGGTCGTGATCCGCGGCTACGTCCACGAGGTGGTGATCTCGTGCGGCGCCGAGATCATTGCCCGGCACGTCCGGTCCTACGAGCGGGAAGACTTCGTGTTCGACCCGCTGCATTACCTGGCGCGGCTCGAGCGCAAGATCGGGGCGCTCGACCAGGCGGCACCGTTGGCCAGTTGGGAACTGCCCGAAGCGTTCGCCACGCTGCGCCGCCTGCTCGAGGCGCGGATGGGCAAGCAGGGCAAACGCGAGTTCGTGCAGGTGCTGCGGTTGATGGAAGTGTTCAGGGTCGATGACGTTGCCGCCGGCGTGCGCGATGCCATCGACCGCGGCGTGATCGGCTTCGATGCGGTCAAGCACCTGGTGCTGTGCCGGGTCGAACGCCGGCCGCCACGCCTCGATATGAGTGTTTATCCCTACCTGCCGCACGCCAGCGTGGCTCTGACTTCGGCCAGGACGTACATGGACCTGCTCACCGAGGTGACGTCATGACCGATATGCCCCAGGTTCTGCTGGCCCATCACCTGAAGGTCCTCAAGCTACCGACGTTCCTGCGCGAGTATGACAAACTCGCCCGGCAGTGCGCCACCGAGGGTGTTGAGCATACCGGCTACCTGTTGCGCCTGGCCGAACTTGAACTGATCGAGCGCGAACGGCGGATGGTCGAGCGGCGGATCAAGGAGGCGAGGTTCCCGGCGGTCAAGAGCCTCGACAGCTTCGACTTCCTGGCACTACCGTCGCTCAACAAGACGTTGGTCCTGGAGCTGACCCGCTCGGAGTACGTGCTCCGTCGCGAGAACGTCATCGCGGTCGGCAACAGCGGCACCGGCAAGAGTCACGTGGCGCTCGGCCTCGGGTTGGCGGCCTGCCAGAAGGGCCTGTCAGTCGGCTTCACCACGGCGGCCGCCCTGGTCAACGAGCTACTCGAGGCCCGCGACGAGAAGCGGTTGCTGCGGCTGCAGCGCCAGCTCGCCGCCTACAAGCTCCTGGTGATCGACGAACTCGGCTACGTGCCGCTGTCGCAGACCGGGGCCGAGCTGCTGTTCGAGGTCTTCAGCCAGCGCTACGAGCGAGGCTCGACCATCGTCACCTCCAACCTGCCATTCGACGAGTGGACCGGCGTGTTCGCCTCCGAGCGGCTGACCGGCGCGCTGCTCGACCGGCTGACCCACCACGTCCATATCCTGGAGATGAACGGCGACAGCTACAGGCTCAAGCAGAGCAAGCGCCGCCAGCGCGTTGCCCGCGCTACCGACATCCCCGACAGCCCACCAGAGGAATAAACGAGGACGCATGACGGCCTCCCGCGAGGCGCCTTCATGCCATCAGCCGTGATGCACTTTTACTCCGGCCAACCGATGCATTTTTACTCCGGCGTTGACAGTCGCATGATCGTCCTGCCAGCCTTCCTTCAGCCGACCGATCGCAGATGCCGAAAGCCCTGGCGCATCCTTGCCGAGAAGAGCCGCCAGCGCTTCGGAGAAGTCGCCGGTCGAGATGCCCTTGAGGTACAGGATCGGCAGCAGCGTCTCGATCGATTTCGAGCGCCGCATGTAGGGCGGCAGTGGCCTGCTCCCCTGAAACGAGGCCAGCCTGAGAGTTAGAAATCCGGCTATTTTGGGCTTCAGAGGGAGCACGGGATGGCACGGAAGGACTACACGCCAGAGCAGGCGATCGGGATGCTGCGGGAGGCCGAGGTACGGCTGAGCCAGGGCGAGAAGATCGGCAAGATCTGTCGCGGCCTTGGGATCTCGGAACAGAGCTACTATCGATGGCGCCGTCTATATGGCGGACTGAAGGTCGACCAAGCGCGTCGCCTGAAGGATCTTGAGCGAGAGAACCAACGCCTGAAGAAGGCGATCTCCGAGCTGACGCTGGACAAGCTGATCCTGAAGGAAGCCCTCGAGGGAAAATACTGAGCCCTTCCCGCAAGCGAGCGTGCGTTGATCACGTGCGCTCGCGACTGCCGGTCTCAGAGCGTCGCACCTGTGCGGTTGTCGGCCAACCTCGGGCGACGCAGCGGCGGCGTCTGCAGGTTCGCGACGACGATGCCGGGCTGACGGCCGCCATCGAGCGTCTGGCCAAGCAGTACGGGCGCTACGGCTATCGACGGATCCGCTGGCTGTTGGTCAACGAAGGCTGGCGGGTGAACGTTAAGCGCGTGTGGCGGATCTGGCGGCGGGAGGGGCTGAAAGTGCCGAAGAAGCAACCGAAACGGGGCCGCCTTTGGCTCAACGACGGCTCGTGCGTGCGCTTGCGGCCTGAGCGACCGAACCATGTCTGGTCGTATGACTTCGTTCAGGACAGGACCGAGGACGGTCGGACGTTCCGGATGCTGTGCGTGATCGACGAGTTCACGCGCCGCTGCCTGGCCATCGTGGTGGCGCGAAGGCTGCGATCCGACGATGTGCTGCAGTGCCTGACCGACCTGTTCGTCGAGCATGGGCCACCGGAACACATCCGGTCAGACAACGGGCCCGAGTTCGCCGCAAAGGCGGTTCGGCACTGGCTTGGCAGGGTTGGCGTGAAAACGCTGTTCATCGAGCCGGGCAGTCCCTGGGAGAATGGCTACTGCGAGAGCTTCAACTCCAAGCTCCGGGACGAGCTGCTCAACGTCGAGATATTCACGACGCTTCGCGAAGCCCAGGTGCTGATCGAGAGTTGGCGCCGGCACTACAACGCCGTCAGGCCACACTCGTCACTCGGATATCGCCCGCCGGCGCCGGAAGCCATCTTGCCGCCAGCCCATGGCCTGCCCTACGCTCCGCTCCGGTCAGCCCACGGGCTGGCCAGAGCGGCCGGACTCTAACTTACGAACTGGTATCGCGACTGGGGGCAGACCAATCGCTTGCGGCCCTACCTTCAACACTCATTCTGGTTCATGCCAAATGTGGCTGCTTGCCACGCGATGGCGAACCTGCTTGCAGAGAGGTACAATACCTTCTGGCATGAGTATGACGTCGTAGTGGCCGCGGGAGCCTCCGCCGGCATTGGGGTCGATGCGCTTCCACCTGTACGCAACGCGATCGGCAGCGGCTTCGACACCAAGACAATCACGTTGTCCTGCGGGAAGCTCACCACGGGAGTGACCGTGCCGCAATGGTCCTCGATCCTGATGCTGCGTAATCTCAAGAGCCCGGAAACCTACTTCCAGGCAGCGTTCCGGGTGCAGTCGCCCTGGTCGATCAAGAACCCTAACGGCGACGACCCCAACCTCGAGGAAGTGCTCAAGCCAGCCTGCTTCGTATTCGACTTTGCTCCGACCCGCGCGCTGCGACAGCTCTCTGAGTACGGGATAGGGTTGTCGCCCAACGAGGCCAACCCGGAGAAAGCAGTCGAGGAGCTCGTATCGTTCCTGCCCGTGCTTGCCTACGACGGGGCGAACATGACGCAGATCGACGCCGGCGGCATCCTGGATATTGCCATGTCCGGCACCTCCGCGACATTGCTCGCGCGCAAGTGGGAGAGCGCGATGCTGGTAAATGTCGACAACGACACCCTGCGACGAGTGCTTGAGAACGCGGATGCAATGGCCGCAGTCGAGCGGATCGAAGGGTGGCGCTCGCTTGGAGATAACGTCATCCAGACCATCATCAACAAAAGCGAACGTATCAAGGAGCTAAAGGGCAAAGCGAAAGAGGGCAACCTCACCACGAAGGAGAAGAAGGAGCTCACGGAAGAGGAGCGAGAATTCAAGTCAAAGCGAAAGCTGGTGCAGGAGAAGCTCATAAAATTTGCAACCCGCATCCCAGCCTTCATGTACTTGACGGATTTCCGCGAGAACACGCTGCAGGACGTCATCACGAAGCTCGAGCCCAACCTTTTCCTTACTGTCACGGGTCTGACGGTGCAGGATTTTCATCTCTTGGTGCGCCTTAAGGTGTTCAACACCGAGCAAATGAATCAGGCAGTGTTCGCCTTCCGACGCTATGAAGATGCATCGCTACGGTACACTGGAATCAACAGCCATGAAGGCCTCACGCACTACGGACTATATGACACGGTTGTGGAGCGAGCATCGGCGTGAAGCCCATCGCTTCTCGTTCTACAGTGCATGGCATTGATGGAGCCGGGGATGGGAGAACCGACGCCGCTGACCGACCGCCCGTTCATTCGAAACCTGCAGAACTACGCTCCGAATTCCAACAAATCAGCAGCTTACAAGAAGCGCCCTAAATCCGCAGGTCATCAGCTTTGGAGAGAACGAGGCATAGATAACGAGGCATAGATAGGGTCAAATGGCCCTGGGCCGGTGCCAATTCCGGTGCCAATCTCCCAGAGAGCGGGAGGGTGCAATGAAAAGCGTCATGCCAAGCCAGGTTGTCGCCACAATAGACCGCCTGTTTCCTCACGCGGCGTCCGGACCCGCCGCGGCTTTGGACCCAAGCCACAGCAGAAAGCTGAGAGGCATTTGTGATCTGGTGGGCAGGATGCCGGCGGAGCTTGTGCAGTGTTCGGATGCCGACTACTCCGCCTTCGTCCTGGCTGTAGCGACGATTGAACAGAGCCTTGCCGAGTGGACGTCCAGAGGAGCGGTTGGGCAGACGCCGCCATCAGGCGGCTCTGATGCAGTCATGACGCTCAGGCGCATCCTCGCGCAATTCCCTGACGAGCATCCACCCGCGGCGCATGCTGACTTAGTCTTTATTTCAGACTCAGAGCTTAGGCAGAGCATTCGTCTAGATATTGGCGCCGCCCATCGGGCAAACGACCAAGCGGAATGGAAGGCCGCCACTGTGCTCGCGGGGGCAGCTATCGAAGCGCTGCTCCACTGGAGATTGTCACAAGTATCGCAAGCCACGCGCGATGCCGCTCCGCGAGCACCTACCTCACGCGGCGCCAAAAAGGACCTCAATGACTATGTGCTGAGCGACTACATTTGCGTCGCTGAGGACTTGCGGATTATCCCCAACAGGACCGCAATCGCAGCAACCTTGGCGAAGGACTACCGGAACCTCATACACCCGGGCCGCGCGGTGCGAGTGAACGAAAAATGTTCTCGCAGCACATCTCATTTGGCGCTTGGTGCGCTTGAGGCAATCCTCGAAGCGTTGGTGTAGTTATTGACACAGTGCGTGGTGACTGGGGCGCATCGCCCGCCCTGTCTACGCACTAGAGGGGGTGGGTCGGCTTCGATCGGAATCGGTGGCCGCCTTCCCTCGGAATCCGCACATAGATGAACGGGCAAGCGCCTCGCGCATGGCATTGAATCCGCCAAGGTCCGGCGCCGTGGACACCAGGTTGGCTCTCAGTTCATGTTGCCGAGCGTCTGCAGGCTCGAAATATGCAGAACCACGCTCCGAATTCCCCAACAAAATCAGCAACTTACAAGAAGCGTACTAAACCCCGAAGTCATCAGCTTTGGAGAGAATGGGCCCGAGAGAGAGCTAAATGGCCCTTGCGACGGCGAGGCCGGTCAACAGGTCCGACACGAAATGCCCGCGGCTATTGGGCTTTCGAGAGCCTCGCCGACGCGAGAGAGACTGTCAGGTCAGCGGCTAATGGCGGAGGGAAAGGTCCTGAAATCCAACGGTCTCTGGTTCCAGAAAAACACGGGCAGGCGTCAGAAAAGACTGTCTCGCAGCATCGCCGCTAGATCATCCTTCTGTGGATCTGGCGGCATTAGCGCATCCCTCATGAGCTTCCGCTTGCGATTGAGCAGGGCGTGCAGGTTCTCGTCAAAGGAGTGCCTTCCGCCAGGTAGAACGGCAAGGGGTATATGCACGGTCACGGGGTTCTCTTGGCCAATCCGGAGCACCCGTCCCGTGCACTGGTCTTCCACCGCCGGATTCCACCAGCGCGCCAGGTGGATGACATGATTCGCTCTAGTCAGCGTCAGGCCGACGCCGCCAGCGCGCGGCGACAGTAGCATCACGTCAAAGCCGCCGGGAGATCCTTGAAATCTATCCACTCGCGATTGCCGGGCGGCTCCAGTTACCTTGCCGTTAATGGTAAGCGGTGCCGCTGGCAACCTGTACCTCCGCTGGAGTAGTCCAGCCATCCTCGCCATCATCGTGAGATCGTCGAGGAAGATCAGCGCACGCTCGCCGCGTTCCGCGATTCCATCTAGGGCATCGAGTGCCAAACGAAGGCGAGCGGAACCGGAAGCCAAGTCTGCATCGTCCGTCGCAGCCTCGACATCCGGATGCAGGCTCACCGCGCGCAAGCGCTGCAGTGCCTCAAGTACGCGCCCAGTGCCCTGGTCGCTTCGGCCGAGCGCAACCGCCTCCTCATAAGCGACTAGTTGAACGCCACTCATTTCAGCCCGCGCCACTTCTTCGGTACGAGGCGGCAGGTCCGGCAGACGATCTTCCTTGAGGCGGCGCAAGAGCAGGGGTGGTCGCCCCGCAATCGGCCGATCCAAGGACGACTTGAGTTCCACGAGACGCTCCACAGTAGGAGCTGCCTCGTAGGTAGCACTGAAGCGTCGTAGGTCGCCCAAGTGGCCTGGCGCAACTCCATCGACAATGCACCAAAGGTCTGAAAGGCGGTTCTCGACGGGCGTTCCCGTCAATGCCATGCGGAAATCTGCATTCATGGCCTTCGCCGCATCGGTCAACCGGATACCAGGCGTCTTCACCTTCTGCGCTTCATCCAAGAGCATCGCCGCGAATCGCACAGCACCAAAGTCGCGGTCATAGTCGCGCAACGTCTCGTAGGTAGTCAGCACCCAGTCCGAACTTCTTAGCAACGCCAGATCAAGCTTCGGAACTCCACCCGTCAACGAACGGAGGCCCGCAAGGCCTTTCCCATAAGCCTGAACCAATTGCCCGAGCCCTGGCGAGGCGAGGTGGCGATCGTGCTCAGCGCGCCAATTCTCAAGCAACCCTGTTGGCGCAACAATCAAAATCGGCGCGCGTTCTATCTCACCAGCGACCATGCCCTCCCGCAACCACGCCAGGAACGCGAGCCCCTGCAGCGTCTTGCCAAGTCCCATATCATCCGCGAGCAGGACCCCTGGGCTACCTGAAGTCCAATTGTGCTGGAGCCACGCCAATCCCTCGCGTTGGTGTTCTTTCAAGGGCGTCCGAAGTGTCGCAGGACTAGAGAGCCGAGGCGAGGACCGCCGCTGCACCAGCGCCTCGATGTCTCTTGCCGTCTCGTTCGGCTTAATGATCAATACATATGATGGCGAGGTAGCTCCCGGCGGCTTCGTACCGGACTGTCGTGGCACAATCGGCGCCAAGCACTCGACTGTCGAATCACTTGCAGGCACCTCAATGGGACCGTCTGGGGTGTCGAATGGTACGCTGGGCCTACCTGCAGCCATCGCCTCTCTGACCTCAGCAGAGAGCCTTTCGGCTTCCTCTGAGGTGAGCGGTAGGCGCCTATCGCCCACGACAATGCCGCGTGGCGCCGACCTTGTCCTCTCCGTCGCTTGCCCCGCCTCATTGCTGCCGAACCAATCGTTGCTCGCGACTTCGACCCAGGGAAGCACACGGGGCTGCCATAGCCCGAGCCCTAAGACGCGCTCGGACCACAACTGCGTCTCGACCACCAGCGCGTCGACCACCGCAGCGTCGGCCTCATCGCCGATGGCTGCCCGGATAGCAGCTCGCGGTTCTCGAAGAAATGAGCGTCGCTCCGCCGGGGAGCCGGCGGCAACGCGACGAGCCACTTCGAGTGCTTGTCGTAAGGGCGGCGACAGCACGACATAGACACCACCAGGAAGCGTGTAGACGCCGCGTGCTGTAGGCCAACGCAGAAACTGATCTCTACCGAAAGACTTCTGGCGGTCATCCGGCAATAGCGGTGTTTCACCGTCTCCAGCGCGGTGCAGCACTGGCACAATCTGCAGGTCATCGCCCGTACCAACCGCATCTAGAGAAAGGGCATCCGCTTCAAGGATAGTAACAGTGCCGAGCAACCCACTCGCTTCCGCAGAGCCGGCGATCGCGGCAGCTGGAAGCGCCTCCCGTAGAACGGCCAGAGCACTCAAGCGCATCGCGTCGCCCTCGCGCGCTGCCAACCTGTAGCGGTCGACCGCCTCCGCCACTGCAAAAAGCGTCTCAGGCAGGCGCCGCCAGCCCTCCGCCACCTGAACCCAAGCGCCCACACGCTCAACACCGATGACGTTCTGGCCACCCGGGCGTGTCCACCGTAGCGATGCGGTAAAGTCAGGCCGCAGCATGATGCCGCTGCCCTCAACAACCACTCTCAACGTTGTTGCCGGGGGCAGGTCTAGCCGCGCCGCCTCGGCCGCTGTAAGCTTCGCCACAGCGGAGTGCTCGATGAGCAAGAAGTCGTCTGCTTCAATCGCCGCGCCATCAATAGCGAGGCGCCTCGCTAGATCTACACCGCGATGTCCAGCGAGCCCCCAAGACCCGGTCGGCACTACCTCGTCGCCTGACATCAGACGCAATTCGGTACCCGCGATTACAGGTAGCGCAACGAACTGGAGTGGCGAGTTCATTTCGGCATGTAGTCCTTAGGCGAGAGCCGGAGTTCAGTGTGGTTCTGTAGAAATGCCGCAGCACAACCCTGCCAAAGCCCCTTCGCCGGCTGCCTGTGCCAAAGGCCTTTGCCATCGAAGGCGCCGCCTTTACCGAGAGATGGGTGATCCGGGAAGTCGAGGCCGTTCGCCCTTAGGTGCTGGGCATTGTACTTGTCGCGATAAAGCGTCGGACAGCGAACGTCTCCGATTTTCCATGCTCGGACTGGTCCGACATTACTCCACTCGCTAAGGACCACCTTGCCTAACCTCAGGAGCAGTACCGCTTGCTCACCGTACTGGCCTGATCCTTCGAGCAGACCGTGTGCGTTCCTAAGATCAGTGACGGCTCTTGCGCGCGCGGCCATTCCTGGGCCTAGTACGACCCATACCTCAGCCGGGCGGTCTTTCGGCATATGCCGCAGGCACGCTCGCCAGAACGATCGGCGGTACCGCCATTGCGGATCGTCATTGGTCTCGCTGATGAGCGCGAAGAAAGTCTCAAGCGAAGCTGTAGCAAGCCAGCCTCGCATAAGTTGCGCGCAGGCCTCGGGAGCTGCACGCCATCTTTCCGGCCGAAGTCGAGGGTCCCCAATTACACGGATAAGGAATGCCTTGATCTCCTCAAGTGGCGCGTTGGGCGCTGGCGGCTCTCGCAGCCACGGGTCGAGGCACGCAGAAATGGTCTCGCCCGCAAGGTCGGGAAAACGCAACGTCGATTCGGCGAGTTCACGGCCCAATCGATCGCGTCGAACGCGCTGGATTTCTAAAACGGCGGCAGCACGTCTCCAAGCTTCATGCGCGCCGCGGCCGCGGAGCGCACGCGGAAGTCCTACAAGCATTGCCCCGACCGCTGCGCGGAAAAAGCGCCCCTCGGCACGGATCGGGTCATCCAACCCGGTGTCCGAGAGGATCGACTGCACTGGCTCTGCGCCGTTGATAAGCGCCGCTCCAACCCGCTCGGGTCCCCGCGCCACGTCGAATATTGAATAGCGCTGATGGGCGCGCCCCCAAGGCTGAAGCCGCGGGTCGCGTGTCATTCTAAGAAGATCCGCCGTCGCATGACCTGCTTCAGGCAGGCGCGGGCGCTCAGGACCGAAATCGCGGAGCAATGCCTCAATCAGTTCACGGAGCCAGCGTGGCCTAGCCGCAGCGCCTTCCAAGAAGGCCTCCAAGAGCCCCGGAAACGCAGCCGCCTGCGGCTCCCGGTCCCAAAAGACCATTGGGGCGCGGCGGAGCATCCTGGGCGGAATCATCGACGCCGCACCAGCTACACAGGCACGACGGAGTTCCTCGCGAAGGATCTCCAAGACCTCCCCTGGCGGCAACTCCGCAGCCTTTCCCTTGTGAAATACCTCCGCTGACTGCAGAAGGCAGGCCGGCTGTTCCGGTAGTGCTGGCTTCCGCCGAAACAAGTCCTGAAGAGACGCAAGTTCGCGGAGCGCTGACATAGCCTTGCTCATCTGGCGCCGCCTTGCTGCAACGCGGCAATATCCTCAAGCAACTGTCGGATTTCATCGGACGTGCGAGCTGAAAGGATGAAGCGCAGATCGATCCGGCGGTTTTGCTCGAGATGTGCCTGGGAAAGCGTCGTGGCGTCAGGCAAAGGCCTTCGCTGGCCATATCCCGAAACACCGAGCAGTGGCTGATCGGTGGGATTGCGCAGTTCGTCGAGTAGGCGCTGTTGCTGCCTCAGTTGAGCGAAGACAGTCAGCGCCCGCTCAGTAGAGAGTAGGTCATTTTTTGCCTCCGACTCCGCCGGCGACATGCCCATGAATGGCTGTCGATCAGTGTGACCTTCAACTAGCATGGCCTCTAGGATTGGGACATCCGATTGCTCACAATTTCGACGTGGTGCACCGTGCGAAAAGCATGGCAGGACCTCGGCCAGCACTTCGCCGAGTGCGGTCACAGTCGTGAGCGCTCGACCGCGAAGTACATACTCGCCTGTCGGGAATGGAACAGCGTCCGACAGCCGCAGGACGCCAGATCTTGGATCGATAATAAACTGAATGTCTCGTGCTTCCAGGCCGCGCGCCAAGCGCTGCAGCAAAGCATTCCGTGCCGCCTCGCGATCCGCGAGTTCCCTCCGCAGTTTATCTGCTGCTTCCTGGAGGCGTGCGCGCAACATCTCATTCTGCGCGCGAAGTCGGGCCGCTTCTTCCTCCCGGGCGCGAGCCCTTGCGGATTGCCTCTCTGCCTCAGCTAGCTGTCGCTCGGCTTCCGCTCGCGCCGCCTGCGCCTTATCCTTCTCAACTTGCGCGTCGCGCTCCGCTTTCTCCGCGCGCGCCTTAAGCTCATCAAGCCGTGCGCTATCATCACGAAAGTTCAACGCAAAGACTGTAAGCATCAGTAGAAAGACGAAGAGGATACCAACCATCAGGTCGCTGACAGAGGCGAAGTAGCCCTCGGACTCCGCCTCGTCGACTTGGCCAAACCCACTCATCGGCGGCCCGATCCCCGTTGCGCCCGGATATCGGTCATGTCCTCCACTGACTCCTCGAGGCTCTGCGCAACGGCAAGGAGGCCACTAACGCTTTTCTGAAGGCCCTGGTCGAGACCCGAAACAAATTCCCCGATCTGGCGCTGATAGCCTCCAAGCGCGTCTTGCAGGGCACGCAGCGTCCGAGCAAGACCCTCGTCGAGGCCCCCAAAGCGGTCAGCTGCATGGGCTAGGCGCGCAGAGAGGTCTCCAGCGCTTCGCTGGACCACTTCAATTGATGCCGTAGCTCCCAAGAGTCCATCCACGGCACTACGAAGTGCTTGAGCGGTATCCCGCCACGGTCCGAGTGCCTCACGTGCAGCCTCTGCCGCAGCCCGCAAATCGGTCGTCGCTGCTGACATTGGCGCTGTTGCCCCCTTTAGGGCCTTATCGAGCGCCTCCGCTTGGCGTGCCAATTCAGCTGAAGAATTGCCAAGCGCACTGAGACGCTGTCCAAGCCCCTCACTGCCTTGCCGCAGCGTGCCGGCTGCCGCAGTCATTCCGGCACTTGCCGTGCTTCCACCCTCGCGCAAGGCAGCACCTGCCGCCTCGGCTGCCTCTCGCAGCTTGGCTGCGCTCTCGGCAATGTTGCCCTCAAGCGAAGCCGCCGCACCTCGCAATGCCTCGCCTCCCGCTTCTGCGCCGCGAGTCAAAGCCCTGCCACTATCGTCTAGGGTGGCGCCGAATCGTACAAGCACCTCGCGTAGGTCGTCCCGCATAGCTTCAGTTGCGGTCACGAGCCGACCACTCGCGTCCGCCGCGCCGCTCCCCAGCGTGTCCGCAACCTTTGAGGCAGTCGCTTCAAGAGCCGCTGCTGCTCGCCCTATCGTCAAAACCAGCGCCTCTGTAGAATCCGTCCCAGCCTGACGTTGCGCACGTGCAAGTTCCTGAAGTTGACGAACGAGCTCCTCAATCGGAGTAGTCAGCCGTGAGATGCCATCCGCGGCCCCTTCCTCAAGTCGCGTTTGAAACGCCGAGACGGCCGACGTCAGCGCCGAGGCCGTCTCGGCCATGCGGCGAGCGAGGTCATCCCCCGCCGCGCGATTATTCTTCCCGGCTTCCTCGGCCGCATCGCGCAAGCCACGCACCAGCGATGCCATCTGCTCAGTGATGCCACTAAGAGCGGATTCGGTGCCGCGGCCGAGACGGGCCGCCATGTCCTCAGCCGCGCGCCCCATCCGATGGGCAGCAGCATCCATTGCCCCCTGAAGACCGTCGAGTCGGCTTCCAAGCGCTTCCAGGGTGGCGGCAGTGCCACGCATGCTCTCCCCAACAGCACCCTCGAGTTTCTCGAGGAAAGCTCGCAACATGGACTGGAGGGCATCCTCGTTTTGGCTGGCAAGCCCAGACGAGAGTCTTTCGATAGCCTCTGCTAGGGGCCTTAGATGCGACTGAAGGCCGGCATCAAATTCGCGTTCAAGCGTACTTCCGAGATTTACAAAGAAGTCACTGCCAATTCGCTGCACGTCCGCGTACTGCTTTGCAAGGATCAAGTTAGCTTCAGCTTGCAAGGCTGCCTGAGTCTTCAAGGGAATTCGCTCTTGCAGGGCCGCGAGAAAACTCGACATGGCCGCCTCAGAGACCTGAAGCCTGCCCTTTCGATACAGGGCATACCAAATCGACAAACCGAGTCCGGCGAGCGACGTAACAAACTTCACTGACGCGGCGCCAAGTAGATCACGTAGCGCAGCATTTCGGCGAGCCTGGTCGACCCCCTCCGCCACCACCTCGCCGGCAGCAGACAAGGCCGCTGCGAGACCGAGGAAGGTCACGAACAGGCCAGCGCCGACAAGTAGCCCTGGCAAAGCGGCGTGGTAGCGAAGATCGGCACCTGCAGCACGATAGAGGCCAAAGAGGTCGAACCAATGACGTGCCTCGGTAGTTGCCACGACTGGCTGCCCTACCTCGGAGGGAATGATCAGACTCTGGCGGAGACCGCGCCAGGGGCCTCCGAGTAGGCCGTCTTGCGCCAGAACGGAAGAGACTCGCTCGTAGACGAGCGCGAACGCGACCGGGTCTTGGTTCTCCCCAAGAGCTCGGCGCGCACTCTCGAAGGCTCGGTGAACGACCGACGTCGCTCGCCCAAGCCGAAGTGCTGAATAGCCTGACCAGATCACGAGGATGGCCAGGATGGAATAGATGACAGGTTCCCAGGCCAAGAGAGGCGCCAATGCGCGAAGCAACTCTGTCAGCACCCGAGGAATTCTCCTAAACTGAAAGTTAGGTCATCCACAACATAGTGCCGCAACTAGAGCCCGATGCGAAGCGAGATTGATGTCGACGTATTTGAAGGGGAGCGGCTGGTTCAGCGCTGCGCTTGCACGGCCCAGCCCTTTCCAGATGGGCGGCCGGGAGCTATTTGGCGCGGCGTCACTTACCCACTGCTTCCCGGTGACCGGATTGACGTTGGTGCGACGCAGCACCGGGAGGTTCAGGGCCAACCATTTGCAGTAGTCGCCGGCGAAGGGACGACTTGGATATTGGTGTCAGGTCTGGCCAGCGCGTTGACCGAGGCACGGGACCGCCTCGAAGCTGGAGGAATCCGCGTCGCCCACTCAGGCCGGTGGCTAGGGGATACCCCCGAAGGCTCCTCCTTCGACTGGTTCTTACGTTGCGAGGGCGTAGTTGAAGTTGGTCAGGTGGGCGAACTCTTAGGTGCAAACCGCACGGTTGTGCAAACCGCCGAGGGACGACTGGCCGTGCTTGAGCAGCATCTACTTGAAATGAGAGCCGCTCTCGCCCGCCTAGCAGATGAGCTCGTAGTGGCGACGCGGGCGCCGTCGACCGCGTCACTGCTACAGGAGACTAGGTCAGCCAATCACGACGCGATCTTGGAGGCTACACGAGATAGAGTACGAGAATTGGAGACACGCCTTGCGGCAACTCCACCGAACCCTGCGCCTGCACGTTCAAGCACAGCTCGGCTGCAACAGGAATTGGGAGCGGTCCTTGTTGCGTTAAGGCCCGATGTCATCCTTCTTCGTGATAGCCTGCAGGTGGCCGTCGGGGAATTCGCTTCGCGCACAGCGTTCTATCGCACCCTCCAAGAGTTGCCTGTTTCGGGCGCACGGCCAGAGGGATGGAAAGCCCTGCGCGGTTCAGAGCGCTGGTGGGAACGCCATGTCTCGAATGGACAAGATGATAGCGGGAGGGCATACGCCCGCTTCGACACCCGAAGTCGTCAGTGGCGGCTACTCTTGGGGTGGAAGGGAGAACAGTCGCGGGACATCGATTGGATTAGACGCGAGGGCTAATTCCTTTGCCCTGTCAGTCATTTCAAAGGTGAAATCCAAATACAAATCCAGATTATCACCATTGCGCTAAGCTCCTATGCCCGAAAAGCCACAAGACTTCATAAGCGGAAGCCAGCGATCATTGTGCCTAAGGCACGCCTATTTCTGCGTCAGCGCTTTCTCCAAAGCCGCATTCTTCTGCATCGAACCGTTCGATGAGCCGACCCAATACGCCACGACACTGGAAGCCATCCCTGCAAGCGTACCGAGCAACAGGGTGACCATATCGCGCTGGTTGGCCGGCACCTCCTCCCGGATGACGAGCAACAGCATGACGGCGAAGCCTACCAGCACGATGGCCGATACCAGGACGGCCCCATACCCGAGATGGTCGAGCCGTCCGTAGGCAGGGTCACATCAGTTTTCGGCCAGCCGGTTATCCTGGGGACTGCGCACCACGTGCGGAGCATCACACCCATTGCCGCGGCGCCACCCCAGCCGATCCGAAAGGGGGGGCACGAAGGGCTGGTGGAAGCGGCGACCGGCTGACGACTGATCCTGCATGGCATGCCAGTGGAAAGGTGCCCCGCATCCGGTGTCTGTTCAGCCTTCCTCAGGGCTCGCGTGGGTCGGGGACACCTGCCCGCAGATTCTCCACGGCCAGACGGACGACCTCGGACACCGCCTCCGGAGCCCCTTCTTCGGAACAGTCGACTGTGAACCGGGACCAAAGGGGCTCGGGGGCCGGGCACACGGCAGCCTCGGTGACGCCGGTCTGGTGGGCCAGGACATCGACCGGCACCAGGGCCCGACCGAAGAACCGCTTCCGGCGGATCTGCCAGTAGATCGTGAACACGTTGCGCGGCCTCGCGACATCGAGAACCCGGACGCGCAGATCGCCACCGTTTGTCATCGTATAGTGAACTTCAGTCGCCAGGTCGTCCTGCAGCGCATTGATGATGGCCTCGACGACGGCGGTCGGACTGCCTTCCGGCAGCCCCTCCCTGAAGGCGTCCTTGGCCTCCTCGTGATCGGCGTTCAGCTGGCCCCTGAAGTCGCGCACTTCTGCCTGCAGAGGCTGGGCCTCATCGGGGACGGGAAGATCCGCGGGAGCGACCTCGCCTTCCAGTTCACGCTGCAGGATGGCCTTGAGCGACCGTACGAGATCCTCGGGCCCGGCCGCTGCCGTTGCCGCCTCCCGGATCTCGCCGTTCGCCTGCGGTCGCCAGCCGCCGATCGCACGGCGTTCGGCCGCGTTGATCGGGTTCCATATGGCCTCGTCCGTGAAGCCCCGGCCGCGCCAGTAGGCCCGATTGAGTTGGACATAGCCGAATGTAAAGTGATGCAGCCACTTCTTGGGGTCCTCACGCAAGACAGGCCAGTTCACCGCTGCGAACATCAGGCGGTTACCGGCAACCTGGAAGCCCCGGTCCTTGGCGAGAAGGGCAGCATTTGCAGCAGCGATCTGTACCGAAATCTCATGGTGCGGATTTAGGCTCGTGAACCACGATTGAAGGCGCATCGATATCGATATCCGGCGGCCACGGAGGCTGAGCGTAGAGATGTGACGAAGCCAACGGGCAGAAAACAGAACGCCTGCGAAGGCGTCCTGAATGTGCCCCAGGAACTTGCCGATGTAGATCGGCACACCACGATAGGTGATGAAGTAAAGCCCCGCGCCACAACGCATGGACAGACGGTCGGGCAGCCCCGGATTCATCTGAAACGTGTAGTTCGCGAAGGCCGGCATGCCGTGTGTCGCGCCAGCGACGATCGCCTGGAAAAGCTCCCCCCCGTGACGCACATATTCGTTGAACATGGGATTCGTCCCTTCAGAAGTTCCAGACTTGGACGGCGTGAGCTCGTCGCCAGGGACGCGGTCATCGTGCAGCATGCGGCCATACAGAAAGCGTTGGCGGCCGCCTTCGACAACAATCGGGTCGATCCCCTCCAGGCGATGGTACCCGATCCACGGGTTGGTATTGTCTCCGACCAGGAGATAGTCCGGGAAACATGCAGTTCGTCCGGCAATACGTTCCATCAGTCCGCCGGCGCCCCAGGGGCTGTGGTTCCTACCGAATCCGTGATCCTGCAGAACGACGCAGAACGGGAGCGGCCCGCTCTCCCGCTGGCAGAACAGGGCGTCATAGGTCGCATGACCATCCGCGGCGAGGAACAGGATGGCGAGGCGATCGGCTCCGGTGGCGTGGCTCCCCGGCTGCTTCTCGAGGATCGCCAAGAAAGCATAAGGCGCGACCGGAGGAGGCGGCGCCTGTACTTCGCCCGGCTCGATGTGGCGTTCCCAGCGGCCCGTCGGGAAGTCCGATTCCAGGAGATCGATATTGGCGATGGGCCGGTACCCGCTGAAGCCACGCTCCTCCAGCTCTGTGAGGACTGCTGCGCGGGTCATTCCGTAATCGACGTACAGGAAGCACTGGGCGGCATGGCCTTCGTTGAACACCTGCACCGTCGAACCATCCTGGCCAGACCCGGGATAGAACACGATCCGGGAGGCGAGAAAGCTTCGGACGAGTTCATTGCCCGTCGGGGGCCGGTTCGGATCGAACCCCTCCAACCAGGCGGGGACCGGCTGCAGGTGGTTCGCAAGAAGGAAGTCCTGGAGGCTCATCTCTCACCCTCGCTCTCGAAGTAAAATAGTCGTCGATCTTAGCCTCGCCACCCCGAACTGGCGTCAATCTGGTTGTGTATCCGGGGGATGAAAGAGCGGCTAGCTTGCCATCCGGACGATCGCCGTTTGCGGATCGGGAAAATCGGCCCGGTTGAAACTCGGTCGCAGCAGGCGGCACAGCGCATCCTCCTCTGCCGCGTACAGCGAGACCCGCTGGCCAAACAGTTCCATCGTGGCGGAAATGCGGACGAAGACCGAGATTCGTGCCCCCGTCCCCAGCGCCTCATCCAGGAGCCGCGCGTTGTCGCGCCCGCTCGAACTGTACATGCTGGGCGAGCCTCGCCTGGATGCCGCGGCCAGCCTTTCCGGCATAGAGGACGGAACCGCTAGCCGGGTCAGTCGCGCGGGTGGGCGGCGCGGCGGCTCAAGAACGCCGTCGTCCCCTCTTCTTTCGGCTGGCTCAAGGTCCCCCACCCGGACTTTCACCCCATCGAGAGCGCTGCTCTCCTGAGCGAGAAGGCTCGCTCCATGCGCAACTGCGCCGGCCAGATGCGATATCTGCTTGATCTGGCGACGGGCCTGAGTTGCTTTGCGATCGTACGGCCACTCGATCATGGATCGGAGCCGCAGGACCATCTCGTTCAGCTGAGCATTTCCGAACGCTATGTCCGTGTCCTTGAGATCAAGCGCGCGGACAACAAGGACGCGCTTCTGTCCGCCAAGTTGCTGCTCGAACAGGTCTTCAGGCAGAACGCGATGGAGTGCATCGGCTCGCCGTCGGAGCTGGATCTCGACTGGATGCTGCATGGCATGTAAGCGCCCCGAAGGGCGCCCGCCCGCTGCTCGTCGATGCAGCGGGCGGGCCTGGAGAACGTTGCGCAAAAATTGCGATTCGTACCAGTCATAATAGGCGTCCAAGGAGAAAAGCTTATGGGCCCCGGCAAAGATGCGGATGTACGACGCCAGGAAGGATTTCTGTGGGGCGGCACCATCGGGGCATTGGGGGGCGGCCTGCTTGCCGCCTTGCTGCTGGATGCTTCCTGGGTGGCCCCGTTGGCTGTCCTGTCCGGTGCTGCCGCGGCCATCTGGTCGTGGCTCGTGGTCAAGGGTTGAAGCGCTGCCGTCACGTCAGGATCTGGCATGTATGAAGCGGGTGCGTGTGCACTGAATGCCGCTCCGGTTGCAGGGGGCGGCGACTGAAGGCAGCATCGTCGCGCGTGGATGCGCGGCAAGGTGCGACTGCGGTGTAACTGAAAGGAGACGGGATATGTCCGTGCGGGCAGCAGATGCCGATATCGAGATCAAGGGCGAGATAGTGCGGGTCACGATCGAGAAGGCGCTGACGATGGATCCCGGTCGTGACTTCAGGTGCGTGGAATGCAAAGGCAAGGTGCGGCCTTTCAAGGAGGGGCGCGACGGACATCCGGCCCACTTCGAGCATCGTCGCGGATACCACCGTGACGACTGTTCGCGCTGCCATCCGTATCGCTGATCCGGTTCGAAGGAAGGAAGCTATGGTCGCCGCGCGCCGATCCACCCTGGTCGTTCATGGTCGCCTCGCCCTGCGCGAAGCTCGACTGGCGGCCGCCCGCGCCGGCCGCCATGGCCTGCAGGTCCTATCGTTCGAGCAGGCGGCCGTCCGTCTTGCCGGGGGCTTCGCACGCCCGATCGATGACGAGAGCCTTCGGACCGCCATCCAGGCGGCGCTGGCGGCGACGCCTATGGGTGAGCTGGAAAGCATCAAGTCGCTGCCGGGAATGATCGATGCCTCGGCCGACACGCTCTTCAAGGCTTGGCGTGCGGGCCTCGACCTCGCGAAGCGGGCCGGGGAGCATCCGCGCCTCGACGCCCTCGCGCGCCTCGAGGCGGCTGTCCTTGAGCGGCTCCCTGCCGGGATGATGCGCCCGGTCGACATCGTCGCTGCAGCGACCCTCCGGGTTGCCCACGCGCCGGCAGTCCTGGGACCTATGGAAATCCTGGGTCTCACCGAGCTGTCGCCCTGCTGGCGACCGTTGCTTCGGTCCCTCGCCGCACACGTCCCCGTGCAATGGACGGCTGGGCCGAGGAGCGTTCCCGACTGGCTGAATGGCACGGGCGTGAGTGTCGTCCGCGCCCCGGCGCTAGAGCCCGACATCAGCGTCGTCAGTGCCGCCACCGCCTATCACGAAGCCGTCGAAGCGATGCGCTGGGTGCGACGCCTGCTTGCCTCCGGCGTAGTGCCCTCGGAAATCGCCATCACGACCGCGTCCCCGGCCGACTACGACGACCATTTCATGGCGCTGCGCGCGGATGCCAATATTGACCTTCACTTTGTCCATGGCATCCGCACTGTCACGACCCGCGAGGGACAGGCGGCGGCGGCACTGGCCGACGTCGTGATTCGGGGCTTGTCGCAGTCACGCCTGCGACGGCTTGCAGCGCTGTGTCGCGACAGCGGTCCTCTCGCCACGATGCCCGACGGCTGGTTGCGCGTTCTGCCGACCGACGCCCCGCTCTCGACCCCTTCTGCCTGGAAGCGGCTGCTGGATGGGCTCTCCGCGGAGGACTGGCCCGACCAGACCGACCATGGACCGGCGCTGCGTGCGGCCGTCGAGACACTCGCCAAAGGTCGTGGTGCTGCAGCAGAGATCGGCGAGGCGTTTCTCCAAGGGCGCGCCCTCGCGATCTGGCGAAAGGCGCTGGTTGCCGGTCCCGCTGCGTCGATCGACGCAACGCTCGAGAACCTGAAGCAGGATGACGGGCTGGAAGCCTGTGCCTGCGTCGCGTGGATGCCAGCAAGTGCGCTCGCCGCGTCACCCCGCCGCCATGTTCGCCTGATCGGACTCAATTCTTCGCGCTGGCCGCGTGGCATCGCAGAGGACAGGCTGATCCCCAACCATATCGTTCCGACACCCGTCCTCGATCCGCTGCCTGTGAACCTTGCCGATCGGCGCGATTTCGCGACGATCCTCGCCACGTCGGGCGGGGAAGTCGTGCTGTCGCGCGCCCGGCGCGACAGCGACGGGCGGCTTCTCGGGCGCAGCCCGCTCCTCGCTGACCGCGGCCGCGAAACCTACCTCCGTCACAATGCCGTGCCGTCGCATGCCTTCAGCGAGAGCGACCGCCTGATGGCGCGGCCGGACGAGTTCGCTGCTGATCCGCAGGCGATCGGCGCGCAGGGCTGCTGGCGCGATTGGCGGCGGCCCGACATCACCGCCCATGATGGGCTGGTGCGCCCTGATCATCCGCTCGTCCTCGCCATCCTCGGCCGGACCCAGTCGGCCAGCTCGCTGCGCCGTCTGCTTCGCAATCCGCTGGGGTTCGTGTGGGTCTATGGCTTCGGCTGGCGCACCCCGCAGAGCAGCGCTGAGGCGCTTGTGCTCGACGCACTTGCCATGGGCGATCTCGTCCACATGGTCCTGGACCGCGCCTTGCGAGACCTCGAAACTGCTGGCGGCCTTGCGTCATCCAGCCCGACCGCCATCCAGGCCGCCGTGGCCCGCGCCACGATCGCCGTGGCGGGCGACTGGGAGCGCGAGCGCCCCACCCCGCCGGCCGTAATCTGGGGCCGAACCCTCGTCGAGGCCCGGAAGATGGCCGATCGCGCCCTGACCCATGGCGACGAGATCCTGGCCGGCGCGCGCTCCTACGGCGAGGTACCGTTCGGGGGATCGGAGCCGAAGTCCTACGTCACGCCACCGTGGGATCCTGGTGTTCCGGTCAAGATCCCCGACACAGGGTTCAGCATCGCGGGCTACATCGACCGGCTCGACATCTCGGGGGACGGCAAGCGCGCACTGGTGCGCGACTACAAGACAGGCCGGCGGCCCAAGAAGGATATCCGCCTGAACGGCGGCCGGGAGCTTCAGCGTTGTCTCTATGCCTTCGCCGTGAAGGCGCTGCTCGGTGACGACGTGGCAATCAGCGCCTCGCTCCTCTTCCTGCGCGAGCCTGCCGACCTGCAGCTCGACGATCCCGAAGCCGTGCTCTCCGAAATCACGCGCTACCTTCGCGCGGCGAGAACCAGCTTCGCGGCCGGCGCCGCGCTGCCCGGGCCCGACGCCGGCGGTGACTATGACGATCTCGCCTTCGCCCTTCCGGCGAATGCGCCAGCCTACTACTGCAAGCGAAAGCTCCCGCACGTGACAGAGCGTCTGGGCGAAGCGGCTCTCATCTGGGAGGTAGAGTGATGGGCAGAGCACCCGTGGCCGCAGGAATCAGGGTCCTGAGGGACGACGGCGCCCGCAAGGATGCGATCCGCCTGCACAGCCGCTCCATCTTGGTCGAGGCAGGGGCGGGCTCAGGCAAGACCGCCGTCATGGCCGGTCGAATCGCCGTCATGCTCGCCGAAGGCATCGCACCGCGTGCTATCGCTGCGGTCACCTTTACCGAACTTGCCGCCAGCGAACTGCTGTCGCGTGTCCGCGAGTTCGTGGCCGATCTCTCGGCCGGCAACATCGCACCCGAGCTGCGCATCGCCTTGCCCGAGGGCCTCTCCCAGACCCAAAGAGACAATCTCGCTGCCGCGGCCGCCGCGATCGATGAGATCACCTGCTCGACCATCCACGGCTTCTGCCAGCGCCTGATCAAGCCCTACCCGGCCGAAGCCGACATCGATCCGGGCGCCGGCATCATGGACCGCAGCCAGGCCGACCTCGCGTTCCTGGATATTGTCGACAGCTGGCTGCGTGATCGCCTGTCCGGCGGTCACGGCGGAATTCTCGCTGAACTGGTCCTGCACAATCCCGGCGAAGCCGTGAAACTCGTGCACAGGATCGCCGACACCATGCGGGGGCGACGCACGCTTTCGGCCCCGGGCTTCTCGTCGGTCCACGGTCATCTGGCGTCATTCCAGAAAGCCGTTGCCGACTTTGCGCATTTCATGGGCGCGGCCGCTGCCAATGAGCCGGAAACCAAAGCGAAGGTTGACCGCTTCGTCGAGCTGTCAGGCGCCCTAGCGGCCGGCCCTGCCCCGGCGACGCCTGGCGGCCTCGTGTTCCTCCTGGCCTCGCGCCCCCATCCCGACCTCTGCAAGAGCGATGGCGCCTTCTCCGCCTATCGCCACAAGACCAAGTGGGCCGCGGCTGCCAAGAGCGCCGGGCTCTCTAAGGCCGACGGAGAGCGGCTGAACGACGCCGCCAAGGATCACTACGACGCCTGCTGCGGCGCGTGGGACGCACTTCTGAAGGCAGCTGCCGGACAGGTGCTGGCGGCGCTCATCGACGAAGCACGCCCAATCCTGCAGCGCTATCGCGACTACAAGCGCGCGAGCGCCCAGCTCGATTTCGACGACCTGCTCTTCTCGGCCCGCGACCTGCTGCGCGACCATGACGAGGTAAGGCGTGCCCTCGGCCAACGCTTCGCCCATGTCCTGGTCGACGAGTTCCAGGACACCGATCCCCTCCAGACGGAAATCTTCTGGCGCCTCTGTGGCGATCCGGTCGACGGTGGCGGGGAATGGAGCCAGTTCCGCATTCGGCCCGGGGCCCTCTTCCTTGTCGGCGATCCCAAGCAGGCGATATATCGCTTCCGGGGCGCCGATGTCGGCGCCTACATCCAGGCCCGCGATGCTTTCCGCGCGCTGGACCCGCGCAGCCTGCTGTCGATCTCTACCAATTTCCGCTCGCGTGCCTCGATCCTCACGTTCGTCAACCAGAGCTTCCAAGCTGTGCTTCAGGCCGCTGGTCAGCCTGGCTTCACCCAGCTCGACGCCTTCCATGCCGACCAGGGGCGGCCGTGCGTGACGGCGCTCGATGTCGCCGCCGCGGACGAGGACGGCAAGGCCAATGCCGAACAGCAGCGCGATGCCGAGGCCGATGCCGTCGCCGAGTTGTGCGCCCGCCTCATCGGCAGCTACCCCGTCATCGACCGACGCAATGGTCAGGAGCGCCCCTGCCAGCCCGGCGACATTGCCCTGCTGGCGCCCACCGGTACCGATCTGTGGCGCTACGAGGAAGCCCTGGAGGGCTGCGGCATTCCCGTTTCCACCCAGGCCGGAAAAGGCTTGTTCCGGCGACAGGAAATCCAGGACCTGATCGCCCTCACCCGTATCCTAGCCGACCGGCGCGACACGCTCGCCCTCGGCGCCTTGCTGCGCGGTCCCTTGGTCGGCCTCACGGAAGAGGAACTGCTCGACATCGTCTGGGGCCTGCCCCGCTCGGAGCAGGAGCCCACACGCATCCCCCGCCTCGATCTCGGTGTCGAGCCTGCCAGTCTCGCCCATCCGCTCGCGCGCGAAGTCATCGAAAGGCTGCAGTCGCTCAGCCGGCGCAGCAATAGCACGACACCTCACGAGCTGCTGTCGCAGGCGGTGGATGTCATGCGCGTCCGTCCCCTTCTCCTGCAGCGCCATAAGCGACAGGCCGAGCGAGCACTCGCTAATGTCGATCTGTATCTCAGCCTTTCGACCGGCTACGCCGTGCGCGGCCTCCGGGCCTTCGCCGAGGCGATGACCGCGGCCTGGACAGACGAAGCCCGTGCGGTCGAAGGCCGCCCCGACGCTCAAGAGGAGGCCGTCGCCCTCTTTACGATGCACGCCGCCAAGGGGCTGGAGTGGCCGATCGTCCTTCCCGTCAACACCATGACGGCCCTCAGGGCATCTGACAGCGCTATCGTCGACCGCGAGACCAATACCTTCCATTGCCCCGTGCTGGGTGTTGCTTCCGAGGGCTATGAAGATGCTCGGCAGGCAGAGAAAGAGGAGCTGGATCGGGAACGCATCCGGCTCTGGTACGTCGCTGCAACGCGTGCCCGGGAGCTGCTCGTCCTCCCCCGCCTCGACGTCGCACCATCGAAACCGGCATGGATAGGGCTGGTCGATCTTTCGCTGGCCGAGCTGCCGGCCCTGGATGTCTCGCATCTGCCCGCCGGCGTTCCGGCAGCCAACATGGGTCCCACGAATGCCCAGACGCGCACGGCCTTCGCCGCTGAAGCCCAGGCCATCGCTGCCGGGCAGACGCAGTTCGTCTGGCGGGCACCGAGCCGGGACGAGGAAGCCGCTAGCAGCGTGGTTCAGCAGGAGGAAGCTGCGATCTGGACCGCGTCGGCCAGCAGCGAGGCACCTGTGCTGGAAGCGGTCAATCCCGTTCAAGGTGGCCGCGAACGCGGGCTGATCCTGCACAAGCTTATGGAGGAAGTGCTGACCCGGGAGATCGGCGACACCAAGTCAGACCTTGTCGCGCGCGCCGAGGCGCTCATTCGCGCTCTCGGCCGGAGTCCCGTCGCTGATGCCGCGACCGGCCTGTCAGCAGAAGAACTGGCGGGCTGCGTCGTCCGGACCCTGTCTCTGCCCGACATCGCCCCTTTGCGCGAAGCTCTCATGCCCGAGATCCCCGTCTATGCCGCTCACCCTAAAGATGGAAAAGAAGTCGTTACGGCGGGCGTCGTCGATGCCCTAACGGTGGCCGCCGAAGGCCATCCCGCGGTGGTCATCGACTGGAAGAGTGACGTTGCGCCCGATTCGAAAACAATCGATCACTATCGTGCCCAGGTTCGGGCGTACCTCGATGTGACCAAGGCGGAGCGGGGGTTGATCGTGCTGATGACCACGGGCGCCGTGATCAGTGTCTCCCCAACGCCGCCGCCTCTCGTTGTCTGACGTAACGTTACAGGTGACAAGTAGGCCGAGCGTGATTGGTGACGATACCATAGGGCTGAGAGATCATGACGCAAATACTGGTCTTGCTACTCAATAGAGTGTTGGTCGGGTGGGTTCCAGAAAAGGTCGAGAAGACTGTCGATTACACATATTCTCTATAAGCAGTTTCGTGCTTTCTCCTGCCGGCAGTAACCTGTGAGGCGTAGCGCGTGGCTCAGACGGTGGCCTTCCCTGCTCGCCCTGGCCATCGTCTGGATTATCTCGCCTGCTGGAGCCCAGGAACCAGGGCCCGCCAGGTTGTTCGACGCCCTGACCAAGGGCCAGGTGGTTTCCGTGCAGCAACGGCAAGACCTAATCGAGATCGATATTTTCTCGCCAAATCCACAAAATGTCGGAACGCACAGAGTCTTGGAGATCGGGACCCACTTCATTGTCGTCGAGGATATCGTGGGCGTGACACGCTCGTGGATTCCGGCAACGGCGATCCGTCGAATCAATCTAACTACGCTATCGCTCGGGAGATAGGCTCGGGCGACATCGTTTGGTTCAGCAATCGAGCGGCTTGTGCAGATAACGTTGCCGTCCAGAAGCCGCCAAGCCCCCGACCGACGGGAGACGCACGTAGCCACCCCATGGTGTCGTGTTATCGCCAACCAGTAGGTAAGACGGCAATCGACTTTGCTGTTGGGCAATACCCTCCATCAGTCCACCCTCCCCGAAGTTGCTGTAATTGCCACCAAACCCGTGGTCCTGGATGACAATGCAGAAGGGCGGCGGCCCGCTGGAATCCTGGCAGAAGAGCGCGTCGTAGGTCGCGTGCCCGTCGGCGGCGAGGAAAAGGATGGCCAGGCGCTCCGCGCCGTCGATCTGCGAACCGGGTTCCTTCTCCAAGATCTCAAGGAAAGCATACGGGCGGACATGGGGAAACCAGTACCGCACCTGATCGGGGCGAACGTGCGGGGTCCATTGGTCGGCCCCAAAATCGCGCTCGCTCACATCCAGCCGAGCGAGAGAGCGGTACCCGCGAAAGCCCTCGGTCGCCAGATAGCCTTCAACCCGACCACGTTCGAGCCCGTAGTCGACATACAGGAAGCAATGGGCTGAATGTGATTCGTTGAAAAGCTTGACTGCAGACCCATCACTTCCGGAACCGGGGTAGAAAACGATCCGCGACCGCAGGAATTCCCGCAGCATGTCACGAGTGGCAGAAAGCAGTCCCGGCGCGAGTTGCGTCAACCAACGGGGTGTATCTTCACGGTGATTGGCCGAGAGATAATCACGCAAATCCATGGCGTCCTGCCCTTCTTTAGCGGTTTCTTTATCAGGCTGTTTATTCGCAGTTCCTAAGAGTCCCGCAGCGGAAACTCGTCCTTAAGCTGCCGCTTCGAGCAGCGGCGGGAACGCTGCTCGATTGATCGACGGCTGCAAAAGTTGGCAGAGCGCATCCTCTTCGGCGGCATACAGGCTCACGGTTTGACCGAACAGCTGGGTGCGCGCCGACTTGCGCGTGAAGACGACGACTCGTGTGGCCATGTCGAGAGTGCGGCCCAGCAGCTCGGCATTGGCACGGCCTGTCCCGCTATGCACGAAGCCGGCCTCATGCTCGCGAAGCCGCGCGGCGATGCCGCGCCCGGCCTTGCCGACATAGAGAGGCTCGACACTATCTCCGCCAGATACACCCTGAGCACCCCAGAGATAGACGCTCGCATCTTTGTAGAGGTGTGCGCCATCCAGCAGCTCGAAACGCAGCCGGCCATTGGCGTGGCGCCGCAGCTCGTGGGTCCTGTAGAGGCCAAGGGAGGCCAAGGTCGCAGCACTGACCGTCATGAACTATTCCTTGCTGTTGATGAAGAATGATCGGGTTAGCCAGACGATGGGCGAAAAGCGTGGTCCCTCGTCTTTATCCACCTACTTTCGCACCAGGTTCATCACGCTTCCGGCACCATACTGCATCTCCACCAACTGCTTCGCATTGGACCAGCTCGATGCCCTGACCTGGACCTTTTCCAAACCTCCGCCGGGCAGCCTGATCGTTGCTTCGTACACGTTCATGTGAGGCTCTCCTTCGCCACGTAACCAATTTCCGCAAACCTCAATACACGGTGGTTGCCGCAGAAAATGACGTATCTGCGACACGCCACTTACTGCGTCATTTTTTGGTCCTCGTATGCGCGAGAATGTTCTGACTGAGCCGGTGCCGCATTGTTGCATGCAAGGGCTCGAGAGGAATGGCGTGAGGCCCCAGTGCGTCGAGATATGAAAAAAGTCCTGGTCGGACGTCCACGTTCGAAAGGTTGGAAGAAGGGTTGGTGGGAATGCCGCCGCGCCAAGTTCGTGCGCCTCGACGAAGACTTTGAGGCTGTCGATGATTTCAGTCGCCGAACCATCCCGATGAAGGGCGTAAAGCACGACTTCGTGTGCCAAAAGAAGCTCACAGACCATGTGCAGCCGCTGCGCCGGTATCTCGACAAGCAGGTGGGACGCTCCTGGAACGAGGCCTGGAAGGACATTTGCGCAGCTGCCGACGCGCGTTCCACGCTGGGCTGGCACCTCCGGCTCCACGTATTGATGGAAGTGCAAACCGATACGAGCATCGATCAAAGTGGCCGCATCATGAACATGGGCTTTCCGCTCACGCCGTGGGAGCTCCCCCAGCTCTATGTCGATCCCACTAGCGGGCTGCTGCTTTGTCTGCCCGCGCGCGCCGCGTCCTGATGGCGCCGCGGGGATCGGCAGCGTTTTCCCGCATATTCGAAATCGCGGTCCGGACGATGTCAGCGAGATCCGCGGCGCTACCCGTGACCGTGGCATCCACCTTGAATTCAGACCACAATGGCTCGCTCGCCTTACAGGGCTTGGCGCCTTCGACCCCGGCTCGTCCCGCTACGTCGGCCGCCGCCATCATGGCCCGACAGTGCAGCCTCTGTACGCGCGGTTGAAAGAAACAAGTGAAAACATTGCGCGGCCGCGCAATGCCCAGCACCCGAATTCGGAGATCGCCATCGTTCGTGTGTGTATACGCGCCCTGGCAGAGATAGCCGGAAGCCGGCATTATCCTGGACAGCGGATTACCGAAGCCCGTTACAAGGCGTCACCTTTGACTGCCGGATTCAGATAGGCAGCGGCGTCGTAAGGCGAACCCGGCAAGACTTTCAGGCCGCACTGAGCCAAGGCAGCGCAGATCGCCCCTGAGTCCGAAGTCGGTGAATTATTTCGGTCCATTGCCTGCGTCAGAAAGTAGAAGCGGCCGAACTTCTGCACCTCCAGGATTGCTGCGTTTTCTTTACAATCCACTCGCCACGTGAAGTACAGAATACCTGCGGCCAGCTGCAACCCAAACAACGGGTCCGTCAGGCAATTGCGCCACTCTCGGCCGAGCGCCCGGAGTCTTCCAGCGGTCAGGATTTGCTCAAGCGGCACACCTGGCGGAACAGAGACGACCGTTGGGGCCTTCACGGCACCGATGCGGCGGCGGCCCCATGCCTGGAGCTTGCCGCGCGAGTTGGCCTGGCGGAGCTGCCAACGCGTCAAAGGATCGTCCTGCACTGCATCGCAGAACCGCAGTATCTGGAGCAACGCCAAAAATTCGTCGACGGTGGCGTCCCCGATGCCCCTGAAGGCATTCATCGCGAGGGGATCTGCTTCAAGCCTCTGCAGCCGGTCGATGTCAGAAGGCCGGAGGCTATCGATGGACGCGAGCAAGTCAGGCGCAGAAGAGGCCCAGCGCAAGAGCGCTTCGTACTGATCCGTCCGTAGCGCCACGACTGCCCCTGAAATCCGGCCAAAGATGCTCCACACCAGTTCCGGGTGCGGCGTAACTTCAGCCAGGAGTAAGCGAGCATCCAGTGTTCTCAGATGCGCCGCCGCCGCAACAGCGCCCTCGCGTTCCATCCGCGCTGGCGCACAGAACCGTACCCAGCAATTCCAGGCGTGGAAAACCCGCTTCGACGCCAGCAGAGCCGTGCAAAGCAACAGTGGGTCGCCTTGACACAAGCGTGCGAACGTCTCGGCCGACTCACGCCATACAGTGAAGAGAACCGGAACCCCTGGTGACGACTGCATGCACCCTGTCTAGCATTGAGCGCGGCACTTTTTGCGGCATGTATTTTTCGGGAGGCGCACGTTGCGCCAGCGGAATTAACCAGGGGTCCAGCCGATAGACTGAGCCGCCTCGATGAGCATTTTCTTGTAAAGATCCTTAAGCGGGGCCGGGCTGACGATCGTTACTGCGCTACGCCAGTTGCTGAAGAGGTGTGACAGCAGCTCTTCCTGGCCGCGGCAGTTCAGCTTTACCTCGACGTCACCATCACTAAGCAATCGGACCTTCTGGGAGCCGTGGAAATGCCACGTCATCACATCACGCTGGCGTTCCTTGGCGAATCTCAGCGTCACCTTGATGGGCTTCTTTTCGAAGAACGCGCCAAAGCTCGAGCCAATGTGCTTGAGTACGTCGCACGGACGTGCGGCGAACACTTCGTCTGTGATAATAACGTTCGACATGTTTGCGATGGCGAAGCTCTTGGGATGGAGGTCCGTACGACGGATACCCGGTGCCTGATCCGCAGGAAATGCCAACAGATAGTGGCGCAGCCCGATCGCGAAACCGGCGGGCTCAACTCTCCAGCGCACGTGCCCGCCCCGGATTCTACGGACATAGTCGAACTCCACGACTTTGCTTTCGAGAACTGCTCGATTGAGTTCTTCAAGAACATTGGAATCCAGGATCTCGCGCGGGCCGGGACGGCCGACGAATGCTTCGCCCTGCGTAAGGGTCTCCAGATCCGGCGAGATTTTCCTGTGCACATTGGGCGGCAGCAGAAAAGCCAGCTTTGCTTCAAGGGATTTGAGGTTCAGCGCAAAGGTGTGCAGATTTTCTGCATTCAGCCTGGCCTGGGCCAACCGCAAGGCCTGCCACTCCCGGGCATTGATAGCGCCGGGCCGGGCCAGCCCAGCCAAGTCTGTTACGTAGTCCACAACATAACCCGGGATATTCTCGAAGGGCGTATCGTGCTCAGTCGCGATATCCCATCTCACCACACGCCCATCCTCTATTCGACGCAGCGGGATCCACCCCTGAATTGCCTTCATGCGTCTTTCAAATGTGGAGCGCGAGACACCTGCCTTTTGTCGAACCTTTTTTGGCTTTGTGCCTTTGTCGGCTGGTACCTGACGGAGGCGCACGATCTCTTGTTCCCTACGAAAATCGTCAAAAGAAACACCTCGGCCGCGGTTACGCTGCAATATGGCTAGCGTATCCAAAATGACACCGAAGCCGTATTTGCCTTCAGTATCATTTGAAGTCTTCTTTGCCGGCCTACGCCCCAACTGTGCCTCCCCGCGTTTCCGGCATCCTAGCCATCAAGTCCCTCCGCATTAGCGCGAAAGTGCTCTCGAAACGCAAAATCGTGCACATTGCTTGCCCGACATGTTTCCGACAAAACCGCCATCAAGGCAGTGCACTTCAGCGAGGGATAAGTGCTAGCCAAGCCCGCCTCTATGGCGATCAGCTCGTCGTCGCTTTGGGCACCCCAGATATCGAACTCGAGAAAAAACCCCTTTGCCGACTTCAGGAACACGACGGGGCCGAGCTTCGTGGTGCCGTGACGGCGGCCCGCCACATACTCGAGCAAGAGACAGCCACCGCTCAGCATGTCAAACAAATGAAGCCGTACCCCCGCCGGAATAGGAGAATGTTCGAGAATGCGTCGCATGGAACGGATCTGCCGAAAATCCTTGTTCGGAACCGCAACGGCCGGTGCGTCGTGATCGATGAGCATGCGGTAAAAGACGGCCAGCACATCTTCCTGGGTTAACGATGTAGTCTCTTTTGTCCGGAGCTGTTCCAAGAGGTCGTCGTCTGAAAGTTTGAGCAGGCCCACTCGCCGTGCCTCAGAGAATGCCTCTGCCATTTTGCGCACTCTATTAAAATCCGGAAAGAAGGGAGGCGCGATGGCAATCGCGAGCCGTCCCAGTTCGGCAATCGATGTCCAGAAGTCTAGAGCACTATGCGTGAGTGCCCCGTCACCGCTGACCCGGGCTTTCTCGAGCAGATCGGGCGTGAGGCGATGAATCCGCCGGTACACAGGCCCTCCAAGGATTACATCTGGCAGGTCACTGAAAATGCGCTCGTATAGCCGTTCGCCATCTACGATACCGGCCTCAGTCAGCAAATCGAGTGGATTGGCGTCCAGGCGGTCGAGCAGGCCCTCCAATTCTTCCGTCGTCGCCGGCATGGCAACCAGCAACATGAACGCGGTCAACACATGAAAGTCTCGCCGGTCAAGCAGAAGGCGGTTGGCCAGCTCGGGCTTTTGGCGCAGTGCTGCAGCCACGCGGCGCCCCAGGAAGCGGTAAGGCGAGAGCCCGGGAGCAGTCTCGATCCCTTCAGCCATATGAACCTCTCAATAGGAGCAATACTGTTGGTAGAGAGGGCGGCCTACACCGTCGGCCCCAACGACACCAAACCAGCACCTCTGCGGCGGGTAGGGCGGCGGAGCCGCAACATGATACGGCTGCATCGGATAAGCGGGATATGTGACCACGGGGGCTGAGGCACGGCCGACGATGTATCCGGTCACAAGCCCCAGCGCCGTCCCCACCCCTAATCCCGAGGCCAACCCGCTCCCGTAGCCACCATACTGGGCGAATGCGGGGCCGCTCGTGCAACAGAGAAGGCAAAAACCTATTACGAGGCGATACATGGAAGTCCCTCCTGGCTCGAACATGAACCGAGGACACGTCATTTTATGACGGACAAGAATCCCGAACCGGTTGAACCGGTTCCTTCTGGCTCCCTAGTCGATTAGATTACTAGGGCTAAGAGTGCCTCCAGCCAACCTTCAAGCACTATGAATAGGCTCGACAAGGACTACTTGAAAATGCCGATCATAGCCGCTCTCCTCTGTGCGGCGGCGAGCGGCTTTTTCGTTCATCTTTACCTCGATGCGACCTGGATCACCCTGTCCCTCGTGGCGGCTGCGGCAGGCGCTCTCCTTGTCGGCTGGTGGCGCCTGAAAAGGTGATCGCTGTCTACTGGTCGACGCCCGGCAGTACCTGCGGCGTCCTCAGATACTTCAGTATCGGGTTCACATGCCGCCGTTTGGAGGCCTTCCTCACCACGGCTCCTTTGAAATTGGCGCATTGGTTGTTTTTGATGCAGGTTCAGGAGCCACGAATTAGGCAACACGAACCAGGCGCCCTGTCCGACAAAAAATGTCGGGCCTGCCAGATCAGTCCGCGACACCCAATTGCACATATTGAACTGCACGATGATGCGACCTATGTAGTCCAAACGAGGTACAAAATGACGTCCAGCAACACGCTTTCTTGGATCCAATCATGTTTAGGCCGCGCCCTCGCGCGACCTCGAAGATTGGAACCCAAGAGGAAGCGACATGGATCTCATGCTTGTAATTATTCCGTTGCTGGCTCAGCGGAGGGGTGCATCCGTTCGGGAGATCGCTGAAGCACTCCGGGACAATCGCTCCGATCCGACGCGTGCTGCCCAGCGTGCAGTGCAGCGACTGGATTACAAAGGCATGATCGAAGTTGCGGGCCGGCATGATGGCGCCATGGTCTGTTACAAATTCAGCAAAGCCTGGTGGCGCCTGCAGGGTTATCAGCCTGAGTAAGCTTGTCGGTGCAACGGTAGACGGCTCGCCGTCTATCGTCCGCTACTCAGAAGAGTATGCTAGCTGGCGCCCAGTCATCGGCTCGCGTCCAGGGTCTTTGCTCTCCTGCGATTTCCAGTAACGCTTCGGAGCGATCTGGCAAAAGTGTTTTCGTGTGCCGCAGAATCGCTAAACTTGGCTTGAAATAATTACGCAAGAATCGAAGTTCCCGCAATTTCTCCGGCGGCGCATCAAGCGCACAAGCGATGACGAGGCTCGCGCTCACCGAACGACTCGCGCCGGCGCGGCAGTGGCACAGATAGTGCTTCCCCGTTCCGACCTGCTGAGCAAAGTTAATGATTTCGGCGACATCCGCGATAGATGGCGCGATGAACCGCGTAGGTCGAACACCGCCCCGTGTGCCGTCTTCCAAGACGTCGTCGAAGTGAAGTTTTAGTACCGACGCAACCCCTTTGAAGTCTGGTCGCGCCAACTTGTCCGACAGATCGCTCAGTATCGATATGACGGCATCCGGCTTTTGGTCCCGCACATAAGCAGCCACATGCCAATACGGCGCGACAGTGATACGGGTCCGCTCTTGCAGCAAGCTATCCATTGTCTTCTTCTACGCTCGATGCATTCGCGTGGCCACCTCGCCTCGGAATACCTCTGTCCTTTTTTGCGTTGCAAAGCCATATAACAGGCCTTCCACTTGCTCGCCTGCCATGACGAGTAATCCTTCGTGCTATCCGCCGCCGCCCGGCTACTGTTCAGACCAAGCACCAGGACTTCGCCCTTTTGGAAGCGTCTCGCGTTACGTGGCCGTCGCTAGCCGTCAGCGCCCGGACCTACTTGTTCGCCTTGCTGTGCTTTCTACCGTCGACTTCCATTGCCTTCTCTCGTCCGCGGCCCTGTTGACGACGCCTTGCGCGAGTTCGCGCCCGACTAAAAGTTGGGCTTCCTAATACCAGATCGCGCGCTTTTAAAAAAAGCTTTGGTTGCAGTCACAGCGTGCTTTGCACTATAGTCATTCCCGTCAGAGAGAGGGGGCCTCTGATCCTTGGGGCTATGGGGTGTGCTGCCGGCATGGGGCTCACGCAGAGAATTTTTCCGCACGCCCAAAACCACACAGTCCGGCGAATATTTCCCGTCCGCTAATGCCTCCAAGAAATGGCCTGTTTTGGGGCCTCGCCGCGAACGGCGACAATGGCTGCCGAGAGGGCCGCGACGCACCGTGCGGCCCGGAAAGCCGCCCCTGTCGGAGCTTCTGAGCCGACCGCCTCCGTCAACCGCGGGGGAATATTTCCCGTCCGCTAATGCCTCCAGGAAACGGCCTGTTTTGGGCCCTCGACGTGAAGGGCGCCAAGCCGCCGTCCCGCTGCAGCACCTGCAATCCCATGACCGTGATGCGCCGAAGAAAGCAATGCGATGATCTGCTTGTTGGCTTGGCTCGGGCCGCCATCGAAGCGCTTATGCGGTCACCAACAACGGAGAGCGACATGAGCCGCACCGCCCTCGACGCCTACCTCGCCAAGAAGACCGAAATCGACACGATGCTCGCCCGCCTCACGGCGCTGAGCGACGACCACTTTGGCGCCGATCCCGACGCGGTCACCTGGGGCGACGTCGGCACCCTCGCCCACTACGCCGAGCTACTGAAGCGCATCACCGACAGCGCCTTCAAGGAAGGCGAGCACGCCGAGTGAGCCACACGCTCCAGACCGCCCCGACCAGTTCAGGCTGGCGGGGCTCCGGTCAGTAGGAGCCGCGACGGTCGCGGCCCGCATGACCGGAGGGTCCACGCCATGTCGAAAGCTTCAACCACCGCACGCGCCAAGAAGCCCGCGCGCACCAAGCGCGTCACCAAGCCGAAGGCCGCCGCCACGAAGGCCAGCACGCCTCGCGCCGCGAGCAAGCAGGCCAAGCTGATCGAGATGCTGAAGCGGCCCGAGGGTGCCACCATCGACGAGATCGTGAAGGCGCTCGACTGGCAGGCCCACACGGTACGTGGCGCGATGTCCGGCGCCTTGAAGAAGAAGCTCGGCCTCAAGGTCGAGTCCGAGAAAGTCGACGGCCGCGGTCGCGTATATCGAGTGGCCGATTAGCTTCCGCTCTCGACACAGGCCGGCGGTCACGTCGATAGCGTGGCCGCCGGTTTGTCGTTCGCGTTGTGGGTGAGGCACAGCTCACTCGGGCGCATCGCCTTGAGCCGCCGATTGGTGCGGTCCTGCGGGCGCGGCGGCGCCTTGTCGTTGATCGTGATCCCGACCTCGGCACTCAAATCGACTTGGCGTTGGGATGATTTGCGTGATCCAGTGCGGCATCTTCAAGGTGCGTTGCGCGTCTTGCTCGCGAATGGACCTGGCTGATTTGATGACGGAGTTTAAATGGCCGCAGCTGCGAACGGATCCGACGACCAGGATGACACCAGTGCCGGGGCAACGCCTGCTTTCCGAGCGATCCATATCTCTGGCCATGACCGCCAATCGAATGATTTCTATCCTACGCCGGACTGGGTTACGCAGGCTTTGTTGAAGCACGTGACGCTGCGCGGCCCCGTGTGGGAGCCGTGCTGTGGCGACGGCGCAATGGCACGAGTACTCGAACATGCTGGCCAGAAGGTAGTGGCTACCGACCTGATCGATCGGGGATTTGGCCGAGGTGGTGTTAACTTCTACGACTGCACTTCGTTTCCTGCGGGATGCCGCGCGATGGTGACAAACCCACCCTATGGGGATGGAGGGCAAAAAGGGCGCCCGGCCGACGGGTCGCTCGGTCTCCAGGACTTTGTACGCCACGCGCTCGACCTTACCGTCCGCGCAAACGGACAATTGGCGCTGTTGGTGCGGTTCCAATGGTTGGCCGGAAAGAGAGCCGCGGCTTTGATTTCATCGGGGCCGCTCAGCCGGGTGATTGTGCTGACAAAGCGCATCCAGTGGTTCGACATGGGTGAACGGACGACGACGGGACAACACCATCATGCTTGGCTTTTCTGGGATTGCAGTCATGGGCGATTGTTGCCGCCGAGCTTAGTATTCTCCGACTAGAGAGCAGGTTCGTGCAGCATGGTTGCGCCGCGGGACCCGGTGGGGCTGCCGAGGATGCAGCCATCGATGGGACCGTGAGGACAATCGGATGGCAGGTCCACACGATACGTGGCGCGATGTCCGAGGCCGGCGGTCATGTCGATAGCGTGGCCGCCGACTTTCGTCGTCAATCCAAGACGCGCGACGGATCTGAGGCTATGCCTGCCTCTCCTTGGCAGCCCTGAGACGGCCAATCAGTTCGCGGCGCCCCACTCCCTTCGGCTCGGCACGGCCATTCAAGCGCCAGACAATGAGGCAAAGCCCGTAGAGCCAGTGCTCGTGCGCTGCAGCCCGCGCCAGCCCGACCGACCAGCAGATCGACTTCCAGCGCTCGCCGCTGGCTCGTCGCCATACAATTTTCGCATCGAGCGGCGCCAACCACAGCAGCCATGGCAGGGCGGCGTCCATGCGGCTGATGGCGGCTGCCGAGGGCGGCGGCAACCGCATGGGCTCAGGCGTCTGGCCGACGAGGTCACTAAACTCGACAAACGTCTGGGGCCACGTGCTGAAGTAGCCCTGCCCCCGCTCTCGCGGCAGGCGTCGCAGGACCGCAGCCGCCTCGATCAGGCGCTCCTCGACCATCGCCGGCGTCCAGTCATTCATGGCGACCCTCCTGCTGATTTTGCTTGTCGCCGTAGAGCCTCTCGCCGAGTTGCCGGATTAGTTCCCGTTCCGGCCAGGTCAGGCGCTGATCGTCGACCTCGATGACCAGGACGCCCTGGGCACGCCATCCTTCCTGCTTGATGGACTCGGGCGACGGGCGATTGCCGCCGTACCCCCGCGGTGCCCACTTCATCGCGACACCTCGCTGAGCACGGCGGCATAGCCCGCGATATCGAGGATCGAGTCCTGATGCCTCGGATCGCGTACCAGGCGGGTCAACTTGAGGTCGATCATGCACAGCACGACCTCGGCCGGCGTGACCGGATGGCCGAGCGTGATTGACCAGCGCACCGCGATGGCCGCCATCGCCTTGTCCGGGGCGCCGTAGGTTTGGGTGCGCTCGGCTAGGACATCCGCTGCGTGCTTCAGGATGCCGCCGGCGCTCATCGCACGCCTCCCTGCGTCTCGGTTGCCCAGAGGAGGATGGCCAACGCATCCGCCTCGTTGTCGTCGGTGGGATTGAAGCCGCGGGCCCGGATGGCGGCGACGACGGCGGCCTTGTCGGCGTTGCCGCGGCCGGTGATGTGACGCTTGATCGTGCCGACGGGGACACCCTGGTACGCGATCGCCCTCTGCTCGCACCACGCGGTCAGCGTCGCCAGCAAGCCGCCGTGCACGTGCGCGGCATCGGTGCTGAGATGTCGGCGGACTTCTTCGTAGTACACCGCGGCGATGCGGTCCGCGTCTTCGCCGATCGAGTCCAGCCAGGTCCGGAATCGTAGGTACCGCATCCCACCGCCGTCGTAGCGGCTGGGCCGAAAGGACACCGTGCCGCTCACGATGCCGCCGTCGGGCGGCGCCATGGCCCAGCCCGTGGTGGTGCCGAGGTCGAGAGCGAGCAGATTCGAGCAGCTGAGGTCAGGGACCTGAGGTGCAGGCGCCGGCGATGCCGGCATGCTGGTGGAGAAATTCATCATGAAGGCTCACGAGACGTGGGCCTTCGGCTTTGGTCGACGCAGATTCTACGACCAGCGCATCATCGCGACAACGACATCGATCATCGGAGCGGGCGACTGCGGGCGATTGCGTAGTTGTCACCACCTCGCCGATTTGTCACCACCTTGAAACGCAGGTGGTGACAGCATTTAACCCAATAGAAATAGGCACTTGAGCGATTCTGTCACCACTGTCACCACCTTTGCGCGCGGCAACACTATCTCATGGGAAAATAGAGAAGCCTCCGCCGCCATTCTTTCCGCATATGCGTTTACGGAAAAAGGTGGTGACAGTGGTGACAGTGGTGACAACGTTGAAATCAAAGGCTTTTTTCTGTCACCACCTTGGAAGCAGGTGGTGACAGGTGGTGACACGGCGCAAGAAATAGCGCCCGTCAGGGCGCTAGATGGAAATTTTCGAACGCTTGCACCTTAGGCATAGGCGAAGGGCAGGATTCTCCCGCAGCCATGTCGACGCAGACACTATCCGCCTGCCACCGCACCAATCATCTGGTTTCTTTCCCTTTGCCTCTGCGCCGATAGCGCCACTCGCGTAGATCCCCGGCGCGCAGTTGGTATCGTTCCCACCGATTTACTTTCAGGTACGCACCGACCCGCATCTGGTCGCTCTTGGTCCAGCGGCCCGGCTCGACCCCGATCGCCTGCTCGAGGATCTCGCCCACCGACACGTCAGTGAGCGGCGTTGCGCGCTCCGCCTCCTCGTCCTGCCAGTCGTCGTATCCGACGTAACCGCGATTGACGCGCCGACGTTCGAAGGCGAGCCAATGTTCGATCAGGTCGTCCCAGGCATCGGACTGCATCCGCTCCGACTGCGCCGCGTCGGCCGCAGCGATCAGCGCCGGATCCGCCAACCACCAGATCGCACCCTCGCGAAAGCGCACGACAGCCTCCGCCCAGAGCTGGTCGCGGTCGCGTCGCAGGCCATCGAGATCGATCGCACCGCAGCGCAGGGGCCAGAAGCGGCGATTGCCGGTCTCGTCGCGCAGATAGGTGTCGGGATTGACGCTACCGGCGAACACGCACTGGCGTGGCACGTCGATGACGTAGCGTCCGTAAGGCGGCCGGTAGCGGTCGACGGTGCGCGACAGGAACGCCTTGATGCGCGAGACCTCGGCGCGGCCGATGGCGTCCAGCTCGGCGATCTCGATGATCCAGACGCCGCGCATCTGCTGGGCGGCATCCTTGCTGCCGATCTCGGCCAACTCGTCGGTGAACCACTCTGCGCCGGCCAGCACTTTTAGCGCCGTGGATTTCCGGGCGCCCTGAGGGCCTTCGAGGATCAGCATGTGGTCGGCCTTGGCACCGGGCTGCATGATGCGGGCGATAGCCGAGATGGCCCACAGCGCACCGAACGCCCGGTTGAGCGGCGTGTCTCCGGCGCCGAGATAGGTCAGGGCCCAGGAATCGAGGCGCTGCACGCCGTCCCAGACGAGACCGTTCAGGTAGTCACGCACGGGATGGATGCGAACATCCCGCGCCACGGCGATAACGCTGCGGCTGACGACGACCGGAGGCACATTGATTTCGCGACGCTGCAGCCACTCGGCACAGCGGACGTCGTCGGCGTCCATCCAGGGCCGTGGCAGCGGGATGAGCTGGTCGTCCCAAGGCAGTTTCCGGGCGACGATGATCTCCTGACGGAACTCGTCGAACACCAGGCTGCCGGCGAAGGCCTCGTCGCAGGAGAGTGCCGTGATGACGTTGGCTTCGTTGCGCTCGGGCGTGCCGGCGAGGTCGAGACGCAGCTGGTTGGCCCAGCGCGGTCGGATCGGTCGATTGTGGATGTTGCCGGTGCCGTTCAGCCGGCGCCGCAGCTCGCCGATCTGCTTGTCGAGGATCGACACGGGAATGCCGGTGGCGGTCTTGATCGCGGCCAGCACCTGTCGCTCGGGCAACGGGTCGAGCCTGGCCATGACCAGCTGCCCGATCAGCGTACCGAGCGCCGACACATCGGGCGGGTTGCCCAACCCGCGCGCGACAGCCTCGAACTCGGCGACCGTTGCCGGCACCGGTGGTGGCGCCACGGCGGGCTCCATCTCCTCCCCGACTGGATAGTCGGCCGCCGTCGCGCCATGGCGCAGGTCGTCGTTGAAGTCGTCGCCATGCAGCGGCCCGACGATACGATGGGCGATATTCGCAATGTTGAGCCGGTCGGCCAGCGTGGCCGAGCCCTGCCGTCCCGCATCGCCCGCATCCGCAAAGATGGTCACCCGCGCGACGCCGTCCGGCCATTGCCACCGTCGCAGCCCGTCGGCCGACAGCGCCGCCCAGGTCGGCACTCCGAAGATTGCCTGCGCTGACAACGCCGTCTCAATGCCCTCGGCGATGCCCAGATGGCCGTCTTCCGGCAGCGCCGACAGCCGCACCGAGCCTCCAGCCACAGCCTCCAGCATCTTCTTGCCCGCCGGCGCCTTGGCCGAGCCATCGTCGAGCAGGAAGGTCCGATGGATACCGCCGGTCGGTGCGCCTGCACCATCGCGTACAACGGCGACCATGCCGGGCCAACCACGCTTGGCCTCGTAGTCGGTCAGGTCCGGATGAAACAGAAGATCTGGCGAAGCGGGATCTTCTAGTCCGCGGGTCTGCAGGTAGATCTCGGCTGCGGAGCCGGCAAGCGGCTGGCATCCATCGAGGATGCGGGCGACCTCACGGCCGTGGTCGCGGTTCGGCGAGAGCCTGGCCGACGATGGACGTGCCGGCAGCGGCTGGTCGAGATGCGCCAGCCGGGCCGCTTCCTCGAACAGGGCACCGTTTGCCATGCCCGTGGCGTGATGGATCAGGTCGATCGGGCCGGCGGACTCGCCGGTCGCATGATCGTATCCCCAGCCCGCGCGGGGCCCGCGCAGATGAATGACGCAGGATCCCTCCTTGCGCGGCGGACGGCCGGACAGGTCTGCGCAGCGCAGCGTCTTGCGGTCGGGTGAGAGCCGCGCCCGCGGAAACAACCCCGGCAGCCAGTCGGGGGCCGTCGCCATGAGCTGCTCGCGCACCGCGGCGAGATCGAAACGTACCGGCGGCTGCCAGACATCGTTGAGGTCGATCATGCCCGGTCCCTCAGGCAAGGATCACCAGACCCTGCTCGGCCCGGGTGATCACCGTATAGAGCCAGCGCCGGCGGTCTTCTTCGGTGCGAGCAAAACCGTCATCCCAGACGACCACGTTCTGCCATTGTGACCCCTGGGACTTGTGCCCAGTGATGGCCCAACCGAAGGTCGCTTCGGTCAGATGACGTTTCTCTTTCCAGTCCCGGTCGTGACGGTGACGGTCGAACGCGACATGGTCCTCGAAGTGGCCCTTGTAGAGGCGCAGGCGCCCCAGCTTTCCATCCTGCCCCGGTGGCCCGATGCGATTGCCCTCCTCATCGGTCACCACGGCCGAGAAGAACAGGCTGCCTTCGTCGACGATGTCTTCCAGCGTGACGAACATGCCGTTGATCAGCCCGAGGTCGTTCTGGTTCTTCAGGCAAATAATCTTCTCGCTAGGCCCTGTCGGCAGCCAGGTCCCACCGAAGCCGGCGGCGGCACGCATGGCGTTGTTCAACTGTAAACGGGTCGCGTTCATGCCGCAGATGACCTGGCCGCCGCGCAGTGCCTGCTCGGGCGTGACATCCGTCTTGCGCATCTTCCCGACGAAGTAATCGTACTGGCCAAAGCCAATCGGCTCACCCTGCCGGGCCATGGTGGCGAGTCGGATGATCGCACTCTCGCCCGCCTGACGATGAATCTCAGTCAGCATGATGTCGGGATCGTCCTTGGTGAAGGCGCCCGCGCCGTGGATCGGCGGCAGTTGCCCGGGATCGCCCAGCACGAGGATGGGCTTCCTGAAGCTCATCAGGTCGCGGGCCATCTCCTCGCCAACCATCGATACCTCGTCGAGCACGATCAGCCGGGCATGGGCGGCATCGCTCTGAGGGTTGAGCGCGAAACTCGGCTTCTTCATCCCGGACAGGGCCTGGCGCATTGCCTCGATGCCGGCCTCGGCTGCAGTCCGGTCGAAGCCGGAGAGTTTGCGTGCCTTCTTCTCCGCCTCCTCGATCTTCACAACGGCCGCGGCCACCTCTTCTTCCGTCGCCGCGATGACGCTGTAGATCAGGCTATGGATGGTCCGCGCCGGAGTGCCCTTGCGGCGCAGGACCAGGGCCGCCTTGCCGGTGAAGGTCGCGGTCACGACACCCGGCACGCAGTTCCCTCCCGCGCGATCGCTGCGATGCGGATCGAGACCCAGTTCGTCCAGGGCGAATTTCAGGACCGTGGACTTGCCCGTCCCGGCATAGCCGAACAGGCGAAATACCTGCTGCTCGTGAGACCGGTTCTGGAACCAGTCTTTTATGGCGGCGATGGCGCGGGCCTGGATATCCGATGGGGTGACAATCATGCCCGCGTCCCCCAGCAGCGCGTGGCGTAGGCACACCAGCGACAGAGATAGAAGTCGGGGTTCGAGGCGATGCGCGGCGGCAGCTCGCCCGACTCCGCGGCGCGGAGGACCCCGACGGCCTTGTCGGACAGGTCCTGCGCAGCACGGACATCGAGCGGTACGATCTCGTGATGGAGCGCCTGTGTATCCTTGTTCAATGCCGTGAACAGGGCTGTCTCCAGCTCCATGTAGGCCATGTAGACCTGCAGCTGCGCGTAGTAGACGGGCTTCGATCGCTGCACCCCATGCCGTGCCAGATCTCCCCAGGACCGGGCATTTAGGGCCTTGTGCTCCCAAAGCGCCGGCCATCCGATGCCGATGTCAGGGCCGCCGACGATCACGCCATCGATGTGGCCGCGGATTCTCCCATCGGCGGTCGCGAACCCAAACTGCCCACCATCGTGCCGATGGGTGCGCAGGTCGAAGCCGGCGGCCCGCAGCCAGCGGATCGACAGGGTTTCGAACTGATGGCCGACATCGAAGATGCGAAGCGTGCGACCCTCAAAACCCTTGCCGGCGTCGATCTCGGCCTGTGTGACCTCGTACACCAGCTTGCGAGCGCACGGCTCCCCGACGCGACTGCCGCCGAGATAGGTGCGGGGTGTCTGGCGAGCATTGCGTTCAACCAATGCGCTGTCGATCAACGCATTGATGCGATCGGCGACGGAGAATGCCGGCGGCAAGCCATAGGTATCTTGCGAGCCGTGGTTCAGGTCCAACATGTGACGCTCCTCAAAACGGCATCGGGTCGTCGAACGCAGTGCCAGTGCGCTCCTTGACGGCGCCCTGGCGTTGCATGCTCTCGACGAAGCCGGTGACCGCGGCTTCGAGCAGCTGGTCGATCTCGGCGGCGGTGCGGTGATAGAAGGCGTCCATCAGGCCGATCTCGGTCAGCGCTTCGGCGAACGGTTTGCGGGCCTCCTTCAGGGCCTCGATCTCACGAGCGGTCTTGTCGATCATGCCGTTGTTCTCCCGTGCCAGCGCCGAGCCCTCATCGAGGCAGCGCATCGAGCAGAAGCGGTAATAAGGAAAGTGGTCCCAGAGCAGCCGGTGGACGTAGCCGAAGCCACCGGCCTCCCGGCTGCACAGGGCGCAGGGCGCTATGCGAGCAAGAACCGGGTCAGGGCCCCGGCGTCGGCCGGGCGATCCCTGATCCGCTCCATGCCCAGCACGACGAAGCGCGAGATGGCGTTCGCTGCCATGGCTTCCAGATCGCCCAGCGTGAGCGTGGCGATGGGCTGGTGGAGCCGTCCGCGTCCTTCGAGCCATGTGCCGATCGCCCTTGCCGCTTCGCGGGTCACGTGTGCCTGCCATTCATCGTCGGTCATGGCGGTCAGCCGTTGAGCCACGACGGGCCGGCCGGGGCCGGGGGCGAGGCCGGCGGCGCGGATACGGGCGCAGCTGCTGGCGCAGCAGGTGTCGGCTGGGCAGACCAGGGCTTGTCTGAAGAGGGCGGCGACGCGTTCCACGCCGGTGCCTGCAAGCTCGCGGCCGGCGCCTTGCGGGCCCGTGCCTTGACCGGATCGGCCGTCACGGACTCACCGCGCATGATGGCGGCGTAAGCCGGCTCACCCGGCACCACGACGTTGGCCAGCTTGTTGCCGTCTTTGTATTGCGGGTCGGACGACGGCTCGACCATGATGCGCCCAGCGAACACGATGCCCTCGAGCTGCTTTAGCCCCTGGATGATCCGCTTCTGCTTGGCCACGGGGCTCTCGTCGCGCGGATCGAGGCCCAGGGCGCTGTCGATCATGGCGCGGAAGGTGGCCTTGGAAATGTTCCAGCCCTTGGACTGGCCCTTGTCGTCGAGCTTGCCGCCGGAGACCGTAAACATCTGCCAG
>Ga0255170_1000112_pt1 | contig 42049 bp, 42 predicted proteins | sample Atl_Yuk_RepA_8d_FD_186015 | JGI IMG/M metagenome (GOLD analysis project Ga0255170, IMG submission 186015) | Freshwater microbial communities from Altamaha River, Georgia, United States - Atl_Yuk_RepA_8d | ecosystem: Environmental > Aquatic > Freshwater > River | place: USA: Georgia | collected...
TTTTGATGATGTCGTCATAGCCGTTGTCGCGAAGCCACTCGAAAGCTTCTGCACGTTTTTCTTCTTTGATACTCGCGCCATAGAATGCTTTGATGGTGATGGTGCTGCCATCCATCATCTTGAACTCGCGCATTCCAAGTTCCTGCAGCTTCGCAGGGATGGTTTCTTCCATCATCTTACGCAGTTGATCTTTGCGCTCGGTCAGGACGGTATCCATCTCTTCGATTTCCTTCTCGAGTTCCTTGGCGCGCTTAGCAAGTGCAGCCACAGAAGACAAGTCGGAATCGTTTACCTGTAATGCGTCGGCGTCGTTCTCAAAAAGACTAGTCAAATTAGTCATCTCTTTCTCCTTTCTCAGTTACATCTACGTGGATAGGGATGTAAATGCGCTCCCTACGGTCCCATTTTAGCACCGCATAGCGGCCACCATTATTAAAAGAAGCTATGGCACAAACCAAACCAATAGCCACCGGATCACCTGTTAATAAAAGGTAATCTTTATCCGAAAAATCCATGAGTTTCCGACGCAAGCGGCGGATCGATGGCGCTGTCGAAAAGGCAATCTGTGTATTGCTATGCAGCAATATTTCTATCTTGCCAAATGACATTGCCGACGAGATATCATGGTTCGGCATCTCTTGGACAACAAAAACTCTGTTCACGTTTTCTTTCTCCTTTCTTTAAACGTGCGGATAGTGTACGATAAAAATACAGGTTGTCAAGGCCTGCCCGAGAAAGGAAGAAAGATGAACTACTTTGTTGACAAATATCCATTCAAGAACCGCCCATTTGTCCATCAGGCGGCATATCTACAGCGCTTTTGGGAATCCCCTCATGCCGCGCTGTTTGCTGAGATGGGGACAGGCAAGAGCTTCATGCTCATCAATAACGCCGCCATGCTCTATGACGCAGGGAAGATTGACGCCATGCTGATCATCGCGCCTAAGGGTGTGTACAGGAACTGGTACAAGTCCGAAATCCCCAAGCATATGCCTGACCACGTCTCCTACAAGATGGCGTGTTGGAACCCTACCCCACGTAAGGCAGAGCAGATGGAAATGGCGGTCATGTGGAATGCTGTGGACGATCTACGCATTCTGATCATGAACGTCGAGGCATTCAGCACGGAAAAGGGAGCCACCTTTGCCCGGTCCTTCCTACGCAGCACTAAGGCATTTATGGCAGTGGATGAGTCCACAACGATAAAAGCACACACCGCCAAAAGGACAAAAAGTATCCTGAAAATAGGCAAAGATGCCGTTTATCGAAGGATAGCTACAGGCTCTCCGGTTACCAAAAGCCCGTTGGATCTGTTCTCCCAGTGCGAATTCTTGGGCCCCGAATGCCTGAACATGAGCAGCTTTTACACCTTCCAAGCACGGTACGCGGTCCTCGTAGAGCGCAAAATGCCTAGCCATACGTTCAAGCAGGTGGTTGGCTATCGGCACTTGGATGAGCTAAAAGAAAAGCTTGATAGGTTCTCGTTCCGCGTAACGAAGGAAGAATGCCTTGACCTGCCCGACAAGGTCTACGTCCGACGGGATGTGGAGCTAACCAAAGAGCAGCTAAAAGCTTACGAGCAAATGAAGCTCATGGCATTGGCGGTAGTGGATCAAGGCATCATGTCCACGAATAATGCCTTAACGCAACTAATGCGGCTGCATCAGATTACCTGTGGGCACATGAAGTTAGATGATGGGCAGGAACTTGATATCCCGAATAACCGCACAGAAGAACTTCTGAACCTACTGCAGGAGTATGACGGCAAAGCGATTATTTGGGCCACCTACAGAAAGGATATAGAGAGAATAAAACTGGCGCTTCAAGAGGAATACGGCATGACCAGTGTTGCTACGTACTACGGCGACACAGAGGCAAAAGAGCGGCAAGAGATTGTGGAAAGATTTGAAGATCCAAACAGTGAGCTTAGATTCTTTGTCGGCAATCCATCTACCGGCGGCTATGGCCTAACCTTGGTACAGGCTTCTTTGGTGGTGTATTACAGTAACAGCTTTGACTTGGAGAAGCGCCTGCAGTCAGAAGACCGCGCGCATAGGATTGGGCAGAAAAAGAATGTAACTTACGTGGACTTGATTGCGCCAAGGACGGTGGATGAGCACATTGTCAAAGCGCTGAGGAACAAGATAAACATAGCCGGAGAAGTGCTCGGCGAGAAATTTAAGGAGTGGCTAATCTAATGCAGCTAATCAGCATACGCAATCGATTTAAGTATCCCAAGATGACCCGGCTCGACACCGAGCAGGGTCGGAAATACGTACTCACGGTGGACGAAGAATCGCAAAACCTCCCCAGCGTTACAACCATTTTGGATGCTGTGAAGGACAAGGCATTCTTGCTGGAATGGGAAGCAAGAGTAGGCAAGGAAGAAGCGGACAGGATTCGCAATGATGCTGCCACCGTAGGGACGCACATGCATAGCGTCATCGAGCGGCTGCTCTTGAACCGCCCACTGGACCCACCGCGTACATGGCTGCAGGTAAAAGGCTACCGCATGGGCCATATCCTGATGGAAACCTTCTTCCCTGATGTAGATGAGGTATGGGGCACAGAAATTCCTGTGTATTACCCAAAGCGATATGCTGGCACAACAGACTGCATTGCTGTCTATAAAGGCACGGAAAGCATTCTTGATTTCAAGCAAACCAACCGAATGAAAAAGCGGGAATGGATTGATGATTACTTCTTGCAATTAGCCGCGTATGCCAATGCACATAACAGCGTGTACGGCACGGAGATCAATCAAGGGGTCATTATGATGGTTGCACAGAACGGGGAAACAAAAGAGTTTGTTACTTGCGGCAGGGAGTTTGAAAGCTACAAGGATCGCTGGATGCGGCAGGTAGATAAGTTTGAAAAAAATGGTCTGGCGAGGGGGATCACGCCAGACCAAACAGAAGCTGCGGCACACCACGAAGGAGAGTAGAGGTGCAGCTTCCGAAAACTATTTCTTTTTCGCGGCGCGCATGTTATCGATTAGATTAGGGTATGGCCTGCCAGCTTTAGCAGCCGCTGCTTTTGCAGCGGCTTTCTTTTTTGGCGTTAGCTTCTTTGGCTTTCCAAGGCCCTTGGGCCGCGGTTGGTCCCACACTGGCTTTTTCATAACGTCTCCTTTAAGTAATAGGTCCACCAACTATCCAAGCATCACATGTTCGTGATCCAGCACATTTAAAATGAAAGAGCTCACAGTATCCAAGATTTGCTGCTGCGATGACATCCATCGAATAATCTTTGTGAGGCTTATCTCCTGCCTCCATGCCTTTAGAAATGCAGTCAATCATTTGTTTTGTCTTCACAAACGCCGCACAATTGGAGCACCGAGATTTTTTTGCCTCTGCTACAGGGACTGCCCACATCTTAGATTTTTTATTCCAAAACTCTGTAGAAGGCTCTTTGGGATTTAATGGCCCATAACCATAGTCCTCGATAGCATGGTTTCGATTAGCTAAATTGACATGCACATCCTGCGTTGCTAAAGGGCAAGCTTTTGTTGCGGAGTTCTTATAAGAACGCTTGATAGAAGCACCAATCTCTTTTTTTGAAATCTTCATTTCACTTTCCTATCAAGGTTTGGTACTGGGCGTAGCATTGTTTGAGGGCGACGCGGAGTTCGTCGGCTTCCCTAGCGATCCCGACAAGAAACTCTCCATCTTCTTTAAATAGCTCTCTTCCGGTACAACCACCTGATCCAGCGCCGGAGGCACTGGACACGGCACTGGCATCGGCGGAGGGACGCGCTGCACGGTCCCGCAAGCTGTTAGAAAGAGCAGTGGCCCGAGCATTAAGCTCCCTGATACGAGCGTCTTTTTCCGTGCGTAGTTTGTTGGCATTTGCTTGAAGCTCCTGTTCACGCTGCCGTGCCACCGCCTGCGCTTTGACGTGCTCGGCAAACTGGGCGGTCTTTTCTTTATCCCATTGCTGTTGCACCTCTGCCTGCCCTGCCTCGTTTCCTTTGTAATATCCGGAACCGAAAGCCAGAGCTACGGCAATGGCTGCGCCAAGTAGGAAGTATGGATTCATTTTTTAGCCGGTGGAGCAGTGCCGTCCAGCTTTTTGTGGACTTTAATCTTTTTGCAGACCTCCACCTCTTTGCCCTTTTTTATTTCCTTAGTGCAAACCTCTTTGATCTCACCGCCAGCAATGGCAACAAGCGGGACAAACGCAATAAGTGCAACGAGCTTTTTCATCATTCAATCTCCGGGTGAGGTGGTTGGACAGGAGCAGGCTTGCCTTTGTATCCTGTGGTAACAGGCGGGGCAGAACTGATTGGGTCTATTGTCGGCTCAACGCGCTTGGATACAGGCATAGGAGCGGAAGGGCTAGGTTTATCCTCCCGCTCCTCCTTGGTGGATAAATTAGGCGGGATGAACTGCGGCAGTGCATCTTTGCCTTTAACCGCCAGTAATGTTGCCAAGCTGCCCAAAATGTATTTGGACATATCTGACAAAATTAGAAAGAACTGCTTGTCCGCCGGGGCCATGCCCGACATCGGTTGCGTTACAAAAACGACACTATATAGACTGATGCCCACCATAATCACCACGGTGAAACAGAAGGTAATTGCGATGCAGAATTTAATTACTGCATCGTGTTGTTCCTGCGTCATTGCAAGGAACTGGCTTATCAGTTTTAACGGGTTCATCTTTCATGTCCTCTGGCTTAGTCAGTTGATCTGGGCATGTTCCTGTAGCTGAACAGTAAGGTCGTTTGCACTCCTTCTTTTCCCAATTATCTGGATCCTGACAAGGGTATCGGAAGTGATCACCACACCCTAACAGGCTAAATGCCAAGAATACGGCGAATACGCGCATGTTGTAGCTCCCTGTCGTCCATCCCTTTTGTCCCGCCATTGATCCTCTTGCTCAAGGTTACAAAGTCGCCTGAGTCTGCGTACTTATTTAAATTATTAGTTTCCCAAAACCAGCATGCGCTCTGTGCTGCGCCTTCAAAAGTCTGCATGTATTCTGACGCTTCTCGCACAGTTATCTCTAAGCTCATGGCGAAATTTTTATAATTTTCAGCCCCAGTAAGCTGGATAATTCCGCGCCCGGCGTGTAACCAGCCATCTCCTGACTCTTCATCACGATTTCCCATGCGATTGGCATACACGCGGTTAGCGATCCTTTTAGGATTATTTGCGTATGCCTTTGCTGTTACCTCATCAGGAAAGTATTTTGCAAAGGTCTTCATCAACCCCTTGGCGCTGTAGTTCAGGTTTTCTGATAGATAGACAAAACCGCCTGACTCATGATGACACTGCGCCATGAACGCAGCTACACGGACAGGCGTATTGATGTCGTAATCCTCCAGCAAACTTTTACCATCAAGCTCTGTCTGTTTGCCAAACAAAGCATCATGCCAGTTGTCTGGATACTTGGTATGCGGAGCAAACTCCTTAAATTGCTTCAACGTCAGCATCACTCACCTCGCATCATTAAAAGCATTTGTGCGCGTAGCTCACGCATTTTCTTTATCTCCTGCACTGCCGCACTTGTTGCATTGTTCGCGTCCATTAGAATTATCCCAATCAGAGGTATAGCAATAACAAAAGTTAGCGCCATGATTGCGATACAAATGACGATAACTGCTGATACGTCTGACTCGTTCTTAGGAGCACCCCTACCCAAATCATCCACAGGAGGACGAACAGAATTGCCCCAATCCATGCCGCCAGTGCTTTTACCTTGCGGATTGCTCTTCTTCGTCGCCATTGCAGTATTTGCGCCTTGCGCATCTCCTCAGCGATAGCTTGGTTTTGTTCGATTACAATCTGGGTCCACATCTGCTCAAAACGAGTCCATAAGTCTCCCAACTCACTGGGAGCGTGGTACACCATTTGTTCTCTGACTTCTGCAAGCATAGAATCCAGTTGATATTTTAGCTTCAGCCTTTCCAAGGCCCTGCGTCCAAGGGATTTGTCTCCCTTATAGACAGACTTCGCAGAGACTTCTGACTCTGTGTACGCCTTGACCATAACATCGTACTGGTCAACAAACACACCAAGATTGTCCCAAATATCATTTAGCACCTCATCAGGTTTTGCTTCTGCAATCTTCTGAACACGACGCACCTCTTCATTATATTGGTGCTTTTGTTCAGGGCTTGGGTCAACAATCTTGTGATACTGCTCCTTTAAATCTTTTAGTACTCCAGATACATCACCAGCAGTAGCCTTGATTTCCTTGTACATCGCCACGCCGCGCTTAGCCATATCTATCGCGACGGTTGCGGCCTTAAAGGCCGCTGCAATGGTTACTGGGTCAAGAATTTCACACTACTCCTATCGCTGCTGCATGTTCAACAACTGCTGTCTACGCTGCTCAATCATTGCTCCTAACGGATCGTTAGGGAACAACTGCGGATACAACATTGGCATTGATGCCATTGATGGTGTTGGTCGCGGTGGTGGCGTAGTCGGAATACGGAACGTAGTTCCCGTAGTCGGCGGCGCAGGAGGCAAGGCTCTTAGCATCTCCCTTGCTGTAGCGCGCGGCACCACAGGCAACTCTGCTCTGCCCGGCACAGGAATTTGCTCCTCGCCCCTTACTGCGCGTTCTGTCTCTATCAGTTCTGCACGAGCCGCGCCCGGAACAATTTTGCTTGCCGGGATACCAATGTTTTGTAGCTGCCCTGCAACCTTCTTGGCCTCCTGCGGAGTGCCTACGCGAACAATCTGTGAGGCAAACTGTGGGTCTTCCAAAGCTTTGGTAAAAATCCGCTTGTATAGCTCGTTCTCCAAGCCAGCGCTAAGACGTACCAACAGAGCAAGGGCTCCGGTGCTCGGTGCAATCCTGCCGACTGCTGCTTCGCGCATCGTGGTGGTTAGGAACTGAATACCAGAACCAAACACACGCTTTAGCGAGTTGTCCAGCGATTCAAATACAGGGATTTGACCTGTAACGTCGGCAAAAGCATTGACGCGCGCTTGCAGATCAGCCAAGACTTTCAGGTCGTCCAAATGCTTGGTATCTTTAAACAACACTTGCAACGACTTCTGATTCTGCTCGAGGAAGGACTTCAAGGCCCCGCCTTTGACAGAACCCTCTGTAGCTACATCAAACACCGCACGGCGCAGCGAAGCAAGGCGCTCTGGGTCTTTGCCAAACTCATCTACCAGAACACGCATGGTTGCAGGGTCCTGAATAGCCTTGGATAGCACTTGGCGCGGATCAGCATCTGGCCTAGCGGCTTTTTGCAATAGCGTATCGAGCTCTGCATTCTTTGCCTGCAGACGGCGCTGATCCAGTTCGCCAAGGCGGCGCACATAATCATCCGCAACAGTTACTTCGTTCTGCAGTTTTGCACGGATGCCTTCCGGCAACGCTTCTACTATGTTGCGGTTTTTATCCAGCACGGAGCGGATTTTCTTTGGATCCACCACGCCTTCTGCTGTCAGAACGCCTTTGTTACGCAGCCAATCTATCGCACCACGCTCTAACAAGGCATCGAACTGCGGAATGCCCCCCAGTGTTATCTGTAACTGGCGCAGATTCTCAGCATTCTGAAATGCCTTTTGCATGATCTGCTCGTTGCCCAGCAGAAACTCTTCGCCACGCATCTTCCTGCCGGAGATCATCAGTGGCAAGGATTTCTCAAAACCTTCCTTGTAATCTGACAACACCCCACGCATTGCATCGTACTCACGAGCAATCTTTGGCACGTGGTCCAAGATCAGTTTTTCAACGTCATTGAACACAGCAGTTCCGGTGTCCAATATCCTCTGCGCGTCAGTCAAGCGCGTCGCGCCACGGCCCATGGCAGAGTTGTAACGTGCGATGCTGTCTGTACGGTAGCGAGAAGCCGCAGCAAGGTAATCCAGCGCTTCTGGCAGATTGATATTGACCGACGTATTTTCCCGTGCAATCAATTCCGCATCGGCTTTGATCTGCTCTGGATTGATAACGATGGACTTGTTAGGAATGCCAGTAGGTATGATCTTCTCGCCTTCTGGCCCCGTCTTTGCAATATCTGCTGCAGTAACGCCACGCCTGCCTTTTGTCTTCTTACCATATAGCAAAGCAAATGCCTGACTGCGCACTGCCTCTTCAAGATCAGTAGGTAAGCCCATGCCAGCGATCTGCTTATCAATGCTTTCATTGGTAAGCTGCTTGATCATCCTGTTTTCCAGCGCATTACGCGTCTGCTGTTGTATTTCAACAAAGGACTTTAAGCGCTGTATTGGCTCTGGGACAGAAATACGTGTGGAAGGGCGGTCAGGCGTATATTTGGCGATTAGTTTCATCGCCGCTTCTTCCATATCCTGTGCAGGGAACAAGGATTTACCTTCTTCCCGGGTAGGCATAGGCAGGCCCTCGGGCGACGTAGCTTGACGCAAGCCCATCCTGTTCAGGGTGTTCTTGCGCATGCTATAGTCAAACTCCATGGCAGACAGCAACGCACCACGCAGTTCGTTGTTGATCATATCCATGTTCTGCGGTCCGAGGCGCTCGGACAGCGCTGCGACTTCCGCTTCCGTCATATCCTTTTGAGCGCGCACCAGCGACTCAAAGAATTGTTGACGGTCTGCCTGTGCTGCTTGGAATGCCTCAACCACCGCTTGCCGCGACTCGGGTGCGATGGAGTCAAACAGGGATTTGAGCTTCTGTTGATTCTCGTTGATCCGTGCCTTTGTGGCTTCTAATTCCTTTGGCCCCAACTGATTTAAAAGCTCAGCCTTGCGCTGCAGGAGAGGGCCGTACATGGTGCGCTCAGCAGCATCAAACAAAAAGCCTGCCTCTGCAAAGCGTGGATCAGCCAATGCCTGCTCAAGCTGACGCAAAGCCTGTTGTGCTTCGGGGCTCTCGGATATTGGGCCGAAGACCTGTGCAAGCTTTTTCTCGGCATTCTTCATCAGAAGCTGCGGGGCAATCTTTACGCCCGGAAGTTGCCAGAACCGCGCTCCGGGAACGCCCTCTAGCGCGCCCTTTTCTATCTCTCCAAGACCAGCGGTCGCAGAGGTAATCTTGTTCTTCACCGCCCTGCCTGCCATTACAGAAGGCACATAATTTAATGCCATGGGCAGGCCAACTAGCGCAGCGGTGGGCAGCAATGTCTCGTACAACTGCTTGTTCGGGTTTTCATCGCTGACTTCTTCTTTAACAGCCTGACGCAACCCTTCATATGCCGAACCAAAGGTTACGTCCAGTGCAGCCGCCAGCCGCGGGTTCTTCTGCACAAAAGAAATGGCATCCTTTGCGATGCCTTTTAATACGCCCTCGCCAGCACGTGTGGTGGCAGTAACCATCGGCCTTGTTCTTGCGGCCCAAGCCAGCACCCCGGTAAATGGCATCGTGCCGCCAATGCCTTCGCCAACAGCGCGCGCGTAGCGCTCTTCAGCATTTCTGGTAGGCATCTCGCCCTTGTTAAACAGCCTGCCCAAGGTAAAGACATCATCTTCCTTCATGCCCAATCCACGCCCGATAGCCTTGGTTGCGGCATCCGGCAGAGCAAAGAGCATGGAGTTGAATCCCCATGACAAGTTGTTCAACAAGCCACTAACTCTATCTCCGCCCGTTGTAGCCACATCCGCTTTTGTAGGTTCACGGGGCGCAACGACAGTGGGCGTACCCTCGGTACGCCCAACAATCTCTCCTGTTGCAAGATCAACTACCTCACCACGAGTATTGGTTATGGTTGTCATTTGGGCAGCAATCCTCTTAGTTGAGCAGGATTAAAGGCATCCACGCGACCGTTAGGCATTTTGATGTACACAAGCGCATTGGGGTCCTGCAACGTCCCAATGGTTGACCCTAAGAAGGTAAACATACGCTTTTGATCATTAGGATCAGCAGAGATAATGAACGGATCGTTTTGTGTACCCGTGTTGGGGGTACGCATCACATAATCTTCATCAATGTATCCAAGCTGTGTCAGCACCTGCTGACGTGCATTACGCAGCATTGCTTCCATGCTATTGAACTGCTTTGCTGCCAATTCCTTGTTAGTGAAAAACGCCGTGGGGTCAGCAATGCCTTTAGCTGTTTCTCTGGCCCATTCTTGTTCCTGAACAGCCACTCTGCCTTGATCATTAGCAGAAGCAATGCTCTTCATGATCTGGTTCATGCCAGTGGAAATGCGTGTGGCAGTATCTGTCACATCAACATCAGGACGGATTAGGCCGCCTGAGATAGGCACAAGGATGTTGTTGATCTTGTCAGAGAACCACGTGCCGGGACTATAAGCACCCGCATATGTGCCCTTCAAGTTATCCAAGGTGGACAAACTATTGTCCAGCGCGCGCAGCGTATTTCCAAGCTTGATGCGCTCTGCCTTATCTGTTTCTACTGTAGACGGGGCTTTGCCTCTGAACTCCACAAACGGATTGTCCGTATTACGCAAGGTAAAGCGGCTACCTACAGCAGAAGTCACTGTTGGGTCATTGGGGTCAATCGAGTTACCAACAAATGTGCCGCGCTTGGTCTTGCTTGTGCGAAGGCCCATACCGGCATCTTCAGTAACAAGGCCACCTTCTTTAATTAGTTCACGCTGCGTTGCATAGTCTTCTTTCAACGCCATGCGCTGCAGGTCCGCGTTTGCTTTGAGCACAGCCAGTTGGTAATCGCGAGCAAACTTGTCTTGCAGATTGACATCATCAATAGCCTGCTGCAGCGTAGCTGTCTTGATCTTGAGCTTGCGATCTTTTGCCATTGCCACCAGACCAGCAAAGCCTCGCGGCATGCCTTCTAGCGACTTACCTAAAGCCATTGCGGCTGTTGGCTGATATGTTGAAGCAAGTTTGAAGCCCGCGTCTGACAGAAGCAGGAGCGCGTTCATCTTCATGTCTTCTTTAGTATCACCAAGAAGCTCAGAGAACAGCGGTTCGTACTCCGCCTTTGCTTCCTGTATGCGCTGCATACGGGTCCTCGGCGCAGCCTCTTTCTCCTCTTTCAAGGACTTCTTGATAAATTCAGAAGTCAGGCCTTCAAAGCCCTGCGTATCAAACGCACCGGCTGCTACAGGCTTTTCTTCTGCGGCTGGCGGAGCCTCTACTGCAGGAGCTTCGCCTGTATATGCCTCTCCAGAGTACAAAGCGGGTCTTGGGCGAGGGCCAACAATCTCACGGCCTTTTTCATCCCGTAAAGGCGGGCCTTGATCAGGAATCTGATCAACCATCGATTCTGCTGGTTTGCCGGTAGGCGTAGTCAGCTTTTGATACATCGCTGCTGCCGTGCCTGCCCCTAACGCAGGGACAACACTCTTTTCTGCTACAGACATTGCACGAGGATAAGACGCGCGGGCCGCGTTCAGTCCTCTTTCAGCCATGCCAGTTATTTCCTCGAACGGCTCACCAATAGCCCGACGAAGTGACGGCTGACGAAGATCCGTTACGCCCAGTGTAGTAGCAGGGGTAATGCGAGTGCCTTCTCCCATAGCAGGGCCACTTCGGGTCATCTGCACGGTTTCTCTGCCCTGTAGATAGATTGGCCTGCCATCTGCACCTACCATTGGCACAGCGCCATAAACATTCTCTGGGACTGACCCAAACAGGCGACCAAGGTATTGATCGAGCGCTGGCATAACCTCACTGCCATAGCGCGCCGCACTTTTAAAAAATCCGCCAGCTTGCGCACGAACAGGAGGTAGGCCGTCAGGGGTAGGCGGAGCCTGCTCAGCTCCGCCCGGTTGAAAAGGGGGCATACCCTCCATGCCACCGGGTGGCATAGCTTGTGGCATCCCCGGACCTCCGGGAGGAGGCATCATCTCCTGACCCTGTGGCAGTTGCATAATGCCCATTCCTTCAGGAGCCATTGGCGGGGCGGACTGAGTAGCAAGCTGCGGCTGCAACATGGCAAGCACCTCAGGAGGTGTCTCCATCGCAGCCTCTTCGCCAACCATCTGAGCAAGTTCCATGTAACGAGCGTCTATTGAACGCATATCGCCGCGCAGATTATTCATCAGAATTTCAGGATTCTGAGGAGTACGTGCCATTTGAGGCATTTCCTCTTCCTGCTCCTCAAACCCCTGCATGATGCCGGAATTCATCTCGCTTTTTGATACAGGCATCGTAAACATCGCCCGCTTCATGATCTCATTATTCATGTCTTTTCCTTAGAGAACCCCTGCTACCTTCGCTGCTCCCAAGCCAGATGCCACACCTGTTGCCAAACCAGCAAACTGCTGGAATGGACTTGGCGCGGGCTGTGTCACAGTACCTGCCATCATTTGCGTGGACGGCGCGCCCTTGTAAATATCTGACAAGAAGGCGAGGTTTTGGAACGGCTGATATACCTGCTGTAGCTGCGTAGCGCGCAGTGCATCGAGTTCTGCTTGGCGCTGACGCTGGCCTGATTGACCGAGGTTGAACAGGAAATTGACATCCTGCTGACCCAACTGCTGCATCAACGAGCCAATTCCTGCACCCGCCTGTGCGGCCTGCAGTTGTCGGTTCTTTTCCGCCTCAAATGCCCCCAGAGCCTGTGTATAGCCCTGCTGCAGCGCTCCTGTAATGGCTTGATTACGCTGTTCAGACAACGCGCGCTCTAGCTCTGCACGTTGAATGCCTTCGCGGCTACCGCCAAAAGCACCTGACCGAATGGCCTGTGCTTGCAGGTTCTGACGAGCAATGTCCCCTTGGCGGTTGATCTGCCGCAAAGACTCGTCAATAACCTGCTGCTGGTATGGGCTCATGAACCGCTGTGCAGCCTGAGGACCAAACTGCTCTACGCCGCCACCAACATAACCTGCTGCCCCTTGCAAAAACGGCAGGTATGCACCAATGCCTGCAGTGCCTGCAGAGATTGCCTGCTGCTGCTCTGGGCTCATGCCCGCTACTTGATAAGTAGGCAGCGTAGGTGTGGTTTCTGCAAGAGCTTTTGCAGACTTTAAGAGGCCTAATTTATAGGCCTCAATCTCAGGGGCTTCCCTGACTATTTGGGTTTCTTCTGCCATCGCTTATCCTCGGGCCGCGTTTTTCTCAAGTTGATGCATCAATGCATACATGCGTTTCGCGCCTTCACGGCGGTTACCACCACCCATGCCCCTAACAGCACGGGCAGTCATTACAAACTCGCCATCAGACAGCATGGCAGGAATATCATCCGATGTCTCTGTGCCGGGACCGCTTATTTGGCCCGTGCGCCGCGGGTAATGAGGCGTCCCACCATGGCGCAGGGTAGTAATACCCCCTTGCATCATGGGATTCATCACTGGGCTGTCGTACACAGTAGGCGTCATGCCAAGCGTTGCCAAACCGCCATCTGCCAATTGCGTAGGCTGGATCAACTGACGCTGTGCATACAGGTAGCCATAGGGGTCTTGCATATACGCAGAAGGCATAGCTTGCGGAGGCATCATTCCAGCAGGCATGCCATAAGCGCCAGTGGCTTGCTGCACATCAGCCAAAGTGGCAGTGGGTTGTGCTGCGTTGACCGAAACAATCTGACCTTCTGGGCTGTAGGTAACACCGGGCAGATTTTGTACGACATACTCGCTAGGCGCTCCTGCAATCAGGTCTTCGCCGGGAGTGCCAGACAATTCTTGCCGTAGTTGGGACGGTGGCGGCTGTTTTGGCTCAAATCCGCCCATCATGCCTAAGCCTGCAATGCCTGCAGCCGTTGCAGGGCCGTATGTACGCAGTATGCCCGGAGTAGCTTGTTCCACAGCAGCTTTTGCAGCCTGTGTGCCTGCTCCATACTTTGCTTCAATAGCTTGTATCTGCTCAGGCGTTGGGCCAGCAGGCATAAACAGATCACTCAAGCCGCCTTTTACCTGCTCATAGCCTTTTGCAAAATCCCCGGTCAAAATATCTTTTACGCCGCCGCCTGTTTTAGCTAAGGATTCGGTAACACTAGGTGGCTGTGCTGGAAAACCTGCAGGAGCAGATGGAGCGGCTGCAGCCGTTGGGGTCACTCCGGGTATGTCAAGCACATCCGCGGGATTAGGAGGAGGGCGCAACGATAGGTTACTCGGATATCCTCCGGGGCCTTGTTGAGCATACTCTGCAAGATTGCCCGGAACCATTCCTGTGTCATATTCAACATATGAGGGAATGGTAGGAGAAAGCCCTGCTCTTCTCGCCGTAGCATCCGTTGCTAATGCGGCGCTATCTGCGGGAGCCGGTATTCTTCCGCCGAGGTATGTACTTTCTGCCCCAGCTAACGACAAATCCCGCTGCGCTCTTGCCAACTCTGCAGGCTGCATGGAACTCATATCATCTGCTGCGCCAAGCCCCGCTTTCATAATGTCTGCACCGGGCTTTAGTATGCCTTCTGGTGGGCCTTCAGCAAGACCTTGCTCAAATACATTGCGAGCGCTTCTCATATTCGAAGCTGCCGCTTCATCCACAGCTTCCGCAGTTGTCTTCAATGCCTGCTGACCAGATGCCATACCTGTTCTTGCAGCATTAACTGCCTCAATACCTGTGGTAACTGCGCCAGAAGTAAGGCCGGTTTTGACAGCGTCTTGTAAGTCTTGACCAGTAGCTACTCCAGCCAAAGTTCCCAAGCCAACGCTAGTGATGCCCTTTTGTACTGACTCTGGCATTGATGTAAATGCCTTGACCGCGCCATCAACAAAAGGATTACCAGCATATTTAGCCGTAGTGCTGCCTACCCATTCAGATATGGGATTGGTAAAGCCCGGAGTAGTTACTTGACCTGCTGCGTTGGTAACAGGAGCGGAACTTGGTGTGGTGAAATAAGCAAATGCAGCACTCTTTAAGGCATCTTTAACATCGCCGCCAGATGCGAGGGTCACGGCACCTGATGCAGTAGCCGCAGCAAAACCAGAATTCATCAGGCCCGCGCCTGCAGGACCTAAATAAACACTTAGTGCAATCGTTGCAGCAATCCTGCCTATGTCACTGGATAAAACCTTTTTAACGACACTGCCTACTGCCTTAAATGCTGATTTAACTGCACCAACTACCGACTTAAATGCTCCACCAATAGCACTAACTATCTTATTAATAAAAAACTCGGGCAACCCTGTCTCTGGGTTAATCGTTCCAGAACCACCACGACTACGCAGCAAACGCGCTTCTTCTGGTGTGATATGAGCGAGCATCGTATCGCCATTGCGACCTTTGCTGGCAAGAATGCGAGCAGCCTCTGCGATACCGCCACGTGCAAACTCCTGTGGAGGAGGCGTCATGGTGGATGTGCCACGTGAACGACGCTCTTGTAGGAGCATCATTCCAAAAGAAGATAAAAACGCAGGATCATACTCAGCAGGGAGATCCCCCTCGTCAATATAATCCTTTGCTATTAGCTCTTCTACAGTTTTCTTGTATTCTTCAGGATTGTCGTAGAGATATTGAATAGCCTGTATTAGCGCATCAATCTGCTCATCTGTTAGTTCAGATAAATCCATCCCAGCTTCTGCGATGGTATTATCTATGGCCTCTGCTGCATCAGGGCGCGCTGCAGTTAACGCAGTAGTAATTGCATCATATGAATCATCCAAGCTTATGGTAGGACGACGCATATCATCATTTTCAGGCAGCGCCATAATCCCTTGTGTATTCTCTGCCATCTCAGGCCCTCAATAAAATATGGTTACTGCGTCAAATCATAGAAAGACAAAGAACCTACGCCACTTCCTTTGGTTGCGCCATCCACCGTGCGAACCGCTAACGTATAAACATCACTCGTGCCAGAAATAGATACACCAAGCTGCAAATCCCAGTTGTACCCCGTAGGAGCCGCAGTGTCTTGAGTGCCTCCGCTACCGGTTGAGGTCACATAATCTGTTTGCACAATGGTGCCTACATCAGTTATTGCAGTTGCGGCAATATCGTACTCCACATTTGAGTCTGTTGGAACCGTTGCCGCCCATGTTGCTCCCGTCAATGTTGGGTTCTTTAAGAGCGCTATTTCATAGTTCTGGTTGGTCAACGGCAGGAACTGTACTCTATTTGGCAATACCACCGCGCCTGTACGCCCAGAGGCCAAACGGATAGATACGATGGGATAGAACGTCGCTGCCGTATCAATGTTGGTAAAGACTGTGGTGCGTCGCGCCACGTGGTCTATGGATATTTGCTCAAACCCGCCCTCAGACACCACCGAGCAGCAGATAGCCTTCATAGACGCTGCCAGCGCAGAGGATGTACTTATCTCGTACCGAACCGGCAGGATGGCTGTGGTCATGTAGACCGAAGTGATGTCGTTAGCATTGTTGAACGTATGGCAGACGATGTACTCACCATCAATGATAAAGCCGCAGCGCACCGAGCCCACGCCCAGCCACTCAAAGTCCATCCACAGAATCTGCGCTTTGGACGGGTCTAGCGTCAACCCACTCGCTCCCGTGCCGTCTAACTTGTCACCGTTCCAGCTTGACTGATTAACTGTGCGCACATCGCTAGGAGTGCCGGGTGTCGGGGTAGAGCTTGAGCGCAGGACGAATGAATACACCCCGTCTACACGCTGGAAAAACACACCGTTATTGTCATTGTAGTAACCAACGCGCTGAGTCAGGTTGACGTTCTGGCTACTGTCCATGACGAAAGTCGCCAAGACAAGCAAGCCTTTACCGGGCTGGTACGGGAACGATCTATAAGACTGACGCTTGACAGAACCCACACCCCCGGCAGTTACCTCCATCTTGACCGCAGCCTCGTTAGACAAGTAGGTTGTTGTCCCTGTCCCGGTTGTAGCTACATCAAACTGATTATCCGCCGCATATCTATTCTGGCTATCAAACAGCGTGTACGGCTGGCTAACGCGAATCCGACCAAAGGCATCTGTATTAGTGCCCCCTATGGATATCGGTAACGGAAGTGCGGTTGTCATAAGTTGACTTATCAGATTATCAAGCGTATTAAAATACAGCCGCAAAACATTGTTCAACTGATCCTGATACACCCGGCTGTATTGATCAGGCGCGTGAGGCAATGCGGGCGACTTACTCTGCGTCAGAACCTCTGACTCAATAGTAATGACAGATGTCATCACCCACCTCGCCTGCCGTCTGGCCTAATATCAATCCTTGGTGAACCCAATTGCCACTTCGTACCCAATGCAGTGGACTGCACTTTAATAGCCATCTCCCGTCCACGGACCCTTAAAAACACCTGATCCGTATACGCCTCTACCGGTACCGTAGCCGTTCTCGTCACCGGAGCCGATGCATTGCCGCCTATCGACGCAGGCGTGTTATACCCAGAGCCCGACGCCTGAAGTGTCCTCAACTCAAACGTCACCGCTGGCGAAGATGCGGTAGATCCATCAAAAGTAACGTCCGGCAACAACCTACTGATGAAAGAGAACCGATCCCCATCATCAATGTCCATATATGCCGATTCAATCGTCGCCGTAATCGGAGAAGCCGGGAACGTGGACCCATCATCCACCCCATTCTCGTGATACACCAACTTATTACTAACCGTCGCAGCAACAGGGTACGGCCTCAATGACGTATCCAGCCATGCCGTCCTGTCCATCGTCCCGTAGTACCACGACCCTTCGGCATAATTAAAAATAACGTATTGATCAATCGTATTACTATCTGCAGAACAGTAGAACCACCACACCTCACTGTACCCCTCGTTCCCACCAGCAAAGCACTGGAACGCCTGCAGCATATTGAAATCATTAAACACATACCGCCGCAACGAGCATGGCAACGTCTCTGTACGACCGGAATAGACATAAAACTTGTCAATCCCCATCCAATACGTCACGTTGTTCGCGGTCACCGCTGCATTAGGCCCAATAATCGATATATTGTCCGCGAGCAGCGTAAACCCCCACACATAAGGCGGCCCCAAATACTGCATGGAATACAGCGCAGAATCCGTCCAGACCAATATCTCCTGCCTGTTCTGAACAGCGCCCACGATCCGCGAACCGTGGGATAACCTATAGCTACCCGCCTGATTAGTCGCCGCAGGCGTCCAACCAGCATAATTCTCCTGCTCCGACCAGCGGATCAACATCGGATCCTGAGCATTAGCGCCATATGCGCCATAGTCATCACAGCCAAACGCAATCACAATCCGCGTCGAATCCGACACCATGATCTGATTGATCACTGAAGGCACATCAGTGCCAGATACCAACGTGCCACGGTTATTCTGCGCAGGCACCGCATTATTATTGGTCTGCCAGTAATACAGCGCACCACCCCGCGGCGAGAACAGCAGGTTCTCCCCGTAGTTACTCTGGCTCCACAGCCGCAACTGGTCACCTGTACCCGTAGATACAGACTGTCCCCAGCCACTGTACGTCGAAGCGTCATAAACCTGCGCATTATCTGCATGCGCAGCAGCCGTCGTTCCCTGCGCACCACGAACCGCGCCAGTAAAACTATTCGATGTCTTCCCGCTATATGTAATCAGCTCATTGTCGATCAGTATCTTCCCCGTAGCCGGGAACGCCGACGCATCATCAACAGGAATCGTAGTAACCGAATTATTAATGCCGCCTACATTATTTACCTGAGTAACGGCACTTCCCACAGTAATGCCGCCCCACGAGCCCGCACCCCAGCCGGTGTATTCCACAAAAATGGAATTCCCCGTATTGATCTGATATGCCGCCACTACCGCCGCACCACCCCCAGTTGCCGAGCTAGAAGCAGGGGAAGACGCAGTAATCGTATACGTGTTGACGTTCACATAAGTGATCTGATACTCACCATTGAGAGTCAAACCACCTACTGCCGTGGCCCCGGAGAACGTCACAAAATCCCCGGTTATAGCACCGTGATTAAAGTCAGTAACAGTCACTGTTGTCAGACCACTTATCGTGGTAAACGGATTGCCAGATCCCGGAGGCTGGTTACCCAGCATCGGATTGACCGTCTTCCTAATCGGCGTGATGTCGTAGTACGTCGTGCCTTCTTCAATGTAAAACTTCAGATTGGTGCCTATGCCCAACAGGTTATTGTTGTTCAAGGTCGTCCAGTTCCAAAGCGAGCGGCAAGAACCGAGGAACGAGGTATTAGATAGGGCTTTCCATCCGCCTATTTTTTCAGGGAAGCCGAACCTGAATCTGACTTTATCGCAGCTAAACCACCCCCCTTCACCAGACAAGGAGGTGATTTCTTTGTTGATACCGGGGCGGAACTGTAGTTTCCTTAGCGGCATTTAATCCTCGTCAATAGTGATCGGGTCCACATCGCCTACCTCGCACGGCTGTAGTTAAATGGGGCTTCGGCGAATGCTGCATAAATAAACGTGTTACCGCTTTCGTTTAGGAAATTACTAGCGCCCCTTATCTTGAATCCATTAGACAGGAAATCAATAACGTCGGTGGTATTGCTTCCTTCTGCGTCAGACAAATTTGGCCTCAAGAAGCTATTTGCGACGTTGTAAGTATTTCTTGCGCTGTCATAAATCCACCAGTTATCAACGCCGGTAGCGTCCCTTCCCATGATGAATCGCGGCCTAAACCCAAGATAAACGAATACCCCATCAGCCGACCCATTGCCGGTGTAGCTGCCGAACTTGGAGAAGCCTGCGATCTCTGCAAAGCAGTAGGCGACGTAAGTAGAGCCGGAGTTATTTACAGCAAATCCAGAACCCAACGTAAGAACAGAAGAAGTAGCAGCGGTGTTGTTCCAAAACCCGACATCAGAAGCCCATGCATCAGTCAGGTTCAAGTAAAAGCCGCCGTTTTGTCCGTTCCCACCGTTCGCTGCTCGCGCATAAACGCACCAGTTGTAAGCGTTCGATCTTGACTTAACAAACACCAGCCTTGGCGCAACACCAAGCCCATGACCAACAGTTGCACCAGCAGACCCGTTACCCGTATACGTCACCACACTCACACCAGCCGTCGTATTCGCGCTGACCGTGCTGGTGATCGATCCTGCGGTGTTGGATACGGTTCCGTTGCCGCCTTTCCATTGCCAAGCGACGTAAGACCTGCCACTAAAGTTGCCGCCAGCGTTAGTTCCTAGTGAGAAGCCATTAGAGTTGAACGCTGAAACACCAGAGATTGTTGTCTCTGCATCAGTGCCGTTTGATGTCAGCCACTTATCAACGCCGCGAATTGCGTCGAACAAAGCATTGCTACTTGCCGCCGATCTGTCTTTGTACCAGACAAGATCAGGTTTAAATGCGCCAGCGTTTGTTACCGTTAGTGCAGAGCCTGTCCCTGTGTAAAGCGTCGCGTCAAACTGTTTGTTCGCAAGCGTCGAGCTACTCGCCCCCACCGCGGGTGTCGGCAGGTTCTGCGTGCAGAGTGCTTTGAAGCCAGAGGGCGCGGTGTAGGCGAACGGGCGCTGGCCTGCGTTAAATGAAATTACAGTTCCGCCAGAAGAACCGCCACCATAACCAATTGCAAAAATATACGATCCGGTTAAACCAGAGAACGCAGTTCCTTGGCTTACTCCATTCTTGTAAAAAACGAGCGTTCCTGCCGTAAGATCAAGTGCAACACCGATAACGTCGCCGGCCGCCCATGTTGCGCCATACGAAGTTGCCGTAGAATTGTTGTACTTGTTTCCGGTATCACTGAAATATCCATAGCTATCAGTGCCGTAGGCGCTGTTACCCGGCCAGTTATCAAGCTTTCCGGCAAACGTACTTGGTATCAATCCAACGATGACGCCAGACGTGCCTTTTGTGAATTCGCAATACCATTTGCCAGAGCTAACCGCGATTGTTGAACCGGCTGCATGACCGCTTGTAGATGAAAACGATAAATCAAGGTTTCCATTCGATAGTGTTGCTTGGCTTCCACTTTGCAAAGGGTTGAACGTCGCATAATTCCCCCGCACCTCGCCGCCGTTGCCGTAGTCGATGCCCCAGTTGGTTGGACCGTCGGTCAGGCTGTCGTTACCTGATCCTGCTGCCACTGAGAAGTTGTTCGGTGTCCAGTTGTTGCCTTGACCTGACCAATCCTTGCCCAGCGTGGTTGCAGTTGTACCTGTGTTGTCTTGGAAAGACAGACGGAAGCCGTTCGTGCCATAAGTGCCGCTGTAAGGCACAGGCGACCAGACTCCCGTGTTGGGGTCGTTGGCTCCGAAGGATGAGGGGGTTAGGGCTTGCCCGTCAACGAAGTTCACATCAGCCATGTAGCCGTCAAAGTAGTTACTAGAGTTGTTATAACCACTGACGTTATGAATAGCGGTGTTTAGATTGACAGAGGTATTACTCTGCGTTGGGTATGTCGCAGTTCCAAACGCAGTGACTTGTGTGCCATTTACATACAACTTTACCCGGTTAGTAGAGGTCGCCTGCGTTGTATCTACAGCAAGAAGAATGTGATACCAAGCAGAAGAATCCCTATATACAGGGGTCGTTATAAGATTGATCGCAGTTCCACCAATAGCGCCATCAACAACTAGCTGCATGGACGTATTGATATTTATGCCAAAGTTGTCTGTTCCAGATTGTCGTGAACTAAATAGATATCCCCCAGTACTGTACGGGTTCTTACCTATTTTCACCCATCCACTCCAAGTGAATGTCTGTCTGTTGCCGGTTGACGTAGGTGTCCTTGTCAGATACGCACTATCCGCACTATTAAACCGCAGCGACTGCAACGGGTAGCTTGGCGGCATGGGCCATTTATTCTGCGACATCCAATAGGCAGCGTCACTGATTGACCACACACCCTGTGTGTTTGCCAACGTGTTGGGGTTGGGTACTAGCTGCGTACCGGTGAACGGCGTGAACGTGCTAACCGCTGCGTTGCCGTTGGCTGTGATCGTTGCTGCATTTACGCTGTTATCAACAATAGAAGGACTTTGGCAAGTCAAGAACGATGTGTTAGTTATCGGGAATAGTTGCGTTGGCAAAGCAAAGTTTGCTGTGGTAGTACTAGACCCAGAATAAACAGCCGTGCCATTCACAACACGTACATTTGATATGTACCCGTTCCAATAACCATTAGCTACAAAACCTCCAACGGTGCAATAGCCGTCTGTCAGGTTGGCACTAGTAGTCCCTGTGGCAACAGAAATACCGTTTTGGTATAAGGTAACAGCAGATCCGCTTCTTACCAAGGCTACATGAACCCATCTATTCGCGCCAAGAAGCGTAGAGGATGTCAGGTTTGATCCAGCAACATACGCATTTAAATAACCACTAGGCGTGTAGTTAATACCGGCAGATGCACTACTTACTACGTTTCCTGAGCGTGTGTCAAACACCCCATCATAGTTTGAACCCCCCGCACTGCTGTTTGCGTAAACCCACGCTTCAATAGTGAAGTTGCCAGAAAAGCGAAAAGAGTTGCTTTGAGGCGCAGTAAGACTGTCCCCATTCCCGTCAAACGCGACAGAGTACCCAGCATTAGCGCCAGAAGTGATGATTCCACCGGGATATTTGTTGCTCATGTTTTATCCTTATTGCCTTGGCAGTGCCACGCTGGGCGGGATGAAGTTCTGTGTGTAACGGGCGATGCCTTTGGTGACTCGCAGGTCGTCTAAATATCCATTTATTGCTTGGCTTCCGTCTGATGTATTAGCACCAACGCCAAAGTTTGTTGTTACTGTCCAATCGTTAGAGTCTGTTCCCGTTGCCACGCTTGTGCCATTCACATAAATTTTTGTTTGGTTTGTTCCTGTGCTTTCTCTTACAACAGCAACGTGCGACCAAGTTGAAGTTGTAAGTGCTGTGTTGTATGCAAGCACATCGCCAACTCCATATTTATTTAAAGCAACCTTCGCATTACTTATGATTACAACTATTCCATTTGTGGCATTTGCACCTATTACATGATAAGAACCGGCAGCAAGAGAGCTTGGATATATCCAAAATTCTATGGTGTATGCGCCAGTTCCAAAAGCATATAAAGCGTTGCTTGGAAGTTTAAGATAATCCCCCGTCCCATCAAAATACATGCTCCCACTGCCATACTTCACGACACTGGTGCTGACAGAAGCGCCGCCGACTGTCTCCAAGTTGTTCTTCATCGTGCCGTCGTAGATACCGGCGTTGGTGAAATTGAGGAGTAGTTTGGTATTAGTTACTGCGGTCAAAGGCGCGGTTGGGAGTGTGAAAGATGCTCCAGAATATACCGCTGTCCCGACCACGACCCTTACAGCGCTTATATATCCTTTTAGGTAATAGTTATCTACGTCAGAATGATATCTTCCAACGACTAAACTCTGAGATGTCACCGCAGTCGTATCTGTGATCTGCTGTTGACGAACTCCATTTATATAAAAACTGACGTTATTTGAACTTGTACCTGAGCGTACAAGCGCAACGTGATACCACTGCCCCGGTTTGTAGGCGACGTTTGTGAATGACGTACCGTTAAACCATGCCCCTATCGTATCTGGTGTGGGGGATAAAACTAACCTCCACCCTGTTCCGCCAGCACTAGCAGCGTTCGTACAAATACCACCATAGCCAGAGAAGTCAGGCGCGGCATAAAACCATGCTTCGACAGTAAAGTCACCCGAAGGGGCATATGCAGATTGGGTGCTGCTTAAATAATCCCCCGTCCCATCAAAATACCCAGACCCACCGATGACATCCGAAGTCCACTGGTACTGTGGCGCGAACGGGGAGAAGGGTTGGACGGACGTGTCACCATTTCGAGTGATTGCATATGCGTTCGTGCTATTGTCAACAAAACGGTTGCTCTGGCAGGTCAGTAGCGATGTGTTTGTGATAGCGGTGAGTGGGGTTGGGCTTGGAGTAAAGTTGCTGGTATACACAGCAGTGCCTTTTACATACCTTAAATTTGATATATACCCGTTAAAGTAATGAGTTGCACCTCCAGACAATAATGCTCCGATAGAACCTGTAGTAAATGTCCCTGTTCTAGTTCCAGATAACGTCCCAGTAGCAACAGATGTCCCGTTTAAATAAATGGTGGCAGAAGTACCAGAAAGAACAAACGCAACGTGCGACCATGTATTTGTAGATACAGTCGTAGTGCTTGAAATATCAAGTATGTCTACAACTGAATCGTTGCGTATCAAAAAACGCAACACGTTTCCAGTAGTTATCTCAGAAAATAAATTTAAATCAAATGTTCCAGTGCTTCCAATAAAGAAAAAAGTTCTGCGCACCCCACTAGCAGTCGGATATACCCAGCCTTCAACAGTTAAATCTCCAGAACTTCCAACAGATGAAACAGTAGAGGTTAAATAATCACCACTTCCATCGAAATAGTTTGACCACCCCGTCGCGCTGAAAGGCGTAAAGCTCCCCTGCGTCGTGTTGCCGTTACGGGTGATTGCAAACTGGTTAGGGCTGGTGTCGTAGAAGACGTTGTTCTGTGCGCCGTTAGCACCGGCATCGCCTTGGAGCAGTAACGTCGTGTAATCAAATAAGGGATCGGTTGCCCACTGCCCTGATGTCAGGGCTTGCATCTGCTGTTGCAGTGTCCATACGCCTTGGTATTGCGGCATGGTTTACTCCAATCCGGAAATCTGTTCAGAAGTCAGTGCTTGTATGTCAGCCGATGTCAGGGCAGGGATGTCTGTCGAGCCTAGTCCTACCGGCGCTTGCGTCTCCAGAACCACCGTCTGCTCAGTTTCCACAGCAGGGGCGACGACAGGAACGTCAACGCTAGGAGCCACGACAGTAGAACGAAATTCACCAGCATCTGCGTCATACACATCTCCAATAGCTGCGTACTTCCCACGGAAAGAACCGTTGTAGCTGGTCTGTCTCCAGTTCGTGTCTGCACCGTACAGGCTCCGGCAGAACGCTATGCCCTTTTCCTCGGACTCGATAACTGCCACATTGATATAGCCGTCGTCGGTAGTTGTGGTTTTGGTAGTAACAAGCTCAGTGTTGTTCACTACGATGACCTGTGTCACCGTGCTGTTTTCATCTAACTGGGCAAAGTGCGCCATGTCGTACCTCAGAATGTAATTGTTCCAGAACCAGTGAAACGATAGATGTAATAGTCGTTATTGGCAATGATCTGCGGGGAGCCTGTAGTCGCTGCACAGTCCTTGAAGTTCTTTGACCAGCGAAGGATGACTACACCGGAGCCGCCTGCACCGCCTGTAGTGGTTGCTCCATTTGATGCTCCTCCACCCCCGCCCCCCGTATTCGCAACACCAGCGTTTCCGGGAGTAGTCGAACCTACAACTCCTGCACCGCCTCCGCCTTCACCACCTGTGCCAGCAGTTTGTCCTGTCTCGGCTCCACCGCCTCCACCACCTGCAAAAGTTAGTGATGTGCCTGAAATAATTGATGTTGCGCCATTTCCACCATTCCCACTACTTGTGCCTGTTGCACCACTAGCAGATGCTCCCCCACCACCGCCACCTCTGTATGGATTTGCGCTGCCCCCCGTTCCTCCGCTATTACCCTGTGATGGGGAAGTTGATGGGGTATTACCTGCGCCACCTGCTGTTCCTGTAGTTCCGCCAGCCCCTCCACCACCAGAGCCGCCATCAATTCCTGTGTATGGAGAACTATTTCCTCCTCCTCCACCCCCACCGTTAGCTGTTATAGTAGAAAAGACTGAATTACTGCCAGTGTTTCCTCTTGCATTCGATGCGCCAGAACCCCCTGCCCCAACAGTAACAGTTAATGCAGATCCAACGGAAATCGACAAAGAGCCATTGCGAAATCCTCCTGCGCCTCCCCCGCCACCATGATATCCACTAGCAGCAGACCCTCCGCCAGACCCTCCCCCAGCCACAACCAAATATTCAACAGAAGGCGTAGCTCCAGTAGGAGGAGCAGTGAACAGCGGGTTATAGACCGCAGTTACAAAATTACCGGGATTGGAACGCAGTCCCATAGTTCACCTATTAGGTAATGGCTTCAAAAGTCGCGGTGAAGGTCAGCGCTGATGCGGTTCCCGAGTATGCAGCTACCGACTGATTCTCAGTGATGTACACCGAGTTGGTTTTGTCGATAATCACCAGTGTCGAGTTAGCAGGCACTGAAATCTGATATGCCGGGTACGTGACAACAGTTGCAGAACCGAAAGTTGCGTTGTTACCCACCGCAATAGTCGCAGTCGCTGCACTGGACGTAGTGTTCGCCGCAGTGATTGAAGTCACACGGTTGACCGTGCCAGTTGCAGGCTTTAAGCCAGTTAGCGAAGTCGTGCCGTCATACGTCCACGAAGTCGTAGCCGTTGCAGCAGATGAAGGGATAACGTAGGCGGTATTTCCGTAAATACTCGTTACGTTGACAATGTTCGGGTTTGCCATTTGAATAACTCCTTAAAATCCGAAGATCATCGCCATAGCGATGCTTTTACCTGTTGAAATACCACCGCCACCTGCTGATGCCCACGAAAGTGTGCCTGATCCGTTAGTGGAAAGAACTTGCCCTGACGTACCATCAGCATTTGGTAGAGTCCATGCCACATTGCTTGCTATGGTTGCAGGCGCTTTGAATGACACATAGTTGCTGCCATTGTCTGCATCCTCAAACAGCCTAACTTCCGCTGCTGTATCCGTGGTTCCAGCAAAGTTATATGCGCCAGTACCCTTGGCTGCGAACGACAGACTGATATTGGTGTCGCCACCCGTTGCAGAAATCGTAGGATTGCTGCCTGTTGCAGCGTTGGTGACAGTAATCTCATTGACTGCTGATGCGACCGGCGAGGGAAACTTGATAAGCTCATTGCCGTTCGAGTCAGCCACCGATGCAGCCGAAGGAACTCTCAGGTTGCCGCTAGTGATAACAACATCGCCCGCACCCTTTGGTGTGAAACTAATCCCTACGTCCGTATCCCCACCTGTAGCAGCAATGGACGGGTTAGCACCGGTAGCCGCGTTACTTACCGTTACCTCATTGACGGCAGAGGCAACCGTTGAGGGGAATTTAATTAGCTCATTGCCGTTGGCATCCACCACAGAAGTGGCAGAAGCCATCGTAAGATTGCCACTCAGTTGCAAAGCAGTTAGGAAAGTAACTGCATCCACCACGTTTGACCCAGTGTTGTATACAACTGAAGTCTTACCCGCAGGGATTGCAATGCCGCTGCCTGTAGAGTTTTTAACGGTGACCGCATCCGCCAGACCGTTATTGACCACATAAAACTTCTCAATGGCCGGGACAATAAGATTGCGAGCGCCACCTGAAGTGCCCGTCAGATTCAAACGCAGATTACGCGCTGTCTGAGAAGCGTTGGTATCAGTTAACGTCAGAGTGACATCAGAACTGGAAAACGATACGTCAGCAGAACCAACAATCGCCTCCTCCAGTGCCGTGCCAAGATTTGTGTTGGTCGTTGACCCCCACGTACCCGACTGATCCCCTGAGCCGATCAGTTCAATTTTAAGACTGCTGTACGTACTAGCCATGTTAGTTCCTTACTAGCTAATGGTTTCAATAAGCTGCCAGTTTTCCGTGGTGCCTGTGTTGATCAACTCCCACTGCCTTGCCCCAGAAACACTGTCCGAGGCGCGGGCCGTCTGCGACACATTTGCTGGAACACCTGTTTCCCCGTTTTCTGTAAGAGTACCGGAGACAATCTCTGTTATCAATGCGTAAAAAGTAGCCTTTGCATCATCCGTTTCACTAGCCGTTACCGTCTCAGATATCTGAGCCCCTATGGTGTACAGCGTAGTAAGCGTATCGCTTGCCGTGCCCGTTTCAGACACTACCCCAATAATGCCCGGAATGCCATTGATCAACTCCGACCCAGTTGCTGTCTCGCTGACGGTACGAGCAAAGCCGGGGTTACCAGAAACCGTATCCGACCCAGTTGCTGTCTCGCTAACATTTGTTGCAAACGTCTGCAGAGAAGCAACCGTATCCGACGCTGTTGCTGTTTCACTAACAGAACTTCCAATCGTAGCAGCAGAAGCAACGGTATCCGACGCTGTTGACGACTCCGTAATCAACCCAGAAAACACTGTTGCAGCCGCTACTGTTATCGAGCCTGTGCCCGTTTCAGACACACTGGAAGACCTGACCGAGCTACCTACTACTTGATCCGATCCTGTTCCTGTTTCTGCAACCGCCGCGCCTGCAACAATAAATGCCGTAACAACATCTGATGCCGTAGCAAATTCATTTGTCTGCGCCTGACCAAATTCAGCCGCTGTCTGATCGCTGGCAGAGACGATACCTCCGTCTCCAATTCCCCAGCCACCGCTGCCCCACGCACCGACACCCCAGCCTGCGTTGGTAATCAGCCTCTCATAAACTGAATACCCCCACCCTGCTTCACCCCACGTGCCGCTGCTGAAGCCGCCTTCAGACACAAATTACCCCGCTACCAGTTCGTTTTCCTCAAACCAACGCTCATGGGTATTGCCATTCACATCAGTCCATTCAATCAAATACGAGATCACACCATCCTCATCCATGCGCATTTTCTGCACCGGGCCAGACGGGATAACCGAATTGACTTTAACTACTTGTCCTTTTGCAAAAGCTGCCATCACGGCCTCCTATCAAGCTGCATCTAGGTTGAACGTATAAGTGACGTTCAGAACGTCACCATTGACCACGGAACGGTCACCGGGAGATTGGAAGTCCGCTGCCGAGAACAGAACGCCAGAGGTTCCCGTTGCCACGCTGCAAAGAAACGCGCCACCAATCGTAGCCGTTGCGGTAATCGCAAAGGATGCCGGAGAGGCGCTATTGCTTAGAACCGAAGGATCCGCCGTTGTTGCTGTGCCAAAAGAAACTGCTTTGCGGTTGCCGCTGTAGCCGGTTTCTTCAGTCCAGCCAGCATGAATAGCCAGCGTGTCAGAAGCAGCCGGGGTATTTGAAGCCGCAGCACCATACAGACCAAGATACCAAGCTGCCGTGTAGGTAGAACCCTTGAAATACTTGGTGTTCATATCCTGCAGGCCTTCATTGACAACCAGATTGTGGGCGGTGTCTTCCCACTTCACGTTGCCATCCTTGTCGTAGCAAACAACGTGAAACACGCCGCCTGCAAGTATTTTTTCCACGCTGGGTACAGGCTTCTCCAACGAAGCGCCCACCACTACACCAGACTTTGCGGACTCATTTTGCATGATTGCTCCTTATGTAAAACGAAATATAGCCGTCGTGGCTGTGTTTGAAGGCATCCTGACGGTAAAAGTTTGATTAACACAGGTTTGGTTTGCACCAAAGTCCAGTACGGCTACTGAACTATTACTTTGAGACGTGTTATAGATAAGCGCACCCCTTGCTGTAAAAGATGCCCCTGCCCATGCCACGTCATCAAAATCTATATACACAATGCCCTCCGAGATGTTTATCGTGGCATTCTGCAACGGCTTGCCGCCTGCTGTGTAGCCCGTACCCGACACCTCATTGGTCGTTGAATAAGCTGTAGTGGACGCTCCCAAAGTGGCACTATCCGTGTACAACGCGATATACAAATCGTCATCCACCAAGTCCTGATTTCCTTGCAGGACCTGTTGCTTAAACGAGTTGGTATATGTCTGCGTAAAACTCATCAAGTCACCTTGTATTTCACCTGACCATCGCGGTATGCATCACCGCGCTCAAGGCCATCACCCAGCCGCTTCAACTGCATCAATGCTTCTTGAAACTTCTTCTCGTAATACGCCATCATGTCCTGCTCGCCCTTCAGATAGATATTTGCCTCTACCAAGGAGCCATACAACAATGCTGGATCATAGTTATCACCAAGCCATGTTGTGCCATCCGCAGTCTCAGATATGGACTCCGGATAATAGTAGTAATGCAGTTCTACTGAGTACGCAGAAGCAGGCGTAGGGCCTAAGATGAACGTCAATTCATCAGATATCTCTGCCCCAGCAACCGCAGGTCCAAAAATAGCGTAATACTTCGGTATTCCTGTGGACGTAGGAGTCGGATACATCTCACGAATGTAGTTGACATCCTTGTCCTGCAAATATACATACTCACCAGTGCTCTTTATAACCGCCATTGAGAACACCGATAAAAAATCTCCGGGGCAAGGCAAATACTTATCGTTCGCCGTCACGGTTCCAGTAACATTCTTCCGCAGTGCAGCCAGTTGAACCGTGTTATAGATACGCTTCTCTGCCTGCTTGACAAACGTCTTCAACACGTCCGAAGGGAACGTGTTCTCGGTATAGTCCTGAATAGCCGTTGTCAACTGGGTGTAATTCATGTTATCTCAACCGTGACATTGCCCAACATAAAACCACCTATTAGTGCTTGTGCAATCGGGTACGGCATCATGCCGTTATTCTCAAATGCAGAATCGCCCGGAGCACCAGCAAATACCACAATGTCCGATGGCTGTTGCGGCCGTGGCTCAAACAACGCAATCGGTTCATTGATTGTTCTTTTCGGCAGAAGCTGTGGGTGCTTTGGTTCGTAGCACTCCTGACAGACCTTCATGCCGGTCCATTCCTTCTTCAGTTCCTTCAGGTAATACTGCTGACCGCATCGGTCGCATATGGCCTGAGCGTACTTGCCTACTGCATATCCGCCCATGTTTGCACCTATACGCCCATATCAGGAACCAAATACACGCTTGCTATGTCACGATCTTCCTGTGCCGCGCGCGTGAACTCTTCGTCATATAACTGTTTTAGCACTACCACACGATCAGGGGCTTTTTTCAAAGCTAGGTAATACGCTAATCCTGCTGCCAAACATGGCAAAAAGCGGAAAACGATATCTGTGGTATTTGTGTATGCGCCAACATCTTCAATGCGGCGGATGGCGTAGTAACGGAAAATATAAGGCTGAGCATTATCCGGTGCCGGATAGAGGTACAGCTTAGGGCTTATTGTCCGTTCTACGTAATATTGAGCAGGGCGAGCCTGAGTGTTTTTATCAGGAAGATGCAGATACTCTGCTCTGCTTATCCTGTCAATCGTTATGTCTTGCTGGTTTTGCCCAGTGCCTGTACGAATCACTGCAGACAAAGCATTTACCGTATCACTTGGCAGCGTATATTCTGCCTGACCAACCACCAAAGACACCTGTCTTTGTTCAATTGTCCAAAGATTTAGCCCCCTGTTAGCCCAATCAGCAAACAGAAGATTCAACGACCTCCGAGCAGTTGTCAGATCATATCCAGACCTTGACTCGATACCACAGCGCTCATACGCCTCGGTGATCAGGTCATCGATCTCTAAGTTGAATGTCGCTGTGCCGGAAGTGGTCATAACTTAGCAAATATGTGCCTTTTGCGGACGAGCAGCGCCTACGCCTTTAACCTGTACAACACCGCCTGCCTTGAACTTAGGGACTTTGACTTCTTTAATCATCTTGCCAATATCCGGGTCACGACGTTCTGGCAAAACAGCATCGCCAATGCGATTAATGCTGCCGCCCTTTGCTTTGAGTGACATGCCCTTGCTAGTGCGGCTAAATTTCTTCGCCACTGACACAGGAATACCAACTTTCTTGGCAAATGCAGGGTTATGTGCCGCTGCATCCATCAGTTTTTTCTGCTTAGCGCTCTTGGCGGGCATGGTGTATCTCCACAAAACGATCAATCTTTGACTCAAGACGATCTAAGCGATCCAACACACGATTGATATCCGAATGGACTTCAACCTTCGTTACATACTCTTTTGCCACTTCCTCGCGGGTACGATTTACCAACACCTGAATACGATGCAGTTCGGTAGACTTTTCCCTTAGGATCCATCCAACTACGCCTACCAATAGCGTAAGGACGGCATTCCATAACATCATTTCCATGTCAGCACTTCCACCGCTTCCTAGCCTGCCTTAATCTGCTGTTTGGATCCGCCGCGGCCTTTGGAAACTTCTTCATCTGCCCAGCACTGCGCGCGCAATAGGACTTGCGACGCGCCGCTCTCCCGGCAGAAGGGTTATCCTCAGTGACTGCCGTTTGCAACTTGCTGCCGGGATTAGCACGGCGATAGGCAGCTACGCCTTGCTTTGTCATCCCTGCCCCCGATTTAGTCGAGCGAAAATTGCCCGACTTGACGGAAGTTGCAATCGGATTTTCCTTGCGGCGAGCCATATCAGCAGATAATGGTCTTCTTGCTACGTGCCATGCCATTGCCGCGAGAAGTGACGGAGCCGCCCTTGGCGTAACCCATAGCCATCTTCTTGCGGGGGCTGACCATGCCACCACCAGCTTTCATCATCGGCTGATCCATGCCATACATGTCCATGCCCATGCTGCCCTTTTTGCTGGACTTCGCGTAGGACATACCTTTGTCCATGCTCATGCCAGACTTCTTGCGCTTCTTGTTCATTTTCATCATGATTTGGCCCCTTATGCCCAGAAGAACGTAGCAGAAATAACCGTGGTTAAATCTGCATAAGCACCATCTTTAAACAAAATACCGTCTTCCGGCAGCGACATGTAAATAGCGCTACTACCGGCAGGAACATCAATTTTGTACAAAACAGTGCCACCAGCGCCGCCGTCCCTAAGTACTACCGAGCCTGTCCCTGCGTCCGGAGACACATAGACAGCTTTAATGCGAGTACGCCCAGTGAAGACGTACCCGTCAGTAATACGATAGGTACTTTGTAAATCGCTCATGTACCCCATGGCGACCTCCTAATTAGGCAGCGGTAGTGAAGGTGATCGACGCAGCCAAGGTACTGAAAGCGTAAGCAAACCAGCTAGTGCCGTCACTAACGAGCTCGACTTTGTCACCAGCAACCGAAGAACCTGCCACGAAAGTGATCGTGTCATCGCTAGTACCTGTATCACCTGCGGCATCTGCAGCAACAAACTGCATGCCTTTGATGATATTTGCGCCGTTTTTGGTCACTATGGTGTACGAAGTGCCAACAGGAGCGGCTTTTACGATGAAGGTGAAATGCAGACCGTTTGCCGGGAGGGGCAAAGTAGTTGCAAATTCAGTAGCGGAGTTCAGGAAGATGGTTTTGCCGCTATCTTCTGCTGTCAAAGCACTTGCCACGGTGGCAACAGTAACAGCAGCGGGGCCGATGAAGCCGTTGTCAGAAATGACAGGGCCTTTAAAGGTAGTATTTGCCATTTATGCAATCCTCACATGCGAGATTCATGGCATATCTGTCTGCATGTCGTCAGCCGGGACTGTCAGATATGCCGGATAACCCCGGAATTACTGCAATATACACTATTCAACCTAAAAGAAAAGGGGGCAAATGCCCCCTTTTCTCATTAGGCCGGTGTATAGCCTTCTGAACCCCAAATTGCGCGGGGGTCGGACCAGCCGAACGAATAACGCTCACGTGCCTTGTAACGGACGTTGCCAGTATCGAAATCACCTTCAAAGGCAGTTTTGATGTCGGAACGCTGGAACATTTTCAGGCCGTTGGGCGCATCGGTCAGCAGGAACCATGCGTCGCTGTCGGTCAGGAAGTGGTTGACCGAATAGCCCTGCGGAACCATGCCCATCGACTTGATTGCGTTGATGTCATTGTCCGCAGTCTCGGTACGCAGAGTTGACTTCATCAGGCGCTCTGCAGTGAACTGCAGTTCCTTCGGAATAATCATCTTGCGAACAGAGATGGCGATCTTCAGACCACGTTCGTCGGTGAAGCCTGCAACATCAATGATGCCCTGTTCCAGCGACGTTTCATTGAGGTCAGCAGCCGTAGACGGGACGTTGCTGAAGTTCGGGCCCAGAGCAGTTGGGTGGGCGTTGTTACACAGCGAAACGCCGTCGCCACCGTTGTAAGGGCCTGTGGTATTGAACGCATTGTTCAAAATCGAAGCCGCTTTAACCTGCTTGGTGTAAGCCATCGAACGGGCCAGTGCCTTGGTGTAACGCGCTGCCAAGCGGTCATAGAGGTTGTCCTCGATGGCCTCTTCGGTCAGTGCAAACGCCAGTGCAATGGTTTCGTGGGTGTAACGGGCAGTGAACGATTCCTGTGCAGAATCGTAGCTAACGCCAGCACCTTCGTTTTTCGTCGGTGCCTCACCGAAACCGGTGAGCATTACCTCTTCTTCAAACGCACGATCAGAACTTTCGATAGCGAAAACTTCTGCATGCTCATTCTCGTAACGGTTATACTCCATGCCGAACAGAGCGTTCAGGCCGGGTTCTAGCTCTTTTACGAGTTGCGAACGTGAAATAGCCATGTCTTAGCTCCTATTGGTCAGGCCAGCAACACCAATGCTGCCGTATTGATGCGCATTGATCTTTACGACGACTTGGGTGAAGTTCTCCCCCAGAGAGTTGCCGGGAATGTTGTACAGACCGACAATCTTGAGGACCAGAGTATTGGTGGTCAGGATGGTGGACGAATCCAGTTCCATCGCAGAAACACCCGTTACAGAACTACCTGCAGTAGCGGTAACTGCAGCATTCTGACCAATATCAGCCTGAACAACATCTTCATCCGCTTGGATGACATAAAGCTGATTGGGATCATCCAGCACATCAGCAACGATTTGACCCGTTGTGATGTTCACCGAACCCGGATAATAGTTTTTCCAAGTCGGCTTGCCGGAGGTGGGATCGATGTAGCTACAACCGTTGAATACGCCAACAGCGGTGGCATGAGTGCCACTGACGTATTTAACAAGGTAGCCTGCAACGAGGGTAACAAGGTCACCCTGATAGATAGCGCCCGATTGGTTGTCCGCAATGATGTAACCATACTGCTTTTGTGCGCCAGTGGCGGACAGGTTACCCAGCGGACGTAGACCATAGGCTTTGTCTACGTTTGCCATGTATAGCTCCTAAGAAGGTAAAAGGTCAGCGACCACCAAAGGTAGTACGACTACTACGCTGAGGGGCCTCAATACGCATCGATGAGTGAGCGTTTTCACGCATCATCTCATTGTCCACTGCTTGAATCTGATCCTGTGCCTTCCGACGATAAAACGTATTTCGCTCTTGGAGAGTCTCGTTCGGAATTCTTGCCAACAGCAAGCCACCAACACCAACCACGCCAGCATGCTTACCATCTTCAATGGTAGGCAGCGTGTCGCGGTAGTCCTCTGGGAGCTCTTCGTTACGCACTAGCTCGTAGCCTTCACGAAGCCGTCCGTAAACGTGCTGTTTGTCTTGGAATCCGTTGACCTCAGCGCGAATCCAACGATGCTGAAAGCCGGGAGGGGCAGGGGGCGCATCAAGCCGTGAAGGAGGTGTCCAAGGCTTACGGCGCGTCTCCTTTTCACGAGTGGAACGAGGAGCGCGATCAATAACGAGCTTTTCTTGGGTCATGATTTAATCCTTCACATACTTGGCATATTCCGATAACGGAACGCCCAGTTTCTTTGCAATGGCAACTTGGCTAGGACTTAGCCTAACCGAACGGCGCGCACTATTTACCCCGGAACTACGGGATGCAGGTGCAACAGCAGGCGCGGAACGCTGTTGCCTCTGATTTTCGGACGGGAACCGGTTGGAAAACTCCTTCCGAACCCTGTTGTCTAATTCAGTATAGTACTCATCTGATTCGGGATCAATCCCCTCCCCAACCAAATCAGCATGGATACCCCATGCCGCATACGTCATCATCCTGTCCTGACCAAACCACGGATTCCTAGCTGCCCAAGCGTCCGCCTTAGGACTTGGGGCGCGCTGTTGCTGCTGAACCGGCTGTTGTACCGGCTGCTGCACCGGCTGTTGTACCTCTTGCCGAGGAGCGGCGCGCTGCCCTTCTTGCTGGCTCATATATTGAGCCAGTTGCTTCTGCTCATACAGGGCTTCAGCAAGGCGCTCAGTGGCCTGCGTCTCGGTTTCGATATCCCCCTCTTCTCTTGCCTTTCTAATAATGGCACGAAGAGTGGCTTGTTCGGTATCAAGGCGGCTTTTGGCTTCGGTCATCCGACTTTGGTCGGTAACGATCAACCGCTCTTGCAGTTGTTGCGCTTGTGCCTGAACACCTCGGGCATATTCCAGAGCAGCCTGCTCGCGGCGCTCCGCTTCGCGCATTTTCGCCGTTAATTTGGCAATTCTCTTCTGAACAGCCTCACTTACGGTGTCTAATTCCTCACTATGCGCTTTGGTTTCGGTTGTCTCAGGAGCCTCGACAGCAGACTCTTCTGGCTCAGAAGAGGCCTCTTGTTGCGACTCCGGAAGTTCAACATCGGTGGCTACTTCGCCCTCCCCGAGGTCAAACTCCAATTGGCTATCAGGTACTGTGTTTGCCATACGGCCTCCTTACATATGCAGAATGTCTTTAGGATTCTGGATTGTTGCCAATATTTCATCGTCGTTCAGGATACGGATTTCTCCGTCGTCCAAACCGATGCGCGCGCCTGCGTAACGGCCAAAAATCACCCAATCGCCCTTGGCGCACCAAGGCCCGGAGGGGAATTTGATTTCGTCTTTGTAAGCGAGTTCTCCAACGCCCAGCACATAGCCGCAAACAGTGGTCAGTTGCTGTCTTTCCAGCGTCTGATCTGCCAAAACTATGCCGCCTTTGGTTTTTTTGGTGCCTCTGTACGGGAGAATCACAATTCTCCAGCCGGTAGGCTTAGGAATGCGATCAAAAACGGACTGATCAATGTTTTCCGTCTCCAAATCGCCATTTTCATTGTAAGCGTCTTCCAAAGTAGGCTCTCTTTCCGCCTCTTCAGTCGCCCACTTGGCTTCTAGCGCAGTCATTTCCATCAAAGATCCTCTTTTAGGTCAGGATTGTTTTTCAAAAGAGCATTTATCTCGTTTTCGACAAACCTGTAGCCTTCCAGACGGCCTTGTAAGAACTTGTACTGCTCCATATCCCGCACAGAACCGGACAAAATCATCCCCTCTGTGTCGGAACGCAGTAAACGTAGACGCTTTTTCAAGCTTTCAACGAATTCAAGCATGGATTACTCCAAGAAAGCAGACAAAATTACGCCCCGTCTGTGGGCTACGTGCAAATTATGCACGGTTGTTATGAAAAGTACAGCTTCTTACGTAATTTTTACCTTTTTAAATGCGTCTTTTCTGTATACATACTGCGCTCGCGGCTCAGAAATAGCCGTTTTTGGGCTTTTCCTCACCGGTTTTTGCATCTTTTGTTTGTTTTTTAGAAACTTATTTGGGTTGTTGCGCATTTTTTCCGCCTCCCTGACTCATTTTCATCAAGCTGAGCACGTTTTTCTCTGCCGCTAGTTGCTGTGCCTGTTGTAATCGCGCTTGATCAATCGCTACATCGTTCTGCTCGCGTTGTTGATCCAGCATCATCTTGGCAGTATCAAGCTGATTGCGTGATTGATCGCGCTGCGCGCTCTGTGCAAGCTCCTGTTTCTTCAATTCCACCAACGGATCAGGCTGTGGCTGGCCGGATAACTGCTCCTGCAACTGCTTGGCCTGCTGATAGAACTCCGCAACCTTTAAGGCAACCATTGCCTCACGCTGCAAGGCAGATACCAACTGCTCCGGATCAGTGCCATATTGCTTAAAGAGCTCCGCTTCGACAAACTCCTCCGCCTTTAGCCGGATATGATCAAAGACGTGCTTTTGCAACGTCACACCAACCATTGGCATCGCCGCCACCACAGGGGACAGGCCCATCAAAATATGCGACATGATGTGCGCATCATGCTGCTGACCAGCAAACGCTTTTAGCTTCGTGCCATCCAAAGCCATCGCATTCTCGCTTGCCGGATCCTTTGGCTTATCCACCTCTTGGCTATTTAGCAAGGAGTCAATATCCCGCACCCCAATAGCCTCATACATGCGGCGATATGCCTCATATAAATTGTGCATCTGAGGCGCGCTCTGCGCTAACTGCAACTGTGTTTGCGCCATCGTAATACGCTGCGCCACAGAGAAAATATTCGGATCCGCTACCGGCAGGACATCTACGCGGTCATCAAAGTCTGTGCGCTTGACCTTACGGCTCTCACCGGGAACGTCATACGGATATTCATCCGGCAAATACTCCGCAAAACCTTTTGCCAAAAGCTGGAACTCCAGCTTCTGCGAATAGTGCAGCCGCTTGTGAACAGCGGACATCACCGCAGAGCCTTTCTCCAACAACGCAATAGTTGTGCCCACTGCAGCATTCTGATTGCTGTCGCCCACCTGCAAATCCGTAATCGATGCCATGCGACGGCCAGCATCCACACAGAAAGACAACAATTGGAACAGTGTTTGGCTTGGCTCCTTGTACGGCAGCGGCAACATCGAGGAGGTCAACTCCATACCGCCTGCATCCATGTCGCGCCACTCACCCGGCGCAATCGGCACATCATCGTTCTCTATCCGCGCACCCTTGGCCTTAAAGCCACTGGGCAGATTGGCAAACGTACCCGCATCAATCAACTGGCGCAGAGAAGAAGTTGCACTTTGCGACAAGCTGCCGATCAAATGCAAAAAGCCCAAGCCATAAGCACCCGGGCCTTGGACCAGCAGATAATGGATGAAATACTCACGGCGCGAAGATTTCTCACCTTCCTGCCAGTTACGCCGAACGCCAACAACCGTCTTGGTTGTCTCATCTACCGTGATGATGTACGGCAGCTTGATGCCTGTTTCCTTATTCTCATCGTCCTTGTCCTCAAATCCGGGCAAGTCGTAATCAATATGGAACTCCAGCAAATAGATTTCTTCCTCATCCCCAGAGGGCTCTACGCCTGTAGCCTTATCCTTGGCTTCCTTGATATCTGACTTATCCAAGTCCTGCGACGCTTGCGCTGTATCAAGATACTGCCCAGCTACTACCGACTTACGGTAGAAATTGGTGGACATAGGGATGCGATGCGTGATGCGCTCGCATTTGCTCATGACGGAAGAACCGTTGTATGGGATGTACAAGTTATCCGGCAGTACAAGCTCGCTAACCATGCGCTTGTAGTTGATATCGTAGTACACCTTCTTAAACGCCGAGCCGCCATAACCGACGTAGTACAGCATCTGATCAAAGTCAGGCGTGTACTCCTGCATTACCGTGGTGATCTGGTAATTCATGAAGTCGCGAACGCGCGCGGCCTGCATGACCTTTTCCCGCGTTTCTTTGCCAAGAACCTGTGTTCTAACCGGACCTTCAGCAGGCATTAGTTCTTTCAATGCCTGTGCTTGGAATTGAACGACTGCCTCTTGCAACAGCGGATGGAACACGCCCGATGCGCCACGGAATGGTTTGGTACGCTCCTCTATCTTCATGCCCAGCATATCCATGCCCTTGGCGTACATCTTTTCCCATTCGGCACGGGAAGTTACATCCGCCTCATACAGCATCATGAGGTCATCAGATATCTTTGCCCGAACATCAGGAGGCAGGACTTCTGCGAGGTTGGCGTAAAAATCAACCTCGTTTTCCTCTTCCTCAATGCTGACGGTTGCGCCACCTTCTTCGTCGATCTCTATCTCGATCTCAGGCATACCCTCGGCATCTACCTCGATATCCAGCATATTGCCCTGAGGGGCCCCTGTGTCGCGTTCGATTGGCATATCTATTCCTTAGATGTATCTTGCGTAATCTAGATCGTTCTTATCCACCATGCCGCCTTTATTAAAGCGGATACCCTCTTTCAATATCCTCTGTGCTGTCTTGTCGTCCCATACAAGGCCGGGATGGGTATACACGGTGCCTAGCCCGTCATATAGTTCAATAGGACGAATTTCGAAGCCGGGGCCTAAATCTTTTACTACCTGCTTTAGGTTTGCAGGCAGCTTTTCGTACAACTGCGCTTGCGCTGACTCTTTGCCGGGGAAGGTGATTACATTCACCCCACGCTGCATAGCTGCACCAATGGCGTTCTTGATCATCAGTTGCTGAACGACCTGTGGAGACTTCTCCATACCAGCGAAAGCCTCTTCTAACCTGTACTCCCCAAATCTGGCTCTAGCTCTGAGCTTGGATTCCCTATCTGAGAGCTTTAAGAACTCAATCAATTCCTTCTTCTGGTCTGGATAACGATTGAGAACAGATTGGATAGCTTCAGATTTTTGAAGTGGGGATGCAAATGATTTAGACTCCAAATCCACAAGCTTATCTACGCCCTCTTTTATCTTGGGATCCGAAGTAAGCTGTTTAATGCGCGAAGACATGCTGGCAACTTCTGCCAAATCCTTTTCTTTGCTTCCGCCTCTTGCTCCAGTCTTCAACAAATCGTCAAGACGGTCCGACTGCAACTCAAGAAAGTGCATTACTTTTGCCTTACCTATATCCGGTAACGTCGTTTCTTGATCAACAAATCGGCTAAAGGCTACGTTCTCGCCTTCAGGAGCGATTCCTTTGTGCTGGCCGTAGTAAACCCTTTTTTTCCTAAGTTCTTGGTTTAGAGCGACTCTTTCTTCTTTAATCGCATCTTCAAACTTCTTCGCCGAACGATAAAACTCGTCCTTTAGCCCAGATAGCTTAAGCGCTGCCGTTTCATTTACGAAGGTCTTAAACGCCTCTGAATTGATATCCATGCCTTTTGGAATAGGGATATTCATGGATTTCAGCGCCTTCTGAGTTTCTTTTAGCAACTCTTCCCTAGCCAAGGCTCGCCGTTCTTCAAAAGAACGAGTAGGGTATTTTTTGTTTAAAGACTGCCAGATATCGTCAAACTTTGAATGGAGTGTTGGATAGCTAACGCCTTTGTACAGGTCATCAATAGCTGCTCGATCATTGTCTAGTTTCTTTACCCCAACTTTTACCTTTTTAAGCGCGTCCATAACACCTTTGTAATTGGACGACAAGCCTTCTTTTTCCAAGAAATCTATCGCTGTGTTCAGTTCTGGAGATTTAACGTCTCCCCTAAACGCGGAAGCAAGCACTGTTTCTGCAAACTCCGCATTCTTGGATAGCTCCTTGGCTTGCTCTGCAACAGGCAAACTCAAATTAACCGAGCCTACCAAGCGCTCCCCGTAGGGGTTATCCATCGTATTGTGCAAGCCGTACTTCTTCGGCTCAATAATAGTAGTGCGCAGGTTGGACGTAGGGTACGTCTTTGATACGCGAGCAGATAAATCCTGCGGCAGGATCTTGGCAGTATCCGGCAGATCAGCAAGCGCTTGTTCCACGCGCCCTATCTCATAATCCCTGAACTTGCCGCGCATCTGCCCAAGCAACTGTTGCTTGGTCACCGGATTTTTCTGCCCAGTTATGAAATCATCCACCTTGCTAACAAACATCTGATCAGCCGGACGCATGCCTTCTGCCACAGTAGCCGTAGTTTGCTCCACCACGCTCATAGGCTTAGCAGCAGGGGCTACCTTACTAACTGTTGCCTCCACCGCTGGGCCAACATCCCTGATTGTCTCCACAGTGGGACTTGCTGCCTTTAATCCTGCCATCATTGCTTTGGCTGTGCCTTTAATCATGGAAGGCGGGATAGGTAGCGGTAAAGAAGAACCGAGTTCCTCGAACCCCGGTGCTTCTGCCGTTCTTTGTGTTACGCGCTGCGGGAAGCGCTGTAATAACTCCTCGGTACTCGGTGCGCGGCGAAGATAAGGGATATTAAACGCCTGACCAATATCGCCCACCATACCGGGAATAGCTGCAGTAGATGCGCGTAAACCTGTCTCAAGATTAGACATACCTTCGCCATATATACGGCGCAGTGTATTAAATGCATCCGAAGCAGATAAACCTTGGGGCAAGGACAGTGCAGCGCGGGTATCTGGCGTTACCTCACCGGTAGTTATCTCGCCATAGACAGGGGAGCCGTCTGCGCGCTTTACATACCCGCCCTCTGCAAACAACTTCGGAATGGACAGGTTGTACCTTTCCGGGTCTTCCAAAACGTCATAGACAAACTGCAATCGGCGCTGCTTTGCCTTGGCTAGATCCACTGCGGCCTGCACTTGTTCTGCAGAAGACGACGGCTGGCTTGGGCCGCCACCCGGCTCGCGGGGCGCGGCCATCTTCATGAACTCGCCCGTGCGGACCAAGAAATTACCGCCGCCTACATCCACAGGGGTATATGTCTTACCCTGCTGCGAGACATGAAAAGAAGGCAAGCCTCTTTGAGAGGTTGTCGGGGTAATATTACCGCGGCCCGCGGCATAATAAGTAACAGGCTCGCCTTGGTATTGAACGAACGCCGAGTTATATTGATTCAACAAATTGTTGTACTCATCCACCCGTCTGTTGTAATCTGCTGCTGCCTTGTTATACGCGTCCCACTCCTGCTGCGCGGTGGCTACTTTCGTCTTAACGTCAGAGGGCAGCAGGGCAGAAGGCTTGTATGGCAATCCGCCAAAGGCTAACTTGACCGGCTCTTCTGTTTCAAACGGCGACTGATAGGATAGCTCTGCTTGTAATAAGCGCTGTGGTGCCGCAACGGCAGGTTCTTCCTGCGCGGCCAGCCGCTCTTGGGTAATGCGCTCTATATAATCCTCATCCGTCTCACCTTCCTCCCTGTCTTCCGACAGATCCCCCAGTGTAGATGCAGCCAATGCAGCCATATAGCTTGGCCCCATGGATGCCAAGAAATCG
>Ga0255170_1000127_pt1 | contig 39961 bp, 57 predicted proteins | sample Atl_Yuk_RepA_8d_FD_186015 | JGI IMG/M metagenome (GOLD analysis project Ga0255170, IMG submission 186015) | Freshwater microbial communities from Altamaha River, Georgia, United States - Atl_Yuk_RepA_8d | ecosystem: Environmental > Aquatic > Freshwater > River | place: USA: Georgia | collected...
CTCATCGCGCATGATGCTGAGCAACGTTTCAAAAACCTCAATCTGCAACTTGTTTTGAAATTTCATAGCAATCTGTTTAGCGGATTCAAGGGTGGTGTTCATATGTTTTTCTCCTTTAACTTGGCTTCAAGCAATTCGTAAAACGCGATGGGAAACATCAAACCAACCGTGCCAAAGCCATTGTCCCAAGTAGCATTTACAAGACTTACGGCCTCATCGTAAGTTGCATAAATTTCTTCATCAGTTAGCTCAACCCAAGGCTTCTTCTGTGGCGCTGTGAACACAGGCTGTGGATTGAAAACCTTGTCCTGTGGCTTTTTGCGGAAGTACCTATGGCCTGTTCCAGTTGTGTGCATCCACGCCACAGGCTCTTGCTGGATCGGGGCGTGAACCATACGCTCACCTTCCCACACAGCACCGCAGACGCAGGTCAGTTCTTTCTTTGGTGGGGAGGCGTAAAGAGGAATCCACTCAGCAGATGGGCTGCTCGGCTTTCGATGCGGTCTGTAGGGACCGAAGTCCGTCCAGCCGGACAATGAGTCGTACCACGCCACCGGCTCTTGCTCTGTCTCTAATGCTTCGTGCAACCGGCGCAGTTCGGCAGCGGCTTCTCCGCATAAACCCGTGTGGCTGAATTGCGCGTCAAGTTCTTCCAGCGCATCAGCCAGCCGCAGGGCTTTGGGTAATGTGCTCATGTGTTCTTTTCCTCAAGGAAACTGTCTATGGCGTTTATAAGCTCCGCTCTGTCGGTATATTTATCGTAGAACTCTTCTGCTTCATTTAGTGTCAGCCCAACCCAAGGCTTCTTTGGTGGTGCGGTGTAGAGGGGTATGTCATCTGGATTGGGGCCGATCAGGTTGCCTTCTTCGTCAAATTTTGATGATTGATACCACCAAAGTTCCCCCTTGCCTCCATTGGTAATCCACGCCACTGGCTCTTGCTCTGTCTCCAGTGCTTGGCGCAGGGCGGTGATAGCTTTGTTCCATGCTTCCTCGGCCATCGGCGTCAAGTTGCCGGGGTGGATTTGCTCCAGCGCCTCAAGCGCCATCTGCATAGCGCTTATGCTTGATCGTTGTCCAGCAGTTTCCATTCTTCGCCCTCCTTCACCGTCTTTTTTGCGTCGTTCATACCGGCCTGCCAGCCTGCGACAAAGGCCATGTAAAAGTGCCCCTTGGATTTGGGATTGAGCCCCTGGAGCCTTGCAAAGGCCTCCCAGTCGGTTTGCATGCTCATACCGTCACCTTCCCTTCGGTGCGCAAATTAGCCTGCTCTGAGCGCCATACGTCCACCCTGGCCTGGGCGGCGATCAGCTTCCATCGAAGCTCCTCCTCGATCTCGACCGCGTCTCGGATACCTTTCAAAAGTTCGATGTACTCCGGGTGCGCATAGGCGTCCCTTTCCTGGGCATTAACAGTCGTCTCCATGGACGTCTGCATGAGCAGGGCCTTCTTAGACTTGCGGAATTCTTCCAGATAGATCCTCTGGGCCTTAGCGTCAGCAAAGCGCCGACCGTGCGTGATGATGTAGTCGATCGCTTGATGCGGGTCGTGTTCAGTTTTCATAGATCCTCACTTTCACCATGCCTCCTATGGTTGCTCGGTAGATTCTTAGGTCATCGATCTGGCTATCGTCTTCCCATATGCCTGCGTAGGTCAGGGCGTCGAGCAAGCTTTTGAGGATGTTGTCCAGGTCGCGCTTTCTTTTGTCGGGCGGCCAAGCCTCGATCTCGACCCTCAAGCGGCCGGTATGCAGCTTGCGCTTGGTAGCGACAAGGCCTTGAACCGCGGTCCGGTATATCTGGCCTTCCTTGGCGACGTAAACGATCGTTGTGCCGCCCTTATTCGCATGTCGCCAGTAGGTGTTCACCGTCGGCGGCCATGGCAGCGAGACTTCAAAAGTCGGGGTTGAATCGGTAGGGGTTTGCACCGGCAGCCTCCACGAATTGTTGGGATTGAGCATGGAACCAGAGCCTTAACCGAGGCTCCGATTCACCGTTTCTTTGCTTCTCGCACAAGAGCATGGCGTCGGGCTCGTCCATTTGGACGGGCTGGCCAGCTTCTTGCAGGCGTTCTTTTTTCTTGTTGCGCCAGACCATCCAGACGTTATCGACTTGGTCGGCAATCGAGCCTGAGCCCTTCATGTCGACCTTTTGCGGGACCTGCTCGTCGGTCTGCCCCTTGCGGATATGGTGGACAAGATGAACATGCAGGCCGGTATCGCGTGCAAGGTTTGTGCAGTCCGAGACAAAGTCCTTTTGCGCATTGAAGTCGTCTTCGCCTGCAACGCACTTCATGAGCGAGTCAACGAAGTAATCCTGGATCTTGTACTGCGTTGCAGCAAAGTGCCCGACCCCGATGACCGCCTTGCGGTTGACCTCGCCCTGCTTGTCGTAAAACCAAAGCTTGTCGCCGACCCATTTCGCAAAGTCTTCGTACTGCTCCACCGTTGGAAACCGCGAGTTCGTGAACTGCCGGACCATTCGGGTCAACGTCGTGACCGGCTTCATCTCGAAGCTTGCAATCAACGCCTTGCGACCCTGGCTGATCAGGTTCAGCGCGATCATGCCGGTAATCAGGGACTTGCCTGAGCCATTGTTACCGGCGTAGACCGTGACCTCGGCATCGCGAAAGGCAAAACGATCCTTAAGCTTGGGCCAGGGCATGAGGACAGGCTTGGGAGGATCGGACCTCAGCAGTTGAATCGCCTCGCTGATCACGTCCTTGGCCGGTTTTACAGTAACGGCCGCCTCCATCTGGTGGTACCACTCCAGATAATCGACTTCGGGCATCGGATTCATGCGTCCACCTCCGAGTCCCAAATAAGGGCTGGGGACGTTTCTTCGTAGGTGGCAATGATTCGGGCTGCACCACAAAGCTTGAGCGCCTCTACGGTCTTAAAAACCGCCTCAGAATCGATTCCTTGAACGTAGACCCTCAGGCCTCGAGCCCAGCGGTAGTCGCGATCGGATGGGGACGAGACCACGACCGGGATCGGCAGGGTCGGGTCGGGGAGGCCAGAGAAGTCCACGAACACGGCGCGGGGCCGGACCTTTTTTAGCTGGCAAGCAATCACGAATTCATGGCCCTTCATAGCGCACCTAAGTATTGGTCGTTAGGATTACTGCCGAACTCTTGCTTGTCCCATTCGGCTTTGTAGGTGGTCCAGCCACGCTCACAAACGATACGGATCGCATCAGGGACGGTCCTGCCTTTAGCCAAAGCCTCCCGCTCGATACCGGCCATGGAAAGCTTGGTAATGGGAGCCTTCTTGGCCCTGCGAACCAGGATAAAAGCCTGCCAAGCCTCGTCGGTTACCCCCTCCGGCTTATCGACTTGTACAAAAGAGCTTTTATTTGGTTCTTGGTTCTGGTTCTGGTTATTGGTTGCTATTGGGGTAGCATTGCCCTCCCCAATACCCACCCCATTACCCTCCCTATTGGGTAGGCCATTGCCACCCTTTTGCTTGGCCTTATCCCACCTAGCTTTTGCACCCTTAACACCGCCAAGCTTTTGCTTAATGAACGATGCGATTTCCTTGTCGCAGCGCTTGTTCGTGTAGCTGCCGTCTTGCAAAACAAAAAACTCCTCGAGCAGGCCTCGTACCTCCTCGACTGCTGCGGGCATACGGATTAACCGAGCCACCTTGGCTGCGTCGCTTGGCAACGGCTTTTGGTTGATGTAGTACAGGTCGAGCATGCGCCTGTAAGCAAGATCCTCGGTATCGCTGAGGTGCGCAGTGTGGGTCTGATAATCCCCCACATGAAATGGATAGTAGTGCATTCAACCCTCGTCAAAGGCTTGTAATCGTCACTGAAGCTGGGCCGTGGCAGGGGGGTGACGAATCCCCTCTTCGGTAGCTAACCTAGCCATGCCCTTTGAATGGTACTTAGTGTGTCGTTGGTTTGCAATCGGTCAAAGCACCTCGGACTGCGTCGCTAATAGCGCTGACGATTTCCTCAAGATCCCTGTAACCGCGGCGCTCGTATTCCAGCTTGCAATTCATCAAAAGCATGTGCATGACCGAAGCGTGCAGGACCAAGGCGGCGAAATTGCCGTCCGTTGTTTCCGAAAGGTTTTCGATGTTTTCGAGAGTGTGCTCGGTCAGCATGTCGGCGTACTCAAGGATCTCCTGATACTTCGCTTCTAAATTTTCAGCGGCCATACCACCCCCTTCTCGTGTAACCGCGGCATGAGCATCATGAGCCGATGCAGCGGGATCTTCCCCGTCTTAATGTAATGGTGGACCGTGCTTGGAGCCACCCCCAGGTACCGAGCGACTGCCCTGGTACCGCCTAGCGTTTTGATCATTTCTCTCGTATCCATAGCGTTAGATTAACCGAACGGCAACGGTTACGCAACCCAAGAACGCACTTTTTTGATGAACCGCTGTTGCTATTGCTATTGTTGCTACAGAAGACTGCATAAACTGCATAAAGACTGCTTTTATGGGCGTACAGGGGGCGTACATAGGGGCGGACAGGGGTGGACAGTAATGGACACCCGTAACCCAGGGTTGCAATACCGCTTGACAATGGTGTTCGATATATCTAACATCTTCGGTACGGCGCTTTGCCGTGAGAAAAGGAGAAACGATGGAAGATGACTTTTGGTACCAGCAGGAAATGGAAGAACGTGAGCAACGATTGGAAGACGCTTACGAACGTGCCCGAGCAGGTCTTGCAGATGAAGAAGACTGGGCTGTTTTGCGTTACGAACTTGGACTACGAAAGGAAAAAAATGTTACTGAAAGCTGAAACAAACACTGGATTCAAACCGACGCCTGCTGGCGTTTACATGGCACGGTGCTATCGAATCATCGACCTGGGCACTCAGGAAACGACGTGGCAGGGCAACATCAAGCACCAGCGCAAAGTCTTGCTGTCCTGGGAAATCCACGGCGAGGACGATACTGGCAAACCCCTTTTAACGGACGATGGCAGGCCTTTAATGGCAAGCAAGCGGTTTACTGCCAGCCTCGGAGAAAAAGCGGCTCTACGGGCTTTTGTGGAGTCCTGGAGGGGCAAGCCCTTTACCGATCCCGAACTCCGGGGTTATGACCTAAAGTCCTTGCTTGGACAGTGGGGCATGATCAACATTACCGAGGAGACCAGGGAGGGTAAGGTGTACTCCAACGTCAAGTCGGTTATGCCGCTACCACCAGCGCTTCGGAAGGTCTTGCCTGCTGGCCATAACGAGGTCGGCATTTTCTCAATGGAACAGTTCTCACCGGACATGATGGACCTGTTCAACAGCTTTGGGAAAGGCTTGCAGGACACTATCAAAGCTTCCCCGGAATGGGCCCGTATAGGCAGCCTGCCTGCCAAGCAAGTCGCGTCACTTGAAGACGCTGACGACGACATTCCTTTCTGATCTTTATAACACTTAAGGAAACACATGGAAACCAAAATTATTCCCGCGGGTAGCCGCATGGCTGAACGCTACCTCATGCCGACTTATCACCGCGGCGATGTAATGGCCGTGCCAAGCTGGAAGAAGGCGGGCGTTTACGTCCTTCCCGGCCACATTGAAACGAGCGCTGAGGAGCTTGTAGTCAACGGATTTACCCCGAAGATCACGCCCCTTTGGTCGCGCTTTTGGATCGAGGTGCGGACATGAAAAAGCGCAAACCCATGAGCGAAGAGTCAAAGGCCAGGATCAGGGAAGGCGCCCAAAGGCGCTGGGCCGAATACCGGAGGATGAAAGAGTCTAAGACGACCATTCCCTATAACGTGTTCAAGCAGGCCCAAAACTTGGCTACGGGGAAAAAGGAGGAACCTGTAGCTTATATGCTAAAGGCCCCAGGCGGCGATCAGTTCCTGGTTACGAAGATCGGCGAACATTTCCGTAATTTCTTGAAAGACAATGGCTTTGAGATTTGGGCCGTCAGTCTGTCGCAAAAGCTATGATCATCAACACCAAGACGGCCGAGTCCGGCCACTGGTACACCAAGGAGGGTAAGCCTGCTTACACCATTGTCGGGAGTAACGGCAAGGTGCGCAACACGACCCTCCGGGATGCCAAAAAGCTCAAGCTTTTGCCCTCAGTCACGACGGTCATGTCGGTGGCTGCAAAGCCTGGATTGGAGGCCTGGAAGCAACAGCAGTTGCTTTTAGCGTCTCTTACCCTACCCAAGGGTGAGGACGAGAGCCTCGAGGACTATGCCAAGCGAGTGCTCGAGGACTCCCGCAAGCAAACCAGGGACGCAGCCGACCGCGGTACGGCCATTCACGCTGAGATACAGGCCTTTTACGAGGGCGATCTCGAGAAGATGAATGTTCCCTATGTCCGCAGGGCTGTTGGCGCCATACAGAGCCATTTTGGGGACCGGACGTGGATCTCTGAGGCGTCATTCGCTGCAACCCATGGCTATGGCGGGAAGGTCGATCTGCACTGCCATGACACGGTCATCGACATCAAGACCAAGGAGTTCGCCCCAGGCGACAAGGTGGCGCTGTTTGATGACCATTACATGCAGTTAGCGGCTTATGCGGTGGGACTCAAGATCCACCCGCCCCGATGCGCAAACGTGTTCGTTTCGGTTATTGACCCTTACCCAGTCATTGTCCTGGAGCACGACCCCAAGGACATCCAGAGGGGCTGGGAAATGTTCCTGGCACTGCTTAACTTTTGGAAAATTAGGAGCAACGTATGAATATGGAAGAGAAGGTGGTGTTCAGCATCACGAAGACGCTGAGTCAAATGAATATGGCCTATTTGGTATGCGGCGAACACGGTGAACTTATCAGCAACGACTTTCCAATTGAGGCGCTTGTAAGGGCGCTTAAGGCCATGGAAGCCGATTTTGAAATTAAGTACCAAGGAGAGCATTACATCAACAAAGAGCGGTTTGGCCGCAACATGATTTATAAGGAATTGATTGACGTCTTCGCCGAAATCAAGCCCGGGCAAATGATCATGGTCAAAATCCCTGAGCACCTGGATTTCGAAAAGGCCAGGAACAGCATCATCAATCACTTTAAGCGCCGTTTTCACCCCACGGTAAATACGCACAAGGTCGGTAACTCACCAGACGATCGCCGATTGCAGGTTTATGTTGCGCCAATAATTACTGAGGAGGGAAAGTCCCTCACCAAGTTCCAGGAGTTCATGGAGGAGCTTAAGCCATAGCCATTCGTCGGTCTGACGAACGGCAGCTGTTTTAGGGGGTTTATCCCCCTTTTTCATTTGACAGGTGGATAAATAAAGAGTCAAATACACCTACTGCGACGTGCAGTGAGAAACCGGAGAAACAGATGAAAACAGAAGCAGCAGTAATCGAAGCAGCAAGCGTTGACCAACTCGGTGCCCTCTTGGCTCAGATCGCCGACTTGCAAAAGCAAGCCGATGCAATCAAGGACGCAATCAAGGATTCGGCCTCGGCAGGTGGCGCTAAGTCGATTGAGGGTTCGCTCTTCAAGGCAACCTACATCGAATCCGACCGCTCGGTGTTTGACAAAGCAGCCTTCGTTAAGGCTTTCGGCACCGAAGCGTACGAGCGCTTCACCAAGACGACCGCCGTGTTTTCGGTCAAAGTTACCAGCCGCTAACCAGGATATTCACATGAAAAGAATCGCACCAAAATCTTTGTACATCGGCCAACTGGTCGTTCTCAACAAGCATACCGAGGCCCAGGTCTACACGATTGCCGAGATCGAAGAATTTACCGTCACGCTTATGTGGTACGAGGGCAAGCGGCTTTGCTTGAATGTATGGGACTCAAGCCGCTGTTTTTACCCGGACCTCGAGCAGATCGAGTACAGCATCAACAGCAACGGCCGTCTCGCTACCGTCCGTGACCGCATGGAAGCACGTTTAACAGCAGCTTAATAACCGGGGGGCTTCGGCCCCTAACTAGGAGAACATCATGGAAGAGTTTCAAGCAATGGATAACGTCATAAGCCGCTTCTTCGGCAACACCACAACGCAAAGCAAAAAGCGCGAACCACGGGCAATGTACACGTCGATGTCGGTGCATAACATTGTGTCGGTCATCATTTCAAAGCCGGAGCTACTTGAGAAAGCGGACTGCCAAACGATGGACATTACCTTCGTAGCCGAAAATGGCGAACGCATTCGAATCGTGGTATTCGGCGACAACATCGACGTCGTAAGGAGTGAAAATGAAGATCCAAGTGCGGCATGACCCAACTCCCCTGGACACGCGCTCGTATGACTGGCGTGCTGTTCAGGAGGGCTACCAGCAAGGCGATCGGATCGGCTGGGGGCGGACCAAGCTCCAGGCCATTCGGGACCTGCTTACCCAACTTGAGATGGACCCCGACACGAAGGTGTCGGTTAAGGAGATAAAGACATGAGCATGCCAGAGATCGTAAAGCGCACGATTCAGCAAGCCATAAAACTGCTTGATGCGTCAGGCGTTAAGTACAAAATTATTGACCAGGACGGCAATGAGTTTGGTGATCTTATTGTTTCCACGCCTAAAAAGACTAGCAAGACTTATAAGCACCCCCCGGGGACAATGTACAGGTTTTATTACCCGTTGATCAAAGACATGAAAGTTGGCGATGTTGTTGCTATCAAAAACTTTGACTTCGAGCCAAAAGCATTGCAAGGCGCAATCACTGGATGGGCTACAGAGCATTGGGGCAAAGGGTCTTACAAGACTTGTGTCGTTGGTTCCGATGTTGAAATTCTTCGTTGTTCATAAGGAGACGAATATGGAAACAGGTGGACCAGCGTTTCCAATCAAAGGCCCAGTAATGACTAGTGATGAGCAAGGCCTGACCCTGCGCGATTACTTTGCAGCCAAGGCGATGCAAGCACTGGCGCAGGGAAATTATTTTGATGCAACCGCGAGGCAGGCTTACATGATTGCAGACGCCATGTTGAGGGAGAGAGAGAAATGAACCCCGGCCTTCGCGTGCGTGTCGGTAAGAAGCTCGGCATCCTTGAGCACCTGCACCCCGACGGGACCTGCGCAATCCGATTGATTACCGAAAACGAGTGGCCGTTTCCCGAATGGGTTTACGTCCATCAATCCCAGGTTAAACGAGCCTACCAACCAAAAAGGAACCTAGATGAGTACGAAGAAGCCCCCTACTGACCGGTTCGATATGTTCGCCGCTGCTGCCCTTCAAGGCTTGCTTGCTGGTGGTATATCGAACTACAACAAACCCGACGGCAGCCCGATTGCCAGTCGAGCAGACCTTGCCGAGGTTTGCTTTTCCTACGCAAAATTTATGGTGGAACATGATCCAGATCAACTCAAATAGCAAGCAGGTGATCCTCGAGACCGAGTCCTTCCCGGTCCAGTTCTTCGGGGACTGGGACGAGGTCAACGAGTTCATCGACGCCCTTCAGCAAGTAGCCATGGAGACCTTTGGCAAGCCCTGGGAGAGCAATCATGGATGAGCGGATATACGACTCCAGGCCGAACGTACTTGACCGCTGGAGGCAGTTTCCGCAGCCCCACGACCCTAAGCGAACTGAACCTCTTGTTTCACCGAACTTCACCCCACCATCGGAGGACCCGTACTATGTCAACAAATGGACAAAATTCCGCGAAGAAAACGCGACGGGCGCGTGGTTTGAGCGGCAGAGAATTGATCGACAACGTAGCGAAAGCGGAGCTATGGAGACTGAGGCAGATCGAGGTGATGTACTTCGCCCTGCAAATGGCGATCATCGAGAAGACCGAGCTAAAAGATCGCATCGAAAAGCTTCAGCCCGATCATCCAATGGAGCTTGATCACATTATTCAGGACTACATCACAGAGCGGGTCTCAAGGGTCGCGCATTGAAGGATTACGACCCATTTCCCGAAATTACGAAGGCGTACCAGGAAGCCAAGCTTGCCGTGCAAAAGAACATCGACGTGGACTATGCACTGCGCAAGCTTGCCCTGGTCGTGCTTGAACTTCGACTGCAAAAACAGAAAGAGAAAACAAAATGATGATTACCGTCGGGATGTTCACCCGATCATCGAGGGAGTGGTCGCTGCTGACCGGCGTACCACGGACAACGATTGAGTACAGGGTCAATGCAGGCTGGGATACCGATCGACTCTTCACGCGCAAGGACTGGGTCCTCGAGGGCAATAAGCGCTGCACAAAGTGCCATGCCGTCAAACCCATCAAGGAGTTCTACAAGCGATCTGGCCGCCCAGGTTATTTAGCACACTGCAAGGAGTGCAGAAAGCACTATGGAAAAGTACGTTATCAGCAACGGGTATGAGGGGCTAGGCGACCGCCTGCAATGCCTGTCTTACTGCTTGGATTTTGCGCTCAAGCACAATCGAATACTGAAGGTTAACTGGAACGACAAGGTATGGGGCGGCCATTTTAATTTTTACTTCCACCTCGTAGATGTCCCGTATACGGATGAAAAAATATCGCTCACCGGCAAGTCAATATGGCCGCCTATCTGGGAGGCTTTGGGCGAAAATGGCTCGGGCGACTGGGTATACGACATCAAGGAGGAAAAGCTTTCGCCAAGCACTTATGACGTAATCGTTCACTCCGGTATTGGCTTCAGGGTTTGGAACATGCCACTGCTTGCAAGGCACCTACGGGTCAGTTCTGCAATTGCATACAAAGTCAAAAAGCATGACGTGGTCGTGCATTTGCGAGGGACCGATCGATACAACGAAGGATCAAGCCTGTTTGATCTTTACGGAGAATCAGGTGACGCGCATGTCATAACCGATGACGCAAGACTTGCCCAGCAATGGGCCGAAATCAGCCCAGAATCGACGATCTCATGCGTGGGTATAGAAGGACATCGGCCAGTCCACAAAACAGAGCCAGAGAACTTCTATGACCGCAACTCAAAAGCTATCGTTGACTTCATGACGATCGCGATAGCAGGCGAGGCTTATTCCAACAACCCGGAGAGTCTGTTCTTCAAGATGGCAAGGAGCCTTGGAACCCCGGAGCTTATGCTTACAGCCGCTCCGGAGGAAAAGACCAAGAGGGTCCGATACTTTATTCGGGAAGCGTAAGACCGTATACGGATTCAACGGCCCCTTATGTGCTCGTCATAAAGCTGGGACATATATGGCGCGGCAACAGAAAGGCCTAAGCCACCAAGCTTGGCTAATGGATGGGGAGCCATCGACAGGGCACCACCGGCCGTCCCAAGGGCGCTAAAAGCCGCTCCAGGCACGTCGCCCTCCCTGATCTTCTGGATCAGATCGTAAAGGTTGTAGGCGGTCCCAGCGCCGCTTAAAGTACCGCTCAACGCTGCTTTACCGGCGGTCGCAAGCCTGCCCGATCTGGGCGGCCTAGCCTGCTCGACCTTAGTCTGCTCCAGCCCCGAAGGTCTTGGCCTAGCCTCGCCGCGGATCTGCGCCGCTTCACGCTCTGCCGCTATGTTTGACGGCAATTGAAGCTGAGAAGATCCGGTCCCGCTTAGCTTGTAGTCACCCAGGCCAAGGTTCTTAATCCTCTGCTGGTTTTCAATGTCCTTGGCAATTATTTTATGGGCGCCCTTTTCACCCGTCTTGGTGTAATCCTGGACCTCCGAGAGAATCCGTTCGGGTAATTGATGGGATTGACCGGCCATGGCCCTTGCGTAGTTAGCAGGCGCCGCACCTCCAGGTACCTTGGGGCCCGAAGCCCTTCCTGCTGCAACATCTTCCATGGCTTGCGTAGCCCTAAGCTGAGCAGCCTCTTTCCTTAGCTCTGCCGCCCTTTGGGCCTCGTTGTACAAGTTCTCTTGACGGGTCCTTCGTGCAAGATCAATTGCGGCCTGAGCGGTTGCGCCCGTACCGGCTCCGACCATTGTTGCCGCGGTCTTATCAATAATGTCGACGTTCGGATCGTTAAGCTGAGACTGATCAAGAGACTCAACAAGCCTTTTGGTATCCGAGATCAAGTCGAATGGATAAACCTCATTGACCCTGTCGGCATAGCCCATGTTGGGCGGGTTGTCCATCTTGGCGTTATCCGGCCCACCGTTATAACCGACCAGGGCCTTGCGAACATCGCCCCCGGTAAGGTCAAGCATTTGCTTTAGGTATGTAACGCCGCCGAGAATATTCTCGTCAAGGCTTTTAGGGTTAACGCCCAAGCTTTTAGCCGTTGCAGGCATAAGCTGCATAACGCCAATTTCTCCGGAGGTACCCTTGGCAGCCTGCGAGAAACCAGACTCAACCCTAGCAACAGCCAAAGCAAGCTGAGGATCAACCCCCTGATCCTCGGCCGTCTTAATAATCTTTTCGGCGATGCGCCGTTGAGACTCGTTCAGATCTTCAAGGTTGACCATTTATAGCCCCGCCTCTTTTTTAGCACTAGCAAGCCTGTTTTTCAACGACGGGAAGAAGGTCGAGTACAAAGCATCCAGACGGCTTACATAATTGTTCCGGAGGTCAATGTACTCCTGGGATTTATACATCTTCCTCGGGTCGTTAATTCCCTTTGCTTCAAACTTGTCCATTAACTCGCCAACCTTCTTGTCGAATCTTGCCTGCTCTTGAAGCTGCTTGACCTTAAATATATAAGCTTTCGCTGGGTCTTCGCGTGCGGTCGGAAGAGCCTGGGCGTACATAATTCGCTCGTATGTAGCAACAGAGCCTTCGCCAACCCGGTCAGGTTTGTTGATCAACGTATCAAGCTGACGCTCTTTTTGAAGCAATATCGATTGAGCGGTTAGGGCTTCGTTTTGCAATTCTCTCTTAGCTTGCGATATAGAAATACCCTTGCTTTGTGCATACTGCTGCACAGTCGCTGGATTAGCATCGACAACACGCGACAAGGCTTTTGGCAGGTCTCCAACATTAACCTGAACACGGCTTGATCCGGCTTGGCCAGACACGCCCGAGTCAAAGAACGTAAGCAGCGCGGGCCCTAACCCACCCTTCGCAAGAATGCCCAGAATCTGAGGGTTTGCCGATGCAAGCGACTCCATCTCCCGACCGATTTGCATGATCTTGTCTGCGTCTCGATACTTAAGGGTTATGGGCTTGCGCAACTCAAACTTTTCTTTTGAAATACCTTCTATATCAGCTTTGGACTGCGCGGCCTCCAATTCCATTCTTTGCTTTTTCTCGGATTCGGTCTCGAATGCCGCAGGCTTTTGTGCAGGAGCGGCGGCCTCCGAAGGCGGCTGCGCAACAGCAGCTTCCGGGCTTGGCTGCATAACAGGCTTTTGGGCAGGCGCTATAGGCGTTGAATCAAGTGTCCTTGATGGGGCAATAGCCCCTATCCTCTCGCCAAGGCTTGGGACTAAACGTACAAGATACTTAGCAGCTTCAAACTGTCCGCCGGTTTCTAAAAGCTTTCGAAACTGCATGTAATCACCAACCGACATCGGAACATTGCCACGGAAGTTTCCAATATCTACCGGGAACTCTTTGACCTCGGCCAGTGTTGCGGGATTCTGTATCCAGTCGCCGCCTTGAGTGTAAATAGCGTTACCAACGACCCGATCGCCTTCGCGCTGGAACTTGTTAACCGCAAGCCACTCGTTCATAGCCTCCTTAGCCTTTTCAGGGGACAAAAGGGAATTGGCTACTTCCGTAGCTTGGTCGATAGGTAGGCCGAAGAAACCACTAAGACGATTTGCCTGAGCGCCCTGAGCAGCACCTTGAGGAACGCCTTGCCCTTCCTGCCCAACGGCAGCCTCGCTGGCGGCCCCCGACCCTGGCGCGGCTTGAACATTAGCCCCAGGAAGGCGTCCAGCCCTCAGGGCGTTGAGCGCCAATCCTTCTTGTTGGTTTAGACGGCTGTTAGCAAGATCAACGCGCATCTTCATCATGCTCGGGATCATTTTCTCCTGCTCACTGCGTTGTCTTGAAGCTTCCGCGCCCAAATTCGCAAGAGCGCTCCCAAACGATCCAGTCGCAGTGGGCTGGCCAAAAGCGAAGAGCAGGCGCGATATGTCGTAGCCCTCGCCACTGACTCGACGCTCGAGAGCGTTAATCATGTCTTGCGTGGCTTTTAAGGCGTCCTGCCGTGCCTTTGTTAGATCGGCAAAGGGGTTTGCTTGGCTTAAACCGCCTGGAGCGGGTTGCCGATTAACCTGAAGCTGATAATTCTTGGGGTCAATGCCACCGCCAAGCATGCCGGTTTCTTCAGCATCCTCGCCCTGAAACATTTCGAGAGCCATCGTTATCTCCGGTTAACCGTTACCGCCAAAAAGCTTTTTGAGCGCGTCCACTGCACTAGATCCCGCTTTTATAAACCCTTCGACCGCCGATGCGCCCGTTCCGCTAGTGCCAGTGGGCGCAAACAAGCCTGCAAGCGTACTGACCTGCTGCAATCCCGACGGGCTGTACTGAAGACCAGCAAGCGGACCTTCATAGGTCGACGAGACGTCAGTGGGCATCGTGTAGCCCCTCATAAGGCCTGAGACGGCCTGCGCAGTCTGCAACGGGAAGTTCTCTTCGCCTTGGGCGATCGCTTGCTGCTGGGCCCCTAATGAGGCTAGATTCTGCAATTCTGCGATGTTCATGCCCGACTGGAGTTGGCCAAGAGCACCCATGGTTTGAGCGCCTTGCATATACCGGCCAAGATCACCCGCTGCCAGCTTGGAAGCCATGTCATAACCCTGGGACAAAGCACCGGACTGAGCACCGAGAATGTCCGCAAGGACCTGACGCTTGGCAATACCTTCTTGTTGGAGCCCTCGCTTGCCACCAAATCCACCGGTTCCGACGCCAAGACCGCCCATCCCAGGCAGGGCTTCTTGCATTTGCCGCTGACCTAGTCGATTGATCTCCGAGACAACGTCCTTGATGTAGGGGTTCATATAGCCCCCGCCCATCGTGCTCGTCTCGCCTGTCACGGGGTCGGTGTACTGATAGCCCTGCAATTGCTGAGCAGTTGTAGCACCGGCAGACTGGCCAAACCTCGAGGCGGCATCCATGAAACCTTGGCCACCAAACATGCGATTCTTGGCCTCGTCAAAAGCCGTGGTTTGCAGTTCCTGTTCGCCAACGTACTTCGGCGCTTCAGTGCCAAGCAAAGCCTCGCCAGTACTGCCAAGCTTCTTGAGGTAGTCGGTATAAAACCCAGGCGCCGTAGTCGACTGAGCTTGCTTGATATTGACGGGTGGTGGCGCTGCGCCTTGGGTCCAATCGAATGGCATGATTACCTCGCGCTTTCTTTCAAGTATGCCAAGGGCGACTTAGCCTTTGGCGGAATTTTATTGACCGGTGCGGCACGCTTATGTTTACGGATTGCCTCACGCATCTTGTCGAGCTTTTTGGCACCTTCCTTCGAAGAGCCATCACCAAGTGCAGCCACAATATCAGCGTCCATTACATACTCGCCATCCGCTAACAGTGCGGGAATAAGGTCATCCTGACCGCCTCCAGCACCGCCAACCGCATAACCCTGCATTCTCCTTGAATCCGGGGTGCCTGCAAAGCCATTGGTCTCGGCCATCTTCATCAATCCGCCCATGGCCTTTTGCTGGGGCTTTTCAGGTTGGCCGCCGGTCCTTGGCTGCTCACCCAAAAGCTCGTCAGCATCGACTTGCTCGAGCGCCCCTTTAACGGTCGTGGAGGGCTCCATCGCCCTTTGATCCTCTTCGGACAGATCGACTTTCGCGTTGGCGGCAATTTGCGAGATTAGCTTCTTGCTGATGCCCATCCTCATGAGGGTCTGCACCAAGCTCTCAGGGAGGTTGGAGATTGTCTTCTCTTTCATAACCGGCGCCGCCGCTAAAAAGGTTGGTGATAACGATGGGATGTTCTTAAAGCCTGCGTTGCCAGATACAGCGGCCGATGGGTAGTAACGACTTCCGCCACCCCCACCATCTCCGGCGCCCGAGCCAGATCCCGTTCCGGTCCCTGTACCCGTACCTGTACCTGTCCCAGTTCCTGTACCTGTCCCAGTTCCGGTACCTGTGCCGGTCCCGGTTCCCGTTCCTGTACCGGTTCCCGTTCCAGTTCCTGTGCCAGTGCCAGTGCCGGTTCCCGTGCCTGTACCAGTTCCTGTGCCCGATCCACTACCACTTCCAGAGCCCGACCCACTTCCTGAACCGCTTCCAGATCCCGATCCAGACCCACTACCGCTACCTGAACCACTGCCCGAACCGGAACCTGATCCCGAACCTGAACCTGATCCAGATCCTGAGCCGCTTCCGGAGCCAGAGCCTGAACCCGATCCAGAGCCGCTACCGCTGCCCGAACCACTGCCTGAACCGGACCCTGAACCGGAGCCACTACCCGACCCGCTGCCAGATCCACTGCCAGAACCGGAGCCTGATCCACTTCCTGAGCCTGAGCCTGAACCAGAACCGCTGCCAGTTCCTGTGCCCGTATCTGTTCCAGTTCCCTCGGTCGGCTTTTCGGCTTCGCCGGTCTTAGCTTCGCCGCTAGTTTCGGCATCGACCTTAACAGCGCCGTCCGTGCCGCCGGTTGTAACTCCGCCGCTTCCGTCCGTAGCATCGCCACTCGCCGGACCGCCTGTTGGGGTGCCAGTAGGTCCGCCTGTCGGAGTGCCTGTTGGACCACCTGTCGGGCTACCAGCGGGTCCACCGCGAACAAGATTGCCGTCCTTGTCGAACGTAAAGGAGCCGAGAATGTTGTTAATCCTCTCGTCGCTAAGGCCGCCAGCACGGCCAAGCCTTGCTATCTCGTTACGATTAAAAACGTAATTGGGATTATCAGCAAAGGTTTGGCCTACCGAAGCCTTTAAGGCCTCATCAGACTGACCTGCAAGATTTTGACCTTGCGGCTTTTGCGGGCCCTCAACCTGAGCCTGCTTAGCATCTTGATCTTGCTGAGAAATAGGGCCGGTAATGTTGCTGATTTGAGCATCAATATTGCTACTGGCGGCACTTTGATCAGAGCTACTGGAAGAACTTCCGCCCTTATCAGCGCCACTTGCTTGGGACAATGCACTGCTAGAGTCTGGCGAATCGCTTCCAGAAAGACCGCCCCCAGGTTTGTCTGGTCCCGTGGTTTTTATCTCTTTCGGCTTCTCAATCCATGGGTAATCATCAATCGGGACGTCTTCAAACTCCCGGTATTGCGTAAACGGCTTGTCAATCACCTTGTCAGTGGCGAATTCGTTGTAAGGCGTAAAATCACGGTCGGCCGTCTTGGTAAGGTCGAATTCGTTATAAGGCGTGAACGGCTTATCAAGCTTTGTGGACGATACGGTTAACGCTGGCGTCTTATCGGCATACAAGGGCTTGGTCTCATACTTTCCAATATCCTTTTGGAAGTCCTTGATGTAAGCCTGCTTATCAGCCTCGGTCCAATCAGAAACCGGTTTATTCGCGTAGTCAGGGACCGTGGTTGCGTAGTCCATAGTCCACGGAATATCAGCACCAGGGTTTTGCGCTTTTTGAAGGGCGGACCATAAGGCCGCGCCATGCGCACCAAGTACGCCAGCGGCCGCTATACCTTGCTGAATGGCCGGTATCCCAAGAAGCGGGAGCGCAGCAACCTGCTCCCCTTTGGTTAAATCCAAGCCGCCAGCAAGATCTAAACCGCCAGCACTTGCAATGCTGGAGGCGAGATCCGAGGATATATCCGGCTTGGTATCGGAGACCAAAGACAGTCCGCCGGTCGCAGGAATTTGCGTCCCGGTCCCACCAGTGACGTTGTACTCGTCAATAACATTACGGCCCCCCATTGCGGAAGCCACGCCCTTCATACCGGCCGCAATAATGTCATAGGGGTTATCAGATTTTGCCGCGGTATAGGCCACGTCAAGTGCAGACCTAACAATCCCTGGATCAAGATTTAGCGAAGAGGCAATATTCCCAGCGGCCATATCGAGGCCGGTGCTTACCCCGTAGGAGGTAACGGCATTTTTGATAAGACTTTCTACGTCGGCACCGCCCATGGCTCGTAAGGCTGTCGATATGCCTGCCGCTTGCAAGGGAGACAAACCGAGGCCTGCTGCACCACCAGTAACGACCATGGCGGCAAAGTTAAGCATGGGAGCGATTGACTTTTGAAACGAGCCTCGTTGATCTTGGCGAAGCTGAACGTCAATGATGTTGCCGTCCTTGTCGACCGTAACCTCCTGGCCAAGGAGTGTGCCTTTGTTACCAATATCATGGGCATTCAGAAAAGCCGAGTAGGTACCCGTATCTTCATAAATAGGATTGCCTTCGTTGTCGGTACCGACTTGTTTTCTGATCGGCGAAAAAGCAGACGGATTTGCTAAAGTTGAAGCACCCTCGCCTTCGGCATAGATAGGTTTTAAGGCGTTTTGTAACTCTGTTGCCAAGTCTCCGGTAACGGTCTTGCCAATCAGGTCCTTGCCCTGCGCATAAAGTTCATTGGCTATGGTTTGAGCGTTTGCTGCGTTAGTCGCATCCTTGTTAAAACCAAGAGCAAGCTGGTCGGTCCCTACAAGATTATCCGTGCCTGGGATGGTTGAGCCAGCGACAGAAAGCCCTCCCGAGACAGTATCCTGATCGAGGGTTCTATTGGCCACTTCCCCAAGAACGTCCTGGGTTATGCTCGACAGTCCGCCGACAGGATAATAATCGTCTAGCGACCTTCCTGTGGCACGCTCAATGTCTGCATCCGAGACGCCATACTCAGCCATGGCCGCTCGAGTAGCCTCCTCGGTAGGCGAGGCTGCAAAAAAATCTTGGATGTTTTGATTCATCGCATCCAGACCGATACCACCGGCGTCTGTTGCGTATTGGTAGGCGGCTGATTTATCTTCAACCGGGACACTCGCGCCTAACCCACCAACCACCGTATCTTGACCAACGCCCTGATCGACAACCGGATCGCTTGCCAATGAATTAAGAATGCTTACAGGCTCATAAGACCCTTGGTAACCTTGACCCTTCATCCAATCAATATCGGCCTGAGAGGCGTAATTACGAAGCGTCCCTTCATCGACTTGGTTTGCGTTAAACCAGTCGATTTTTTGCAAGGGATTGTAGTTTTCCCAGCCGCTTGGTAATGCCGGTAGAGCCATGTCAGTTCACCGCGTTATTGAAAGCGAAGGCCCAATCTTGCCACCGGTCGAACCCATGCGGGGTCGGTACACCATAGTTTGAGAACAAAGCGATCGAGCAGATTGAAAGCGCAAAGTCCTTCCAGTTCTCTTCGGGTACCGGCCACATAAGCTGCTGGGCCTCGTACTTCTCCGCGATGAGCGCGTTCCAGTAAGACCATTCCATGTTCCGGGGGTCGTAGATCTGCGTCATGGCGTGTAACCCCTGACGTCGCCCATATCGAGCGACAAGAGAATGCGACCCATTTGATAGTCCCCGCCAATGATGTTGGACTCGAACTTGAGCCTCAGTTCCCGGCGCTGCTCTTTTAAGTCGATCTTGGTCGTGTTTGCATCAAACGTATAAGGTCCGGTTGTAACGTCGGCTGCCTGCGCGTAAGGGCGTCCAATGATGTACATGGTCATCTCTTGGTCTTGCAGGAAATCAGGCTCCACGCGCTCCAGGCGGGACCAGAAATTGTCCCCGATCGGGACCTCCTGCGCAGGGTTGCCAGTCACCCAAGATAAATCGTGCGTCGTGAAGTACGAATCGATCGCAGAGGTTGAAGCACCGTCGATAACATCCACCCCGACTTCATGCTGCCAGAGCTTGGTAAACCCGCCGCCGATGTCTTCAGTACCTCCGGCGACTGGAAACTTAAAAACCTGGGAGAAGTAGCCCGAGGAGCGTTGAGCATGAATGCTTTGGCCAGCGTCGTACCACGTCTTTTCGCGGACGTTGTAAATAATCGCGTCGGTACACTCGGTGGCCGACCCTCGAGGGTAGAACCACCAGATCTCGCCATAGCGAGGCACCTTCCAGGCCCAGACCTTCTGCCGTTGGGTGTAATTCAGATTGTCGAAGAACCAGTTTTGGTTCATCGGGTTCGGGATCTCTTGGACCACGCCGTTGTACATCAGGAAGCGGTCAACCCCGCACCAGTAATAGATCCCGTCGTACTCGATAACGCCCGAAGACGAGAGAATCGAAGACTGCGAGGTAATAATGTCGTAGCGCCAGTAATCCGGGGCGCCGATATAAGAGACGCGAATCAGGGAATCAAGCGACCAGAATAAACCGGAGGGCGCGTTCGTGCCGCCTCGCACCGGAAGGCCCTTGACGATCTTTCCTGTAGCGACGTTGACCTCGTTGGCATCGGCTGAGTTCCAGTCCAGGGGATTACCCTTGGAATTGTTCTTGATCAGACCCGAGTTGCCATAAACGAAGATGTACGGATGAAGAGCAACAACGCCGCCGGAGACTGAGACGATGTCACCCGTCGGATCAGGACCGCTGACGTCACGAAGCTCGGTCAATGTCGTCCCGGTAATCGCGCCATAAAGCACCGGCGTGTTGGTTGTCGAGTCGACTTGCGCCAGATTCTGCCCTGGGTGGACTAAAAGCTGGTTTACACCACCCTGAGCGTCGTAAGAAGAGTCGAACTGATAAACATTATTGGCGCTTGCAGTGAAAACCGAACTAATAGTCGCAACTTGGATGCTAAATGGCGTTGTTACAGTCCCGCCAAGGTTCGTAGCACTTGCCGAAAGCGTATTTCCCACCGTGTAACCGACGCCAGATTGCGTATAAGCTACCGTAATTGTCGAAACTGGCACCGAAAAACCTGCACCAGTGCCACCAAGATTGGCCGTGGTCGCTGAAAGCACGTCGCCAGGGGTATATCCAGCGCCAAGATCGGTAAGCGAAACGGTTGTAACAGCCCCGGCAGCCACCGTTACTGTCGCAATCGCGCCTGAACCAAGACCGCCAGTAAGCGGAACGTCGGTATAGGTGCCATTCGTGTAAGCTGCACCGCCCGTAATAGCTCCGAGCGTCAATATCGGTCCGGTTGTCGTAATAACGACTGACGTTACGGACCCGCCAGCGATTGTGATGTTGCAATAAAGACCTGTTCCGGTACCTCCGGTCATGGCCACGCCGTTATAGGTGCCGTTGGTATAACCCGTGCCACCTACAAGCGTTCCAAGCGTTGCTGCCGGTCCCGTAAAGGTGAAGTCTGAGACGCCTGCGCCCACGCCGTTGTTATCAACGCCGATAACCTGAATGCCTGAAGCGTAGGACGTAAAGATGTTGTTAATACCGTTACTGGAATCAACGAACATCCCTCGAGTCGGGCCATAGATCTGATTGGAGATCCGCTTAACGCCAAGGACTTTTCTTGGCCGTCCACGCTGAAAGCGCACCCATAAGCCATCAGAGTATTGGTCCCCGTCCAAAACAGTACCGTCCCGTCGTATTCCGGGCTGCGTATTGATCGTGATGACCTTCTCAGTCATTAGAACGACCCTCCGGCAAGCCCTTCATTCGTTAACATCATCTTGATAGCGCCACCAACTGACCAGCCTATTGCAGAGCTTGGGCTCGTCCTTCGGAACATGCCGGTATTAGTCTCAGAGACAAAGTTAAGCCCAGGGGCGCCGAACGTGCCATCAATGATTGATATGGCAGAGCCGCCCGTGATGACCGTCGTGGCGTTCAAGACGTTAACCGAGTCACAAACAAGCGTGGCTTGCTGGTTTGGCTGAAGCGTTGAAGTTTGTCCGCCTACAACACCAGTTTCGAAGGTGGTATTAAAAGCCCCTGTCGTTGCATTCAAGACAAAGTAAACCTGAACCGCCGCGGGGACTTGTACTGTGACTGCTCCAGTCAAAGCGCCCGTTACCTTGATGATCGTGTTTTGCGCTTGGGCCGGGGTTAGCGTATAGGTTCCCGAAGTCACTGGCAGCACAAGCTGAGAGTATGCAAACGTTGTCGATTGCCCCAGGCCTACGGTATAGAAAGCACCACCCGAGCAAACAACAAAGGCTGAATCGCCGATCTGCAAGGCAAGACTTGAGTCGCCGTTGATCAGTTCCGAAGCGTTTGGATCGATAGTCAAAAGGCCCGTACCGTTATTGCGAACCATAAAGAACCAGTCGTCACCCAGGGTTGCGGCCGCGGTAAGTGCGATGGTTCCAACGCCGCCCGTCCAAACGAGCGTCTTGGCTCGATAGGTTGAGTCAGCCGTAAATCCCGTCGCTGTCGTCGTTACTGGGTGCGACTGATTGAGCGTCGTGGTTATGGCTTTAAGGCCATAGCCTGCAAGCGTTGCAGCATCGGCAGAGCTTGATCCGACACCAAAAGCGATGACGCCCCAGGTTCCCGCGGCCGTCGAGTTGTCGGTCACATAGATGTACTTAGCCTCACCTGCTGCGACCGAGACAATCGTATTGCCTGCGTTGTCGCGCATCGTGAAGGTGTTTGAGCCGACGTTGCGAATAAGAGAATCAGTACCGACCGAAGTCTCATTGGCAGGCGGCATATAAACGGAAAGGCTTCCCGTCGTTGCCGTGATCTGCATGATCCTGGCGGCATAATTGCCAAGGGCATTGCCATCAAGCGGCCAAGCCAGCGTCAGGTTAGCCGAGATCGAGAACGACTTATAGCTGACGTCCGTGGGCTGGATGACGTCCCCGGTAAAGACATTGACGTAGGAGGTCATACTTCTTGCACCGTAGCCGAACGATCGATCGTCCGGGTATCGTTCTCAAGCTTGAGCGTTTGAATGGCGCGGTCATACAAGGACTGCCAAAGCTGTACCCGAGAGTCGTTTTTCAGGAAGGGCATGGCCTGCAAAAGCGTGCCGTAGAGCATGGCCTGGGGCGCGTTGATCGTGAACCAGTTGGTTTGATTGGTTGCGTCTAGCGGCTGGATCTTCTCGTAGTAAAGGACCTCAAACGCATAAGCAGCATCAGGCGTTGGCGCAATGAGCCAGTTGTCGAAGTCGTAGTCGGCATAAAAAAGCGGCTCGTCTTCGGTTGTTGGGTTGGGCCAATAGTTGCGTAGGTACTCATACTTCCTCAAAAGCAGGGGCTTGCGTTCGCCCGCGACCGTGATGTTGAAGGAGGTTGTCTTCCTCCAGCGCGTAGGCTTAGCAATAACGGGATTGCCTTGGACCATAGTCGCGGAGACGGTCTCTTGCTGGCCAAGGATCTTTAGCTCGTCCGAGATAATCGACTCGGCGAGGTTGATAAAAGACGGGATCTGATTGATCGTCTGCGCGTCCGAGCGTTCCAGGTAGAGCGTGACATCCGCTACCAGGGACGTGTAGGTCATGGTGACAGCCATTATCGGTACCTTGCAGTTTTCTCGCGGATCTTCGAGGGTTGAGCGACAAATTGCTTACCGGACTTGGTACCCTCACGCTTAGCGCGTGTGGTGGCTGCATACTCAGCAGGCGAAAGCGCCTCTCGCGCTCTCCGGGGCAGGTACCGTTCACCGGTGGCCTTAGGCCCTTGCGTGGAAGGCTTGCCGGATTTCGTACCCCAATCCTCGCTCGTCCACTTTGAGAGCGAATTATCCGCCTTTTTAGGCCCTTTGTAACCCCCACCCGATGCTTTGTACTTCTGGGTCGCTAATTGGGCCTTACGGGCGCTCCATTGACCTGGATCACCGCCTTTATCGGAGGCCTTTACGGACGCGACGATGCGCTTCCACTTGGTCGGATCTGACTTGGTCGCTGAACTCATCGCATTAACGCGGCCTCGGCCGCCCTCCTACGGGTTAGTCCTGGCAAAACCCTGCCAGCGGCTTTATTCCACTTCAAGCACTCATCCGCGGCACCGTCCCAGTTATCGGCATCGATGCGCTTTTTGAAGGTGCTCACCCTGTAGTTACCAAGGCCGCAGTTGTAAGCCCAGCTTGTAACCGCAGCTACGCGCCTTGGGAAGGCTTTAGCAAGGCTGGGAGACATCTTGAGCAAACCTTGTACGAAATACTCGACGTGGTGATTAAGCGCATCCTCACACTGCTCAATCGTCCAGATCGTGCCGGGATTAATCTCAGGTCCAGTGGCACCCCAGCCGATTGTCCAAGGGTGACCACGGGTTCCGGGGTCAGGATAGGCTTGAACTCGTCCGTCAGGCAAACGCTTTGCCAGCCCTTCAAAGGGCTTGATCAGTACATCCTTGCAAAGCTTCTTTGCCTCTTCATTCACGATTTATTGTACTTCTCTATAGAACGCCCTACAAACCAGAACGTTAACATCATGTTCAGCATGGCAAAGTCGTCCTCGTCATAGCTCTTGGTCAAGACTTCAGCCCAGTTTGCATTGGTCTGGAAGGCTATCGTTAAGCCAGCAGCTTTGACAGCCACATATACGCCAAATGCAATCCAAGTAAGACCGGGGCGGGTAATAGCAGTGATAAAAGAAGCAAACCAGCCAGCCTCTTTTGCCGTTTGGGCTTGCTCCTTAAAAGCCTCCTTAATCGTGTCCATTTGCGAGATCGAGTAGTCCACATACTTCTCCTCCATCTTGAACTCGCCCCTCATTTTTTCGAGGTCGGTTTGGAGTTGGAACATGGATAACTCGTGCTGACGCTCGTTCTTCTTGTCCAAGAACTTCAAGACTTCAGGGGCGAGTCGAAACAGACCTCCAAAGATACTGCCAAGCAAACCGCCGCCGAGTAACTCAAACATCAGTGTTCTCCATTCTTATTGATCTCTTCCTTGGCGCGTCTAGCTTCACGGTCAATCTTCTCTCCGCGCAGCCGTCGGACCGTATCAATCTTTTCATCTAGCCGAATCAAATCGTTATCGTGCATCCGCACTCGATCAATCAGGGATATAACTGACTTCTTGGCTGTTGATAACACCGGATCAATTTCTTCGGTTGACCAGCGCCAAACGTAATACACCAGATATATAAGCCCACCGACTGCTAAAGTCGGAAAACCATATTCTTCAATCAGTTTGCTGACGTTGAAGTCCATTAGTCTTTCCGGTTATCCGCCTTTTCTGCGCGGGCTATGCGCTCGTAGTCAGGCTCAAGACCTAAGCTGTGCGTGACCTTGATGTCTATTCGTTGAAGCTGCGTGTTCATCGTATCAACGCGTTGTTCAAGCTGTGTGATGATGCTGGAAATTGAATTGATGGAGCTTGTAACACCTGCCAAGATGTACTTCAGCGTTAAGAAAACAAAGTAACCGCCAATGCAAGCGGAAGCAATAGGCAAACCCACAGAATGAATAAACACAAAAAGGTCAAGGCTCATATCCCAAGCAATTTCTTAACGAACATGGCCGCGACACCTGGACCAAGCAAGACGGCAGCAATCGTGATGTACAACAGCCACTCAATATGCTTCATGCGCCTGCTACCATCGCCAAGGCGCTTTTCGATATTTTCATAACGTGTTGCGCAAATCGCTTCATGTACCGATAAGCGCTTGTCCAGGTCGTCGCTCATTTAAGCCGCCTCTTGTTCCTCGGTTGGTACTTCTTGCAAGGGGGTCATCGGTGGCTTTGCAGCCTCCTTCATGCCGTCGATTAGTTGGTAGACCTCTTGGTACGGGCGGGTGCCCAGGTAGCCAATGATCTGATTAGCGAGTTCGATGGGAATATGAAGTTTCATACAAACCTCTTAAAGTTGAGTTGACCAAGGTAAGGGCAGTGTCACGACGGCTGGGGCTATAAGGCTTTGAATCTGCTGCGCCACCGATTCCTCAGCAGCTTGAACAGCCTCTTGGCCCATGGCTGACTTAACCCAAGCAACAACCTGCGACTCTGTAAGCTGATTGTATGGAATAAACGACTGAGCGTTAGGGCTGTCCAGATTGATCGTGCTGTAAACGCTTGCGTTATGTTCGCCATCGGTAGCATCACATTGCCAATGGGCAGTGATAACGACATTGTTGAGACTGCCTTCCTTTGGCTTGCAGTTAAGAGCGTTGATTTTCCAGTTGACTGTCATAATTTACTCCGGTTGAGTTGGCCATTGAACGTCCCAAGGAAAATCAGTTTGAGAAGGTACATCACGCAGGGCTTGACGGTAGGCTGCCCACGCAGCTTTGTCTACGGGTGCGTCAGCTACTTGGGTCCAGTCGGTTTCGGTGAGTCGTTTATTGCGGTCGTCGCGTACCGACTTGGATTGATCTGCGTCTTTTGCAGCAATACCTTCAGCATCAAGATCGGCTACGCTGTACTTGGTGAACCAGCGACCTCCAGCGTCTTGCTCAACACCATCTCGAAACGAAACCTGATACCTAGTTGGCGTGGCTTGCGGACCTTCAAAGACAACATCCGCACCCAATGCTTCCAACACTTCGTCGGTTGTGGTTCCCCAAGACGGTCCATTAATAGCCTTCTGGTAGGCTCGGAACTCATCCTCCAACATCACCGCGCCGGTTGCGCGTACCCTGATTTCCATAACAACTCCTTACGCAATAGCGAGGAAAATATAAGTACCACCGTTGGCATTTAAGCCAGCAGGGGCAGCGGCTGTGACTTGGAACCCAACGCTGGTGGTATCGACGTAATTGGTGCCGGTGACTTGAGCGGCGTTTGAATTTAGTGCTAAGTAAGGATCAGTGCCACTGCTAATGCCTCGTGCGCTGTCGTAGACGTACCAGTCTCCAGTGCTGTCAGTGCGCTTGATCATTACCCACCGAGCACCGCCAGTGAATCCACAGTTGATGGTTTGCAATGCACCTGTGCCTGTGTAACTGCCGACTTTAGATACGCCAGGACAGGTGGCAAAGAGGTAAGCGACATAGGTATAACCCGATCTATTATGTGCATACGCATAACCAGCGCCAAATGCAGATGCTGTCATTGAACTCCAATTACCAGCAGATGATCCGTTTGCATTTGTGCTGTTCAGATAAATATACGAGTTAACTCCAAGGTCTTTTTGATAAACCTCCCAAAAATCTGCATAACTTCTTGGCTTATTTATTATCAACTCAGGAATAACAGTAAGATTATGTGCAATAGCCCTATTGGTAGTGCCATCCCCCGTATAGCACACTACATCAAAGAAGCCGGGGGCGCGGCGGAAGTACCAATCAACATAAAGGTTATCTGGAGGAATACCGCTGTTTGTTTCACCATCAGAACCCAACCCGACACCAGACATTGCAGCCCATGAGGTTACCTGTCCGTTACCAGTGCTTTCTATTCCTGTAGAGTTTGTGACAAGTGACGGAGATCCACGCAAGCGATCCATAATATCATTAGGAAAACTAGCGTAAGGATAACGGCGAACAAAATAGGTATCAACAGGGAAACCCGCCGCTGTTGTCGTAATTCCACTTCCAGTTCCAGTTCTTGTCGCAGGTGTAAACACACTCGTCCCGCTCGTCGGCACTTTCATCGGGCCACGGCGGATGGCGATGTAGATAAATGGGGCGCTACTATCTAAACTAGACCCCAAAAATCCAGTAGCTGTTGGGCTAAAGAAGTTAACTGAAGAATACTCAGCAGCACTAAGATTAGCAGTAAGAATAGACGTTGCAGAACCTACAGGCATACCTCGCATTACGTCTGCCATATACCAGTCGCCTGCGCTGTTGGTTCGTTTTGCAATTATCCACTGTGGTTCATATCCCAACGTCACTGTTGCTTTACCAGTACCATCAGTAGTAAACGTCCCGCATGAAATCACATTGTCCGTACCCGTCAGGCCAAAGCCACCTGCGTCATGAGCAAAGAGGTAGGCGACATAGGTTTGACCGTTTTGATTGGTCAAGTCGTTATTCCCCACAGGGAACTGCGTTGCCGTTGCAGACTGCGATCCAAAGTAACCAGGACCAGAGTCTTGGGCAATCGTTAAGTTTAAAAAAAGCGCACTGGTTGGGCTTATAGACCTATGATACACGCACCAATTGTTGATCAGGCTTGTGCTTTTATATATAATCATCCCTGGAGTTGATCCGAGGTTGTGATTAATCATTCCAGCACTGCCTGTTCCCGTATAAGTCACAACATCAAAGAACTTCGGCTGCTTGCGAAAGGTCCATGAGACGTAGTTTGATACTGCATTTACTTCGTCCGAATTTCCCAATGAAAAACCGTTTGAGTTAAATGAAGTAACTCCTTGAGCGTCATACGATTGTGCGTCGGTTCTGTTTGACGCAAGACGCCAAGATGCCCCGCGAACGGTGTCCATCAACCTGTGGTAAATCGTTCCGTTCTGCCTATCTTTAATCCAAGTCAGCCCACCCTTACCCGACAGATCAATCCCGTTGGTGATCGTGAGAGAAGAAGCGTTGCCGGTGTAGAGGTACGTCGAGAAAACGTTTTCGATGTAAATGGGAGCAGATTGCTGTAAGAACTCGCCAAACCCCTGAGCGGACGCAGCACCTTTGGTTTCAATTAACGGCATCGCAGCCTCTTAAGCGAACTTGGTTTGTGAGGCAAGCACGGTGAACGTAGCCGCGCCCGTCTTAATGATGGTGTAGACGTACGAATCAATCGAGCTTGCATTGCCCGCTGATGGTGCCGTGCCGCCCTGCCACTTGGGGGTGACCGAGGAGCCGTCTACCTGCACTGCTGAGTTGTAATAAGCCGTGGAGCCTTGAGTCACAAGGAACGCGACTGTGAGCGATTGGCCGGTTTGCATCATGGAGTTCAAAGAAAGCGAACCAGATCCTCTGAAGTTCACCGTCCAGTTAGCGGAGGCATTGCTGGTGTAATACACCACGGCTTGTGTCGCGGCATCGTAATTGATAGTTCCCGTAGCTGCGGTTGCGGAGACTGTTGCTCCCTCTATCAACGCTTTGATTGCGCCATAGCTGTTTAGCTGCAAGATTCCGTTGTTTGCAACAGGGGTGAGACCAATCCCCAAGTTCCCACTGCTGTCGATACGGGCGCGTTCGGTGTTGTTGGTGGCGAAGACTATTGCCCCATTGGAGCGATTAGTCAGCGTTGCATTTCCGTTAAATGCCAGAACGTCAAAGTCCGTGCTAGCGTCTTGCACTCGCACCGCTGCGCCAGAAGTACGATAAACGTGGATTCCCGAACCAGCGGTAAACGAGGGCGAAGTTACCCCCACCCCCAAATTCCCACTCGCATCCAGCGTCATCGCCTGCGTGAAGGTGATAGCGTTTCCTGCTGTGCCGGAGGGGGCTTGCATCCACGCATGAACATTGCCTGTAATGCGATATTCACCTGCGGTATTGTTTGACAGATAAATTCTGTTTGTGCCGTTCCAGTAATTATTAGCAGCCAAATACATATTAGCCGCGCTATATCCCCAAACAGCCCCTTGAGTCAACTGCAAAGCACGGACTGAATTGGTTGTATCCCACCCACTCGGCGTCACCCCGAGGCCGAGATTGCCGGAGGAGTCGAGGGTGGCCGCAGTTGTGTAGGAGCCACCAACCCTGAAGGCGAATCCGACATTAGAGTCAATAAACGCATTGCCGCCGCCAGTATTCACAAGACGCATCCATGCGCTTGTTACGCTGTTGGTAATTCTGAATGACGGAGCGCCGCCAGAAACGTCTGCAATGTCTAGTTTTGTCCCCGGCGAACTCGTCCCAATGCCCACGTCACCCGCAGCCGTGATACGCATCCGCTCGGTGAGAGACCCGCCATCTGCTTTTGTATTAAACAATAAATCACCGCCCAGATTTCCGGCGGTTGAACCGGCTGTGATTGACCACACCCTAGCAATTTCTTTATTTGAACTATTTCCCTCTGTACCAAAACCAATTCGCCCTGCTCTATTGCCAGCGACAGTTGCGTCAGATGTCAGCCAAAGGTTGCCGCCAGTACTTGAAGCGCCATAAATCCCTAAAACTGACCCACCATAACCAGCCGTGTTTGGTGAGGTAGTACCAATCCCGACGTTTGTGCCATCAAACACAAAGTTCGCAGACCCAGCAAACGCACCAGCATTGTTGTACTGGACTTGCGTGGTTGAGCCACCGGGAGTCGATGTAATGCTAATATTTCCCGACCCCAAGATGCTGGTGCTATTGATAGTCTTGAAATCAGTGCCAGAGACGGCAGCAGCTACTGCGGTACCGTTTCCGACAAGCACCCCAGTGACTGAGGTTCGTATCGTAATAGCCGGAGTGGTTGTAGCGGTCGCTTTTGCTATCGTTCCTCCGAATCCGTTAGCAGTAGCTACAGTAACCGCATTTTGGTCAGCTAAAAGCGTAACGGTACCTGCGCTACTTTTGTAGTAGAGCTTACCGTCAGCGTAGTTCAGTGCAAGCTCGGCACCATTAGCGGAAGAGGTAAGGTTCGCCGCTGACGGGATATTCGAAGCGGTTCCGCTGCCATAAATAAGGATGGGGGTGTAGCCTGACTGTGCCATTTAGAATGCACCTCCGTAGATGCCTGTGGTTGCTGTTACCGTCGTAAAGGTTCCGGCAGCAGCCGTTGTTGCGCCGATCGTGGTGCCGTTAATCGTCCCGCCTGTAATCGCCACACTGCTTGCGTTTTGCGTCGACATGGTACCCAAACCCGAGATGTCCGTGTTGGGAATCGTGGCCGATGCAGTAAAGGCTGAAGTGCCGTTGCCTTTAACGTAACCCGTTAAGGTCGTGGCCCCGGTACCGCCGTTTGACACCACAAGCGTACCACTCAGTGTTAGGGTTCCGCTCGTAGTAATCGGGCTTCCAGAGAACGTAAGACCCGTCGTACCACCGGATGCAGAAACCGAAGTAACCGTGCCGCCAGCAGCCGGGGTGGCTGAGATCGTAATACCGCCTGCCGTATTGCTGATCGAGACATTAGTTCCGGCGGTTAGCGTATTAAGCGTGTAGCCTGAGCCGTTACCAATCAGCAACTGACCATTCGTGGGAGTAGCCGTGTTTCCGGTTCCTCCGTACGCGACCCCGATGGTAGTGCCTTGCCAAACACCCGTAGCAATCGTCCCGACACCTGTGATACCCGTGTAAGACCCGGTAAGCCGTGAAGTGCCAAGCGTTCCTGAGGATATGTTTGATGCGTTGGTTGTATCGGTTGTGGCTGAAGCTGCCAAGCCTGAGACTGCACCAGCGGCGATAGCAATCGAAGTATTCGTAACCGACGTGACGCGCCCATAAGTATCGACCGCAAAAACAGGCACTTGAGAAGCCGATCCATAAGTCGAAGCCGATACGCCGCTTACATCAAGCGACATCGTTTTAGCGGTTGATCCATCGAAGGTTGTACCGCTGTTAAAGACTAGTCCTGTTCCAGCGGTTAATGCTGCCGTTGTAGTTGCCGTAACCGTCGTCGATCCACCCAGGCTAACCAAGTTGCCGTTAATGGTGATCGAGCTATTGGCAAGCTGAGCGTTGGTAATCGAGCCGGAGGTAATCTGATTCGCGTTAATGGCGATCGAGGTATTCGCGGCGACGGTTATTTGACCCTGGGCATTCACCGTAAAGGTCGGAACCTGGGAGGCAGATCCATAAGCGGCTGCCGTTACGCCCGTGTTGCTGATGTTGATAGTGGTGGCAGGCGAGAAATTAAGACCCGTGCCTGCCGTGTAAATCTGGGCGGACGAAATCTGCGCAAAGGTAATCGCCGTCGTGCCGAATGTAATTGTGCCCGAGGTATTGCAGACATAAGTTTCACCGGCGCCGGTATCGCCCGACGTGACAAAGAAAGCATCGCCTTCGCCAAGGGCCGTCGGGCTTTTCAACCCGTAACTATTCGCATCGGTGGCTCGAGTAAGAACCCAAGCGACAGACCCGCTGCCAACCGTGGTAACCGTATAAACGCCGTTTTGTGCAGCATTCGTTTGGTTGTAAACCAGAATGCGATCGCCAGGGGACGCAGTCGGGCCATCCGGCGCAAAGGCTGCCAAAGTGCCTGCATTAGTAAGCGTAGCACCAACCCCTGATGCGCCGTTGTTATAAGTCGCGGTCAGGTTGCCGGTCGTGCTTGGAACCTCGTACTTAACCGGCGTGTGATAGGTAATGCCCTGCGCCGCGATCGTATCGACATAGGACTTATTGGCAATATCGTTTGCGCTTGTAGGCGTCGTGCTGATCGTGCCTGAAGTGGTCGTTAACGACGTAAACGTGCCAGCCGCGGCAGTGGACGCACCAATCACTGTGCCATTAATTGACCCGCCGGTGATCGTAACGTTGTTAGCATCCTGAGTTGACATCGTCCCCAGGCCGGACACCTGAGTATTCGTAATTGCGATATTTGTGTCGGCAAGTGCAGTTAACTGACCCTGAGCATTGACCGTAGCGGTCAGGGTTTTGGAGGCTGCGCCATAGGAAGCAGCCGTAACGCCTGTGTTTGATATGGCAATCGTTACTGGTGTCGAGCCGTCATAGCTTGTTCCACTTAAACCGGTGCCGATCGTAAGAGGGTTCGCCGCGGTGGCTGTGACGGTTACCGTACCGCCAAGACTCACCAAGTTCCCATTAATCGTAATTGCGCTATTTGCAAGCTGCGCATTCGATACAGTCCCGGAGAGATCCGAAGTTGGCACTGTCGAAACGGATGTAATCGCCGAGGTTCCGTTGCCTTTAAGGTATCCGGACGCAAGCGTGTTGGTTCCCGTTCCGCCGTTGGATACGTTCAAAATACCGGCAAGGACAACATTCCCTGAAGTCGGCGCTCCCGGCGTTAACCCTGTCGTTCCGCCGCTAAACGAAATAACACCGCCAACGAGAGAAAATGCCTGCCAAGATCCCGAGGTGTAACCTTCAAAGTTCAGCGTATCTGTGTTGAAACGAAATTGCCCGTCAGTCGGCAAACCAGGGCGTTGAGCAGTTGTACCAACCGGTGGCGTCATAGCACCGGTTCCGGGCATGACAGTATTGCTTGCTAGGCTAATTGTTGGGTTGCCAAGGCTTGCATCACCGCTTGCAACACTGATTTGATTGGCCGTGCCATCAATCGATACCAATCCGGCGCCTGGGCCCGTGGTGCGTGCAACAAGCCCAAAGCCAGAGGAAATGCCTGCAACTTGGGACACAAAGCCAGCAAGCGAAATAGTCGGGTTTGCCGCAGTGCCGTCGGCATTCGATACGGCCAATCCATTGCCAGAGATCGCCAGGGATCTCGGTGTAATGGTCGAGCCTGACTTAGTCAGAATGCCATCGCCAGAGGCAATCAAAGAGGCTAGTGCGCCCTGTACATTGATTGTCAGTGGGCCCTGTGCAAGCCCATCAGTAATGGCCAGACCAGACCCTACCTGAAGGTAGCGGCTCGAGGTTAAAAGCGGCTGCTGAGTAACCGTAATGAACGGGTAATTTAGGCTGATAGAGCCCGAAATAGCCGCAGTCGTGGTCTGTGCCGTCGTGCCATTTTGGCTAATCGGGACCAGTTCCGTGCCCGTTATTGGACCGGCTGAAGGTAGCTCAGAGATTCGCAAGTTGGGCATATCAGTCTTCCAGGCCGTCGATGTTGCCGTTTACCGGGACATTTGCCTGCTCGGGCGAAATGATCGAGGTGTTGTACGGATTGGTGATCAGCGCGTCGTTGTCTACGGTTAGTGGCGTATCAGGACGCGGCCACCGAAGCGTAATTCTCTCAGTTTGTCGGGCAGGAAGTCGATAGGGATCGAACTGATCCTTGCACCCCTCATCGCAAACCATCAGCCCAGGGTAATTCGGGTCCGAAGAAAGCTGAACGTAAGCCCTCTTCATGCTGCACCGACCGCAAATCGCGATCGATAGCACCGTATTGCCATGAGTGTCAAGGAATCTAGGCATTATCGGGTGTACATCGAAATGTTCGGCGCGAAGTAGATCGGGCTCTTGTCGCGCTCTTCCTGCTCGACGTCGTACAAGGCCTCCTTGGCGTACTTTTCAAGCAGCAGAATGCGTTGTTCCTGCACGTCAGGAAGCTCGAGGCTCATCGCATGGGCAAGCATGGCCTGAATGGCCGGGAACCAGCGCTGAGGGACCTCGATGGAGTCCTTTAAGGCCCCTACATCCTCGATCTGACGCTGCCGCCAGCAGACCATTTGCACGAAGCTATTGTTTGGGACCGGCCACAAGTAAACCTGGGGGTCCAGCTTGCGATCAAACCAGAATTGCAGGGGCTGATTGCTTGGGAAGTTGCGGTTTGGCAGGTTCGTGTAGTCGTCCTGATTAAGCCTAGCCATCGGAATATCGGTAACCGTGGTCCCAAAATAGACCTCGCGCATGACCAGAGTACCGGAAACGGCCCTCACGCGGTAATAGGGTACTGATACCCCAGGCTCGATCGTGAACCATGTCCACTCGTTGTCCACCAAGACCGTCGATCCAGGGTTTTTAAGCGTGCTCCAGGTCGACCCATTGGATGAATATTCGATGATCAAGTTGACCGTCGAGGAGGTTCCTGGGAGGAGGCCGACCATCGTGACGTAGGTATCGCCCGTGTACTGAATGGCGATGTTCCCGCCAGGGGAAGTCTGCGTACAAATGGTGTCGGTATTCTCATCGAAGGCATTGGAGACCACGCCACCGGCCGAGGACGTGTAAGAGCCCGAAGGTCTCATCGTCTTGCGGTAGAGCACATTGCGCACGTCCACGGTCCCAACGGGAAGGTCGTAGATGTACTGCAAGGCCTTCATACCGATGATGGTCTGCTCGACGCACCAGAATTGAATCCCGCGGTTTGCGAGGTTCGATAGCAGGTAGTAAAGGTTTTGCCTGGAGGCGTTGACCTGCTCGACCGTCAACGATTCGGCAAACTTACCGCTGCGACGAGCCCCATGATCGATGAGGCTTTGCGTCGTGATGACTGTTTGGCCTACCGTGCCCGATGTTGTCATCGCTACCCCTTAGCATTTCCAGCGCCGTAGGGACGCTTTGGCGCGTTCAGCGGGTCCCTTGGCATTATCCACTACCCCTTGCATCCTGGCGCAAAAGGAGCGCTTTCTGGCGCCTCCTTCGGGCTGTGGAGCCTTCAGGTTTGATCCTGTTTCTCGGTTGTATTTCGCTCTACCCTTGGCGGTAAGACCCGCTCCTTGAGAGACTGGAAGCTTCTCGCCACGGCCGACCGCAAGGCTTGGACCGCCCTCTTTAAGGCGTTCAGGAAGTTTTGCATAGGACTTTCCCCCGACGTTGGATTTGGTGTACTCAGACCCTACGCTCGGCTTGATACCGACCTTCTTGGCGAACGAGGGGTTATGGGCCACCGCCTGCATCAGGCGGAACTGCTCCTTAGACTTGGCTGGCATTTAGGCTACCTGCTGCATGGTTGCAATAACGGAAGGAATCGCAGGATAAGCAGGCGATAAACTGGCAGGCAAGGCCTCCATCGTCAAGGTTACGACGGTTGGAAGCCATACAATTTGAACGTACTGGGCCGCGGTAAGCGACAGGAAGATATTCCAGGCCGCGACCCCATAACCGAATATGCTTGCAGACTTGCGTGCGGGTATCGTTATTTGGGTTGCCGAGTTGGCGAGATCAACGCCATCAACCCGAAACCAAATCGTGACATCCTCTTGCGTGTTTTCGACGTTCTTAAACTGAGCACTGAATTGCAGGTTGTAAATCCCAGCATTAGGCACAGTAATCCTGCTGCTGCTTGCAACCGTAACGCCGTCTGCAACATCCACGGAATTGAACGTCATGGCCGTGCCTGCGCTAATGCTTCCAGCTTGGTCGACGTTGCTGCTAAAGGCACCGTAAGCGTTATCAAAGTTACGAAGGCTATCGAGCGTGGCCTTTACGTTCGCACCGCTCTGGACCATGGGGACAAGCTCCGCACCCGTTAGGGTTGCGGCGGTAGGCATCGCGGAAATCTTTTGATCAGCCATTACGAGGCCTCCAATACGATCTTGCTGTTGTCTTCCTGAAGGACGTACCCTGGGTCTGTCTCATCAAGAATGTAGAAGGTGGTTGTAGGAACCGCACCATACATATCGACCACGCCGTTATCGCCAACGTCCAGGCCCCAATCTGTGCCGCCAATGACGTTTTGAGCCCCTACGCCACGAGCAAACCCATCGGACGTATTGGCTTGATCAGCAACGCCGGTGTAGCCGACGATGCCCATCAGATACCTGCTTGGATGAGATTAAGCGTTGCGGTACCCGATCCCGAGTTCACCAGGACCTTAACACCGGTTACCGGGAAAGCATAGTTGCCATCGGCATTGGCTGCCAGCGAGGCTACCGTGGGGTGCGAGAACCAAGTCGAGAACCCAATAGCGGGATCGTCGAAAGTGTGCTGAACGGTATAGTTGACCGTCCCAGTTACAACGACACCAAACCCGACGTTAAAGGGGCTGATGTTGGTATTCATGACCAGAGCGCTGCTTGAGCCTACTCCTGTCTTTGAAACGGATTGAACTTTCATTGCAAGTCCTTAAAGTAAGCGGGGGCCTTAGCCCCCACCGTTTCAGCACGCGCCGCCGTAAGCCTTCTTAGCAATCCGACCGCCCTTTTTATGGGTGTCGGCAAGCTTCGTAATGTACGGAGGTTTGGTAGCAGGCACCTTCGGGTACTTCACTGCCTTGCCGTCGTCCTGAAGTCCGCCATTCTTGAACTTTTGGATAACGCCACCGGTAGCGTGCTTCTGAATAACGCCGCCGGTTGCATAGGCTGCAACACCACCCGATTTAAGGCCTTTATGCGCCTTGGAAGCAGGCTTGTCCTCGTGGGACTTGAGTTCCTTCTTGATGCCTTTCATCTCGGCCATTTCGGCCTTGTGCATCGACTTGGACTCAACTTCGCCGCCCTTCTTGCGCATCATTGGACCGCGCATACCGCCTTTAGGCACGGTCATCTTTGGGGCGATACCACGACGTGCCGCCATGGGAACGCCGCGCTCTGAGGGCATTGCTGCCTCAGGCATACCGCCAATCGCTTTACGCTGGACATGACCGCCTTTCTTCAGCTTTAACTCCACTGAAGGCTCGGTAGTCATCATTTTGACCATCGGCTTGAATTGACCCATGATCTGCTCCTTACGTTGGCGATCTGTAAACGATCGTTACACGAGCGGCGCCAGCACTAGCCGCGGCACCAGACTGACTATAGGTGACCGTTGCGTAATCGACGTCATTGTTACCTACGTCTGCCCAAGCACTGTAAACACCCGTAGTTGCGACCGAAGCACGTCCAGCAGAACCGACCGACGTAGCGGCAACATAAGCAGCAGCCGACCCAGTTTTGCCAACAGTGACCGTATTGGTCGTGCCAGCGTTAAAGGCGGTTGTTACATCAATGTTGACGTCCACAATCTGGGCGTTTTTGGGAAGCGTGCCAATCGTTACCGCCGTTCCGTTAGCGAACGTAATAACCGCGGAGATCGCAGAAAGCATTCCCGCGATATTGGTCACTTCATTATCGTATGCCATTTGACTCTCCTATGAGGAGAGGGGCCGAAGCCCCTCGCCGGTTTAGACGCCAGGAGTACCGTACATGGCACGCGGGTCGGTCCAGCCGATGTCGTAACGCTCGGTGGCCTTGTAGCGCATGGAGTCGGTTTCGAAGTCACCTTCCATGGTCTTTTCAAGGGCACGGCGCATCATCAGCTTCATGCCTTCCGGTGCGTCGGTCTGCACCCACCATGCGGTAGGCGAGGTCAAACGGCTGATAACCGAAGCGCCCTCGGACAGCAAGCCAATCGATTTGATCGGGTTGATGTCGTTGTTCGCGGTACCAGCACGCAGAACGCTCTTAAGCAAAACTTCAGCCTGGAAGGTGTTGCCAGGAGCAACAACCAACTTCAGCGGGTTCAAACGGATCTTCTTGCCGTTGTTGTCAACAGCCTGACGGATCTGGATGAGCATCTGCTCGAGGGACGTTTGCGAAAGGTTCGCAGCGGTCGTAAGCAGGTTGCTGAAAGTGCCCGAGACGATTGGGTGAGAGGCGGAGTTCAAAGGAACGCCGTCGCCACCGTTATAGCCTGCGGTAAAGGCACGGTTGAGCACGTTGGCTGCCAAGGTCTCTTTGGTCTCGACGAGAGACTGTGCGAGGTGCTTAGCATAGACCTGACCAATCCGGATATGGTCGCCGTCTTCCACGAGCACTTTGGTCAGTGCGAAGGCCAAACCATAGACCTTGTACACATAGCGCTTGAGGAAGAGCACGCCGCCCTGCTGATATGTGACGGGAGTGCCGTCAGGCATTTCAGGGGCTGCGCCGAAGCCATAAAGGACCGGCTCTTCGTGGTAGTTACGGGGGATACCGTTTTGCTCACGGAAAACGGTGGACCACTCATCGGCTCTTTGGTCGTAAATTCCGTCGAACGATTCGTTAAGGATCGGTTCGACAATCGACCGAAAGTCGGTACTGCGCATCGGGGCTGCCATGATCTAGCCCTCCTTAAGCGATGGTGGCAGGGTACAACCGGCTGCCAGAGTAGATTGCACCATACTGGTGTTTAGCGATCTGCGCACGCACAATAACAAACGCATCGCCCCAAGCATTGTCAGGGTAAGGCGCAATGTCAATAACGCGCAACACCGCATTGCCGTTAGCGCCAGCAGCAGTGGTGCTCATTGTGCATGTTGACAAACCGACCGAACTTCCAGTCCCAACCGACACGAGATCGTATTCCTGGCCGATGGACGTTTGTGCAAGCGTGCCATTGGTTTGGATTTCATAAACGATCGCGGGATCGGTGTAAAAGTAAGCAACGATCTCGGTTGCCGAGGTATTCGCAGGCCAAAAGTTCGAAACGCGCCGACGACCGGTGGTGTCGGTGAATTCAACGCCTGCAAAACAGCCAACGATCGCGTCGGTACCGAGAGCAGCAATAACAATTGCCCCCGTGGCAACGTCGATCTTAACCGGCGAACCTTTATAGATGGTCGTGGCATAGCCCGACACAATGCCGTTAGCAAGTGCCTGTGCGCGGTCCAGCCCCGAGGGGTGGTACGCAGGCCGCATGCCAAAGGCAGCAGAGGTAGCACTCATGTTTAAGACTCCTGAGGTCTCAACCCTGGAATACCGGGGGTCGAGTGGGTTGGTCAAAATTCATCCCGTCGCCCTCAACCATCCCAAGCCGTCTGCCGTTTGAGTCGCGTGCGCCTTGCAACTGCTCGACTTGCACCCGGATCTTTTCCTGCTCTTCCAGGGGCGCCTCGAAGTGAGCCTGCGTCATGTAGTCCTGATAAATGTCCATTGGAAGCTTGAACAAGATCATTTCGTTACATGCCACAAACCCTGCAAACTCGCCTGCTTTCACTTTTAGATGCTCAAAGCCGGGAAGATCATCAGCTTTAACAGGCTCGTAGCCCAGGCGCATCCGCTTGTGAATCGGATCATACGAATTGGTAGTCGATAGCCAACAAAGGTGGAAGCCGGGAATCTCCGGCGGTGTCGGGAGAGCCTCCTGTAGCCACTCCGACCGGAACATCTTGCGACGTTCCTCCGCAAAGGCAAAACCTGCCTCAGGTGCGTCACGCTGTCGATCCTCGGAAGCCCGAGTGCGTCGGCCAGCGTCAGAATTCTTTCTAAGCCTATCGTCCATTTCCACTCCTTTGTTGTTCGCGGTCGAAATCCATGAAGCGTTTAATCATCTTCATGCGTTGTTCCTTGTTGTCCCACATTCCAGCTTCCTTGATCGCAGCTACCCGTTGGGGTGAGAGTAAAAACTCGTTGCTGCTACCCGAGGTGCTCGAACTGGACCGCTCGGAACCCGTTACAACAGAGCGTGGTCTCGGACGACTATTGCTCTTGCCTTGATTGTAACGATGAGGAAGGTACTTTGACAAGCGTTCATCAAGCTCGTCCCAATACTCCTCGGTTGATGGGTCGTATCCCTCTTCGGCCATGGCTTTATCGATCTGAAGTGCTACTTTGGAATCGGTATCGCGGCCCTTAGGGTCGTACCACCGGTTTTTGGACATCCAATCGGATGCTAGGCGCTGCATATCGGGGTCCGGAGGCTTAATTCCCGAGGTTTCGATCTGCCTGGAGGCCTGATGCTTGAGGTTTTGCAGCGCTTCGACCTGCCGCTTGGCCTCGTACATGGCTTCCTGGGCGTTTACCACCCCGTCACCGTCGCCTGACTCGACCGCTTCCTTCAATTTCATCTGCGTCCAGCGCAACCGGACGTCAGCGTCCTCGATAGCCTTGTCCACTCGGGCCATTTCTGCCCCGGAGGTGCGCTTTTCGAGGCTTGCAAGGCGTTCGGCAAGCTCCTGATTTTGCTTTTTGAGCGAGGAGATCAGGTGATAGTTGTGGCGCTTCTCTTCTTTACCCAATTGCCGCTTAAGTTTGCGCTCTTCGCGCCTTGCGGCTCGAATTGCCTCGCGATCGGGGTCCGAAGGGTCGATGTCATCGTCTTCGTTGTTGTTAACAAACCCGTTATGGACCGAAATATCCGGCTCCGGAGGGGTCTGATCGATGGGCTCAACGTTATCGGGCAGTTCAACAATGGCCGAGCCATCGTT
>Ga0255170_1000131_pt1 | contig 39038 bp, 15 predicted proteins | sample Atl_Yuk_RepA_8d_FD_186015 | JGI IMG/M metagenome (GOLD analysis project Ga0255170, IMG submission 186015) | Freshwater microbial communities from Altamaha River, Georgia, United States - Atl_Yuk_RepA_8d | ecosystem: Environmental > Aquatic > Freshwater > River | place: USA: Georgia | collected...
CCCGTGAAGTTCAAACCACCATCAAAGGCGAATATGTCGCCTCCGTTACCCAGGGTGACTAGACCGGTGTTTAAGAAGTCCACATTCGCAACAAAGCTGTTGCTTGTGCCTGTCAGGCTGACCGAGTAAGGGTTCGCCGTGGTGATCAAATCATCCACATTGACTACTCCGGTGAAAGCAGCAGATGAGGCATTAGTCATGGTCAAGTTGCTGATGTTGACCGAAGTACCCGTGATTGCTCCACCTGTTCCCGCATCCAAACCTAGGTTGTATGAGCTAACACCATCGGTAATTCCAGCTCCAAATACTATCCCGGCTCCTACACCTGAAACACCCCCATTGGTCGTATCCACGTTGCTGTTCTGGTTTAAGGTTACGCCACCTGTCCCAAAATCAATCACATCCCCGGAACTTCTGATCACTCCTCCCACACTCGACACCGTATTCCCCGTGAAGTTCAAACCACCATCAAAGGCGAATGTGTCACCTCCGTTACCCAGGGTGACTAGACCGGTGTTTAAGAAGTCCACATTCGCAACAAAGCTGTTGCTTGTGCCTGTCATGCTGACGGAGTACGGATTCGCCGTGGTAATCAAATCATCCACATTGACTACTCCGGTGAAAGACGCAGATGCAGCATTGGTGATGGTCAAGTTGCTGATGTTGACCGTTGTACCCGTGATCGCTCCACCTGTTCCCGCATTTAGATCCAGGTTAAAGGAATTAACTCCATCTGTAATGCCAGCACCGAAGGTGATAGCTGCACCATTTGCTAAGCCACCAGCGGTGGTATTAATTACAGATGAACCGGTTATCAATGCAACCGTGTTACTGAAAAGCAAAATATCACCAGAGGTGGCAACATTTACGCCAGCTATGGTTGCGGCGCTAGCCACCGTTAAGGGGTTATCAAATAAAGAATCATTACTTTCAAAGGTCACTCCTGTTCCGCTTGCGGTCAATGTTGTGATTCCGTTTATCGTTCCGCCGCCTGAAACAGCATTCACGGCAATAATGCCTGAACCAGCGGCTGTGATGTCCAATGAACCAGCGGCTGTGATGAAGTCAAGCTCAGCATCGTTTAGGCTTAAACCTGAACCTGCCGTGCCCAAATAAACATCCACCCCTGGATTACTTGTAATGCTTATCGCACCTGTCACTTTCATGGCAGCACCAATAGAAACATCGTTGGCACCGTTGATATTAAGGGCTGAAAGCTGGGTCGAACCACCGACGGCTCCCGTGAACGTTACAGAACCAGCGTTTATTCCAAGGACTTGTGCACCATTCAGTGAGCCGGCAAAGAGAATATTCCCCGCTCCCGTGTTTAACGTGACATTTGTGGCAAGGCTTACAGCATTTGAGAAAGTAATGCTTCCCCCTGATGTGTTGATATCATGGCCAATCGTCAAACCTGCCGAACCTGTCAGGGAGACCGTGCCTGAAGAGGTTGTCAAGGTTCCATTGGTTGCAAGGGTTCCGGATTGGGATCGCAAATCGATATTTCCAGTGCCTGTACTGAAGTTATAAGCCGGCAGTGTGAGGGTAGTGCCTGCTATCGCGGTGAAACCCGTGTTGGCGCCAAGAGTTGGGCTGGCCAGCGTAAGTGCGTTCGCATCCATAATGGCAACACTTGCACCCGTGGAATTCAGCGTTACAGATCCAGTAAAGTCGTTGGACTGGGTCAGGGTGATAACACCACTTCCAGCATTGAAACTCGCTGCTCCTGCGCCAGATGCCTGGGTGATCCCCCCGCTCTGGGTGATACCCACCGCTGTTACGGTAAGAGTTCCAGTGCCTAGGTTTGATGTTCCAAAACTAATCGCATTAGTGTCTGTGATGGCAACATTATTCGCACCACTATTGCTGAGGCTTACGGGTCCAGTGAAGTTATTACTGGAATTTGTAAGAGTAATCGCACCCGTGCCAGCATTTAAAGTTACTGCACCAGCACCTGCTGCCTGGGTAATAATCCCAGAACCGATCATGCCTTGCTGTGAAGTTATTGTAATGGCACCGGTGCCAGTGGTTACAGGACCGTCGACCCCAATCCCACCTGCCCCAGTCTGATCAAACGTGATCGCCGCGGAACCGGAGGTCGTAAGCGATGTGACAGAGACGGCAGCGCCTGATGTGTTGTTGATGTCGATCGCATCGGTGGTAGTGTCCGCCGAGACAAAGAAGGCTGCAAGGTTAAGCGGGTAAAAGGGAGCAAGGCCGGAGTTTGGGCTGTAGCCGATGCCTGTGGAAGCGTTCAGGTCTACGTTATCAGCCGTAACAATTACGCTCGCTGACTGTTGGACGATAGAGCCGCCTGTGGTCGTGAGTGTGACCTTTTTTCCAGATCCAGTGGTCGTGATTGACTGTAGCAAGATGATGTTACCACCCGCAATGAACGTGACATCGCCGTCCGTCGAGATGGCATTCTGCACACCAATATCGAATTGATTATTAATCTTAATATTGCCGGAGGGCGAGATGATCGTGCCGAAACCGAAGGGCATCGACGCATTAACGTCTATCCCGGTTTGAGCTTGCAAAAGCGCTTCCCCACCCGTGATGAGACCTGGGACGCTGATCAACCCGTTGGAAAAAAGCTCAACTCTGCCATCACCAATATTCGCATCGATGAGGGTGTTGACCAGAATGTTCCCTCCTTGGGTTGTCTGAAGCGTGATGGTGGAACCTGTACGGCTTACCACGCCGGATCCACCCGCGACGGTGATTCCGCCACCCACTCCCGTGTTAACCAGCGAGATCAATCCGTAGCCGTCATCCGAACCCGCCGACGACACCTTGTTGAACGTGACCGTGCCGCCGCCCGCCTGGGTGAACGAGAGCAGCGGGCCAGTTGGATTATTTGTGCTGGTACCCGTCGATGTGAGCGACGTCACTGTGACCGCTGAACCAAGCGCATTTGTAATCGCGACCGGACCGGCGGTTGAATCGGCCGCAATCGTTGCTGCCGCCAAATTAAGGGCTGTCATGTTGCCAATACCAGCAGTTGCAGTCAGCGTGATTGTTGGAGTCGTTACCAGACCAGCCCCATTGATGCTACCACCTGTACTAAGAACCGAGACATTGCCAGATGTGGTGATGCTGGAACCAATAGTCACCCCGGTAGATCCTTTTAAAGACACTGTGCCGGAGGATGTTGTTAAGGTGCCATTGGTTGCAAGGGATCCTGAAAGGGATTGGAATTCGATGTTACCTGTGCCAGTGCTTAGGTTGAAAGCAGAAAGCGTAAGGGTTGTTCCTGCTACGGCGGTTATTCCCGTGTTGGCACCAAGCGTGGGACTGGCAAGTGTTAGCGCATTAGCATCTTTGATGGACACGGTAGCGCCCGTGGAATTTAAACTTACCGAACCGGTGAAGTCGTTGTTAGAGTTAGAAAGATTGATAACCCCTGAACCTGCGTTAAATGTTGCAGCACCAGCACCAGCAGCTTGGGTGATCGCAGCACTCTGGGTAATGCCTGCGGCGGTTACAATAAGGGTACCACTGCCTAAAGTTGATGTTCCAAAATCAATCGCACTGGTATCTGTAATGGCGACATTGTTCGCACCAGAGTTACTCAAGATTACCGAACCGGTAAAATTGTTGCCTGCGTTGGCAAGAGTTATAACCCCTGCTCCAGCGTTAAAGGTTGCTGTGCCTGCAGAGGCAGCCTGGGTGATCGCACCAGTTTGCGTGATACCAACTGCTGTTACGGTTAAGGTGCCGCTACCCACGCTGGTTGCCCCGAAACCAATCGCATTCGTATCGGTGATCGCGACATTGTTGGCACCACTGTTCGACAAAGCAACCGCCCCGCCAAAATCGTTTGCCGCATCGTTCAGTGTGATCGCAAAGTTGCCCGTCGTGAAACTCGATGTACCGGTCGGTGTGATTCCACCGCTGGCTTGCGTGATTGCACCACCCGCAGTAACCGAAACATTTCGAAGCGTTGATTGGCGCAGCGTAGGAAGTTCATACGCTGCATTGGGGTAGTTAATCGTCAGGTCGCGCAGTTGCGTGGCTGCCGAATTCGTCAGATTCGTAATCGTCCCGGCTGACGCGTTCACGTTACGAAGCTTGAAGTCGCGGAGATTGCCGGCCGAGTTCACCGTCACCGTACCGGCAAGATCATTCGAATAGGATCCAAGATCGATGTCGTAGCCTGATACATTAGTTGTGAACGTGGCATTCCCGCCCACTGTCAAAATACCGGTCTGTGAGATACCATGGCCAGATAGCGAGAGATTGCCACCAATGTTCGAAGTTCCTAAACGCACCCATCCGTCACCAGGAAAGTCTCCCGATACATTGGCAGACACATCAAAAGAACCTGTGTTGTTGAGCACGAGTGTACCATTAAGCGCGAGCCGTGTTCCCATCGCGATAGTACCGGCACCTCCGTTAACAGTAATGTCTTTAGACCAAATGGAAGAGTTCGCCTGACTCGCACTGACCCCGACGCCGGTCAAGCTCAAACTGCGGTTGTCGGTCGCGATGCTAAAGAACTGTAACTGGCCCGTCGTCGCGAACGCGGAGTTGCCCCACTGGTTGGTGAACGAGTACACCAACAGACTGACGGTGTTCGAGAGCGTAAAGTTCCCGCTCAGGCGGGAACTCGTCAGCCCGCTGATCGTGCCGATCGCATTCGCTGCCGTGAGCGTCGCCCCTGCGGCAACGTAGCCCGTGAGCGTGCCGGCCGTGATGACCCCCGTCTGCGTGACGAGGCCGCTGATGCGATCCCCGTTGTCCTTGCCGGAGTAACCATCGCCATACCCGAGCCGCAGCGTGCCGGTGGCGCCTGTGGTAATATTACCAAGGGATACCGTGCTGGCATCTCGGATCACAATGACATCACCGGCATTGCTCGTCGTCGTCAACGCCCCGGCAAGTGTTATGCTCCCGTCGTTACCGTCGAGGAGGATTGTGCCGCTGCCCGCATTGACGGTAACGCCCGCGTTGACTCCCATTCCGGATCCCGTGAGGGAGATACTTCCCGATGTGGAGGTGATGTTGTTGGCGATCGTCAGGCCACTGCCACCATAGAGGGACACCGATCCGCTTGTGGTTGTGATCGTGCCAGAAGTGGAAAGGACACTGCCGAGAGCCTGGAGGTCGATGTTGCCCGTGCCCGTGCTGATCCCACCCGCGGGCATCACCAGCGTCGTGCCGGCGACCGCGGTCACGGCGGCATTCGTGGCCAGCGATAGGGAACTAATCGTGAGAGCGTTCGCGTCCCGCAGCGAAACTGAGGAGGCCGAAGAATTTACCGTCACCCCGCCGCCGAAGTCATTCAGGGCGCTGCTTAGCGTCACGGCGGCACCACCCGAGTCGAAGACGCTCGTTCCCGTCACCGACACGACACCACTGGTGGCCTGCGTCATCGCACCGGTGGAGGTGAGCGCGAGGTCGCCCTTGACGACGACCGCCGACAGCACCGCCGACCCGGTCTGGGTGATCGTCGTCGTTCCGGAGGCGAGGTTGCCGATCCGGCCGAATCCCGTGGCCTGGGTGGCGAGCGTCATGCCGGTGGCCGCGTTCGCGCTGACGCTGCTCGCCACCAGCGTGGCCGACCCGCTGATCGAGCCGGCCCCGAGCGTCACGCTGCCCGCGCCCTTGGCCTTGATGGCGCTCGAGAATGACAGGCTGCTCGTGCTGGCAGCGCCGCCGAGCGTGCTCAAGGTGATCGATTGATTGGCCGCACCGCCCGTGATCAGGCTCAGATCGATGGCCCCGGAGAGCGTCGTCGCCCCGGTGCCCGACGTCGTGACCACGGCGATGCCACCGAAGGCGGTCTGCGTCGCCAGGTCCACGACCACCGTCTTGTTGCTGCCCGACGTGCCGGCCGTGATGCCCCCGATCCCACCGGAGGGCACGAACGTCGTGGCGCCCGTGAAGCCAGCGGCGACCGGCGTGATCGTCACCGTGTTCGCGCCGGAGTCGTAGGCCACCTGCAGGTCGGACAGGCTGGCGGTCGCCGGCAGCGTGAGCACGACCTGTTTTTCGTTGTTCTGACTGACGACGAGCCCGTCGGCCCCGGTGTAGTTGTAGGAGTAGGCGCCGATGTCGGCGGTCGTGCGGGTAAAGCCCCGCTGGTCGAGCGTGGGCGTGCCGAGCACGGTGCTGCTGATAGCGGCGCTGCCGGTCACGAGCGCCTGCGTCCGCGTCGGGCCGCCGTTGTTCTGCAGCACGCCCAGATTGAGCTGCCCGCTCGTGACCGTCGTCGCCCAGGCGAAGGCGCCCTGGGTCACGAGGTTATTGGTGGACGCGCCGTTCGTGTCCGACCCGAATGAGGCACCGTAGTCGCCGCCGCGATTGTCGCCCAGGATCGTGTTGCTGAGCGTCACCCAGCTCGAGATATAGCTGTTGTAGATACCGCCGCCGGCCGCCGCGGTGTTGTCGGCGACGGTGCTCTGGGTGACCGAGAGCGTCCGGCCGTTGATGATGCCACCGCCTAGTCCTTGGGAGCGATTTCCCGAAATGGTGGAATTCGTGATGGTGAGCGTATTGTTGCTATAGATGCCGCCGCCGTCACCTGTCGCCGAATTGTCAGAAATCTCACAGGCGTCAATCGTCATCGTGCCAGTGCTCGCGAGACCCCCACCCCAGTTGTTGCCCCCGCCTGCCCCGGTGCGGTTGCCGCGAATCGTGGAGCTGGAGATCGAGACGTTGCCGGAGAAGTTGTAGAGCCCGCCGCCCCCCTCGCTGCCGGCCGCGTTGCCACTGATCACCGTGTTAGTGATCGTGGTGGTGCCATGGACGCGGAGCCCCCCGCCGTAGGACGGGGTCGTGTTGTTTGCGATCACGGAATTGGTGACCGTGAGCGTGCTGCCGGACTGACTGAGGATGCCAGCGGCGCCGATGCTGGCGTAGTTGTTCGAAACGGCAATATCATCAATCACAAGCGTTCCAGAGTTTCTAATGGCACCGTAGCCCGTGCTGTTCACACCGGTAACCGTCATGCCGGAGAGCGTCGCATTCCCGCCGCTCACCACCTCGAAAACACGGAAGTTGCCATTGTTGGCTGTGATCGTCAGCGTCCCAGCACCAGGACCCGTGATCGTGAGCGCACCGGCGGAGGACGTGGCTGCGATCGTCGGCAATCCCGAGCCCAAGGTTATGGTGCCGATTGTACTGAAGGTGATGGTATCATTAGATCCAGCAGCGTTAGCATCTAAAATTGCCTGCCTTAGGGACCCTGCACCTGAATCATTCAGGTTTGAAACCACAAAATTGGCGGGCATAATTCTTTCTTCCAAACCTAGAAGATCCAGTCTTTTGAAAAGACTTTTTCTATTAAACTTTTTCTGGGGAAACGCAAAGGCCTTAATGCTTTTAAGAAAATGATACATTTTAAGAAGCTTTCTAAAATATGGTTCCAACAGAAGCCTTTATAAAATACTTCTGTAGCTTTGGATCGATACATATTTACCAGGAAGTCACTGATTTTGCCGAAAATAAATAATAACCCACATTCAAAAATAAACAATTGTTATAACCTGAAAATTCTCCCAGGATTGCGCATTTTAACCATAAAAAATGAGATTTTTATTTGTTAATTGGGTCTTATATTGGATGGGTATAAAATCCAAATTAATTTAAATCAAAAATTATAATAAAACCCTTTGATGAAATTTATGTATTTCCTCTTAATTAATAATATGTCCAAATTGCTACTAAAGGGAACGAGTGTTCTGATTCCATGGAATTTCGACACTGCAAATGACGTAAATGGCACAAGGTTTTCCAAAAAATGGTAATTATGGAATAGAATTTTAGAGTTATCAAACCGGAGCCTAAAATTTGAAGATTGTTGAAAACATTGCCTGCACGGTCTGCGGATGTGTCTGCGATGATTTGAAAATCCACGTGGAAGAAAACGGCGTTTCTGATGTTCAGAATGTCTGCGGATTGGCGCAACCATGGTTCCTGCAACAGGGGAAAACCCAACCGCCAAGCGCCAGCATTTCCGGCAAAGAAACCAGCTTCCAAAAAGCCGTTGATGAGTCGGTAAAACTGATTCAAGCTTCAGATGCACCCCTGATTTACGGCCTTTCCCGCAGCAGCACGGATGGGCAAAGATCCGCGATTGCTCTTGCCGAAAAAATTGGCGCCACGATTGATACCACTGCTTCACTTTGCCATGCACCATCCATCATGGCTTTGCAGGAAGTTGGCGAGGTCACCTGCACTTTGGGTGAAGTGAAAAACCGGGCTGATCTGGTGATTTTTTGGGGGGTAGATCCTGTAAAAACTCACCCAAGGCACATGGAACGGTACTCGATTTTCCCCAAGGGGCGTTTTATTCCCCATGGCAGGAAGGATCGTACCATGGTCGTTGTGGATGCCAAAGCCACCCAAACCAGCGCCATGGCGGACTTGAGCATCATGGTGGAACCGGGCAGGGACTTTGAAATGCTGGTGATCCTCCGCAACCTTGTGCTTGGGTTGCCCATACCTGCGGAATACCAGTCGGGTATGCCCATGGAATTGCTTGGGGACCTTGCAAACCGGATGAAATCATGCAGGTTTGGGGTGGTTTTTTTCGGGCTTGGACTTAGCATGACCGGCGGTGGCCAGCACAATGTGGAAGCACTGCTGATGCTGGTGAGGGATATGAACCGCTTCACCCGTTTTTGCGCCCGCCCGATGCGAATTCTCGGCGATGTCACCGGAGCAGATAAGGTGCTTGCCTGGCAGACCGGCTATCCCTTCAGCGTCAATTTTTCCCGCGGGTTCCCCCGCTACAACCCGGGGGAATTTTCAGCACAGGCCATGCTTGAGCGCGGCGATGTGGACTTGTGCCTGTTTGTGGGAAGCGAGGGAACGGAGCGGTTTTCTGAAAAAGCAAGGGAGCAGCTTGGCAAAATCCCTGTGATAACCCTTGATTACCCCGCGGTTGACACCTTTATTTCCCCAGCGGTTCGTTTCACCACTGCGATCTATGGCATCCACCGCCCTGGAACCGCTTACAGGATGGACGGTGTTCCCATCGTTCTCAGGCAATTCCTTCATTCCAACTATCCAAGTGATGAAGAGACTCTGGACAGCATCATAAACCGATTGTGAAGAAAACTTTTTGACTCAGGCGCCCTGTCAAATACCTATCAGAATAAAACTAGCGCATCCAATGCCTTTTAAAGAAATCCCATATGAGATCGTTGGCAGATACACTTTTGGTGGATTTGCCAATGAAGCCCACGGGTGGTTGCTGTCCGGGCCATGTGTGCCCTCCCCCTTCGACCACCACCAACACCACCTCGGATCCATCTTTTCCGCCGCCGTAAATGCTGCGGGTTACTTTCAAATCCGAAGGATCCATTGAAATTGTTTCTTTCACAGGGTCACTTTCACAACCATTCAGCCTCACCCAGACATCCACCGATTCCATGACACTTTTCAATTGCATGAAAGGTGGCTTGTTAGCTTTTTTGACCTCAAAGGGAACAATGGTGTCCTTGGATCCATGGATATGCATCACGGGTATTGGCTTTTTTGGTTTGCTTTCCCCGATGGCGATGGTGCCAGCAACCGGGGCGATCGCAGCGATTCGATCCGAAAGTTCAGCGGCAAGCCGGTAGCACATCATTCCACCATTGCTCATGCCACAGGCGTAGACTCTTTTGGAATCCACGCTGCAAACCGTGGCAAGGTCATCTAGTAGGCTGGATACAAATCTCACATCATCCGGCCTTCCCTCGGCCATCCTTCCCTGGAATCCACCGGCATTCCAGGTGAGAAACGGCCCGGTTCCCGTACCACTGGGGTAAACCACGATAAAACCAGCCTCATCGGCTTTTTTGCTGAGGCCGCTAAACCAAACCATCATCGACCCGTTCATGGCGGCACCATGGAGGGCCAGTACCACGGGAGTTGGCTTATCCGGAGCATAGCTTTTTGGCACATGAACAAGATAGGTTCGCTTGATACCATCCACCATAAGACTGCGCTGGTGATCACCATGGCCTAAGCAAACACCCAAGCACTTCACCGGGGAATGAAGTAGGGAAAATCCCACCATGCCAGCAACAACAAGCATCAAGCTTCGCATATCTTCATAGACCCTCATTGGGTATCTCAAAAAATAAACCACCGGGACATGATTTGGATTTATTGTTGCTTATCAGACTGGGCTGGCTTTCCCTGAAGCCGGTCTTGGAACCACTGGACAATCTCTTTTCTTGCCGGCTCAATCACATCGCGATGCCCCTTCCCCTCGTACCAGGAAACCTTCATGGTGTTGCCGCTTGCCAGGGCGCGTGGAAGCAGAGCACGGGTTTCCTCGGGGTTCACAAGATTATCCACGGTTCCCTGCACCACCAAAATGGGAGCCTTGGACTTCCTTTTTCCAGGGATGTTTTGTTCCAAAGCACGCTTAAAATTCTCACTCCATTCCGGCTTGATGAAAGGCCCCTTCATCTCAAGAGAAGCTCGAAAGACACGCGTCACAGAAACTTCGCCTGCCAAATCAACAAGTTTTTTACCTTCTTCGGTGAATTCATTTAGATCCACCTTGTAGGCATCACGATATGCCCGTGCCAGGACATAAATATGCGGAATGTTCATCGGTTTCGAAACGGGAATGGCACCCGGAGCGATAACCGCTGCGCCAAGGTGATTTAGTTCCGGGGCATAGGTGGGTTGCTCTTCACCAACGAACAGGCCTGCATGGCCACCCTGCGACCAGCCCAAGGTTAAAAATTCAGAACCAGCATGAGCTGGTTCAAAATGACGGGCTGCCCGCACGATATCCAGCGCGTTTCGAGCGGCAGTATTGCCAACCACATATTGGTGCACTCCGGGTGCCCCCTGGCCTTGGTAATCCGTGGCGACCACGACCATTCCGCTAGCCAGCAAATCCTTCAAATAAGGCACACCGTAGTCCACCGGTGCCGTCTCGGACCTTTGCACAAGCTCCTGCGCAGGATTTTGCGCCAAAGATGGCGCACTGGTACGGGAACCACCAGTGGTACCGTGGGCCCATGTCAGCATAGGCCTTGGTTTGGCAGGCACCTCCTTGGGCGCAACAAGGATCCCGGTAGCTGGAACCTCAAGATCATTCCAGGTTCTTGATACGTACATAATGCGCCAGGCCCTTGCACCTTGGGGGGCGGGAATTTCCTCGGTTTGAATGATTTCCCCAGGACGCTTGCCCATATGCCTGTTACCACTCTCGTAAAATGGGGTCAGCTTGAATTCCGGAGCCAGCTTGCCCTTCGCACTGAAGCCCTGCATTTCCTGGCCGCAGATTAATTGGGAAGATCCAATAAAAGCCACTAGAAACATTGTCCTTTTAAACAGGCAGGACATCCATCTTGAGTAAATCATATCTATCTCCCTAATAGGCACTGGATAAGATGAATATACCATTTCAAAAGAAATTTAAATCATGACCTTGAGAAAACACATCCCCAGATAGGGAAAAATATTAAAATCTTGTAATGTTCACAAAAATCATTCGAAATTTTAAAAACAAAATCCTATAAGTTATAAAACATTCAGGAATTTATTTTCCTGAGAGTTGGGCTGTTCTCCGGTGCCAGAGGAGGACAGCCTTTTTAAATTGTAAAACTTCCTTACCAAACTTTTAAATTGAAGCATCCTCAGGACTTTAAAATCATGGAGATCAAATCACCAATGTTTTTATGAGACTCCAGGGGATGCCTGAGAGGTTTCTGCAGATTAACACGATAAACATTTTGCCTTCCAACTTTTTCCTTAGTTAGAATGCCGCCCTCTTCCAAATCATCAACGATTCTCTGGACCGCTCTTTCTGTAATGCCAACTTGGAAAGAAACTTCTCTCAAAACCAAACCAGGGTTTTTGCAAAGTGCCACCAATACATGGGCATGATTGGAGAGGAAAGTCCAGTGACTTCCAGCCGAAGTATCCTGATTTTTTGAATGCCCTGACAAAAACTGGGAATCGGGCAAGTTTATTGGCCCGGAATTTTTTCTTGCCATTTCAATCACCTGGGAAAAGGAAAATTGCATTCACAAGCTAAATTATAATGCATCTTCCACAAATATGATCAAAAAGTTACGAAAAAATAACCATATAACTTAATTTCATGCTTTCATATTGACGAATTAAAATTCATATATTATATAACACATATTATGTTTCGTGTTTTGATACTTGGAGGTACTTTTGGTGATAACCACAACAACCGGGTTGTTTCCTTTTGCCCTTATGGCCGCAATTCTTATTCCTGATAAATATGTGAATGCTCAACCTTTCAAAGTTGCCAGGATAACCGGGGGAACACTTCTCCTAGCACTGGTTTTTTTTAGCTTTGGCTTGATACATCTTGCCTTGGGTAAGCCGACTTCCCCGGGCATTCTACCCCTTGATGTAATCCATTCCTGGACCATGCCTGACCCGGTGGCTTTAGTGATGGCAAGCCTCATTGCTTTCATTGGCTTGATCATCAACAGGTTTTCCATGCGCTATCTGGATGGTGACCCTAATCAGGGAAGATTCCTCAAAAACGTAAGCTTTACCATGGGTTCGGTAATGGTGCTGGTGCTTTCGAACAATCTTGGGATTGCCCTTGTTGGCTGGATATTAACTAGTGTGGGATTACATCGCCTGCTATGTCATTATCCTGAAAGAAACTGGGCCATCTGGGCAGCAAGAAAGAAGTTCCTGATCAGCCGCCTTGGAGACATTTTCTTCCTGGTGGCCATCTTGATGGCTTATCTCAACTTCGGCAGCCTCGATTACACGGTTATTTTTTCAAAGTGTGAATCCATCAGGTCTTCCGGCAGTGGCGCATCAGCCTCGGTTACCTGGATTGGTGTGCTACTGGTGCTGGCGGCAGTAACTAAGTCCGCCCAGTTCCCATTCCATACCTGGCTTCCGGACACCATGGAAACACCCACTCCTGTATCCGCACTCATGCACGCAGGAGTCATCAATGCCGGGGGCTTCCTGGTGATACGCCTTAGCCCAATTTTGACCCTTTCAAGCCTTCCTTTGGATATTCTTCTCGTCATGGGTGCATTAACCGCCCTGATTGGCAGCCTCCTCATGCTCACCCAAACCACGATCAAGAGATCCCTTGCGTACTCCACCGTGGCACAGATGGGATTCATGATGCTCCAATGCGGAATCGGTGCATTTACCGGTGCACTTCTGCACATTGTTGCACATTCCTTCTACAAGGCTCATGCCTTCCTATCTTCTGGGGGAATCGTGGAATCCTTAAAGTCTTCAAATGACCTATCGGAGAAGCCAACCAACCTCAGTTCCCCATGGGCGCTTGCCCTGGCGGTTTTAACAGCCATGGGCCTTGGAATGACCTCTTACTGGCTTTTGGGCTCCCATGTTTCAGGTGGGGCGGGTGGCACTATACTTTGCTTCATCCTCGTGCTTGCTCTCACGCAACTTCTATGGCCCTACTTCTCGCGCCAAAGTGCAAGTCTTGCTATTGCCGGAGTGCTTCAGGCTGTGATTGTCTGCGGCTGCTACCTTGCAGTCTACCATCTCCTCTGGCTAATGACCTCGGGAAGACTGGATATCGCCGCTCCTTCTCCAGGATTTGCAGACCTCACGGCCATGCTGCTGGTAATAGCAGGGTTTCTTGGAATCTTTCTGTTACAGATACTCATGGTGCCATTAAGTCAATTACCCTGGATGCGAGCCCTTTATGTGCATGCGATGCAAGGTTTCTATCTGGACATCCCATCCAGGAAGCTGGCTGGCATGTTCTGGGGCAAGTCTTATCCGGTGCCTTGAAAACTACCTTCATCCCTAGCCTACTCCAAAAAAGAATTTTCACTTACCACCAAGGAGTCATTCCATGAATGCCGTGCTGAAACATCGGGAAAGCAAGCAACCAAAGTCCAGGGAACTTTCTCCAGAAAACTCTCTGCCGCTCACGGAACGAGAAGTGCTGAAACATTCAATATCCGAGATTGAAAACCTTATACCACCCCTTTGGCCCCTTGGGGATTATGTGGCCGTAAACCCATTCCTCGGTTACGCCAAACTGAATCTCTTGGAAACACAAAAAGAGCTTTCCAAGTCCAGGGAATGTCGAATTTTCATGGACAGGGGTTACTTCCAGTCCTTGCTGAAGGCGGGAAAGTTCACCGCTTCAGACATTGAGGAAGCTCTTCAGATTTGCAAGGGGGAACATCTGCATGCCTGCCGGGAAATCGATTTCAAGGAAATCTTGTGCTGGCTTGCCAGCCCGGAAAATCCGTCCAAGATGCAAAACGCCAGGGTCCGTACTATTTCTGATCAGATCGACGAAAGCCTTGCAACCGATTGGACGAACCATGTGGTGAATGATATTTCCAGGCATTGTGGCAGCCATTTTGACCTCGGCCAGGCCATATGGAAAAACCCTTGGAAGGAAGAATCTCTCTACCACGCATGGAGGGAGGCATGCCTGCTTTCTACCAGAATGGAAATGCTGGGTATTAGGGGATTCCGAAAATTTATCTCGGAACTTCCCAAAAAGCCTGATGATGCTATTGCCTGTCTCCTGCATCAGCTAGCGATCCCACAGGCACACCAAAAATATTTCCTGCTGGCACAGTTGCATTCCGTATCGGGCTGGAGTTCATATATCCGTTCGCGCACCGGTGAACTGCAGTTTACCGGTCAAAACAACCCTGACTTCACCGGTTTACTGGCCATGAGACTTGCGTACGATACTGCATTATGGCTGGAATTTTCCGGCAAGACATCCATCCAACTTCCAACGGATGGATGGAATCCGTTGAATCTAACCGAAGCAGATTTCGATCGGGAACACGCACGCCTTTATGTCCTGCAGAAGGCATGTGAGATCGCCTATCGCAACAGTTTGCTCACCAAAATAAACAATCGATGTGATAAACCCAAGGACGCGGGGCGCAAAAAACTCCAGATGGTTTTCTGCATCGATGTCCGGTCAGAGGTAATGCGCAGGAACCTTGAAGCGATCTCACCAGAGATTGAAACCATGGGGTTTGCGGGATTTTTTGGACTGCCTCTCGCATATGCTCCGCTGGGCTCCAACCAGGGACGCACGCAGTGCCCCGTGTTGCTGAAACCGGCTTTCCAACTCAGGGATGGATCCTACAATCAATGCCTTGAATCGGGAACCACGATCAGGAATCTTGCGGAGATTCGCAAAAAAAAGCAACAGTCATGGAAAAACTTCCAGGTATCCCCATCGTCGTGCTTTTCGTTCGTGGAAGCCATGGGTATCGGGTATCTCGTGCGCCTGGTCGGTGATTCACTCAAGCTTTCCAAGCGGTGTAAGTCCCTCGGCGAAAAATTATTGAAAGGCAGTGGCAAGCGAAAGACCATGCCTGAAATTTTACCCGAAGGTGAACACGGCATCCCCGAGGACGTAAGGACAAACCTGGCGGAATCCATTCTTCGAAACCTTGGTTTGACCGAGAACTTTGGAAAAATTGTTGCCATCTGCGGACACGCCTCGGAGGTCACCAATAACCCCTATCGAGCAGGTTTGGACTGTGGTGCCTGCGGGGGGCACTCCGGTGAGCCTAACGCAAGGGTGGCGGCAATGCTGCTTAATGACCCAAAGGTAAGACTGGGGCTGTCTCAAAGGGGAATCCAGGTGCCGGTGGATACCTGGTTTCTCGGCGCACTCCACAATACCACCACCGACGAAATCACGTTTTTTGAGATGGAAAGGATCCCGGCAAACCTCCTATCCGAATTGCAACAGTCCATCACATGGGTGGCGCAAGCAGGTGAGGCTTGCAGAGCGGAGCGTGTTCAAAGAATGGGTGGCATCAAGCCCGCCCAAGTATTCCAGAAATCCAATGACTGGTCCGAGGTCAGACCTGAATGGGGGCTTGCAGGAAATGCTGCTTTCGTGGTCGCTCCAAGGTCTAGAACCGCAGGAATGAACCTCGGTGGAAGAACCTTCCTTCACAACTATGACCACCAGAAGGACCCCGGCTTCAGGATTCTGGAACTGATCATGACAGCTCCAATGATCGTGACCAACTGGATCAACATGCAATATTATGCATCCACCGTGGATAATAAAGCTTTTGGTAGTGGAAACAAAGCCATCCACAACGTCATTGGGAAGTTCGGGATATTCCAGGGAAACGGTGGAGATCTAATGACTGGTCTGCCATGGCAGTCCGTGCACGATGGCAAACAATACCAGCATGAACCATTGCGGCTTCTGGTTGTCATAGATGCCCCTAGGAATGCCATTTCCGGGATCATTCAAAAACACGAGAACGTCGCTAATTTGGTAGACAATGGATGGCTTTCCCTGGTGTCTCTGGAAGAAGACATCGCCCATCTTTACCTCACAGGCCAGCAATGGAAAAAGCTGGACACAAAGTCCTTGCATGAAACAGGGGTGTGCCATGACTAGTCACCCCCCACAGGCGATGACCACTGACATTAGGCAAATAAGCCACATTCGGCAGTTGGAAGCCGAGGCCATCCATGTTTTCAGGGAAGTTGCGGAGTCCTTCGAGCGACCAGTTCTTCTCTACTCCATTGGCAAAGACTCCAGTGTGATGCTGCATCTTGCCCTGAAGGCATTTTTTCCCGCAAAGCCACCCTTCCCGCTTCTGCACATTGATTCAACCTGGGAATTCAGGGAGATGATCGAATTCAGGGAATCTTATGTCCGCAACCATCTCGGCATGCAGGTGCTTGTGCACACAAACGAGGAAGGTGTACGCTCCGGCATCAATCCTTTCGACTATGGCAGCAGAATCTACACGGAGGTCATGCGCACCCAGCCGTTGCGAAAAGCCCTGGATATGCATCAGTTTGATGCGGCAATCGGGGGTGGTCGGCGCGACGAGGAACCCTCACGGTCCAAGGAAAGGATTTTTTCCTTCAGGGACAGAAACCACAGGTGGGATCCCAGAAATCAGCGGCCGGAGCTATGGACACTTTACAACACCAGGGTTCACAGGGGTGAGAGTATGCGTGTCTTCCCACTCTCCAACTGGACAGAAATGGATATATGGGAATACATTCGCCTGGAAAACATCCGCCTGGTTCCGCTCTATTTCTCAGCACTAAGGCCGGTAGTGCAAAGGGATGGTGACCTGATCATGGTAGATGACGATCGCATGCGATTGAACCCGGGGGAAAAGCCGGAAATCCGCAGCGTGCGTTTCCGAACCCTGGGATGCTACCCGGTAACCGGAGCCACCCTTTCAACGGCTTCCAACCTATCGGAAATTATTGAGGAACTCCGTACCACCAAGATATCCGAGAGGCGGGGCCGTGCCATCGACCGGGACGAAGAGTCCGCCATGGAACGCAAGAAGCGTGACGGCTATTTCTAGAATCCAGGATAATCCCATGCCAGACACACAAACACTAGCTTCAAACCTTCACAAAGAACCGTTTCATGGGAGCAGAGTTCTCCCCATGCCAATGCTTCGTCTGATGACTTGTGGGAGCGTAGATGATGGAAAAAGCACCCTGATCGGCCAGCTACTTTTGACCACCGGATCTTTGCATGAGGATCAACTCGAGGCTTTGCGCAGAGAATCCCAAAAACACGGCACGACAGGGGTTTCACTCGATCCGGCATTGCTGTTGGACGGACTGGAGGACGAGAGAAAACAGGGAATCACCATTGATGTCGCATACCGTTATTTTCAAACGCGCTTTAGGAAATTTATCATTGCGGATAGTCCAGGCCACGAACAATACACCAGGAATATGGCAACTGCCGCCTCCGTTTCGGAGGTTGCAATCATTCTCGTGGATGCCAGAAAGGGAATTCTCCCCCAGACACGCCGGCACAGTTACATTGCCTCCCTGATGGGAATCCGACATGTGGTTTTGGCTGTGAATAAAATGGATCTTGTCGACTATCAGAAAGAGGTTTTTGATGCCATCCTCGACAACTTTATGAATTTCTCCCAAAGCCTCAACTTTCATGGGGTGCAGGGTATTCCCATTTCGGGCCTCCATGCCGATAACATCGTTTCAAAAAGTGATAAAACCCCATGGTATTCAGGGCAGCCTCTTTTGACCCATCTGGAAAACCTCATAGTTAACGACACGGAATGCATGCGAGAACTGCGCTTTCCAGTGCAGAGAGTTTGCAGGCCAAATCTTGATTTTCGGGGATACTGTGGAACCATCCTCTCTGGGAAAGCCTCTGTGGGGGACACTGTCAGCGTTTTCCCGGGAGGTAAAAAAACCCGAATCAAGTCCATCATCACCATGAACGGAAGTCTGGCTAAAGCCAATTCTGGTTCGCCAGTCACCCTGACTTTGGAAGATGATCTGGATCTTTCTCGCGGAGACATGATTGCGGCAACAACCAATCCCCCACAGGTAAGCGGTGCCTTCCAAGGCATGGTCGTATGGATGGCCGAAAAGCCATTGGACGCCAAAGGGGTATATTTGGTTAGAAATGGCAATCGCTGGACTAGGGCGGAAATCCATAGTCTGGAATACGTGGTGCGGGTTGAAAATCTCGAAAAGATGGATTCCAAAATCCTTTCCATGAACCAGATAGGCTGCCTCTCCATCAGAACCAGGGATCCACTTGTATTTGACACATACCAGCAGAACCGTCACACAGGATCCTTCATTCTGGTAGATCCGCTTACCAACGAGACAGTAGCTGCCGGTATGATCAGCCAATTCATGGATCGTGAAGAAGCTAGAAATGAGGGGGTTTCTGCCGGTAAAAATAATTTGTTTCCAAGGACTGCGGAAACGGGACCAAATGGCTTGAAAACCATCACTATGGTGGCTGTCTTAAAATCGCACTCCACCAAGATGCAAATGGTGGCAGCGGTCAAACACTACTGCAGCAAATCTGGCCAAAGATTGCTCAGCATGGATGCGGAAGGTTTACGAAATGGACTTGCAAACGATCTTCCCATTTCCAAGGAGGGCAACCTGGAACTTCTGAGGCGTGCCTTGGAGGTATGCAAGTTGGTAAAAAACAGCGTGGATATCACACTCTTTACCCTTCTGGAAAATCAAATACCAACCTTGGCTGAAATACCGGAGTTTGTTCTGAAAAATACGGATCTGCTGATCCATGATAGGTTGGAAGGCACAAATTTGGATTCATTTTCAGACAAGGTTTCTTTGGAAAGGATTAAAGTGGTACCTTTAGGCATAAATGCAAATGTCGTACTTGTAGCAGATTTCTTTGAAATATTAAAAAATGAAACACCCATCATGGGTTGGCTAAAGCTGCCACAATAATTGACCACACCGAAGGATTTTTTAGACCCCAAAAATCCTTAAAATAAATATTCACAAAATGATTCCGGTACACTCAACGCCAATCTTCGTTTAAGAATTTGCAAAAATTAATATTTTCAGATAGCGGCCTTGGTGTATGGGTTTCCATTTCTAAATCTTAGTGCATATGGGTAGCCTTCTTCGCGATTTATTTTCATAAGAATTTTCAAACTTGAAGAATTTCATGCACACTAGAGTGTTTTCTTGTTTATGACCCTTTTTACCTCGGTTGGCAAAATCAACTCTCATGGTGATTTTATTTCCTAGCCAAACTGTACCATCTCTTGATACATAATGGTTTCCAACAAGAATAAGGAATAATCTTTGCAAACTAACAACGATCCAACAAACCCTGTTAAGGCTGACCCTGCGAAGCCACCCCTTCGCAGCATTCACACCACCAGTTTTCCTGAAATTCTCAACCAGATTCAATCCTCGGTGTTTGTAACCACCTATCAGGCTGGAAAACTGGTAATGCTGCGACCCGAGGGAAACACCCTGAACACCCACTTCAAGTCGTTTGTATCGCCCATGGGACTTGCCCTGGATTCGGCAAAACTCTCCATTGGCGCGCTTGGCGAAATCCAGCATTTTCGCAATATGCCCGCGGTTGCCGCCAAACGCGAACCCAAAGGGGGTGTGGATGGTTGCTTTATGCCCAGAGGGAACAATATCACCGGGGATATCCTGGTGCATGAAATGGCTTTCGGGGCCAAAGGGGAACTATGGGTGGTGAACACCCGTTTTTCATGCCTTTGCACTCTTGATGAAATAAACAGTTTTGTTCCACGTTGGAAACCACCCTTCATCACCGGTTATTCCCCCAACGACCGTTGCCATCTGAACGGTTTGGGAATGCGAGACGGAGTACCCAACCTTGTGACGGCACTTGGCCGAACCGACACCCCCGGGGGCTGGCGCGAAAACAAAAAAGACGGTGGAATCCTAATGGATGTTCCCAGCGGGGAAATTATCTGCGCGAATCTTTCCATGCCCCACTCGCCACGCTGGCATGATGGCAAATTATGGGTGCTGGAATCCGGCAAAGGCAATCTTTCCATTGTTGACCCCAAAACAGGCAAACATGAACCGGTGGCAAGCCTGCCGGGCTTTACCCGCGGGCTGGACTTCTTTGGCCCGCTTGCCTTCATTGGCCTTTCCCAGGTGCGGGAAACGGCGGTATTCAGTGGCATCCCCATCACCGAACAAAAACTGGAACGCAACTCGGGAGTCTGGGTGGTAAACATCCAGACCGGTAACATCGTCGCGTTCGTGAAATTTGAAGATGCGCTGCAGGAAATCTTCGCCGTGCAGGTTCTGCAGGGAATCAAATTCCCCGACCTGGTGAATGATGAACAGGAAATCATCCAAAGCACCTTTGAACTTCCGGACGAAGCCATGAAGCTTGTGCAACAATAAGCTTTTGTTAGCTGGTTTTGGGTGCAAAGGCTTGATTCCATAACACTTCGCCCAAGATTTCCCGCCAGCCATGGAACATGGCATGGTAGGTGGTGCAACGCGAATGGTACGCATAAAAGCAGGAGGGGGTTTGCCATCCCCGCTTTGTTTGTTGAGCACAATCTTAGCTGATCAAAGCTCTGCTGCGGTCATTTAAGCACCCGCAAATAGGCTGAGTAGCAATTCCAGATATAATTCAAAATGGGATAATAAAAGTCTATAACCGCAACACCAAGGTGCTTATATTCTGGGTCTGAATTAGGCTGCTCTTCCTCAAAGAACAATCTCAAACAGCTTTACTGCCACAAAGGAAGGTTTAGGAATTCCGAACCGGCATAAGTGGATTCCAGATTACGGGCTGCCAGAACGATTTTCATCGCGTTGCAAGCAGTGCTATTTGGTTATTACCTAATCATGAAAAAAGATAATCAACTTTTCAGAAGGCCCGGGATAGAGAAACATTCCTTTTGTCTTGGATGCGATTTCTGTGTACCATAAAGGATCTTAACTAAGAATCTTTCCCGCCCGCGGTTGAAACCGACGCATGCGCAACACGACTGTTTTGGTAATTCTTTTCTTTATTGGCAACCAACCCCTAAGGGCCGCCGACACCTTCGAAGGCAAGGTGGTTCCATTCCTTAAAACCTACTGCGTGGAGTGCCACAACCAGAAAAGAAAAAGCGCCGAACTTGACCTGACCCGCTATGATTCCACCTCAAAATTAATCCAGGATTTCAAGCAGTGGGAACATGTGGTCACTTTCACCCGCAAGGAGGAAATGCCACCTTCCAAGGCCAAACAGCCCACGGATGCCGAGCGCCAGGAATTTCTCAAATCCCTGGAGAACTTGCTGATAAGCGAAGCCCGGCAGATCACAGGGGACCCGGGCGTGGTGATGCCAAGGCGGCTCAGCAACGCAGAATTTGACTATAGCATCATGGACCTTACCGGGGTGGATATCCGCCCCACCCGCTCGTTTCCGGTGGACCCTTCCTCCGGCGAAGGTTTTAACAATACCGGCGAAGCGCTTACCATGTCCCCAAGCCTTTTCCGCAAATACTATGCTGCCGCCCAGGAAGTGGCAGAGCATGCCTTGCTGACCTCCAACGGACTGCACTTTGCCCCCCACCCCGTGGTCACTTTTGCGGATCGGCAAAAGTACTACGAGCAAAAAATCTTGAAGTTTTATCAGGACCATAAGGTGGATTACGAGATTTATCTGGGTGCGCTTTGGCTTTACCAACATCGACCAGAATCCCAAAAATCCACCACTTTAGGAGATTGGGCTTTCCGTCAAAAGCTGAGCAGTTCTTACTTTTCCATGCTTGGCGAGGCACTTACCAAGGAACCTCCGAAGGAGGAAGTCTACCTCAACTGGGCTTACCAGCGCTGGCAAAGCATCCCTAAGCCTGCGGACGCCGCCAAGCCGGAACTGTCCGGACCGCAAAAAACCTCCATAGCCGCATTGGCCCAGGAGATTCGTGACCTGAGCATGCGCCTTTGCCCGCCCGAAACCCCCGCGATTGTTCCCAACGCCGGCAATGGCCCGGTAAATCATCTGGATAACCGCCGCAGGATGGCCCGATCCCGCATGAGTTTCGACCCGGATAGCCTTACACGGCAGAGGTTTTTTACCACGGTAAAAAATGACCGGAAGACAGGCGTAGTACGGCTTACCATGGAGGTTTCCGCTAACCATCCGCAGAATTCCGGTGGCTTTGTGTTGGTGGATGGCGCTTTCACCATGGGTAATCCAGCAAATTCTAATTTAGGCGATGCACGCAAAAAAAACATGACACTAAGGGCCATTCTGGAAAAACATTCCCCCCAGAAGGCTACCAGTCTTGGCTTCGGCAAACTCCCCAACGGAATGAAAGGCCAGCAAGATATCCTTGCCATGCAGGTTCCGGGATTGATCGAACTGGAAATTCCCAGTGCGGCGTTTGAGGAAAACGGAAACCTTAAGTTCTTTGCGGACTGCAAATTGGAATCTTCCATCCAAGGGCAGGCAAACCTGAAAATCTGGGGCGATTCGAAACAAGGCAGCACACCCACCTCGGTGATGGTCTTCCAAAACCCACACCCGAACCTCAAAACTTTCCAGCTTGCCGGCGATGCCTTCTGCAGATTGTTCCCCAACCGGTTTTATTATGTGGATGAAACGCGCGGCCTCTCGGCGGGCTTTCATTTGGTGGAGGGATTTTTCCGGGATGATCAACCCCTGAGCAAGCTCGTGCTTGATGCCAAAGAGCGCGCCGAGATCGATTCCCTGTGGAACGAGCTTTATTTCGCCACCGACATCTGGCAGAAAATGCTGCGCGGATTCGTTTTCTTTGAAAGATCTGAACGCAACTTCATCAAACACCCGGATTTTGATTCCATCCGGGAGGAGGACCCCGAACTACCGACCGAGGCAGTGCTGAAGCGCTTTCAGGAAATCTACCTCAGGCGTTCCAATGTGAAAGCCACCGGCTCCGAACTTGAAAACCATCCCGTTAGCATATTCTTCGGGGACATACGCAACGGCCTGAGTGAAAGACGCAAACTGTTAAACAAGGCATCGGATTACTACCTTCGCGACCTGGAGGATTTCGCCAAAAGGGCCTATCGCAGGCCATTGCAGGAAAAGGAACTTAGGGAACTACGGGATTTTTACACTCAATCCTGCAAGAACAGCGAACTGGGAATCGAGCAGGCTGTAGGACTTTCCATCATCCGCATCCTGGTTTCGCCACATTTCAACTATCATTTAACCTCCCAGAAAATGGGTGCGACCGTGGCCCGACTTTCCGGGTTTGAACTAGCAAGCCGGCTCAGCTATTTCCTTTGGTCCAGCGGCCCGGATGATGAACTTCTCAGGGTTGCCGCCGAAGGAAAGTTGCAGCAGGAGGAAACTTTGCGGCAACAGGCCAGGCGTATGATCCGGGACCCGCGATTCGCCAGATTCTCTCAGGAATTTTTTGGCCAATGGCTTGGCTACCGCGATTTCCTGTCCACGGAGTCAGTCAACCGCCAGGTGTTCCCGATTTTCGAGGATGGTTTGAAACAGGCCATGTTTGAGGAACCAACCCGTCTGGCAACCTATTTGCTTCAGGAAAACAGGCCGATCACCGAATTATTAAATAGTGACAAAACCTTCGTGAATGCCAAGCTTGCGAAACATTACGGCCTGGCATTCCAAGGAAAACCGGATTCCTGGGAAATGGTGGAGGGTCTTCACCAATCCGGTCGTGGGGGATTGCTGGGCATGTCCGTGTTTCTTACCAAAAATTCACAACCGCAGAGAACCAGCCCGGTGAAGAGGGGTTTCTGGGTGGTCAGTAAATTGTTGGGCGAGCACATTCCACCGCCGCCCCCCGATGTGGCCGTGCTTCCCGCCAAGGAGACAGATACCCAGGGAAAAACCATCCGGGAACTTCTTGTCCTGCATACCGAGGATAACCGTTGCGCGAGATGCCATGTGCGTTTTGATTCGATAGGGCTTGCCATGGAAGGGTTCGATCCCATCGGCAAAAGGCGTATCAAAGACCTCGCAGGCAGAGCCATTGATGACACCGTGCCCACTCCGGGTGGCGGGCAGACCCGGGGCGTGTCGGAATTTTCAAAGTTTCTTGCCGCAAGCCGCGGCAGCGAGTTCACCAAAAACTATTGCAGAAAGCTGCTGGGGTACGCCCTGGGAAGGTCGCTTCAGTTGTCGGACCATTCTCTACTGGAAAAAATGCAATCGGAATTGGATAATTCGGAAAACCGGTCACTGGGGGTGTTTGAGGCAATTGTGACAAGCCCGCAATTTCTCAACCAGCGCTCTAGGGATTTTTCCCTCGCAAAATTCATCAAAGAGGCCAAGGGGAACTGATCATGCAAACTGTGAAAGCTATGTCGCGCCGTCTGATGCTGAAGGGTCTTGGCGTTTGCATTGGCCTGCCATGGCTGGAATCCGCCCATGCGGAAACCAAGCCAACCGGCCAGGACATCCCCAAACGATTTGCATGCCTTTTTATTGGGGATGGTATTTCCCCGCCCCATTGGTGGGCAAAGGGCGAAGGCAACGACATGGAACTTGGCCCCAGCCTGGAACCGCTGGCTCCATTCCGCGATAAACTTAATGTGATCCGCGGACTTTACAACCGCGAGGGCGATGGTGGCCATGCGCGATGCACAGGCAACATTCTTTCCGGGGCGGCTCTTCAGCGTGGAAACATCATCCGTGGTGGAATCAGCATGGACCAGAGACTGGCCAAGCACTTCGAGGAAGAAACCGCCGTGCCGAGCCTTGTGCTTGGCTGCGAACAACCCGTTAGCGGCTTCCACGAAAGCCAGTATTCGATGGTCTACGCATCGCACATCTCGTGGCGCAACCCGGATTCCCCGGTGCCCATTGAACTCTACCCGGCGCTGGCGTTTGACAGCCTTTTTGGAAGCCAGTCCGGCAAAGTACAAGCCAGCATTCTGGACCAGGTGCTTGAGCAGGCCAATGATTTGAAAAGAAACATCAGTGGCCCCGACCAGGGCAAGCTGGATGAATACCTGACCGCGGTCCGCGAAACAGAACTTCAAATCCAACGACTAAGCCGCAAAAAAGCCACCGGGGAAAAGGTTACCCATACAGCCCCCAGCCAGAGACCCGCAACCGGGCAACCGAAAGACTTCCGGGAATACGCCCGCCTTATGGCCGACATCATCGCACTGGCATTCCAGGCCGATCGCTCCAGGGTTGCGACGATGTTGATGTCGCGTGACCTTTCGGGGCAGGTTTATCCTTTTCTGAACATCCGGGATGACCACCACAGCTACTCGCATTCCAACACCGGGCCCGAGTACCAGGCGATTGTACGCTGCCATGTTGAGCAATACGCCTACCTGGTGGAAAAGCTTTCCAAAATGCAGGAAGGGGAGCGCACGGTATTGGATAATTCCTGCATCATGTTTGTGTCGGAACATTGGAACGCGCACAATGGCCAGCAGGTGCCTTTGGTGCTGGCGGGCGGTCTGGGTGGCACTCTGAAAACCGGCAGGTCCTTGGATTATCTGAACTCAGGGAACGACAAACGAAAGCTTTGCAGCCTTTACTTATCCCTGATGGACCGCATGGGGCTTCCCCTGAAGGAATTTGGAGATTCCAAAGACAGACTTGCTGGGATTTAATTTCCCGGTTTTTATCGAACGAGTGAAGATATCCACCACCGTTCGATAGACAACCAACTTTTTGCTGACAGGAAATATCCTTCACCGAACAAGCAACCTTGAATGAAACTTTTAAGAAGTTTCATCCACTAGCCAACGTAAACACCGCCGGCATTGGAAGCTTCCCCGGTGTAGAAGGAAAACAACAAAGCCAAATCACTAAGGCTAAATGCATTGACCTGCGGACCACCGCCCGAGCCCCACACCGGTTATAAGGTCGAGGATGCCATCAAAGAAAACTCAACAATCTTTTTTACCCAACCAAAAACCGTTTAACCGGATTTCAGCAAGGCTTTAATGCTTTCAGGCATGCATTTTAGCTTGTTGGTTCACAGAATTAGTTTTACAAATAGCTTCGTAAGAATTGTAAGTTTATTGCCAGGCCCCTCAACAGGTTTATAGATATGAAACCATCACTATCCATCCTTACCACATTGCTGCTTTTTTGGGTGGCTTCAGCACATGGTGCCGATACTGATTCAAAGACCATCCGGGTCTTCATTTTTGCCGGGCAATCCAACATGGTGGGCACCCATGCCAGGGTTGCGGATATCCAGCGTTTTCCGCCTTTTGCCAACCTCGATAAACCGCAAAAAGATGTGCTTTTTTCCTACAAGCTGGGCCGTGAGAAAATGATAACCTCCGACGGCTGGATTCCCCTGCAACCAACCGGGGATTACTTCGGACCGGAATTAAGTTTTGGCAGAATGGTTTCCGACAAAGCCAAGGCACCCATCGCCATCATCAAGTGCGCCTCAGGTGGTACCACCCTTGGCGAAGATTGGAACCCGGATAACCCGGGTGGCTTCAAACTATACCCGCTTGCGCTGGAGCATGTGCGCGCCTCGCTTGCCGAGTTGGACCGCAAAAAGTTACCCTACAAAATCGAGGGTTTCATGTGGCACCAGGGCGAGAACGACATGTTCAGTAAAACATTCAAGCCGGCCTACGCTGCCAATTTAAAAAACTTCATTGCAAGCTGGCGCAGAGACCTAAAGACCCCAAACCTGAAATTCTATATCGGCGAACTTTGCACAAAAACCATCTGGGGCATGGATAACCGAGACAACATGCTGGCCATTCGCACCGCGCAAAAAGCCGTGGTGGCTTCGGATCCCCTCACTCAATACATACCTACATCCCATGACGCGGTGGAAATCGGTGGTGACACCGGTTTGCATTACCATTACGGCACACTTGGCCAGCTTGAGCACGGAGCCAATTATGCGGATGCCTACCTGCAAACCATGGGCATCCACACCATCACACATAAAGATTTGAAGATTTGGCCCTATGCCAAGGGAAGCCCGGTAAAGCTTTTCATCCTGGCCGGCCACCGCAACATGGAGGGAGAGCGCGCCTTCACCGAGGAGCTAGCGGCATCCAAGGATTTCGCACCCCTGGCAAAGGATAACCCTTCCATCGCATTCCGTTACCACCTGGCTGGTGGCTTTAAAAAATCGAACGGCTGGGAACCACTAGGCCCCGCAGGCCCCTACGGCACCTTCGGCCCGGAACTGAGCTTCGCCAAAACGCTTCGTGGAAAAATCCAAGGAAACATCGCCATCGCCAAGTTCACACACAGCGGCACCCAAATCAACGACTGGACTCCCGAGGGAACATCGGCCAAAGATATGCATGTTTATGAACCGTTTATCACTTTTATTCGCTCCACGATGACAGACCTTAGAGAGAAAGGCCACTCTGTGGAATTGGCGGGCATCTTTTACCATTCCGGCGAAAACGACATGGCCTTCTATCCCTACCGTAAGCAAGCACCTCAATGGCTGAAATCCACCATCTTGCGCAGCCGGCAGGATCTTGGATTACCATCCTTAAAATGGTATGTCAGCCAGCAACCTCCACCGGACGGCAAAGGGGTGAACTCCATCGACATTACCGCAAACCTTGCCGAGTTGGCAGCCGCAGACCCAACCATCTTTCATTTGAAGGCTTTTGACCTGCCACCCCAGAGGGAAAAACTGGTGCTGGACACCGCCGGAGTTGTAAAGTTGGGTGAATTGCTGGCAGAAGCTTACAGGGAAAAGTAATGCATTGTTAAAAATTCGCTTTATCAATTTTCGCTTTTAAAAATCGATAGCCAGCAATGGAAAAAATGTTAATGAATGGTCAGCCTCAACCAACCCATTCTAAAGAAAAAACAAATTGCTACTAATGAAGACGGTATCCTGACTCATGAATGCTGGCATTTTTACAGATCGCCAATCATATTTTTTACTTTATAATGATGCTTATTCTGCCAACCTTGCAAAGTTTGTCGGGTTTTTCATAACGGCCCCTCAATCAACAATCCTGAAAGAGTCTTGCGCTAAATTAGTGGAACATGTCCTGCTATCATGGATTTTTGGTAAACATTCCAAAAACCTAAACCCTAGTTTGAGCTTGAATCAAGCAAATATTTAATCTAAAAAAGGAAAAGCGATAGTTTCACGGGAGCGTTTTTGTACACAACTTCACTGACATTATTACAGCATTTGCGTGTTCAAAACCCACTGGGTTGGGAAAAGTTCACCAAACTTTATTTGCCATTGCTTTACAAATGGTTGCGTTCAGTGGGCATTGTGGAGGAAGATGCGCAAGATTTAACCCAAGATATCTTTGTGAACATCTATAGTTCCCTTAGTGGCTTTCAACATTATGGAAAGGGAAGCTTCAGGCGCTGGGTCCGCACTATCGTAAACAGGCGCATCAGTGACTATTTTCGCAGAAAAAACAATGAACTCCCGGTGGTGCCCATCAAGGGGAGTGGACCGAGAATTCTTGGCGAGGCATGGGAATTGGTGTTTGTGGAAGAGGTATACCAACAGGCCCTGTCCATGCTAAGAAAAGAATTTTCAGAAAGAGACTGGCAGGCTTTCGAACGTCAGTTTTTTGGCGATGAAGACCCTGTGCATATCGCCGCCTCCTTGAAAATATCCGTTAACAATGTCGCAATCATCAGGTGCAGGGTGCTTCAGCGATTGCGGGAATTGGTGGGTGATTTAACAAAATAGCTTTTTTTTGTAATTTTTCGCCCTCAATCACGATTATTAGTGTTGTGAAAGATAATTCTTTAAAATTGGATAAAAATAACATCCATTCTGGTCTCGAACAAACCCTGCCGGACCTTGCGCTGGAATCGCCCATGTGCCCGACCGAACCTGATATTTTACTTTTCGGGTTGGGAAATCTCTCTCGTCTTGATTTCGAGAAAATCGCCAGCCACATGGAAGCCTGTGAAAAATGTTTTGAAAAGCTCAAGGTTCAACTAGGTTTTGAAAAAAATGATGAGTTCCTTGCACACATTAAGCCGCTGAATGAAAAATTCCTTGCGGAAATTCCCGATGTTTCCGAATGCCTGGAACGTGCCATCGCATTAAGTGGCAAAGGTTCCGCCAAATATCATCTTGAAAAATACAAGCCGCTGTTTTCAGCACCCCAGCAGGAAGGCGAGTTAGGGACCTTTGGAAAATTCCGCATCATTGCCGAGATCGGTTATGGCGGCATGGGCATGGTCTTTGACGCATTAGATACCCAGGCCCTGCGTCGTGTGGCCGTCAAGACGCTTCGCCCAGATCTTGTTGGAAATTTGCAGTTGAAAGACCTTTTCCTGCAGGAAGCCAGAATTGCATCCAGTTTGGATAACCCGGGCATCATCAGGGTTCTTGAGGTCGACGAGATAGCGCATGTGCCCTATTTCACTATGCCACTACTCCAAGGTGAATCCCTAGAAGGGTTCCTTGAGAATCAAGTGCTCCCAATCCCCAGAAAAGTTTTCAACCATCTTGCCATCCAGATATCCGCGGCACTTGCCTACCTGCATTCCCAGAAAATTGTCCACCGTGATATCAAGCCCTCGAATATATGGCTTGAACCCGCTGAGCATGGCTATCGGGTGATGCTTTTGGACCTGGGCCTGGCCCGACCCGTGTTGGATGCTGGTAAGTCCCAGATCCGGCTTGGAACGCCCGAATTTTCAGCTCCCGAGCAGACTGAAGGCAAAATGGTCACCGACCGTGCCGACATTTACAGCCTCGGTAAGGTATTTCTGGGCATGCTGCAAAATGAATTCACGGGTGAGATTTCCGAAAACACAAACAGCTTCAAAAACCTGTTTGACCCCCTTCCAGGGCTCATCAAAAGAATGACTTCCCCGCAACCTGCTGCAAGGCCATCAGCCGAGCAAATCCTCAAGGAATTGCAAACAAGCAGAATTCGCAAAAAACTACTGCTGGTTAGCCTTGCTGTTGTTGTGATTTCGCTATTTGTTTTTTCGGGTTTTTCAGCCCTGAATCAATTCCTGAATCCCTTGCGTGAGAAATCAAAAACATCGCAAGAACCCGCCAACACCAGCTCTGCGAAAAAAGCAACCACAGCTCCGGGTCATGAAAGAATTTTGCATGCCTCAAAAGTCTACCCGGGTAAAACTGGTTATAAATCTGCCATCGCCTCAAATGAATACTCTTTTGTTTCCCAGAACAGCCCACGGGAAATTGCGATTTCTTACCAAAACCCGGCTTTCGAAACGAATCATGTGGCTTTAGATTTTGATTTGCATGATCTTACCCTTAATTCAGAGGGTACATTGCTTGCTGTGATGGGAATCGGCGGCGATTTGCAGATATTCAGTTTACCCGGGGCAAAATCTGTCTTTAAATCTGAAAAGAAAATCGATTTTCCGAACAAGATATTCTGGGCGGGCGTCGCTTCAGATACACTATTGCTTGCTTCAAATTTCAAAATAGAACTGCTTAAACCTGGCATCAACAAAAAATACGATGGTGCCTGGGAAGCATTTTTCCCGAATCTTTCCCTAAAAACCAATTCCACAAAAATTGAACAGGTTGCCCCGCTCGAAAATTCCGACCAGGTTGCCGGTATCTTGCAAAACTCCCGATCTTTCGCTGGCAATATCAGCACCAATAAAATTTCCTTTTTTGTAAACCACACCTCAAACCCCCAGTCTCCGATTTGCATGACCTGGAAATCTGGGGATTATTTTTCCACAGTGTATGGCAAAATTATCTACACTAATTCGTTCAAAGACAGGCAGGATCTGGAATTTTTTGAAATGCCAGAATTGGCAAGGGAAATTCTCTGGTTGGGAACCAAACAATATTTGTTCCTTAACAATAAAATATTTTTACCCGAGGATCTTTTCCTTCTTCAGGCAGGTTCAGGTAAAAAACTGCTTTCTTTTGATGTGGGCAGAGAATCCATCCTCAAACTGCAAAAATTGAAAAATCAAAATGAATTCGCGGTGATATGCCAATCAGGGAACATCTTGATTTTTAAAGTTCACCAACAACTTTTGGGTCAGGCTTCAAACATCAAATAATAATCATTGTTATCCAAACACCAATGACCAACATATCGCATGGTTTCCTTTTTTAAATTTTTTGACAAGAGTTCCAATTCGTTTCCGCAAGTCATTTTCTTTAATAATTCTGAAAATATTTCAAAAAAGCATAGTAATTTCCCCATCTTTAGTTTTTCGGGTTTTAACTGTAAAACTTTCCCTTGTTTTCCAAATTAATGGCAATCTTTGAAAATTTAAGCCCTCTTAAGCGATTACATCAATGAGTACATCTTATTTCGTTTTTCGATTGGATCGTTTTACGACATAAGTTCTTATTATTATTTGGCTTAGGGCGCGCAATGAATAATTTCTTCTCCCGGTTGGTCCACAAAGTTTCTAAAAAAGCCTTCCGCAAGAATATTTCCAAGTGGAACAAGCATCAGGTAAAACTCGATCTGCTCAAACTCGAGGAAAGGCTCGTTCCCGCTCCCAACCTGTACACCCCAACAACCTCATCGGTGGCGCCTTTGGGCATTACCCCAGGCAGCCTGAACCTTTCAGGCCCGCTGGCTATTTCCCTTTTGGATACACCCACCCCCGCCAGTACCAGCCCGCTGCGGGTTACCATTGCCACCTCGGCAGGTACCGCTTCCGTGGGAACCCCTTCCAATGTTACCGTGACCGGTGACGGCACCAACAACCTGCAAATTCAAGGCCCGCTGTCCGACATCAACGCCGCCCTGGCTAATTTGGTCTACTCCAGCACCACCGCAAACGCCACCCCGGCCACCATTACCGTTACCGCCACCGACAATTCCCAGACCCCGATCACCGATTCCAAAACCATTTATGTGAGGACATCCGACCCCGCCACCGCGCCCACCATCACCACCGTGCTGGCCGATGTAGCCTACACCGCCGAGACTGCAGCCACCCCCGTCGCCCGGCCCACCATCCCTGTGGCGGTGACCGACCCTCAGGGCTCCACCGGTCTTTTGGTAACCACCACCAACGACAATCCCAACCTGATCAACGGCATCACCGTCGCCGGCTCCACTCCGAACTTCACGCTGGCCATCACCACCAAGACAGGCATCACTGGCACAGCGGTAGTCACGGTGAGGGTGGCAGATTCCTTGGGCAACTTCACCACCAAGTCGTTCAAGGTGACCGTCACGCCATTTCCCTACGTGATTGCGGTGGATACCCTCGCCGGTCGTGCAACAACCAGTGGCGCAGTGGGCTACACCGATGGGACTGGCACGGCGGCCAGTTTTACCCTTCCGCAGGGCGCAACGGCCGATAACCGCGGCCTCGTCTATGTCCAGGACAAAAACCTGATCCGCAGTGTCAATGTGGCCACCGGCCAGGTCACCACCCTGGCCGGTAGCACCACCACCACCACCCTGGCGGATGGCGTGGGCTCGGCCGCCGGCATCCCGCTACCGGTAAAATATGGCGGCTCACCAGGGGGTGATTTTTTGGCAGTAATGAAGGTCAGCCCCGACAACAACTGGCTGTACTTCATAAATGGTGGCAAGCTACGGAAGATGGGTATCAACCCAAGCGATACTGCCAATTACAAGAAAGTCACATCGGTGCTTGATTTTGCCACCGCCATGGCTGATGTTCCCGCATGGAATCCCTTCGGTGTGATGGTCTTTTCGAGCGACGGCAATACCATCACGTTCTGCCCCAGAAACCAACAGTTTAGCCTTGTCAAACAAATAAACCTGACAACAAACACCATTTCAACTCTTTTATTAGATGGATCCAGCGCCAACACCATCAATCCACGCTGGATGACCCATGGCCCAAACGGCAGCATTATTTTTAGCACCATTGGTTCGGGTGTGGCTTATGTCAATTCCCTAATCTCAGTCGATCCGGCAACCGGCGCTGTCACCACGCTTCCCAACAATATATTTGCTGGCAACCCCGCCCAAGGCTCGGCTGCCTATAATCCAGACGCGAACGAGATTCTGGTTGACGGTGGTGGAAGCATACCTCCAAGGATTATTGATGCCACAACCGGCGCGCTGAAATTTACCCTTCCAGATACCACCACGAGTTTCTGGGCCAACGGGGTGGGAGCTTCCTTTGACGCCTGGGATGCCATCACTTATGTGAATGGGACTTACGTTGTATCCAATTCACAAGGTTCCACATCAGCTTACAACAACATCCGCACCGTCAGGCCCGCCCCCGGCCTTTACAATCCCGGCCAGCAGACCTTCAACGAAGGTCAACCCAACTACTTTGACAACGCCGCGCTGGAAAAGATGGGCGTGCAGGCCAACGGCGCCTCCTCCATCACCTACACCCTCACCGCGCTGTATGGAACGCTGGATGTCGGCAGCATCACCGGCCTGACAGGCGTCACCGGGCGGGGCACCAAGTCGCTGTCGTTCACCGGCAGTGAGGCCAACGTCAACGCCGCCCTCGCCAAGCTGGCCTACACTCCCGATGCCAACTTCTTCAACGCCAACACCGCCGGCGTGCAGATCAGCGGTACCCCGCTGGAAACCCTCACCGCCAGTGCCACCGGCACCAACGCCAACGGTATTACACTGGGCACCAACAGCACCACCCTCAGCGTGCTGGTGAAGGCTCTTAATAATAGTCCTCGCATCATAAGCCCGCTGCCAAACCAGATGTATTACGCCCAGCCCGGCGTGGCCACCGAGTCGGCCATCAATTTCACCATCGCCGATGCCGACACGGCCAACACTTCGTTTGTCAACAACGCCACCACTGGCGCTCGAATTACCGCCACCAGCGACAATCCAAACCTGATTTTGCCGGCCGACATCGCCGCGGCCATCGGCGGCTCGGGCAACGCTCGCACCTTTACGGTCAAGCATCAGCCCAACATCACCGGTGTGGCAAACATCACTATCACCATCAATGATGGTGGCACATCCAACCTGCAGAACACCTACACCTTCAAGGTGACGGTGGTGCCGACGCCGCTGTACTACTGGGATATTCTGGCGGGTTCGCCGATCAGCACGGCTGGCAGCACCAACGGCACCGGCACGGCGGCTCTTCTAAGAACCCCCGTGGGCATGGTGCGCGACAGCCAGGGCAACCTCTATGTTGCCGAATGGTCTAATCACCAGATCCGCAAGATCACGCCCCAGGGTGTGGTGACAACCTTCGCTGGAAGCTCGACGGGAACCTCCGGTTATGTGGATGGCCAGGGCACAAACGCCCGCTTTAACTGCCCCAACCACCTGGCGATAGATACCAACGGCAACATCTATGTAACCGAAGGTTCCATGGGCGCCACCACAACACCCAGCAACAACCGCATCCGCATGATCGACCCAGCAGGCAATGTAACCACCTTCGCCGGCTCAGGCACCCAAGCGGCGGTCGATGGACCGCTGTTGACCGCCTCCTTCAACCACCCCACCGGCATCGTCATCGCCCCGGACGGGACAATGTATGTCTGCGAACTGAACAGCTTCGGCATCCGTAAGATCTCGGGCGGTCAGGTGACCACGATCGCTGGCTTGTTGAACAGTCCCGGCAAAGTCGATGGCATCGGCACGGCGGCACGGTTCAACGCCATTCACGGCATGGCATTGCTGCCCGATGGAAACCTGTTGGTGAATGACCATTGGCCCAACAACCGGCTAGCAGTGGTGAACACCGTCACCGGGCAGGTCACCACCATTAGCACATCACCGGGCTTTTACAAGCCGTCGTTGGATCCCCAGGGCAACTGGTACCTGAATGATGAGGGCAAGATGATCCTTGTCAGTAGTTTTGGCAGAACCACCCTGGTAGGCACCGGCACAGCGGGCAATTTGCTGGGCGTGAACACCAGCGCCTCCATCTCCCTGGCTAACGGGCAGATGGCCTTCGCACCCAATGGCACGATCTATTTAGCCAGTACCACCAATCATAACGTCCGTGTTGGCATTCCGTACCCCAACCTGATGAACCCCGGCACGCAGTCCACCAACATGGGGACCCGCCTGGCGTTCAATAGCGCCGATTTCCGCCAACTGGGTGCTGTCTCCAACGGTTTAGACAGCAACAACAACCCGCTGCCGATCACGCTGACGCTCTCGGCCCAGTTTGGCACGCTCGACTTGAACAGTGTGGCTGCACCCGCCGGCGTAACGGTGACCTTCGCACCCGGCAATAAATCTGTCACACTGGCCGGAAACGCAACCAACATCAGTACCTATCTGCTGAACTTCGGCTACACCCCTGATTTCGGCTACATGAACGTCAACTCCAGCGGCGGTGACCTGGCCTCGGGCGCGGTTCCGCCCGATGAGCTCAGCATGAGCGTTACCACCGCGAACAACCTTAACCGGCCTGTCACCGGTAGCCTTAAATTGCTGGTTAAGGGCGACAGTATTCCACGCATCATCTCGTCGCTTCCCAACCGCACCTACTATGTTGAATCGGGCGTGGCTACCGAACCAGTCATCAACTTCACCATTGCCGACGCTGATACCAGCGCTTTCACCAACAACGCAACCACCGGCGCTCGCATCACTGTTACCAGCGACAATCCGAACCTGATTTTGGCGACCGACATGGCGACAGCTATCGGCGGCACAGCTAATGCCCGCACGCTGACCATCAAGCACCAGCCCAACATCACCGGCACGGCCAATGTTACCATCACCATCCACGATGGCACCAACAGCAGCACCTACACTTTCCAGGTGACTGTGGTGCCAACGCCCAATTACTACTGGGGCATTTTAGCGGGTTCCCCCGCAGGCACGGCGGGCACCGCCAACGGCACCGGAACCGCGGCCACCTTTAGCACGCCCAATGGCATGGTGCGCGACAGCCAGGGCAACCTGTTTGTAGCTGATAATCAATCCCATGTGATCCGCAAGATTGATCCGGTAACCGGCGTGGTGACCACCTTTGCGGGCACGGCGGGTAGCGCCGGGCTTGTCAACGGCACCGGCACCGCCGCCAGGTTCAGCAGCCCCTGCGGCCTGACAATCGACTCCCAGGACAACCTCTACCTTGCCGACGCGGGCAACCATGTCATCCGCATGATCACTCCGGCCGGGGTGGTGTCGACCTTCGCCGGCACCGGCGTGGGCGGCAGCGCCGATGGTGCCTTGGCAACCGCCACCTTCCGGAACCTATCCGATGTGGTCCGTACCTCCAATGGCGTATTCTATGTCGCCGACCAGCAAAATCACGTCATCCGCAAGATCGAGAACGGCCAGGTGACCACGATCGCCGGCCTGGCGGGCACCTCCGGCAATGTGAACGGCACCGGGTCCGCCGCCTGGTTCAATCAGCCTAGTTGGGTCACCCTCACGCCCACGGGCCAGTTGCTGGTGCGTGATGCCATGAACACCGGCAACATACGGCTGTTGGATCCGGCCACCGGCGTGGTGACCTCGTTCGCCACCGGGGCGGCGAACTCGTTCCAGGGCATTGGTGTGGATAGCAGCGGCCTCGTTTATGCCGGCCTTTCCTTGGAAACCATCAGCCTAGTCAGCGGTTTCGACAGCACCGTGCTGGTTGGAACCGGCACCGCCGGCAGCGTTTTGGGCGTAAACACCGCCGCCACAATCTCCAGCCCGCGCCAAATGGTCTTTGCTCCCAACGGAACCATTTATTTCCCCAGCCTTGGCCAGAACAATATCCGCACCGGCACACCGTACCCCAGCCTGAGGAACCCGGGTGCCCAGTCCACCAACGAGGCCACCCGTCTGGCATTCAACAGCGCCGAGTTGCGCCAATTGGGCGCCATGTCCAACGGCTTGGACAGCAACAGTAACCCGCTGCCTATCACACTAAAGCTTTCAGCGCAGTTCGGTAGGCTCGACTTCAACAATGTGGCGGCACCCGCCGGCGTAACGGTGACCTTCGCACCCGGCAATAAATCTGTCACACTTACCGGAAACGCAACCGATATCAACACCTACCTGCTGAACTTCGGTTACACGCCTGATGTCGGCTACATGAACGCCAAGGCCGACGGCGGTGATCTGGCTTCGGGCGCGGTTCCGGCCGATCAGCTCAGCATGAGCGTTACCACGGCAAACAACGTGAACGCTCCCGTAACCGGCAGCCTGAGCCTGAGGGTGCGGGCCACGGACAACAAACCGCGCATCATCAGCCCGCTGCCAGACCGGATGTACTACGCCGAACCCGGCGTGGCTACCGAATCAGCCATCACGCTCACCATTGCCGATGCCGACACTGCGAATACCGCATTTGTCAACAACGCCACCACCGGTGCTCGCATCACCGTTACCAGCGACAACCCGAACCTTATATTGCCGGCAGATATGGCCACGGCCATCGGCGGCTCTGGCAACGCCCGGACCTTTACGGTCAAGCATCAGCCCAACATCACGGGCGTGGCCAATATCACGATCACCATCAACGATGGCACGCTTCAAAATGTGTACACCTTCAAGGTGACGGTAGTGCCGACGCCCAACTATTACTGGGGCATTTTGGCGGGCTCTACCTCAAGCACACCGGGCACCGCCAACGGCACCGGCACGGACGCTTTGTTTAGACACCCCGTGGGCATGGTGCGCGACAGCCAGGGCAACCTGTATGTAGCCGACTGGTCCGGCCACCAGATCCGCAAGGTCACGCCGCAGGGCGTGGTGACCACCTTCGCTGGAAGCTCGGCGGGAACCGCCGGGTATGTGGATGCCCAGGGCACCAACGCCCGTTTCAACTCCCCAAGCCATCTGGCGATGGATGCCAGCGGCAACATCTATGTCACCGAAGGTTCCATTGACCAAGCCACTCGTCCCAGCAACAACCGCATCCGCAAGATCGACCCGGCTGGTAATGTGACCACCTTCGCCGGCTCGGGCGCCCTAGCGGCGGCCAATGGCCCGCTGCTGACCGCCTCATTCTACAACCCCACCGGCATCGTCATCGCGCCGGATGGGACGATGTATGTCTGCGAACTGAACAGTTACGCCATCCGCAAGATCGCCAATGGTCAGGTGACCACGATCGCCGGTTTGTTGAACAGTCCAGGCAATGTCGACGGCGTGGGCACGGCGGCCCGGTTTAACAACTGCTGGGGCCTGACCCTGCTGCCCGATGGCAACCTGTTGGTGAATGACTATAACAACAACCGAATCGCCCAGGTGAACACCGTCACCGGGCAGGTAACCACCATTGGCACATCGCCGGGCGCTTACCAAGTGTCTGTGGATCCACAGGGCAACTGGTACCTGCCCGATGTGGCCAAGATGACCCTGGCCAGCAGTTTTGACAGAACCACCCTGGTGGGCACCGGCACGGCGGGCAATGTGCTGGGCGTGAATACCAGCGCCTCCATTTCCCAGAACAACGGGCCGATGGCCTTCGCCCCCGATGGCACAATTTATTTGGCCAGCACCTCCAACCACAACATCCGTGTTGGCACGGCGTACCCCAGCCTACTGAACCCGGGTGCCCAGTACACCAACGAGTCCACCCGCCTGGCCTTCAGCAATGCCGAACTGCAGAAACTGGGTGCCAAGGCCAACGGGTTGAACACCGCCGGCACGGCGACCCTACCGATCACGCTGACGCTATCCGCGCAGTTCGGCACGCTCGACTTCAACAATGTAAATGCGCCTTCCGGCGTGACGGTAACCTTCAGCGCCGACCGCAAGTCGGTGACGCTAACGGGTGATGAGACCGCCGTGAACACCTACCTGGCCAACTTTGGCTACACGCCGATGACCGGGTACATGAACGCCAAGGCCGACGGCGGTGATCTGGCTTCGGGCGCGGTTCCGGCCGATCAGCTCAGCATGAGCGTTACCACAGCCAACAATGTGAACGCTCCCATAACCGGCAGCCTGAGCCTGAGGGTGCGGGCCACGGACAACAAACCGCGCATTATCAGCCCGCTGCC
>Ga0255170_1000143_pt1 | contig 37061 bp, 27 predicted proteins | sample Atl_Yuk_RepA_8d_FD_186015 | JGI IMG/M metagenome (GOLD analysis project Ga0255170, IMG submission 186015) | Freshwater microbial communities from Altamaha River, Georgia, United States - Atl_Yuk_RepA_8d | ecosystem: Environmental > Aquatic > Freshwater > River | place: USA: Georgia | collected...
TTGGCAGCATCACTCCACACGCCGACAAAATGCAAACCGTTAAAAGAGCGCGGCTTCCACTTATCAGAGGTGGCATCAAAACCTAAAACATAATTATTAAGTGGCGCTGAACTACAGTCGATCGTCTTGCCCCCGAGTGTCGTATCACACAGAGAAAAATTAATTTGAAAACTGCTGGCAGCATTCGCTTCGTTAATTAGTACCAACTCGGTTAAAAATTTAAGGGCAATCGAAAGATTGGATCTAGAATTGGCGATAATTTGCGTGGCGGACTTTGATTCGATATCAAAAGTTTCATCCATGGGTGTTGGGGCGGAATTTTTAACTTTCACCGTTTTAATATTAGATAGATTTTTTCCTTCGATCACCAGTTGATTGTTTTGCAAATAAACGCGAGAAACTTCTGAAGATTTATTTTTAAGATTGACGTCGATTTTGGAAATTTTATTACAAGACGTGAGAGTTGTCGTGGCGACAAACAAAATCATAAAAATATTTAAGGCCCATTGATATTTCATAAGTCCATTATCGGACAGCCTTAAGATAATTTTTAAAAAAACTGACTAAAAATGAGTAAAGGCAATATCTTCACTTTCGAAACTAAAGAAATCAAGAATTGTTTCAAAAATAAAGCTGACTCAAAAAATCGTCAACTAGTTTGGTGAAAATCTAATTCCCGACTTAATAGGTTTTAAGGTTTTAAATTTTTCTAAACGACATTTTCTAACTTCAGGAATTTTACCATCGCAAATATAAATTAACTGATAATCAAATTGACCATCATAATACTTGAGTTTCTTGAGTCTTTGCTCAATAACCATTTGTGCCATAGGTTCAAGTTTTAGGTTTTCAAAATCTTTCATTTCACTAAGAACAATCTCCTCATTTTCATTTATATCGGCCTGAAGTTCGCCCCAAGACACCACTATCAAAAATAAAATTAAACACATCTGACTAGATTTCATATTATTCTCACACACCTTGATTGTTATTCGAGTTCGTACTTCGAGGAAATGGAACAGAATTAGAATTTTTTACGTCCCGACAATCTTCAACCCTACTTGCACATTCACCAGTTGATCTTTTTGGACAGCTTATTTCTTTGACTTTAAAGGCGGTTGCATTAAATTCGCGATCGTCCGATTCACATTTAATATAGTGATTACAGACTTTGCTATCCACAATGGGATTACCTACAAATTGACAAGCTTCCATTTTACATAACTTTCGAATCGCCGGTTGTTTCTTTAACTGAATAATCCAATCATCTTTTGACATTGGATTAAGGTGCCCCCCATTATGAGCTTCAGCAACGTATGGAACTGTTAAAATTTTTTTTCCATCAATCGTAAATTCTAGTTCGCCAGAAGAAATTCCTCGCACGTCATTAACTGAAATGGTACAAGTATCCAAACTAATTTCTCTAAGTAATCCTTTTTGGACAGCTCTCACTCTCGTTGTGTTTGGACACCCAGGCATTGATAAAATAACGGCGAGAGCATCGTAAAGATTGCTTATTTTCGGTTCTTGATTTTTAAAACAACTTATCTTTTGCCTCATCAGTTCATTTTGAATTCCAATTCGATTTCCAATGGGAAAGACCACTCTTTCAGTCCCCGATTCATTCTTATATATTGGAGTTGAACTTTTCCCCTCTAAGTGAATATCGTACAACGTTTTAATTGAAAATTTTTGACCTACTGAGTTTAAAAAATCATTTAACTTTTGATTTTGATCATTGCTTAAAAAAATAATTGTATCTTGTCCCGAGGATGGATGTGTGTATGAAAACTTAACGCCCACCGGAATAATATCGTTTTTTATAAAACCATCAATAGTGCTAGTTGATTGCAAATTTAGAGGATTGTTACAGCGAACTTTAAAGGGTGCGTTCGATCCTCGGTTAAATGACTCAACATCACAAACAAAATCATCAGTTGAACTCGCGGCGTGAAGCAAGTTAAATGAGAACAATAAAAAAAGCACATTAAAAAACCACATTGTTAACACCTCTTGATTTCATCATTTATGGACTTATCGGACGAAATATAAATTATTTGAATGCCACACATCTAAATGTTCAAATATTTAAATTTAAAAATTACTTATGAATTGTATGCTTAGGTTCAATTGGAAAGTGAATCGAAATAAATTAAAACTGGCGAGCTCCTTGCTTGATCATTTTAAAGCAATTATTACATTTCACATTGAGAGAGATAAAATGATGATTTTTAGAAAGGACAAACAAATCACTTGTATAAAAACAACACAGTCTGTCTATTTTATAAACAAAATGACCTTTGTTTTTTTTATGCTAGGATGGATGGGAACTGAAGCTCTGCAAGCCGAGCATAAAAATCTCAACTGCTTCGATCTATCTCGCTTTTTTTTTCCTTCAGCGCTAGAAACTATTCCAATCGAAAAAGCTAAGCAACTGGGCCTTGCTCCAGTTATTGAAACGATGGATAAAATCACCAATTTTAATTTTACGAAAATATCCAAACTGGCGGATACTTATTCTACTGGCAATAAAAGAACGTTACACCTGGCAAATGCTAAAGAAATTCAAAGTGATTATTTCCATCGAACAAAATTTTTTAAATCATTTTACTCCCAACTTGAAAAGTACCAAATAGAAAATACGCCTACCCATATTTTTGTAGATATAAATCACTTAACGATGAGCGAATTAGAAATTCTTAAAAAATTTATTCAAAAAAACCAAACATCTCACCTTTATTTTCATTTTAACTACACTAAAAAAAGAGTAGATGACGTTGAAGATTTCCTAGGACAAAACTATCAAGAATTTTCAAAAGCATGGAATCAAGCGGAAAACAAAAAAGTTTTCCTTTTAGATTATTTTAAAAGCTTAGAAGAATCCGACCGAGAATTATTTAAACTGGCCTTACTCATCGATGACACTTCCAATAATCAAAACAAGGTTCTTATGATTTTAGATATTTTAAAAAATGAGGAATTACATTCATATCGAAATAAACGCTGGGAGGGATCGCGGTATCAAGCTGTTTTTGAAAAACTACTTCAACTTTGGATCGATGACAAAAGTCTTTTTGAACATAAAAGAACATTAACACCAGAAGATTACGAAGACTTAGAATCTTTGCGACATGAGCTGCAAAAAGAGAAAAACCAAGAGAGTCTCGTTTACTACTATCGAGATCGATATCCTCAAATAAATGATTTTATCTCTTTATATTTTAAATCTGAATACACTTTCGCAAAAAGAAATGAGTTGGTGCAAACCGCAAAAGAATTTTTATATTTTCTAAGGAGTAATGGTGGTTTAGCCCCGAGATCATCAGGGGAAAAGTCGATGGATGAAAAATATTTTCATAAAAGACTGCAAAATTTATCTGACAATGCTTTATTTCTCAAATTACTGAGCGAGAGTAAAGATCCATTTTACCAAGGACAAAGTGCCTTAGATATTTTTAAGGCATCCTTCTTAAGAGACCAAAATATGTCGACAGAAGAAAAACTAGCTGTGAAAAGAAAGCGAAAAATTTACGCCCTTTATCTTCAAAAGGAACTGCTTAATAGAGATGAATATAAGAGTGATCCCTATGCTATATGGCTTCTAAACTATTACAAATAAAAATTTAATTTAATATCACTCGTTCAAAATAGTCATATCCAAAAGGATCGATTTTGTATCCATCGAGATTTTTTATCATCGCCCGAAAAACTTTTCCATGAAATAGGGTCACCCATGGCATTTCGGCTTTAAATATTTTTAAAGCTTCCAAGTATTTCTTCTCTCTTTCTTTTTGATGGGATACGGTTCTCGCGGCTAAAATAAGTTCATTAAATTTAGGATGGCAAAATCTCGCCGTATTATTTCCAGACTCCACAGCTGCACAACTTAATAAGTCGTAATAAAATGAGTCGGGATCGTTATTCCCAGTCCAACCAAACATAATGAGCTCGTGGTCGTCACTGCGTGCCTTTTTTAAAAACGTACTCCAATCATAAAGGGAAAGTTTTAAGTCAATGCCAATTTTCTTAAGATCCGCTTGCATTAACTCCGCCATTTTTTTGCCGTCTGGATTATAGGGCCTTACGACCGGAAGAACAGTGAGGTCGAGTTTTAACTGCTCTTGACTAAGTTTTAAATCCTGAATCATTTTTAAAGCCGCTACGGGATTATAATCATCAAATCCAAGCTTTTCATTGCGCGCAAAAAGTCCTGGAGGAAGGGGTTGATTGGCTTCGATCGCCTGATCTTTATAAATAATACTCAAATAAGATTTTTTATTAATGGCCTTAGAGATCGCCTCGCGAACATTTTTAATTTTAAGAAGTGGGTGATTCATATTAAAGGCGAGATAACCAATATTGAGACCAGCTTCTTCTAAAACTTTGAGCTGAGTATTTTTTTTCATTTCGGGCAGATCGTTTAAATGGGGAAGCGTCACAAAGTGACACTCTCCTCTTTTTAATTTTTGAAAGCGAACAGATGGGTCGGGTGTGATGCTAAAAATTAATTTATCGACGTTGCTCGTTTTCACTAAATCTTTTTGAAAGTAATTTTCATGGCGCGAGAATTTTACATAACTATCTTTCAAAAAACTTTCAAACTTAAATGGACCGGTACCGATTGGTTTTAAGTCGATCTCTGACATTCTATTTTCTTTCTGCAGAAAATCAGCATATTCTTTCGAAAGAATACTCATGTAGTTACCCGCAAGATTCGTTAAAAAAATCGCCTGCGGTTTATCCAGGATAATTTTAAATTTTAAATCGCTCAACTTTACAATTTCTTTAATATTTTTTCCAATATTCCCCTCAAACTGGGTGTAAACTCCCCCACCAATTTTATAATAAGGATGGCTTTCATCGCGCATGCGATTGAAGGAAAAAAGCACATCATCGACATTTAGTGGCCGAGTCGGTTTAAAATAATCAGTTTGATGAAAGCTCACATTGTTTTTTAATTCAAATGTATAAGTTAGTTGATCTTTAGAAATCACCACATTTTTAGCGAGTATTGGAATGAGCTTTGTACTCCCCCACTCATACCCCATAAGTTTGTTATAAAGAGTAATGGCCGATGCATTAAATGAGGGTGCATCAATAACTTGCTGTGGATTAAACGATGTCGGCGATGCTTCCGAGCAATTAATTAATGTTTTTGCCAAAATAATTCTTGGAACAAAGTAGGAAATGATTAAGCTTGCAAATATAAAATTATTAATTTTCCAATTTTTCAAAAGATCCACCTTTAAAAAGACGAGCTTTAATGACATAAATAATTTCTTTGGGCGATGAATTCTTATACCATGTCTCTAAATAATCCGCACTATTGCCCTTGGATTTCATGCTTACTTTAATTTTGACATTTTCATCGTAGGCTTCTTCCATTTCAAGGCTATCTGAAGTGATGAGCCCCACATTTACTCCCTGTGGTGAGAATAACTCTCCTTTGCTATTTTTATTCAGTGAAAAAGGAGGTAGTTCCATACCAAGCATATCGCAATCTAAAAAGCCCATTTCGCGATTAAAATGTCCTTCATCTTCGCTAAATTTTACTTTCATTAGGGGACATCTCATTGGACTATTATCGTAAGACCAATAGGCGTAGCCTGTCCACAGATTAGAAATTTGTGAGGCTGCCCAAAGTGAATTAAAAAATAAGAGTGAAATAAAAATACACTTGCTCATCTTAAGCATTAATACTCCTTAGAATAAAGACATCATTGCTTAATCTTAATGAAGTTTCGACCAAAAATCTTGTAGGGGAAAAAATATCAAGGGAGCGATTCGCTTTGATGAATTAAATAGGCTTCCCAATTATCGCCAAATTTGTTTTTAATTTCCTCTCGACCTTTCAAACTCAGAAGATCAACTATTAAAAAACAATCGATCGAACCAAAATCGAGATCCCGAGTACAGGCATTATATGTTGCCCCTAGTTTTTGGTAACTAATGATTAAACTAGGGATATCGTATCCGTCGAGACTTTGAACCACTAAGTTTAAATCCTTAGTACTTTCGATTTCTCTTCCTAGCTTAAATAAGGCTTCAAAATGAGGATGATCAAATTTAAGTGGTGATTTTGCACGCACTAATTGATCGAATTTTTCGTTGGAACTTTTTGATAAGTAGCCCAACATAATAATCTGACTTGTCGTCGAATATTTATTTGAAATAGATAAGGAGCCGGTAAGATATCGAATATTGGGATTAATGGTCAGGTACTTAGAAATCCCCTCCCAGACAATTTTGAGTGCACGGAGGGCAAGTCTCCCATCGGCTTGCACGAGATCGACAAAACTCCTTCCAAGTTCCATCGATTTAAATCCATATTCTCGCAAAAATTCTCTTTGATCAAAAAAGGATGCCGTATAAATGTTTCTCAAGCCTAAATTAACATTAGCAATATGACCCTTATGAGTTAGTAAGTCCGCAAGCTTTGCCCCTCGATAGGCCCCAATTATTTTTTTCGTCTTTTCATCAACCACTAAAAAATGACCGTATCTTTCATCGTATTTATCAATATCGTAAGCGAGCCCCGACCCCTCTTGGTGGGCGCGATAATTTCTTTCTCTTAAGATGCCTAGATATTTTAATAGTTCATCGCTTTCCTCTTTTTTCTTTTTATCCAGTTTAAATGCTAATCCGGGATAATAATAAACAGAAAGCTGACTTCGCTCATCATGCCTTAATAGCATGCCATTTTTAGTATACTTTTTTCCAAAATTTTTTAAGATAAATTCATCACTTGGAGCTGCTGCTATCACTGCTTCCACGCGTTCATTTGGAAAACTTAATTTTTCAGGAGTATGCAGATTTTTCGAAGCTAAAATGAAGTCATCGATAGTTCTTGGTTGAAGTGTTTCATCACTTTGGATAAGTGATGTAATTTCTCGAAAATGAGTAAAACAATTAGCACTTACAAAACCCGCCAAAAATAAATTTAAAACACACAAGATTTTAAATCTAAGACACCACATTTAATACCTCGATTGACGGAGCATGACCAATGTACAATCCTCCACCACTTCAATTCCTTTTAGTAGGCATAGGTTTTTAAATTCACTATTTTCAGTTCCCGGATTAAAAATGACTCTTTTAAATTGAAAACCTAAGACTTCACTTTCAAATTTTTTAAAATTTTGTGCTGAAATATAAAGAGTCAAGGTGTTAAAATTATTTGGAAGATGATCAATGGAGTCGGTGCGAGGATTAAAAGCAAGAGTTGAAATATTATGCTCCCTTAATAACTCGTAGGCTTTAAATGAAAAACGCTCGGGATTGGGAGAATAACCAAAAACGACTGTATCGATGCTCATAACTGTTTAGGCCTTCAAAAAGATTAAGTGGGCTCAAACTGATGGCACTCTCCAATTTTTATGAGATGGTCAATCAGTTGAATAAAATCTTGATCACTAAATTCTGAGGTGTATATAAATCGCTTAGATTTAAACTTCGTTGAATTCAAAAATGAATCTGGATTTTTAGTGCTATTCATCTCTCTATAAAAATCAATGATGACATAACTAGTATGGATGTATTGCTTATCTTGAACAATCGAAGCCAAGCGACAAGTGATGGTTCCTTCTGCTTTTAAAACTTGTGAGCATGAAATAAAAAATAGAATAATTAAAAGCTTCACTCTTTGCCTCAAAAATTGATTTTGAGTTTTAATACCTTACTTTTTTGCCCTAGTGAAGATCTTTCAGAACTAAATTATCTCTAATAGTATTAAATTTTAGCTTAAAATTAGCGAAGATTTTCCACCATACAGGTGATTTTTCCCCCATTTGCTAGAAATTTTGTACAATATAAGCGGTCAAGCGTGCGGGTGGGGCGACCATTTAAGCTTCCTCTTTTCGTAGCTTGTTTAATAATATCAAATAAAAAAGAAGACTCTTCTTGGTTTAAAACGGTTTGGCTTGAGCCTCTAACAGAACATTCAAACTTGTCCTGGCCTTCAGCACTATTTATATAGCAGTGAATATCATTGAGAGAATAAATCGTGTCGAGTTCTGTCACTTCTGTTTGTCCGTGGGAAATGATTAACTGCAAAAGTTTTTCAATTTTTGCGGATTTATTTGAAGTGTTTTCCCTCGACTGAGAAAAAACACTAAAAGTAGTTGTAAACAATAATGCTAAGAGTACCAACTTCATAAAAACTCCTTTAAATTTAATAAATATTCAATCTATTATTAACATAAAAAAAGTTCATCAAGAAAACCTCTGTAAAAATGACATTTTGTTGTTAATTTTTTAGCTACCGTTTTTAAGCCAAATTAGGGCCAAAAAGGAGCTCAAATCATTTCAAAAGTTACTCTACCTACAGTCTTTAAAGGCTAAGGTAGAGTAAAAAGGATAAATTAAAAATGAACCATTAATAGGCTTTAGATATTTTTACAAGAAACTGCAATTTCTTGCACTCTTACTTTTAAGTGCTCAAAGCGTCCATAGCTACCAAGATCGCTGGCCGGTTGAGCAGTGCTCATTTTAAACACAACTTTAGAATCCAAACCACGAGCAATTTCAGTTTGTTTTTTACTACCGTTAAGAAGATTAGTCACAGCAAGATTTAATCTTTCACCTTGGGTGAGAGTTAAAATTAAAGAATCTTGTTTATTATTACGTTCGTTTAATTGAATATTTCGTGAAATTCTCCTTTTTGATTGAAGTTCTTTTTGATCGACTAGGCTAGAAACTGACAATCCAGAGAAAAGGGTTTGTGATTTATCTTTGTTGGTTTGACGAGCCTTTTTAATGCAATTTAGATCGCCCTTGCATTTAAATTCATCGAGCACAGCAAATTCTTTTTCATCGACATCATAAAGCTTAAAATGCAACTGAGTAAGACATTGAACCTTTCCTAAAATTGGCTCTGGACAATTTGAACTTCCATCAGAGTGGCGACCGCAATGAGGTTTGGATCTTTCTTTTTTAGACTCCACTCCACCACCTGCAAAAACGGCTAAATTTAAACTAAGTAAACAAACTGTGATTCCTACTATTCTCATTTTCCTCTCCTAAAACTTTATGGCACACAATAATGGCCTTAATGACTTCTAACAATAATATTTAGTTAGCTAAAGTAAAAACCAAACATGTAAGGAGAAGTTATTTTATGGAGAGGCAATTTTAATGTCCTAAGGAGAAGTTATTGAAAGATAAGTTATTCGCTAAATTCTACTAAACCTCTTAGCTTATCTTGTTGCGAGTTTTCAAATTGGCTTGAATGCACTGAACCCGCACCCAAACCAAGAAGCAGTGAAAGACCACCGTGTTGGTACAATCGAACCATTTCTAGGTCGATGTTTTTGACATTCGAAATGGGGCGAAATTTTTGCAAGACTAAAAAAGAAAGGATAAAAGTTGTGGTTAGGGTTTTTGTCCCCAATACAAATCCTTCACTTTCCCCCACGCGGGCTTTTTTAATTCTCGCAGCAAAAACAAGCTTAAATTCTTTAAAGGTTTTTAAATCTAAATTGCTCACAATCCTTAAAGCTTCAATCCCTTGTCTTAATCGAAGGACCTCTTCCACCGGGTCGGAAGAAATGACGACATTATTGTCGATGTAGCGTCGAACTAAGGTATCTAAAGACTCAGAAGTTTCATTTTCTTCACATCTACTTTTTTTACTTTTAAGCTTCGAAATTAATATTTCCCTGTCATTAATTGTATGATCACAAAAATCCAAGGCGTAGGACCTATTCATTTGCAGGGTAAGCGAGAAAATGATTAAGATAGTAAATATTTTCATATTATTTGCCCCTAAGTCAGTTTTTTGAAATATAACTGAAATAAAAAAACACACAACGATTGTTGAATAATTTTCAGGGTTTCAATTTTGATTTCATCGATTTGATTTGATTTTTAACTGCATGAATAGTGAAAAAATGGAGCGGGTTAAGAGACTCGAACTCTCGACCTTCTGCATGGCAAGCAGACGCTCTAGCCAACTGAGCTAAACCCGCATCGTTGGGACAATGTAAAAAAAATAAGATTTTCTGTCAATTAAAATTCAGTATTTACCAAGAAGAAACATTCAAATATTATTCTCGGAACCATTCCCCCTTGCAGGAGGCCGATCATGAAACATATTTTACAATCTTTTCTCTTAGCGACCATTACATTTTTAAACCCTGGGCTCTATTCGCAAACACTTTTAGGTGGAAAGCTTAAAACAACATTATCGGCTCCAAGCTTAAGTGCAAGCTGTCAAGGGCATGGAGATAAAGGCCTGGAAACGACCAGAGTTTATAGCAGCATTGAGCGCGATCGCTTACACTTAAAAATTTTTAATCGCCTGCATATTTGTGCACTTAAAAATAACAGCGTCGACCAATTTCAGTGGAAAGTGGTTAACCCTTACAAAGGCTATCGCCAAGTCGTCTACTCGCCCAAAACTCAAAATCTAGAATTGAGATTTGATCAAATTGATCCCATGAACCCGCAGAATTTTTTTGAACTTAGAGTTTATTTTAAGGACTCAAAACATCTTTATCGCTCAAACATGAGTGAATCCACCGGTGCAGAGTTTTTTGGACATTTTGACTTATTGGTCGATGAAATTTTTACGCCAGACGAATTGGATCGGTTAAACCACGGTCAAACAGTGCGCAAAAAAGTTCTGACTTTTCATCGCTCAAATGTTACGAGCACACTTTTAAATGTAAAATATGAAACCTTTGATGAAATCTGGGCTTCGCGCGAACTGACGATAGATTTTACTAAGCTCGACCGTTAACAATCTCATTTAACACTCTGACTTCGGAGTTCAGTTCTTCAACCTGTTTGTATAAAAGTTGGACGGTGTGTTCTGACTCTGAAGCAAGTTTTTGCGATGTTTGAAAAATATCGGAAAGCTGTCCCATGGCCCGACTAATTTCTCCCATACCAATTGATTGCTCGCTGGAAGATGCAGAAATTTCTCGCACCATCTTATTCACATCGCCACTTCCATGGACCACTTTGCGCAAATAAGTACTGCATTCATTGGAAAGATTCACGCAGGTGAAAACATTTTCTTTATTATTTGAAACGAGATGTTCAATTTGCTCCGCCGTCTCTTTGGCGATGTTTTTAACTTGGGAAACACTCACGTTTAATAGATCGGAAATTTCCTGCGCGGCTTTGGCCGTACTTTGGGCAAGATTCCCAACTTCTTCTGCCACCACCGCAAACCCTTTACCATGTTCGCCAGCGCGAGCCGCTTCGACCGAAGCATTGAAAGATAAAAGTTTAATTTGAAAAACGATGTCGTTAATAACTGTCGTCTTAGAATTAATTTCTAAAATTATTTTTACAATTTCATTTAATTTTTCATTATTTGCTTCTACTTGATGAGCGACTTTTTGATTGCCGTGATCGACTTCATTGATCGCTTGAATCACTTTTTCTAAAATATGTTGGCTCTCTTCGACTTGCTTCCTGTTATTGTCAGAAATATCAACCGACTTATTGGCATTTTCCGAGTTCATATAAATCATTTGATTGAGCTCTTCGACAGATGATGATGTCTCATCCATGGCCGTCGACTGTCTGGTTGAATCATCAACTAGAGTTTTCGTTGCACCAGAAACTTCTTTGGCCGCCTCTTTTAAGTGGTCGGAATTTCTCCTAATATTTTGGGCAATAAATAACAGCATTTTAGATAAATTATTGGCCAGTAAAAATCCAAATATTAAAAGTGTAATAAAAGCTAAGATTACCGATGATACTAATATCATTTTTAAACGTTGAGCTTCTAACTCGTTATTCTTGGTTTCATTTAAAATATCATTTTGAAATTTTGAATCCACTTCATTTAAAAACTCATAGATATCATTCGATTGAGGAACAGCCTCGATGGCAAGAGTCATGGAAGCTTCTTTATTGGCATCATCAGTCCCCAAGCGATAGGTATTTAGAATTTTCGGGATGACTGCCTTTAAATCCTTCCAGCGCTTATCAATTTCATTAATAGCTTTTAGAGATACTTTATCGTGGGGGTATTTTTTAAGTGTTTCAAAGTCGCGATCAAATTCTTGAAAGGCTTTGTCAGCATCATTAATTTGATTTTTTCTTTCCGCAGGAAAAGCATATAGGCCGTGTACGGACCACAAAAAACGCATTAAAGAATGACTGTCAGCCTTTAATCGTTGAATGACTAATATTTTAGGGTATTGATCTTGAGTCAGCAGTCGAACTTCTTCTATAGAGCGATTAAGTGAATAGTATCCAACAGCTCCAGTCATCATAAGTAAAACAATCGAAAAAATAACAATGGATAAAATTTTAAATTTAATCGAGAATTTTTTAACTGAAATCACCTGACCATCCTAGCTTAGCGAATCAAAAAAGACGCTTTTAAATAATAGAAGCGAAGCTTTCGCTCCACTTCTACTATTATATAAGAAAAATTAATTTGAACAAGAAATGTATTTACCTGAACAAACAGAACAAGTCACAACCTCACCCTTAAAAGAGTTTTCAATCACTTTTAAATCGGGAAATTGTTTATTTAGTTCAGAAAGTGATTTCTTTTCCACCGATAAACTTCCAATGGCTTTTCCATCAAATGGGGTTTTTGTTCCACCATCTACAACTTCACATGCTGCCATAATATTGAGTGCTGCAGTCATAGCAATTAACGTCGCAATTATTTTTTTCATCTTAAACTCCTATTTTCCTTTGATCTAATTAAAAGATAAAGTCTACACCAAGTGAAATCATGTCTCCGTATTTTTTAGTGTATCCTTGTGCGATATAAGACGCATAAAATCCACCATCAACTGCCGGAACAGTGTCTCTTTGGTATTCAAGTTTAATAGAAGCTTGCTCATTATAATGATAAGCCGTACCTAAAATATAACTCGTCACTCGACCTTCGTAGCGAGAAAGAGTCGTTGAATCATAAGGTAAACCGTATTTTACATAACCTTGAGCTGCTGAAAGATATGGTAAAAATTTTCCAACTCTATACCCTAAAAGAGCATAGGCAGAATGGCTGGTTTCAAATAACTGCTTACTAGTAAGACCAAAAATTGAAGTATCAGTATTATGCAAATGTGTGCCTTCTAAAAGGGCAACAACATTGTACTTATCAAATTTTATACCAAAAGATTTTGCCACATTGTGTGTTTCAGCTCTAAATGTTGTTCCAACCACACCTGGTGCGCCGATTGCAGTTGTTCCGGTTGTAGGAATAGTAATCGCCACTTTCCCGTAATAATGGTTGATCGTTCCGTGAACTTTCCAGCCACTTCCATCTAAACCAACTCTTGCTCCCACTAAATTTTGGAATTCAAGATTTAAAGCTGCTGGAGGCGTTAAGTTTAACTTTGGCGTTCCCACATAAGCGCCAACAGTAAGCTTGGCAAAACCTAAATCGTGCGAGTAGTTAGCCGAAGCACCGTCGAAAGATACAAAGGGTAAAACAACGTAGGCTGTTCCAGGAATGGAAGCTGATGGCAATAAGTGGTGCACTCTTTGATATTCAGAGGCGATTAAAATTGGCCACAACTGGCGACCCAACTTAAAACTCACATTGTTGTCCATGCGGTACTGTAAATAAGCCCACTGAGCAAACATGTTAAAGTTTTCTGTTTGGGCATTTGATCCCGATGCGATAAATTGCGCCGAAGCAGTCAATTCATTCGAGAGACGAGTGGCCATGTTGAGTCCGAGTGAGGACGCAGCAGTAAAGTCCATCTTGTTTGATTTTGAACGTGCAGGTAAAAATTTTGAATCGAAAGCTTGAGTGTAATACAAACTTCCAAAACCACTCCATTCTACTTCTGCATGAGCGATTGTTGTCGCACAAAGCGCTAAAGACGCTAAGATTGTCTTAGTTAGTTTCATGATTCCTCCTTGAAAACGAATAAGTCTATTAAATCATAAGAGAAAAAAATGAAAACTAAAAAAAACCAAAGACATTACCCGAGCATCACAGTCGGTCACAGGGTTTAAGAATGAAAGGGAATTGTTCGCAAAAGAGCAACCATTTTTTTAAAATTAGGTGCAGTGTATTTTGTGTCTAATTCATCGATAAATAAAAGCGATTCGGCTTCGGTTTTTATTCGTTCGGCATTGGATAGTAAAAACTGAGCATATTCTTCCACTAAAATAAATAAAACACATAAAGGAGAAATCGATAAGGAGGTATCGCTTAATGAATTGCCCATTTTGGAGCCGTGATGTTGCTTTAAGAGCATATCGATTCCAACTGGGGCATCTTTTACTTGAGATAGTAAAATAGCGGCCATTTGAGCATGATTAATTATCGTTTCCTTTTCTTTGGGCGACAGATCACTGTCGAGCACGTCTTTATCATTGCGATAAAAAGTAAATTCATCTTGGGTTAAATAGATATCGTGAAAGAAACAAAGATAACTCCACTGCATCGTCACATTGGGATTATTCCAAGATTGATCCTTTAATAAAAATTGGCCTAAATGCGTGGTGATTATACTTTTTTTATAGCGAAGACTATTTAAGTCATTTAAAAAGTCATTGTAGAGTTTTTTAATACTGGGAGTTGATCGCGCCACGAGTCCCATGGATTTAATGGAAGTTTTCGCTAACTGCAAGGTCGTTTCCGGCAAACCAATACTTGCCACCGATTCTGAAATCATATTAAAGGCGATTTGATTTTCTATGGTTTTTTCTTTAAGCGTAAGCGTGGGGTCTTCTAATTTTGTTTTTATTTGACCAATAAAAGCATTAATAACATCCAGTCGATCTTTAGATAGACAATAAAACTCTCCTTCCTCGCCCATATCTTTGAGAATTTTTGCCGTAAAAATATCGCCTTCTTTTAAACTTAATTTAAATTGTTTGTTGGCAGACAAAATAAAAATCGGTTTTGTCGCTTGCCATCCCGGCAATAAAAATCTAGCTGGAATCGGATAGTACTCTCCGAGATCTAGTTCGCTCATATATTTTGCCGTGATGCCTTTTTTCTTTGCGAGGCTGACCACTAAATTTTTAACGGGAATATTTTGATCAAAAATTTGAATATCGTTATAAATTTTTTTTGATTCGCCAAAGATAAAACACATGGGCGGGTGCATTTTCTTTTTTAAAAGCAAATCTAAGCGATCGAGATTATCTTGAAATTGATCATCTTGAGATAAGTTCGCAATTATGACATCCGCATTCATTTGTTTAAATGCCGACAATAAATCATCAAATTTTTGGTAGGCGATGACCTGGGCATTTGTATACACGCTCAAATTTAAAGCGTAGAGATTTAAAAAATCGATGCGCGGCTCGAAAATGAAAGTCATGGGTTTTTGTTGCATGTTAAAATTATACCCTATTCAATACGCAAGACAAGGCGATCAAAGCTTGCAAAAAATACCTCCTACTACTTAAATTAAAATTTTAAAATTGGCATACATGCAATTAGTCGATTTCATTTTCAATTCTTGAAATACTCATTGCAATAAGTGTAGAATTCGCCTTGAAAAAAACATCAATTTTAGGATCAGATAAACCTATGAAACAAAACTCCAACTTTTTAAGTCTTTTTTGGCGATCCACTTTAATTAAGTATTACACTCGATCTTTATTTTTAGTTTTCTTGATTTTTAATTTTTATCGATCACTTTTTATTATTTTTAATCGAAACGAACTTCAGCAATTTAATGGCGAAGAATTTCTTCAATCATGCATCCTTGGAGCTCGCTTTGATTTGCGACTTTCGGCGATAATCGTCGTCCTTAGTTTATTAACATTTCTATTCAAAAAGTGGCCTAGATTTCATCTAAAATGCTTATATCTTTATTGGGCTTTTATTTTTTTCTTAGCCAATCTGACTTATATGCTTGATGCTGGTTATTATCTCTATCTAAAAGCGAGACTCAATAGCACGATCATTAGTTTTTTAAAAAATCCACTAATTTCATTACAAATGGTCAAAGAAAGTTACCCTCTTCTGCTTTTAACTTTTATTTATTTCGCTTCCATCGCAATCTGTATATTTCTCATCAAAGCTTTAGTCTTGAATAATTTGGCTTTAGATTTAAAACTTTACCACTCAAAAAAAACATCACTTAAATTAAGGGTGGTCAGGTTAATTTTCATCATTTCATTCTCTTCATTATCCATTTATGGAAGTTTTAAACTCTACCCGCTAAGATGGTCGGAAGCCTTCCATTCGACAAATGCTTTTTGGTCACAAGTGTCGCTTAATCCATTATTATACTTTGTCGACACTTACACTTTTAAAAATTCTGAATATGACAAAGTTGCTACGCAGTCATCCTACGACCAAGTTGCAAAATATCTAGGCGTCACTCGACCTGATCGCAATTTGTTAAATTACGCTAGAGTCTTTCCAGAAAACAAAATGCATCTCGATCAAAAAAGAAATGTTGTGGTCATTATTATGGAATCCATGGCCTATTATAAAACTGGCCTTGGGGGTTCAAAGGTTAATCCAACTCCAGTTCTCGATAATCTAGCATTAAGCTCTGTCGTTTTTCATGAATTTTACACACCTACTGTCGCCACTGCTCGCTCAATTTTTGCTGCCATGACTGGTCTTCCCGATGTAACAAAAGTTAAAAGTGGCACGCGCAATCCTTTTATCGTCGATCAAAACTCATTGCTCGATCAACATCAAAATTACGACAAATTTTACTTTATTGGAGGAAGTGCTAATTGGGGAAACATTCGCGGAGTTTTAACTTACAATATTTCTAATTTAAACCTATTTGAAGAAGGAAAATACAAATCTAAAAGACAGGATGTTTGGGGGATTTCTGATTACGATATGTTTACAGAAGCTCTTCAATATTTAAACAGCCGAGAGAATCCACATAAACCTTTTGTTGGCGTGATTCAAACAGCGGGCTTTCATCGTCCATATACAATACCAGAAAATATCCCTGGATTTAAAAAATTATCAAACAATGATATCGATCAGAAGTTATTAAAAGACTATGGTTTTGATTCAATCGATGAACTCAATTCACTTAGGCTTCAAGATTATTCACTGGGACATTTTTTGGATAAGGCCAAAAAAGAGAAATGGTATGATAACACTCTATTTATCATTTTTGGTGATCATGGACTCTCTCATAACAACGCCATCAATGTAGAAAATTGGCGGAGAAATTTAAATAATAGTTTTCACGTTCCACTCATCGTACACGGTCCTAAGTTTTTTAAACCTGTGGCAAATTACAAAATTGCATCCGAATTAGATATTATGCCAACCATCGCAGGACTTACAGGAATAGCATATAAAACCCGAGGTCTCGGTCACGATCTCTTTAGCCCTGAACCAAAAAAGCGCTACGCTTTTGGATATAACTGGTATGCGCCTTTTAACTACTCTTTAATTGATGAAGAATTTTATTATGAATTTATTCCCTATTCCAAAAGTGTCACATTTTTAAAACATCAATCTCAAGAAAAGGATCGGCTTGATTCACAAACATGGATTCAACGTTATCCTGATAAATTTCGGGAAATGAGTGAGCTGGCCCAGGGATTTATGAGCAGCAGTCAGTATCTTCTCTACCATAACTCTAAAAACTTTAAAGACTTTGAACTTAAATAAAAACAGCAAGGATATTTTATGAAATCGAAAACACAGAAAACACTTATCGACCCTAATCAAAAAGCCAGTGCGAAAGATGGTATCTATGGCTTGCCATTTTCTGAAAGTGAATCACAAATTGTTTTTCTTCCAATTCCATGGGACGTTACGACTTCATATCAAGCTGGAACATCCAAAGGGCCTGAAGCTATTTTAAAAGCTTCGGAGCAAATCGATTTCTTTGACTTGGATTATGTCGATGTATATAAAGTTGGCCTTCATTTAAGAAAGATTCCGACAAACCTAAAAAAAATGAACGCTCGCGGAAGAGGCTTAGCTACAAAAATAATTAATGCCAGTGAATCAGAAATTGATCGATCAAAAACCCTAAAAAAAGCTTTAAATGAAGTTAATCAATTAAGCGAGGAACTCAATCAATACATTTATAGTCAATGCCAGAAGTTACTTCAAAATAAAAAAACCCCCATCATCTTAGGCGGGGATCACTCGACACCCTTTGGTGCCATCAAGGCTTACAGTGAACAGTTTAAGGATTTGGGTATTTTGCATATTGATGCCCACTCAGATACAAGAAATGCCTACATGGGTTTTAAACACTCGCATGCATCAATTATGTATAATGTTTTAGAAAATATAAGTGGAATCAAAAAGTTAATTCAAGTTGGTATTCGTGATTTTTGTGAGGATGAATTTCTTTATACCCAAAAAAATAAAAAAGTGACGGTATTTTTTGATAAAAAAATTCAAGAACATAAAATGAAAGGACATTCTTTTTCTAGTCTTGCCGATAAAATAGTCGCGGGGCTCCCTCAAAATATTTATATTTCATTTGATATTGATGGCCTCGACCCTCGTTATGCTCCTCATACTGGAACACCTGTCCCCGGTGGATTGGAGTATGCTGAATTTATCGAACTATTACATGCCATAGTACGAGCTGGAAAAAAAATTGTAGGATTTGACTTAGTAGAAGTTGCACCTAATTTAAAAGATAAAAATGATGAGTGGGACGCAAATGTGGCAATGAGACTAATTTATAAAATGGCCGGCGCTTCCATGCACACTCAAGGTTTCATTGAACGAAGAAACTCCTAAGAGTTTTTAAGACGGGTTAGTATTCTCACGATGGTTTCAGAGTTTTTGTTGAATGGGCTATCCATTCCTATGGCCACTTCTTCACAAATTCTGACTCCACGATTGGCGTTTAAAACGAGTTCCCCCATGACTTTGTGAAATGAACGATTGGCCTTCATTAATTCTACAAATTCCTTACTATTTTTTAATTCATGATAATCACTTGATTGTAACCAATGATTAAGTTCAATTCCTAATTCCAGACATACTTCTGGCTTTAAACTATGATCAGGATTTCTGATATAATCTGCTACTTTTAATTTCCACATTTTATGCTTAAATAGTGCTTCATCATAGGTCATAAGATTTCTCCTCTTTACTTTTCTCATCACCTAATTTCTTAGGTCAAATTCAAAATAGCTATACAAAGTTAAATTCACTTTTCTTTAGCATTAGAATTATCGACCATTTTATTCAGGTACTTTAAGGAAAAATTATGTTATGAATATTATATGAAAAAAAATCCTCTAGATTTCCTCAATGACTTAAAGAATTGGCAAAAATTTAAAAAAGAACTTTGCCAAAATTGCATCGGACTTTGCTGTTATATGCCTGTTGAAATCACAAACCATGATCTTTTGCGGATGGGAATATTTACTGAATTTGATTTAGAACATTGTAATGAGTTTGAACTTGCAAAAATAGCTAAAAAAAACCCTGGCATTGATCGCTATACTGCTTCAACTAAAAAATATACTCTCTCACAAAAACCTAACGGCTCTTGTTATTTCTTAAATAGTGAGGGGCAATGTACCCAATATGAATTAAGACCTGATACTTGTCGCAATCATCCCCAGATAGGCCCAAAGCCCGGCCATTGTGCATATTACCCTAAATAGTTTAAATCAAAAGTATAAATCAAATGTGTACTAAATCAAATGCCATGAAAAATGGGCTCAAGCTCACTTAGTATCTTTCAATCTTTACCATATAATCATCACTTAGAATGAGTGATTATTTTTAAAGCTAATATAGATAAAGACGAAAAGATAAGAAATATTGCTATCTCTTGTGGGGTCTACTTATGTTGCTTAAAATTTTATTTACACTATTACTGACGTCATTAATTTATGCAACGACAAATGAAAGCGAAGTCGCCACCGTCTTAATTGTTAAAGGTAACGTCAAAGCAATTACAAAAGATGGAAAAGAGTTTGCGGTAAAAATTGATCAAAAATTAATGGAAGGAACTAAGGTAGAAACAGCCGACAAAAGTTATGCTAAGGTTATTTTTATTGATAAATCTCAAATGACGATTGCTCCTAAAAGTACGATGGAAATTACAACATTTCCAAAAAAGAATGCTGGAATCATCAGTTTAATAAAAGGACAAATAAGATCTCAAGTTACAAAAGACTATATGCAAATGGATGATAAAGAAAAAAGTAAATTGTTTATCAAAACACAAACAGCAGCAATGGGTATTAGAGGGACTGATTTTCAAGTCAATTTTAATCCAGAGAATCAAAATACGACACTCATCACTTTTGAAGGCAAGGTGAGATTGGCAGCGATTGAAAGAGATCAAATTAGGGCCAATTTTGACCAAATAAATCTTGAAAAAATTGTTTCATCTGAAAAGTCAGTATTGGTGAAACAAGGTGAAATTTCTGCGGTTAATTTAAATATTGCAGAAAGAGCAATGATCCCCACAACATTAAATCCTGATCAATTAAAAACACTAGAGAAAGCAGCTCCTGTTAATGAAAATTCATCAAAAGCAGATGAGGTGCAAAAGATGCAATTTAAATCTCCTATTCCTCCCATGGTCGAAGGAACAGCATTTTCAAATAACAATCAGGAATTAGAAAAAGTTGCCCCTAAAGAAGTCGTCATTAAAATAAAAGAAGAAAAAAAGCAAGATTTAGCAGATAAAGCTAATCCAGATGGATTTGTAAATGAAAAAAATGGGGCTTATAAACTCCCCGCTGGCACGGCAATAGATTTAAATACTCTGAATTTAATTCCACCACCTGCTAATGCAGTTTTTGATGAAAACACTAAAACGTATAAACTCCCAGAAACTTTTGGAAAGATTGATCAAAACTCGGGTGAATATAAAGCTCCTGCCGGCACTGTTTTAAAACATGATGGGAATTTCGAACGCATCAAGGATCAAAAAAGTGAAATCATAAATAGCGATAACCTTCCAAAGAATATCAAGGATATTCGACCAGAAATAAATAGATTTTCTGATAAATTCTCTCCTGTTATGCAAGAAAAAGCAGATTTAAAAAACCGAGTAATTGATCCAAATCTTAAAAAAATTATTCAAGAAAAAATAAACACGACTGAAACTATCAAGCAAAACACCGTAGGAGAACCTGGTACAACAATAAAACCTAGAACCACTACAAATATTAACCTTAATGTTAGATAAAAAGTAAGATTAAAACTTAATCATTTTGTTCTTTTTCCGAAGATAATATAAGACTATAATTTAATGAACGCTCCATGGTATGGAGCGTTTCAATTTCCCAGGAAGGAAGTCATGATTAAACTGTGTGTTTTATACATAAGTTTTTTAAGTACATTTTTATATTCAGAAACGGCCATAGAAAATTACTACCGATTATTTAAAAATGGTGACTATCAAAATGCTCAAAAGTCACTTCTAAATTCAAAATTAGAATTGAATCAACCAGGTCTTTTTTACTACTTAAAGGCCATTACTTATAATAAATTGCAAAGCTATGATCAAGCCGCAATTAATTTTAAAAAAGCTATAGAATTTAATTATGAAGCTAGTGACTTATATTATGAATACGGCCAATCTCTATACGCCATGAACGATTTAAAAAATGCTCGAATCGCCTTTAAAAAATCATCCGAATTGCATTTTAATCGCCTAGCCTCATTATATTATCAGGCTCACATTTCGCAAATTTTAGAAGAATTCACTGAGGCGCAAAAAGTGTATCAAGAAATTTTAAAAGATAAGAAATGCGATCAAAACTTTGAACAGCTTTCTAAATTTCAATTGGCAGAAATCTCTTTAGCGCTACTTCGACAATCTGAAATTTCGAAAGAAAAAAAAGAAGTTGAAGTTGAAAAAAGAATTCTCATTCAATATAAAAATGCCCTCAATGTTTCGCTTAAATCCAAAATGGCGAACGATATCGAGGTACGTATTGATGAAATTCAAAGAGAGTTTCACTTAGATCCAAATATTTTAAAAAATGGTCGAAGAATCAATCCAAAACGATTTAATGCCTATATTGATGTAAAAGCTAAATATGATAATAACGTAACGAACACAAGCTTGGAAAATGATCGCCAGCAATCAAAAAAAGAATCGATCCTCATCGAAACTGAAGCAGAGGTTCGATATGATCTGATTTACAAAAAAAGATTTGTTTCAACTCCTGTGGTCAGAATCAATTATGGGCAATATCTTAATCAAGAGGATAAATTGGTTTATCAAAATGACAGTGTTAGTTTTTATGGTTCGCTAAAAAATAAATTTGAGCATACCATTTTTAATGATCCAGCTTCTCTCATTTTTGATGTAGATTTAAGCAAAACCTACAAAGACTATGAACAAAATCATACAAAAAAATCATATGCAGATGCATTGACATTCTCAATTGGAGAATCTTTTTCCATTTTTTCATTTGGCGATACCACCTTAAAGTTTAAACTAAAAAAATTTCAAGCTTATAACTCACTTCTCAATAATAAAACGAAAATTGTTACTCTTGATCAATCCGCAATGTTTTCAAATTCACATCTTATGATTTTTCTTATCGAGGCTGACTTGGTGGATAATTATAATTCACCTATTTCCAGTTCAAATGCATATACTCTTCGCTTGGACTATATTATTCCAGAAATTTTTCCTAAATATAATCTTACTCTCTCTCTTGCGAATACTTTTACTGACACCTTAGAACAATCTCAACAACGCGGATTAGAAACGACCATCAACCCTTCGTTAGAGCTTTCTCGAGAAATGAATCGACGTTTAAGATTTATGATAAACTTTGATTACTCGATCAATTCATCAAAAAGCGATATTTATTCTTATAAAAAATCCATCACCACTTTTGAATTAAAATACTCATTCTAATCAAGGGATTTTCATTATGATTGCACGTTTTATAAAAATCATTGGGATTATCTTGATCATTTCATTTTGCTCATTAAGTATTTTTTTGGCCACTAGTGAGAGAGATATACCCATGTTTCGCTCTGGTGAATTTAAGTATAGCTATGCTTCATTTTTTGAAGAACGCTTTTTTGATTTAAGATCTAAATTGAGCTCTAATCCAAAAGATAATGCTACTGACTTATCACTACTGGCGATCGATGATCGATCGCTCAATGTCATAGGAAGATGGCCATGGAGTCGTAGTAAAATAGCACAAATTATCGACAAGCTCTCGATTATGGGAGCGAAAGTTGTTGCGTTTGATGTTTTTTTTTCCGAGCCTGAAATTGCCTGCAATAAAGATAATCCCGATGCCATTTTAAAGGAAAGTATTCGAAATTTTCAAAGCAAAGAAAATCACCATGTCATTTTACCTTACTCTGTCAATTCCACGCTCATAACTGATCCAAAGGAATTAGCGGATGAGAATTTATTTTTTAAGGAAGCTCCCCCTATTCTTCTCAACTCCATGCTCACGAGTATGCTTGGAAAAGATAAATCACTGCAAAATAGCGTGATTGCCAAAAAAGTATTTCCAATAGAAGAATTATTAGAAGTCGAACCAGCTCTCTCTCATATCGAAACTGAACCTGATTCAGATGGTGTTTTTAGGCACTATCCCCTTGTTGCTCAGGTCGATGGGTTTTATCTCCCTTCGTTTGGGCTTCAAGCTTATCAACTTTTTTCTAACGATCAAGTAGTCTTAGATATCAACGATCGCGAAAGAATTTTTTTAAAAACTAAAAATGGGCAAATTAATGTTAATTTTGCAGGTGAAAGTAAAATTAGATGGTTGACAGGGATAGACAACATACCCTCATTTTCAGTTCTCGATTTTCTAAATGCCAAAGTAGATGATCCTGAAATGCTTAAAAAAATTCAAAATAAAATTATATTTATAGGATCAACTGCATTCGGTGTTCATGATTTGAGAAACCTCCCCATTGGCTCGGCAACTCCAGGAGTTTATTTTCACATGACCATGACAGATATGTTGCTCAAAGGAAGATTTTTTGTTCCAGAGGAAGAGTCAATTAAAATCTCTTGGCTTTTATTATTAGTTTCTACCTTGGTCATCTTATTTGTCATGTATTTTGATAATGCTATTTTTGATTTACTTGCAGTCAATTTCATAATTATTACTTTGTTTACCTTTGAAGCATATTATCTTATTCCAAAAGGTTACAATGTTAGGCTTTTTTTTTGCTTTCTCTCTGTCTTATTATGCTATTCGTGGACAACTTTTATCAACTTTTATCAAAGTAACAAAGAAAAGCAAAAGATCAAAGGAACTTTTTCTCGATACCTTGCTCCTTCCATTATTAATGATCTCTTAAAAAACCCTCAAAAATTAAAATTAGGTGGAGAGAAAAAAAATATAACTGTCTTTTTTTCAGATGTACGAGACTTTACTTCAATATCGGAAAAATTAACTCCACTTGAACTCACTCAATGTATAAATAACTATATGACGATGATGACGGATACACTCTTTGAGCATCATGGCACTCTCGATAAGTATATTGGAGACGCTATGGTTGCATATTGGGGAGCCCCTATTGAACTTGAAAATCATGCTTATCATGCAGTGAAAGCATCAATCCAAATGATTGAAAAACTACCGGCCATCAATGAGCAATTTAAAAAAGATGGCTTCCCTGAATTTAAACATGGAATAGGTTTAAATACAGGTGATTGCTCAGTTGGAAATATGGGTTCTAATCAAATTTTTTCTTATACCGCCCTCGGCGATAATATGAATTTAGGAGCTAGGCTGGAATCACTTTGTAAGTACTATGGCGTTCAACTTAACATCTCAGAGTATACAAAGAATGCAATTCCACTTGATCTTCAAAAAGAATTTAAATTTAGAACTCTCGACAAAGTTAAAGTGAAAGGAAAAGAAAATGCCGTAACTATATTTGAAGTCCTGCATCCCCATCACCCACTTTATAATAAAGAAGCCGATCTTGAGAAATACGAGCAAGCCTTTTTACTTTATCAACAAGAGGACTTCTCTGGAGCACTTGCTACTTTTAGAGAATTAAATACCCTGCACCCAACTGACCCAAGTTTTGAAAGAATGTGCAATTACTGTGAAGATTATTTAAAATTGCCTCCACCGCCAGGATGGGATGGTTCTTATACACATAAATCTAAATAGGGCAAAACTACCCTTACATCGAATAGATCATCCATTCACTTTTCAAGTGAAATTAGACATACAATGTATTGGTAATTTTCAACTCTCAATACTTTTAAATTAAAGACCAGAAATCCAGGTGGAAATATAAGATAACTCTAAAGCAGAAATCGAACCAGTTGGTGGCATATCTTCGGCTCCACAACCAGAACCTTTAATTCGACAATAAATTGATGATGTTGAAGGAGAATTTCTAACGACATAATTTGTATTCAACCATTGAGCATCGGTGGTTAAATTAAATTGTGAATGACAAGAAACACAATTGCGTTGAATGACTCCAAAAGCATTCGAAAGTCTCTCTCCTGCAGCAGTCGATTTATCGATGGTCACTGGTGCAAATGTGTCAGCATCACCTGTAGATGAATTCTCTGTTTGAACACAAGCAGAAACTAAAATTGAAAGAAAAAGAATGATTAATATTGATTTCATCATTTATAACCCAATAGAATATGTTGTTCCTAAAAGAATTTTTATGACCGTTGACGACACGAGAACTCCGATCGCTCTTGCAGCCCCCAACTCTCCATGGAGAGACCATTTCTCATTTAAGGTATATATTAATCCGGCTTGGCCACCAACTTCAAACATCATATCATTTTTAGTCGCAGACTTCGTACTATAAACTAAATATCCAATTCCAATCGATGGACCAGCATAATAGCGAATTTTAGGAGTAATTTTCATCTCAAAATTAAAATCAGAAACTTTCGTTTGAGCTCCGACTTCAACAAAATAAAAATTAAGCCCAAAAGTGCCGCTAAAATAGCGGTCAGACGTCGAAGCAAAAATAGGGCCAGATGCTCTCGCAAAATATGATCTTTTTAAATTGGGAAAGTACTCATAACAAATATCTAGAGGAATAGATGATGAAGTTCCAGAGTAGGCCGATACAGCCGATGACTGAGTACCATCTGTCGATTGTAACTTATCGGGATTTTCTGAAAAAGAGGAAGATATGGAGCCTATGGAAAAACTAATTTGGCCAGGAATTCTACTATTAGCAAAAATTTGCTCTTGCAAAAAGAATACGAAACTAAGCACTGTAAATATTTTTGTCATTTTCATTAATTAAAGTTTATCAGGTAATTTATAAATGAAAATTAAATATTATAAAAAAACTTATAATTCCCAAAGTACCTGCCAACTATTTAAGTCAACTATGTTTAAAAAATTGATGCACTCTTTAAGAAGGAGTCATTTAATTCCAAGAATTTACTAAACAAGTTCTAAGTTTAGCCGAAGAGTCTTCATGGAGATATATGATTAAGCTAAGAGAATCAATGTGGTGATGCAAATGAATATGAAACAATATTTATGCTTGGAGCGAAAATCTCTTATGAGATCGATGAATTTTCATCCTTCTATGATCAATGGAATACTCCTTTTAATAATCACAACACTCTTAAGTTGTGTTGGGACCATCAAAAGTGTAGATCCAATTGCTACATATACTCAAAATGATGCCACTGCTGTTTTAAATAAATTCCAAGGTATTCACAGTGCTGTACCAATCGCGGGGTCTAAGGTCGATGTGTTTTTTTATCCGATTGAAGGTACGTTAGATAATTATACTTATGTCATTAGCTACGACGGTCAACAAATTCCAGAATTTATTGAAGCAAAAAATGTTTCTCCTGACTATCGAGGATTGATAAAATATACAGTTAAAAATTTACAACTTAATACAAAATATAATTTTAAAGTTCAATTGCGAGATATAACACTTGGTAAAGAAAGTGCTACTGCTGCAAAAAGTGTCGTTTCTACATTTTCCAATGTTACTGCAAATTTTTATGGAATTAATGAAGTAAGAAACCTTCCTGGATCACTGGGTTTAACTGGGGTCGAGATACTATGGCCGGAAGCTGAAGTCCTTGGTAATGGTAGTACTCGTATTGAATTATCAGATCCTGTAGAATATAAAATTACTGTGCTTGATGGCACCAATAACTCACCAGCTGATATAAATAATGAGACTTTTAAAGAGCCAGTGCGAAGACAATTCTCTGCCTCCACAAATAAGAAAAATCTCATTATTAATGGTCTTAAGCCAGGAACTAAATACTACATTCAAATTCGATGCATCCATCAAGGAAAAATTGAAAACTCAGCAAACACAGCTTATAAAGTTGAAGAAAATACAAATTACTTAGAAATTACAACTTACTCTGAAAATTTAAATAGCTTAAGTTTTGATCCTGACTCTTTCTACCTTTCTTATCCAAGTGGGGTGGGTGGACTCTATGCTCTCAAAGCAAATTGGGAAATACCAACAGGAAACTTTGATCATTTTAGAATTTACTATGCGGTCAAAGGAACTGCTAACTTAACAAGCTATATTAATTCAACGCCTGATCAATTCGATAAACTTTGTGAAGACAAAGAAGTCGTTAATAATCAAATCTATTGTCAATTTGCCCCTTCAAATATGAATAATGCAATCTTGTCAGGATTAATTCCACATACTAATTACGATGCAATGGTTATTGCTTGCATCACTGCAACTTGCAACTTAAGAAAAACAACTTATGTTCAAACCAAAAAAACGACTCCCCCCGTTGCGGACTTTGGAGGGATAACCACAATTAAAAGTACGAGCGATATCAATGAACTTAATTCAATAAAAATAAACTTCAACCTTCCCGATTTTAAAAGTGGATCTATTTCTGGTTACATCCTGGAATACTTCTATGATAGTAAAACTTATCCATCTCCAACAATAATATCTGAGGCAAGCTCAAACACTTCGACGCTCACAATTGACCCATTTAACTACCTTGCAGATACTTCAATTACAGTGCGAGGAATCGACTATAGTGCAGGAACTCAATACTGTTTTTTACTTTATCCGTTTTCCTATGATTCTGCTGGAGAGAAAATTAACTATCGCTCAACATTTTATGCAAATGGAAATGGAGTTAAGTGCATTACTCCATTAATAGAGGGACCAAGAATAAATCAATTCTCTGGATTTGATGGTAATTCTTTGTGTGATAAAACTAATCACAGTGCGTATCTATCTTGGACTCCTCCGACTGGTGGTATCTATGACAGTTATGAAGTTTTTATTATCAAAGGAAGTAACCCATCTTTTAGTTTTGTAAATGCTGTAGCCGATACACAAGAAATTTCATACAGAAGAATCACTCTCAACCAAAATCAAGTAGAATATAACTTATCTAACTTAAGTCATGACTCTAATTCAGTGTATATTATTGGGATATTAACTCATTATCAAAGTGCCAGCTCCAACATTTATAGTGAATATAATCTATCAACATTTACTTGTGATTTAAGACCGTAGGTAAAATATGAGCAAATCTATTAAAACTAAAAAACTATCAACACTACTCCTCATAATATTCATGATGAGTTTTTATGCTTGCGTTGGGACTATAGCAGATAAGAACTCACAAAAAAGTAGCACTGTCACCTCAGGTACCACAGATACAAACATCACTTTTGGTGGACTAATAAAAGCAAATCCTATCTCGCATAGTAAAGTAGAATTAAGTTTTTATCCAGCCAAAGGGAATTCGTCTGAATACACTTATGAAATTTACGTCAATGGTGCACCCTTTCCTGTCAAAATAAGTAGCAATTCAATTAGCCCAAACTCGACAGGACAAATTGTTGCCATCGTCGATGGATTGAACTTAAACTCAACTTATACATTTAACATTAAAGCTATCGCTGCCGGAATAGGTTCAAGCAGCATTCTTGATCCTAAAAAAACTCTAAGTGCTACTACATTTTCTAATGAGACTGCTAATTTCTTAGGAATTGCCAATGCTCAGTTGAGTCCTGGAGTTTCAAGTCAAAATTCAGTAATTGTAAGCTGGTTACCGGCGACAATCACTGGCTCGACCTCTCGATCTAAATCTACTGACCCAGTTACCTATGAAATAACTTATATTTCAACACTTGGAGGATTGGGTCGCTTAAATGATGAAACTTACCCGACTACTCTAGATCGCAAAGTTATTTATACAACTGAATTGAGTTCCTTACAAGGTAACGATAATCCACCTGTAGATAGAACTATTAGTAAAACAATTACAGGATTAAACCCTGGAACAACATACTTTTTTCAAGTACGAGCCATTCATAAAAATTTTATGCTTTATGGATCAGATGCTGTTTACAAAAAAGAGCTCAATACAAAGTACATTAAAATCACAACTCAAAGTTCAACTGGCGCACCAGATTTTAAGCCAGAAATGGTCACTCTTTCCAATGCAATTGGAGTTGATGGGTTGACGCGTTTAAATGTAGCATGGTTACCCGCCAGCGGACCATTTTATAATTATCGAGTTTGTTATAAAAAAGTTGCCAATGAAAATATCCTCCCAGAAGACGTAGATATTTCTGACCAGCTAGTAAATAACTCCAATTTCCCAATTGCGGGAGATGGCGTTATAACATGTTCAATTAAAAATGCGGAAGAAACTTTTCATCAAATTGGAAACCTTACTCCCTATGCTTACTATCAGGTAAAAGTTTTTGCTTGCCTTAATTCTGACTGTGATTCGAGTAACCGCATAGCTTCTATACAATTAGGAATTAATAAAGGGAGTCTTGTTAATCGTGTGATGACAAACCTTGCCCCATTTGGCGGTATTACACGACATGAAAACCCCAGTTCTACAAGTTATTTAAACAAAATAAAATTGCACTTTGATCCAGCGGTTGTCACAACTGGATATATGAATAAATTTAGACTCTACTGCTATAGAAATTTGCTCGACTCAAATCCAGTTAGACTGATGGACAATGAATCTGTTTCGTCAAACACTGGAATTAATATTTGTGACAATATTACAGTTCATACAGATTTTCCCGAGTCGATTGATGAAATACAAAAATTTAGCTCAATAGAATTGTCTCTTCCATCTACTTCTTTAGAAGGCAATACCAATTTGTGCTTTGCTCTCGTACCAGCAATTGAATCCACTCATCTCAATCAATTCGATCTTACAACTGCTACAGTTAAATGTTTCACTCCACAAATTCTAGCTCCAACTATTGTCCAGTTTCCTGGAAGAGATATTTCATGTGATATTACAAATGGCACCGATTTAAATATCATATGGCCAACCCCCACAGGCGGGCTCTACACTCATTTTGTAACTTTTTACCAAGCAAAAACAATCGGAACGGAGTTTTTTAGCTTTGAAAATGCCATCAATGAATTTTCTAGTAATCAAAGCATTAATTATAATTGGATTGTATCAAATGATCATACAGCAACCAATCAACTTATAACTAATTTAACTCCAGGTGGACGATACAATGTTGGAGTCATGGCCTATCTTGATACACCAAGTATCAAAAAATGGAGTCAGTATAATTTAAGTGTTGGCGAATGTGCAATTCCACTTCCAAAAGCAAAATTTAAAGAATGGACCCAGGTTTTCGCCATTGGCCCAAAAGAAAATGGCCTTGTTCCCAAATCACAAAGTGGAAATCGAGAATACATTCTTGAAACAATAGACACATCATTAAGTGCAGATGGTATACCTTACGAGTTAAAACTCGACTCAGATAAAATCACTCCATTATCATCTGAGGCTCTTTCTCATTCAAAGAATGGAAGTAATCTTTTTGACGGTATTTATGGAAGGTTAGATAACCTTACATCGAATACTCTTCACCAATATTCTAATAATGGAATTGTAAAAATAATGTGGAAAGATGTGAACTTGTTTGGAACTAATACTAAGCATTTAAAGGACTATTACGACAATGCATTAAAAAAAGATCGCAAGTTTGGATACCGAATTTATCGCTCTGACGATAATAAAATAACATGGATTAACCTAACTCAAAATTCTTTAAAAAACACAAATCAGAAAACGACTAATGATGGGCTCATACAAGCAATTGATGTTCAATGGAGAGTTAGAAATAACAGTAATTCAATTACTGAAAGTATGGCAAGTTTTACGGACTATTCTGTTAATGCCACTAAGTCAAATGACATGACTGATAAAGCAAGAGTTTACTATTATAAAATTGTTCCTGTCTTTAATAATAACGAACTCGTTTATGATGATGTAAATAATCCTAATCATCATGTAATCAAAGTCATCTTGCCCCCCAGAAATATGGCATTAGTTCATCGCTTAATGGCCAATAGAAATATTTGTCTCGAAATGGATAAAAGCATTTCCAAAAAAGCTACTGACTTTTATACTTGTGAGTATAATGGCTTAGGGTCATCAGGTAAAAATGGCCGCGCAATTATAGGTGAAACAGTTTACGACCAAGGAGGCGACTTACTCGTCGATCGTTTTGAATTGGGAGTTAATTTCACCCGAGGTGATCCTAACATAACTGGCTCTACTTCAGAATTTAATGGAACTAAATTACAATTTAATGGAGCAGATAAAAATGGCTCCAAGTTTACGGGTTGCTTTAATAATACCTCAACGCAATATGAACCAAATCAGGGTACCCCTCCGTCTGGGACGACATATTCCTATCAAAATATGATTCCTGGAGATTGTGTAGGAAATGATAAACCAAATACAGTCTTTACTAGTGGTGACTGTTCACAACCTGAAAACTATATGAACACATATCCTGGAACAATTGGTGAATATATTACTAGTACAAAATGTAGTGACTCAACATATACGTTTTCTAACTTTGGCAATCTTTCAGATTCAAATTCGATCATAAGAACAGATGAGAACTACTTTCCAACACAGAGTGAGTATGGTGCTGTTTACTATATAAGAAATTACTTTCCACATATGTGGAACACATTAGTGTTTTCAAAGATACCTGCAGGAAATAATAGCTTTTTATCTCCTATTCATCAGGGACATAATATCAACGCTTATATTAACTTACCATTTTTAGACAATTCTACCAACACCTGGGTTCCTCGATGGTTACCAATTTCAAAATTATTTGGCGGATACTCTCTCAATTTAGAAACTGACTCTGGAAGTTATATAGAGTCTAAAAAGTTCGAGCTTTATAATATGACAATCTCTCAAATATTGTCCTCATCACTATACGACACAATTAAAGTACAACGTCCAACTTCAACATTTCTATCGAGTAATCGATACGATAATGATACGCCTATAGCTCGAATCATTTCATCAAATGCCTCAAAACTCCCACCTCTTATGAGCTTAACTCAAAGACAATTAAGTAAAATATGCTCGACATATAAAATTGATGTTGGAATTGAGTCAAATAATACATTTAACTCCCTACTTAAAACTGGTCAAAAATCTAAGCAACTTTTAAGAAGAAAGGAATTTATTGCAGCTAGTTCCTGGAGCTTTGCTTTAGATGATAGCCAAGTAAAAGCCCTAGAAAAAGGACAGGATTCTAAAAAAACTGGATGCATTGGAAGAACCAAAACTGACAAAGAAACAGGCCTTTTATCAATGCAAAAAAATAGCCCTTATTCCAACTACTTTGCAGTCGAAAACTCCAGCGATCCAGGCTATGGAGCAGCCCGTGGTTTCAATCTATCACAAAGCATTACCTCTGCCAGTAGTTATCTTGTCACTGGCTCAGCTGGTGATAAAAGTTCTGAACGTTGTATTTCACGTTACGGCATTCAAGACTTAATCGGAAACATTGCAGAGCAAACCTCAGAAGAATTTTTCTGTAATCATCAAAGTGCAGATGCACTTGTCAATAAACCTGAAATTTACATCACCCCCACTAACGATTATATTGATGGAGCAAGATACGATGGAACTTTAGTTGACACCTCTCTAGGCTTAAAAGCTATCGTTAGAAAATATCAGGAATCAGGAAACTGCTCGTCTGTAGAAATTGGTGGAAATCGAAGCCTACTTTTTGCATCGGGAAGTAATATAAACTCCATCTACTTACCAGACAGCCAAATTATAAATAATCAGGTCGTAAGTAAGACAAAAGATTTTGATCAAAAAAGTATTCTTAGCATGCGCAATGGAGATGGATCGTTCTTAGACTTTGGTCAAGATGCCATTGGCACACAATTAAACGATGCAAATGACATTAATACAATGACGCCAACTATGTACTTTAATATTGCTCTTGGAATACCAATTGTATGTAACAAAGGTTGCAATAATGGCGAAGCAGAAGATAATAAAAGAATTGTAAGTGATTACCATGCTTCAATTGCAAGTGCCGCTAGTGCCACTTATAGCGACCCAGCATCAATTAAAATAACAAATTTCCCCATAAATAATTCTACATTTCACAATATTGGAGTTAATGATATTTATAGTTCTATTGATGCTAACACAAATGATTCTTATCGCTATTCCAATAATAAGACATTAACTTTTATTGATGCCATCATACAAAATGCATCCCTCGAAAATATTCTTAAAAAAGTGACTTATACCTCCCCTCAACCATCACCAGGTGGCTTAACGAATTATCGATTCATCATTGATCGCAAATCTTCTGTAAGAATGATCAGCGGAGGAAATGCTAATATTGAATCTGGTAGATATTCATTACACATAGATGGACCGAGAGATAACCTTGATCCTAATGGGTTTGGAACGGCTGGACGATGCTCAATATTATTAGAAGAGTAATAAATAATCATAGTTTGAATATAATGCTGTACGTTTGAGGTTTTTATGAAATTACTTAACTTATTCTTAATGATGGTCGTTCTGAGTGCTTGTAAACCTCAGTCCTCTAAAGTCTTACAAGTTCAACTCGGTAGCATACTAGAACCAGTCAGCATAACGCTTTCAACTTCTCCAAACATTGGAGAGATTGTAACCTCTGATGAAAGTAGAGACATTACAATTACTATAAAAAACAATTCATCCGAATTAATTAAATATATTAATTTTAATATTGGATATACGGAAAATTTATTAGATTTTAAAATAAATAACGAAGGTGCTTCAATTTTCCCTGGTGCTGATGGTACTTGTCAACAATACTTAGACCCAGGACAAGAGTGTACAATTGTCTTAAGCCTCACACCTAGAAAACAAGGGGAATTTAACTTTTTAACCACTTTATCCTACATGAATAAAGTAGAGACACAGTCAAAAAATATTGAATTTCAATTTTTCTCAGGTAAACCTGCATCGCTGGTTTTTACAAACGAATTAACGACATACAACTTTGGTACACTTGAACAAACTCAACCAACTGAATCAACGCAAACGCTTGAAATAGTCAATGCAGGTGGCTTAACTGCTAAAAGTTTAAGTTTGGAGCTCATCAATGATGGATTAAGCAATGCTTATCGTTTAATTAGTCACAACTGTCCAAAAGATTTAAAAATTAAACAAAAGTGCAAAGCTGTTGTTGGGTTTACGCCAAAAAATAATAATTACACTGACCCTGAAGAAATTTTCACCGGAAGCATAAGGTACAACTATACCAAAGACCCAGAATTCAACCAACAATCTTTAAATGGTTTCTTTTCATTTACGTCGACAACAATTGAGGCTCGATTTAAAACAAATTATCCCAACCTAGATTTTGGAAACAATATTACTGCTGGAAATAAATCTACAAAAACCATCAAAATTACAAATATGGGCTATCGAGAAGGAAGCATGAAAAAGCTTCTCTTTAAAAAAAATAATAACTCAGTAGCTGCAGAATGTATTAAAAGTAACTCCTCGACATTAGACTGTGGAAACAATGCAAGCCTTTATGATTTTCCATTTAAAATAAATGACCTTAACAACTGTCTGGAAAAAAACATCCCAAGTTTTAATGATGACCCTGTCAACGCTAGTTGTAATTTTCAAATTACATACTGGCCATCAAAAGAATATAGACCATCTTCTCAACCCATCCACAACTTCGACCAATCATCTATTTCTGTAGTCTATGATAGTAACTGGAAAGGACAACCCAACATTGTCTCCCGCGATAAAGTTTTTTATCCCATCTCAGCGAATTTTCTCTCCAGAGGAATTCTTGAATTAAATGCAGTTACTTTTGATGATGAAAAACTCTCGACAAATGACATCGTGATGACTTCGGACTCACTTTACTCCGCCAAACTAGGGACCATCGCAAAAATAAACTCAGGCTCTGATGCTACTTACTTTATTAAACTTACTTACAGAAACATTGGAGAGACCAGTGTTTCATTTAATCAATTGAGAGACAGTAAGCCCACTCCTAATATTATTTTTAACATGGGAGATGATCTATCTTTAAGTTATAACTTAAACAGCTATTACCCAGATATCAGATTAGATAAGAATAGTTGTGAAATTATTGATCCATCTAAAGAATGTACTCTAACCTATTACCTAAAACCTACAGTCAACGCGAATGAAGATCAATTAATGTACGATGATGTTTCTAATATTTTTACAAAATTTAAGTCTTTTAACTTCTCATACATCGACGGAGTAAAGTTCAATGATGATGGATCCTTGAGCCAACCTGCTAATTTAGAGACACGCATGATTTCAAAACTGGTCGCAAAGGGCAAAATCCAACTAGCTTCAAATTTAATTGAATTCAACAAACCAGAATCTCAAATGACTGGATCAAGTCGTATTAGACATATCATTTTAAAAAATATTGGTACTGGTGATATCACCGCTCTTCAATTTGATAGCTTAGAAACTTTAGAAGTCACTTCAGCCAACACTAACAACCCTCCAAACTTGGCAGCACTTAACAAGCCTCACTTTCCTTATCGTATTTCATCTTATGCGTCTAACAGTGAATCTTTACCATCGGGAACTCAAAAAGATTGCTTCAACTTAATCAGATCTTCAAATGAAGCATTTAAATTTAGTATCGATCCAAATAAAACATTACCAGATGGTGAAAGTTGTGCACTTAGAGTAGAATCAAAAATGCCACTTAATGCTTCAACCTTAACTTCAACAGTTCCTTTCCTTGATAACTTTCCATATAGAAGACATTTTACATCTACAAATTCAGAATACTACCCCTGGATGATCAAAAATCTTTCACCGCTTAATAGTAATATTTTTCTAAAAGTACATTATTGGGATGGATATATAAACGAAGAAGATCCTATCAACTCTGATAGCGATTTTGGATATAAGACCCTAGGACAACAGGTCACAATAAAAAATACTTGGGCTATACCTGCATCCTTCCACATAGCACGAATTGAACCTGTTGGTTCAAGCTTATTAAACATTCCAGCAATTACATATCCCGAAATAAATGAAACATATCCTTCAATCACAAAGCTCGCTGAAGATACCAATAGTGCAAAAGAGACAACCTTTACCAATGCACAACTTAGCTACATAGCCAAATCAACTCCGATCTCAGGTAATGTATTAAACTCTGTCTCCATAGAAAACAATTTTCCTTCTACTTTAAAAGATTCAAATAATGCCGTCGTCTTTTTAGGTTCTACTAAAATTAATTCAAAGCTCCATGGTACGCTTTATTTCGAAAATATTCCGACGAGTACAACTTCAGCTAAAGATATTTCAATAGAAGATAATGGTGGCGATCCAGGTTTTACAATTTTAAATTTTCAAAATATTAAATCTAATATTTTTAGTTCTAAAGTAACCAACCTTTCTTCTATTTTTATTAGTTTTGAGGTCAACCAATCAACACCGGGGTTCTTTAGACATTGTTACAAACTTAACTACTTCAACGGACTTGGAAATCAAGTTTATCCGTTTTGCGTTAGTTTTCAGGCACTAGATAATATAGCAGATATTGCCATCAATTACAAAAACTGGGATGTAACATACAACAAAGATACTGCGACATATATAGAAATACCAGATACTAATTTTACAAGCATAAACCTTAAAAGAAATAAAATTTCAACATGCGATAATGATATCTATAGTAACTGTGGATTAAGCACTGACTCTTCGATACTAAAAAACCAACAAATACATTTTTTTACTACTACGTCAGAATCTACTTGTTTTGCGGGAAAATCATGTCAATACGATAAGAAAACTGTTCGAATAACAAACACAGGTGATCTGCCTATCACAAGTTTTAACCTAGACATCATTGATCGACCATCTGGATATTCTACTAATAAGCAAAAATACGAA
>Ga0255170_1000152_pt1 | contig 35448 bp, 31 predicted proteins | sample Atl_Yuk_RepA_8d_FD_186015 | JGI IMG/M metagenome (GOLD analysis project Ga0255170, IMG submission 186015) | Freshwater microbial communities from Altamaha River, Georgia, United States - Atl_Yuk_RepA_8d | ecosystem: Environmental > Aquatic > Freshwater > River | place: USA: Georgia | collected...
AGCGAGCATCGAAGCCTGACGCGCATAGAGGTCAGCGAAGCGGACTTCGGGATCGGCTAGTGGAATCCCCATGTTCGGCGAGAGTCCGCGCGCTATCGGTTCCCAATCGTTGCACCCTTTGCCTCTCTGGAGCTGCTGGAGAAGACGCCCGATACCGGCATTGCAGGAGCGAACCGGCTGGCGGTCTAGGTCCTCGCAGCCGATGGACATGCAAGTTGCCGATGGTCGGTTGCTAAGCGGTGGCGAGGAGCTTTTTCGTCTTTCATCGCGAGCAGCTGTATGTCGAGCCGGAGACCGGGGTGCTGCGCCCGCCTTCCGAGTCGTTCGGGGGGGGGGCGCTAACCAGCCGCGCCACAGCCGTTGCGGATTGATCCTGACCGCCAAGCGGGTCCGAACATTAGCCAATTTTTGAACACATGGGGCCTATGATCCTGTCGGTTACCTAGGAAGGCAATGGCGCTCCAGATGTACATCGCGCAGCTTCGGATCAAGGGCTCGTACATTCCGATCGAGGTCATGGCGTCGAGCCTGGACCATGGACGACCAGACGAACTGCTATCAACCCAAGGCCAGGACACCCGAATTGAACGTCACCATGTTGGTCGCGGCACTAGACCAACTGTCTGCTTATGCAGACAGCGTTGCCGCCTACTGGGTCGGCTCGTCGAGTGGATCGGCCCAGTAGAATGCGGCGATAGAGAGGGCGATAGTTAGGAAGTAAGACCTTCCGATACAACCAATATGGTGGCGATTGACGTTCGCCGGACAAGCGGAGCGTTAGGCGCGAGACTAGAATACACAACACATGCTTTAGCGCAAAAGTAGTAGGACGCGCTGAATGAGCTGATCGCATCGATCGTGTCCCGAGGCGTGGTGTAGCTGACGTTTGGTCAGTACGACTATTCTGAGGGAGAGCCGGATCGATCAGGCGGCCACGACGGGGAGGCTGACGATGAGATCATCGCCGACGGGAGCGATGCTTTCCAGAGTGATGTAACGGGCGCGCTGGACGGCCCACTTGATGGCATGGACCACCCCCATCGATCCTTGAGATATGGGAGCGTGGGTATCCTCAGCCTCGAAGGGAGTTTCGGCTATGTCCGTTGTCTCGATTGGTCTTGATCTCGCCAAGTCGGTCTTCCAGGTCCACGGCGTGGACGCAGCCGGGCACACTGTGCTTCGACGCCGGCTCGCGCGCAGCGAGCTGGTTGCGTTCTTCGCCAAGCAGCCCGCCTGCCTCGTCGGTATGGAAGCTTTGCGCATGAAGTGAACGCGACAGCGCTGCCAGGTGGCGGTGAAGATCCGGGAGACGGCGGCTTTGATGCCTTCGTGGGCGTCGGAGACGACGAGCTTGACGCCGCGTAGCCCACGGCGGGAGAGCTTGCGCAGGAAGGCGGTCCAAAAGGTCTCGGCCTCGGACTGGCCGATATCCATGCCCAGCACCTCGCGCCGGCCATCGGCATTGACCCCGACGGCCACGATGACGGCGACCGAGACAATGCGGCCGGCCTGGCGGACCTTCACGTAGGTCGCGTCGATCCACAAATACGGCCAATCCCTTGGATCGGCCGGTCGAGGAAGGCCTTCACCCGCTGGTCGATCTCCTCGCACAGCCGTGAGACCCTTCGGCTGCGCTCAGGGCAGGCCTGGCTCTTGGAGATGCCGCTCATGCCCATCGCCTTGACCAGCTCGTCGACAGAACGGGTCGAGATGCCCTGGATAGAGGCCTCCTGGATGACGGCGGTGAGCGCCTTCTCGGCCATTCGGCGCGGTTCCAGGAAGCCCGGGAAGTAGCTGCCCTTGCGTAACTTCGGGATGCGCAGCTCGACCGTACCCGCCCGGGTCTCCCAGTCGCGGTCGCGATAGCCGTTGCGCTGCGCCAGCCGGTTCGGGCTCTTCTCGCCATGGGCCGCTCCGGTCAGCGCCCCGATCTCCAGCTCCATCAGCCGCTCGGCGGCAAAGCCGATCATCTCGCGCAAAACGTCGGCGTCCGGGGTCTTCTCCACGAGCGTCCGCAGGTTCATCATCTCGTCGGCCTGCCCTGAGCGCAGCCGAAGGGTCATCGGTGGTGTCTTTGGTCAAAGGTTGGTGTCGCAACCAGACCCTAACCCGGAGATCGCCGGTGACCGCCTCAAGGCCGCTCCCTCGCTACGGCGCTCCCTATGGGCGCGCTCGCTCGCGGCCTTGCTCCGACTAGCTACACCACCACAGGGGACACGACCAAAACGCTCTCATTTTGGCTCATTGGTAGCCAATGAATAGCCATTTTGGTGTTTGTTGTATTCGCCAGCAGGCGCGGAAGGTGGTCAAATGGTGTGGTCGGATTCAAGTGAGTTTGATCGCGCACTTTCTCGCACGACATATTGTCCACGCCGAGGGAGCGCAGAAATTAGGAGTTTGCAATGTCGCCTCCCATTTCACTGTACGTAGCCAAAGTTGCCCAAGGTCTCGGCGACGGCTCGGATTCCGGCAACCCGATGTCGTTTACGGATTTCATTACTGCGACCGATGGAACGGAGATCCCAGTTGTTACGGACTTGACGGCTACGGCGGTCGACCTTCTTTTACTGGACGAGGCGACGACCGGCGTTGTGGACGCGGCGTCGGTGTTAATGCTGACGGGCACCTCATTCTTCGTTGCGGAGGCGTATGCGGCGAATACAGCGGGTACAATCAGCGGCCTCGGTAACGAGACGGTGACGCTGTTTGCCGGCACGGCGTCGGCGAGCGACCTGAACGCGATCGATGCGGCGACGGACGGACTGATCGACGCGTCGTCTGTGACGACGCTGACGGGCTCGCTGTCTGCGGTTGCGACGGCGTACGCGTCGTCTGGGATCAGCCTGGATGGCGACGAGGCAGTGACGCTGGACGACACGACGGTCGCGGCGTCGGATCTGAACGGGCTGGACGGCGAGACGAGCGGGACGATCAATGCGGGTTCGGTGACGACGCTGACGGGCACCGCCTCTGCGGTTGCGACGGCGTATGCGTCGTCGGGGATCAGCGGCCTGGGCAATGAGGCAGTGACGCTGGACGCCGGCACGGCATCGGCGAGCGACCTGAACGCGATCGATGCGGCGACGAGCGGGCTGGTCGATGCGTCCGCGGTGACGACGGTGACTGGCACGGCGTCCGCGGTTTCGGCGTCCTACACCGCGCCGGGGATCAGCGGTCTGGGTAACGAGGCTGTCACGCTGTCGGGCTCTCCGACGGTTGTGAACCTTAACTACATCGACTATCTGACCAGCGGCGTAATTACGGCGTCGACCAGCGGAAGCGCCTCCGCGCTTGCCAACCTGAACGGCACGGGCAACGCCTATACGTTAACCGTTACCGGCACGGCGGCCACAGCCGCCAATTTGAACAAAATTGATTCGGTGACGACGGTTGCCGTCGATGCGTCCTCGATTACTGCTGTTACGGGCTCGCTGTCTGACGTTGCGGATGCCTATGCCTCCTCCGGGATCAGCGGTCTTGGCGACGAGGCAGTGACGCTGGACGACACGACGGTCGCGGCGTCGGATCTGAACGGGCTGGACGGCGAGACGAGCGGGACGATCAATGCGGGTTCGGTGACGACGCTGACGGGCACCGCCTCTGCGGTTGCGACGGCGTATGCGTCGTCGGGGATCAGCGGCCTGGGCAATGAGGCAGTGACGCTGGACGCCGGCACGGCATCGGCGAGCGACCTGAACGCGATCGATGCGGCGACGGACGGACTGATCGACGCGTCGTCTGTGACGACGCTGACGGGCTCGCTGTCTGCGGTTGCGACAGCGTACGCATCGTCTGGGATCAGCCTGGATGGCGACGAGGCAGTGACGCTGGACGACACGACGGTCGCGGCAGCTGATCTGAACGGGCTGGACGGTGAGACGAGCGGCGTGATCGACGCGTCGTCTGTGACGACGCTGACGGGCTCGCTGTCTGCGGTTGCGACGGCGTACGCGTCGTCTGGGATCAGCCTGGATGGCGACGAGGCAGTGACGCTGGACGACACGACGGTCGCGGCAGCTGATCTGAATGCGCTGGACGGTGAGACGAGCGGCGTGATCGACGCGTCGTCTGTGACGACGCTGACGGGCTCGCTGTCTGCGGTTGCGACAGCGTACGCATCGTCTGGGATCAGCCTGGATGGCGGCGAGGCAGTGACGCTGGACGACACGACGGTCGCGGCGTCGGATCTGAACGGGCTGGACGGCGAGACGAGCGGAATGATCGACGCGTCGTCGGTGACGACGCTGACCGGGACTGCTGCTGCGGTCGCGACGGCTTATGCGTCGTCGGGGATCAGCGGCCTGGGCAACGAGGCAGTGACGCTGGATGACACGACGGTCGCGGCGAGCGACCTCAATGCGATCGACGCCTTGACGAGCGGATCCATCGACACTTCGTCGGTGACGACGCTGATCGGGACGTGGGACGAAATCTCGACCGCGTTTGGATCGGAGGGTTTGGCCCTCACCGGCAGCGAAAACATCGTCCTGCTTGAGGCGGAGATGGCCGCCTCCTACCTGAATGCGATTGACGCCGCGACGAGCGGCACGATCGATGTTTCCTACGTGACCACCCTGTCGGGCTCGCTTTCGGAAGTGGACGTTTCCTACGCTTCTTCCGGCATCACCGGACTGGAGGCAACAGCAGTAACTATTTCCGATACGACGGCCGCGGCAAGTGACCTTAGTGCGCTCGACCTGTTGACGAGCGGCACGATCGACGCCTCGTCGGTGACGACGGTGACTGGCACGGCGTCGGAAGTCGCGGCAGCCTATATGTCCTCCGGAATCAGCGGCTTGGGTGCGGCGGCTGTAGCGTTGTCGGGCGCCACGGCGGCGGCGCCTGATTTGAACGCGATCGATGCGGCGACAAGTGGGCTGGTCGATGCCTCGTCGGTAACGACGGTGACTGGGACGGCATCCGCCATTGCCTTGGCCTATGCATCCTCCGGGATCAGCGGCTTGGGCGACGAGGCGGTGACGCTGGACGACACGACGGTCGCGGCGTCGGATCTGAATGCGCTGGACGGTGAGACGAGCGGCGTGATCGACGCGTCGTCGGTGACGACGGTGACGGGCTCGCTGGCGGATGTAGCGACGGCTTATGCCGCCTCCGGGCTCAGCGGTCTTGGCGACGAGGCGGTGACGCTGGACGACACGACGGTCGCGGCGTCTGATCTGAACGGACTGGATGGTGAGACGAGCGGCGTGATCGACGCATCGTCTGTGACGACGTTGACGGGCTCGCTGTCCGACGTTGCGGATGCTTATGCATCCTCCGGGATCACTGGCCTCGCCAACGAGGCGGTGACGCTGGACGACACGACGGTCGCGGCGTCCGATCTGAATGCGCTGGACGATGAGACGACCGGCGTGATCGACGCGTCTTCGGTGACGACGTTGACGGGCTCGCTGTCGGATGTCGCGACGGCTTATGCCTCCTCCGGGCTCAGCGGTCTTGGCGACGAGGCGGTGACGCTGGACGATACGACGGTTGCGGCGGCTGATCTGAACGCGCTGGACGGTGAGACGAGCGGCGTGATCGACGCGTCGTCGGTGACGACGGTGACGGGCTCTCTGTCGGATGTCGCGACAGCTTATGCCTCCTCCGGGATCAGCGGTCTTGGCGACGAGGCGGTGACGCTGGACGACACGACGGTCGCGGCGGCTGATCTGAACGCGCTGGACGGCGAGACGGGCGGCGTGATCGACGCATCGTCTGTGACGACTCTTACCGGGACTGCTTCTGCGGTTGCGACGGCATATGCGTCCTCCGGCATCAGCGGCCTGGGCAACGAGGCCGTGACGCTCACGGGGACGCTCGGTGCGGCCACCGATCTGAACGCGATCAATGCCGCAACGACGGGCACCGTTGACATGACGTCGATCCTGACGGTCACAGGATCTCTCTCGGACTTGGCGACGACTTACACGTCGACCGGCTTCAGTGGACGCGGAGATGAGGCTGTCACGCTGTCGGATACGACGGTGGCAGCGGCGTCGCTCAGCTCGCTGGATAGCAAGACGACCGGTGTGATCGACGCTTCGTCTGTGACGACACTGACGGGAACCCTTTCCACGGTAATGGCGGCGTATGCAGCGAATACAGCGGGTACGATCAGCGGCCTTGGCAACGAGGCGGTGACCCTGTCGGATACAACGGCAACGTCGACCGGCCTGAACACGCTGGATACCAATACCAGTGGTGTCATTGACGCATCGTCTGTGACGACGGTGATCGGCAAGGCCGCGGCGGTGGCGACAGCTTTTGCTTCTTCGGGGATTAACGGACTGGGCGCTGCCGCTGTGACTCTATCCGCCGGCGGAGTGGCGGCGAGCGACCTCAACAGTATCGATGCCGGGACGAGCGGCGCGATCAACGCCAGCGCGGTGACAACGCTGACGGGTACGGCGTCCGCGGTGGCGACAGCCTATGCTTCGTCGGGCATCAGTGGGTTGGGTAAGGAGGCGGTGACTTTGTCCCTCGGCAGTGCGGCCGCCAGCGACCTCAATGCCATCGAAACGGCCACGATCGGTGCGATCAATGCATCGCGTGTGACAACAGTGACCGGGACGGCATCTGCGGTTGCGACTGTTTATGCTTCAGGCAGCTTCATCGGCCTGGGTAATGAGGCTGTTATTCTGTCCGACACGGTCGCCGCGGCGGTCGATCTGAACGCGGTCAATACGGCGACGGCCGGCTTGGTCAACATGACCTCGGTGCTCACCGTGACGGGCTCTTTGTCGGATCTGACCTTGACTTACTCGTCGACCGGGTTCTCCGGACGGGGCAACGAGGCGATTACGCTGTTGGACGGGACGGCTACGGCGACTGCCCTGAATACGCTGGACGCCGCCACGACCGGCGTTATCGACGCGTCATCGGTGGGAACGCTGACGGGGACCGCGTCCGCGATTGCGGTCGCGTACGCCTCTTCTGGAATCAGTGGTCTGGGCAATGAGGCCGTAACCCTGACGGATACGATTGGGGTGGCCGCCAGCCTGAATGCGATCGATGCCGCAACCAGCGGGATCGTCGACGCATCGTCGGTGACGACGTTGTCGGGAACCGCGGTTACGGTTGCCGCAGCCTACGCGTCTTCGGGTATCACTGGCCTGGGTAACGAGGCCGTTGCACTCTCGGATACGACGGTGGCCGCAGCCAGCCTGAACGCAATCGACGCGGCGACAAGCGGTCTGATAAACGTGTCGTCTGTGAGGACGGTGATGGGAACAGCGTCTGTAGTTGCGACTTCGTACGCGTCGTCGGGCATCAGCGGCCTTGGCAACGAGGCGGTGATCCTCTCCGACACGATCGCGGCGTCCACCGATCTGAATGCGATCAATGCGGCGACGACTGGCGCGGTCAACGCAGCGTCGCTTCTCACGGTCGAGGGATCCTTGTCAGCCCTGACGACGACCTACACCACGCGCGGAGTGAGTGGCTTGGGCAATGAGGCGCTGACGCTGAACGACACCACTGTCGCGGCAGCGTCGCTCAACTACCTGGATACAAGGACGACCGGCGTGATCGACGCGTCGTCGGTGGAGACGCTGACGGGTGCGTTGGCAGCGGTTGCGACGGCCTATGCTTCAGCCGGGATCAGCGGACTGGGTAACGCGGCCGTCACGCTGTCGGATACGACGGCGGCGGCTAGCGCCCTGAACGCAGTGGACTCGGGAACGACCGGTGCGATCGACGCGTCGTCTGTGACGAGGGTAGGGGGAGACGCTTCAGCGGTCGCGGCGGCCTACGCTTCCTCCGGTATTACCGGGTTCGGCAACGAGGCGGTTATTCTGTCGGGTACAGTCGCGGCGGCTGCCGATCTGAACGCGATCAATGCGGCGACGACCGGCGCAGTAACCATGACGTCGGTGCTGACGGTTACCGGCGTTCTTTCCGACCTCACCACGATGTATTCCGCCTCCGGTTTCCGTGGGCGGGGTGACGAGGCGATCACGCTGTCGGATACGGCGGCGACGGCGACGGCACTGAACAGCCTGGATGGCAAGACCACCGGCGTGATCGACGCGTCGTCGGTGACGACCCTGTCGGGAACGGTGTCCGAGGTGACAACGGCCAATGCTTCGGCCGGTATCACGGGCCTTGTCAATGCTGCCTTCAACGTTACAGGAACTGAAGCCGCCGATACGATCAACGGAGGGATACATGACGACACTCTCAGCGGCTTTGGCGGGAGTGATATCCTGAACGGCGGCGCCGGTGCGGATACGATGACCGGCGGTGCAGCGGCGGACACGTTCATCTTCGTGGCAGGCCAGGGAGACGGCGACAATGTCACCGACTTCAGTGGCGTCATCGGTGATGGCGATGTCCTTGTCTTCCAAGGTTACGGAGATGGTGCGAGCTTCAACGACTTGGGCGGAGGTTTCTACGAGATCGCTGACGCAGGACGAACCGTCGTAGACGTGATCCAGGTGACTGGCACTGTCGGGCTGGAGGATTACCGGTTTGAGCTTCTGGTCTGACCGGAGCGCTGCTTGAGTGGTTGTCTGCGAGGAGGTTCGAAGTGGCGAACCTCCAATGTGGGGAAGGCGCCTTGATAACGTAGGACTACAGAGGGAATCTTATTCAAGATGCTGGCCGGGTAAGAGGCCAGCGTGGATACGTTCTCTCTCCAATGACCTGCGTGGGCGTGCGGTTGGAGCGGTCAGTGGCGGTGTGCTGTTGGTCGGTGGCTTCCCGCTTTGGTTTTGCGGCTTCGACGGTGGTGAAGTGGTCGCAGCGTTACCGGGCGACGGGTTCCCTGGTCGTGTCCTCGGTGGTGGTGTAGGAGGCCGCTGATCGGCCCGCCTGAGCGACCGCCACGAGTCAGGCGATGGCGGGCCGGTCAGCGGCCAGCGCGGTGATCCCGGGTAGGGTTGGGTTGTCGAGACCAGCAACCTGAACCCAAAGGACCACCACAATGACTGAGGACACTATCGCCCTTCGCGCACTATTGGAGAAGGGCTCCGATGCGACGTTCCTGCGTGAGATGATCGGCTTTGCCGCCCAGCGCCTTATGGAGCTGGAGACCGATGGCCTGTGCGGGGCCGGTCACGGCGAGCGTAGCGCTGATCGGCGCAACCAGCGCAATGGCTACCGCGAGCGGGACTGGCAGACCCGGGCGGGTACCGTCGAGTTGCGCATCCCGAAGTTGCGCAAAGGCAGCTACTTCCCGGCCTTTCTCGAACCGCGCCGCCTGGCCGAGAAGGCGCTGACCGCCGTGGTTCAGGAAGCCTACATCCAGGGTATCTCCACGCGCTCAGTGGACGATCTGGTCAAGGCGATGGGCATGGAGGGGATCAGCAAGAGCCAGGTTTCGCGGCTGTGCGGCGAGATCGACGAGCGGGTTCAGACCTTCCTGAACCGGCCGATCGAAGGTGAGTGGCCCTATATCTGGCTCGACGCCACCTACGTCAAAGCCCGCCGTGACCACCGCATCGTCTCGGTTGCCGTCATCGTTGCCGTCGGCGTCAACAGCGACGGGCGCCGCGAGGTGCTGGGCATGACGGTCGGCCACAGCGAGGCCGAGCCTTTTTGGGTCGAGTTCCTGCGCTCCCTCGCCCGGCGCGGCTTGCGCGGCGTCAAGCTGGTGATCTCCGATGCCCATGAGGGACTGAAGGCTGCCATCACCAAGATCCTCGGCGCGGCCTGGCAGCGCTGTCTCGCGGCTTGTAACCAAGCCGCTGAGTCCACTTCATGCGCAACGCCCTGGCCTATGCCGGCAAGACCCAGCGCCGCATCGTCTCGGCGTGGGTCGGTACCGCTTTCGCCCAGGACGACGCGGCGGCGGCACGCAAACAGTGGCGCCAGGTCGCCGACCAGGCACGGCCACGCGTCCCGAAACTGGCGGCGCTAATGGATGACGCCGAGGCCGATGTGCTGGCCTACATGAGCTTCCCTGCCCAGCATCGGGCCAAGCTGCACTCCACCAACCCGCTCGAACGCCTCAACGGCGAGATCAAGCGCCGCAGCGAGGTTGTCGGCATCTTCCCCAACGAAGACGCAGTGACGCGCCTGATCGGCGCCTTGCTCCTCGAACAGAACGACGAATGGGCTGTCCAGCGGGCTCGCTACATGAGTCTGGAAACCATCGCCCCGCTCAGCGATGATCCCATTGTCGGCCTGCCTCTTGCGACAGTCTGATCGTGCAGCCAACGCTGCTCGGAAGCACCGCTCCTACACCACGCAACGGGGCACGATCGGTTCCCTGGCGGCAGGCAAGGTCGGCGGGCATCGCAAATCGGTGCTGGAGGCCCATCCGGCCTTCATCCAGGAACGGATTGATCAGACACCGCACCTGACTCAGCGCCAACTCAAGGACGAACTGGCGGCCCAGGGTGTCGTCGTCTCGCACAATGCGGTGTGGACGTTCCTGCGTCGCGAAGGGCTCAGATTTAGAAAACCCTGAATTTTCGGCGGTCCGATCAACGGACAGTGCTTCCGAGCCTATGTCGAGACGCTGCTCCTGCCAGCCCTGCCGCAAGGGTCACGTTCACCGCCCGCGGAAGGCTCGCGCGAGCTGGTCGGTGAGCGGCTTGACGAGGAACGAGGCCACGGTGCGCGGCGTGGTCTCGATGAAGGATTCGACCGGCATACCGGCCAGAAGCTGCAGGCCCTTGAGTCGGGACAGTTCGCCTTCGGCGACACGGATGCGCACCGAATAGTAGGGCTCCGTCGCCTTGTCGTCCTGCGTGACGTCGGCGCCGATATGGACCACCTCGCCATTGACTTCGGGTGTCGTCTGCTGGTTGAAGGCCCCGAAGCGCAGGACGGCATGCTGGCCGAGATGGATCTGGTCGATGTCGTGCGGCGCCACCTTGGCATCGACGATCAGCGTGTCGGAATCGGGCACGATCAGCATCAGCGGCTCGCCGGCCTGGATCACGCCGCCCACCGTGTGGACGTTCCTCTGGAACACCCTGCCGTCCTGCGGCGCCACGAGGTCGATGCGCTTCAGCTGATCCTCGGCTGCGACCCGGCGTTCGGTCATCTCCGATCTCTTGGCGCGGATCTCGGCCAGCTCCTTGCCGACCTCGGTGCTGAGATCCTGGTCGATCTGGTGGACCTTGAGCTCGAGCTCGGCGATGCGGCCCCGGCTCTGCGCCAGCGAGGCGACCAGGGCGGAACGCTCGCCTTCCATGCGGGCCGAGTCGCGCTCCAGGGTCGTGACCCGGCTGATCGGCACGAGGTTCTGCTTCCAGAGCGTCCGGACCCCCTCGAGCTCCTGCGCCAGCAGCGCCAGCTCCTTGCCCTTGGCGGCTTCCTGCGCCTGGGTGCCCTCGATCTGGAGATGGAGCTGCTTGATCTGCTCCTTCAGCTGGGCCTTCTGGCCGTCGCGCGCGGTGCGGCGAATCTCGAACAGCTTCTGCTCGCCGCTCATCAGGCGCGCGATCTCCGGATCCCGCTTGCGCCACGTCAGCTCGTAGGGGAACTGGACGGTCCTGTCGTTGTCGCGCTCGGCCTCGAAACGGGCCTGGCGGGCGGCCAGCTCGTCGAGCGACTTGGTCACGATGCCGAGATTCGCCTTCGCCTGCGTGCCGTCGAGCCGGACGACCACGTCGCCCTGCTTCACCCGGTCGCCCTCCTTGACCAGCAGCTCGCCCACGACGCCGCCGGACGGGTGCTGGATCTTCTTGACGTTGGTATCGACCACCAGCTTGCCGGGCGCGATCACGGCGCCGGACAGTTGGGTCGTGGCCGCCCATCCGCCGATGCCGAAGACCAGGAGGAGGCAGGCCGCCACACCGATCAGGAGAGGTTTCCGGGTAAGGGCCGGCACGGACACGGGCGGGCTCACGACGGCTCCCGCGCGCGAACGACCGGAACGCGAAGCGGAGACGGCTGCGCGCCCGTGGCCGGGGCTGCCGCCGGGGGCGGCGCGGCCTTCAGGGTCTCGCGCAGGACGGCGTCCTTCGGCCCGAAGGCCTGCTGCCGGCCGCCCCGCATCACCAGGAGCTGATCGACGGCGGCCAGGGCGCTCGGCCGGTGGGCGACCACGATGGCGATGCCGCCGCGCGCCCGCACGGACATGATGGCCTTGGTCAGTGCTTCCTCGCCCTCGTGATCGAGGCTCGAGTTGGGCTCGTCCAGCACCACGAGGAATGGGTCGCCGTAGAGCGCCCGCGCCAGCCCGACGCGCTGGCGCTGCCCGGCCGACAGGGCGGTGCCACCCTCGCCCATCTCGGTCCCGTAGCCGTTGGGCAGGCCGAGGATCAGCTCGTGCACGCCGGCGGCCTGTGCCGCGGCGATCACCTTGGCGGGGTCGGGCTCGGGCTCCAGGCGGGCGATGTTCTGCGCGACCGTGCCGGCGAACAGCTCCATGTCCTGCGGCAGGTAGCCGATATGCTCGCCCAGCGCTTCCGACGACCATTGATCGAGGGTGGCGCCGTCGATGCGGACCTTGCCGCTCACGGGCCGCCAGACGCCCACGAGGGCGCGGACGAGCGACGACTTGCCCGAGGCGCTGGGGCCGATGATCCCCAGCCCCTGGCCGGCCTTGAGGTTGAAGGCGACGTCACGGGCCACGAGGACGTTCACGCCCGGCGGCGCCACGCTGACCGCTTCGACGGCGAGCGAAGCCTTGGGCCTCGGCAGTTGCATCACGTCGCGGTCGTCGGGAATGCGAGCCAGCAGGTTGTTGAGGCGGTGCCAGCTCTGTCGCGCCGACACGAAGACGCGCCACTGGGCGATCACCTGCTCGACCGGCGCCAGCGCCCGCGCCGACAGGATGGAACCGGCAATGATGATGCCGGCAGTCGCCTGCCCCTTGATGACGAGATAGGCACCGACGGCCAGCACCGCCGATTGCAGCGCCATGCGGAGCGCGCGCGAGAAGCTGCCCATGCCGCCGGTGATGTCGCCCGCCCGCTGATGGGCCTCGACATAGCGGCGTCCGTAGTCCGCCCACTGGTGCGCGAAGCGGCCGACCATGCCCATGGCATGCAGGACCTCGGAATTGCGGCGGCTGGCCTCGGCGAGGCTGGTGCGCCGGCTGGAGAGCGACGAAACCTCGACCGACGGCTGGCGGACCTTGAGCTCGGTGACGAAGGTGATGGCGACCAGGATCAGGGCGCCTACCGCTGCCGTGAGACCGATCAGCGGGTGGAACAGGTAGCAGATGCCGAGATAGAGCGGCATCCAGGGCAGGTCGAAGAGCGCCGCCGGACCGGGGCCGGACATGAAACTGCGAATCTGATCGAGGTCCCGGACCGGCTCGAAACCGTTCATCTGCGGTGCCCGCAACGGGAGCTTGACCAGCAGGTGATAGACGCGCCGGTCCAGCGTCTCGGCAAAACCGCCGGCGATCCGGATCAGGACCCGGTTGCGCACGATGTCGAGGATTGCCTGGAAGCCATAGAGGCCGAGGGCCAGGATGCACAGCGCCACCAGGGTCGGGACGCTGCGGCTCGGCAGCACCCGGTCGTAGACCTGCAGCATGAAGAACGAGCCTGTGAGATAAAGCACGTTCAGGACGGCGGTGAAGAGCGCCACCCCCAGATAGGAGGTGCGACAGGACCGCAGCGCCTCGGCCAGTTCGGTCCGCGGCGATCCCGCACCAGGAGTTGGGGCCCGGGTCATTCTGCTGTCACGCCGCTCGGCGGTTGCTTCATCGTGCCGCCTCTAGTGAACATCTATCCTGACAACGCCTCTGTCACTCCGGCAGACGCCCCTCGCCGGAAGCCTGCCTTAGAAGTGCTCTAAGGCGATAGTGCCCACAAGCTCCATAACGGCCCGAACAAGAACCATTCTGGCGGCGACTGCTCTGGGGCTGAGTGTCTAGGTTTTGAACCGCCCCGGAATCGTCGGAGGCTCCAACCCTTGAGAAAGTGGAGCCATGATGAGCAAGACTGATCATCTGGATGCGTGTCGCCCGAAGTCTCGTCCTCTCCTGGACGTGCGCTGAACGGGCGACTGCCTCGAGCCCTTGCATTAGTTCTTCCCGAGACTTGGCAGAGGACACAATGTCTGCGAGGGATTTGACGCTCTCGTTCACGCCGACAGCAAATCGCACGATCATCGCGGCATCGATCACATCGGTGAGATCTTCGAAGTGGTGGTAGAGCGACCCCTTCGAGACGCCCGACGCGTCTAGAATAAGGTCCGCTGTGATGTCCGCCGGCGAACATACCTCCAGAAACTGGAGCGCCGTCTCGATGAGTTTCCACCGTGTCGGATGGATCTTTTGGGGAGCTGACTTTGCCTGTCGCCCAAACGGTCCACTGCGCACCATCTGTCTCTTCCTAGTCGAGTTTGCATCTAAAGAGCAGTTCTGTTTCTGGTTTGACTATGCATCTAGGAAAGTGGAACTAGACCATCAGTCTAAACGATTGGTCTTATCGCCACATTAACTTCGGCGCCTGGAACTGGTCGATGAGCGTCGCTTCCACGAACGAGACACTCCATGTGCCGCGCCTGCTTCAGTACGATCGCTCTGCATGACGACCTCTTCGAGGGCGGCGCCAACCGCGTGTTCGGAAACTTGTTGGGCAACTTGGCCGGCGCTCCGATGCCGACCCGGCGCACGCTCATGGCTATGTCGGTGGGAGCCGCCGGTGCCGCGGCGACGATCGCTGCGCCGCGCGGCGCCCGCGCCGCCGACGGCGCCGAGGTCATTTTCCGCGGCGGCAAGGTCCTGCCGATGCCTGGTGCGGCCCCTGCGCAGGCCCTGGCAATCGGCGGCGGCAAGATCCTGGCGGTCGGCAGCGAGGATGAGGTGGCGGGCCTGAAGTCGACGGCTACGAAGATTGTCGACCTCGGCGGTCGGGTGCTCATGCCGGGCTTCGTCGATCCGCACAACCACTCCGTTATGTCGGCGGTCGTCCTCGAACTGCTGACCGACGTCGGCTACACGACCTATCCGACGCGCGCCAAGCTGATCGAGGCGCTGCGCGCCATGGCGGCGCGCACGCCGGCCGGCGAGTGGGTCGCGGCGTCGAACTTCGACAACCTCCTGCAGGGCGGCGGTCTGACGCGCGCCGAGCTGGACACGGTCTCGACCGACCGACCGATCTTCGTCTGGTACACCAACGGCCACGACGCCTGCGTCAACAGCCTAGCGCTCAAGCTGGCCGGCATTTCGGAGGACGTGGGCGAATTGCCCGGAGGCGGTCACTTCGGTCGCGGGCCCGACGGCAAGCTCGACGGCCAGGTCTTCGAGGAAGCAGCCATGTTCAAGTTCCTGCCGCTGATGCTGCCCAAGATCACGATGGCGGTCGCGGGCAAGGCGCTGGAGAGCTACCTGCGCAAGGCGGCGGCGACTGGCAACACCACGCTGCACGAGCCGGGCACGCTGAAGTCGGAGTGGGTCTCGGCCTTCGCCAAGGCGTCGCCGGGCTTCGCCTGCCGCACCAGCGCCAGCCTGATGTACGAGGACATGAAGGGCTACGAGCCGTTCCGGGCGCTCGGCATCGGCCCCCGGGCGACGGTGCTGCCCGACAGCCTGTTCTCGCTGTACGGCGTGAAGATCGTGGGCGACGGCTCCAACCAGACCAAGACCGGCGCGCAGACCGTCGCGTACCTGGGCGGCAGCGCCAAGGGACAGCCCAACTTCGACGCGAAGGCCGTGAAGAAGATGGTCGCCGACGTGAAGGCCTTTGGCTCGACGGTCCAGATCCATTGCAACGGCGACCATACGATCGACTTCGCGCTCGACGCGATCGAGGCGGCCTACGGCAACTCGACGGCGCAGGGCATCAACCGGATCGAGCACTCGACCATCATGCGCCCGGACCAGGTCGCCCGCATGAAGGCGCTGAACGTCCAGCCGAGCTTCCTGATGAACCACGTGCGCTTCTACGGCGCGGCCTATCGCGACCAGATTTTCGGACCCGAGCGCACCCTGCTGACCGACAACGCCGGCAATTGCGTGCGTGCCGGGATTCCCTTCACCCTCCACACCGACTCGCCGTGCTCGCCGGTCGGGTCACTCGCCCTGGTCGAGACGGCTGTTACGCGCAAGTGCGTCGTCGACAACTCCGTCATCGCGCTGGACCAGGCGGTCACGCTCGACCAGGCATTGCGCGCGGTAACGATCGACTCCGCTCGCCAGATCGGCCAAGGCGATCGCATCGGCTCGCTGGAGAAGGGCAAGGAAGCCGACCTCGTGCTGCTCGAGTCCGACCCCTACGCCACCGCCCCCGACAAGCTGTCCGCCATCAAGGTCAGCGAGACCTGGGTGGCCGGCCAGAAGAGGCACGGAGGCTAACCCGTCGGCCGCCGTTTCGAGGTCGACATGGGGCCGCGACGGTTGGTCGGTCACAAGACCGTCCGCCCACATGACAGCCTAACGGGTATTGGACGCGCAGGTGCAAATAGCGCCCGTGCCAGGTTACTCAGCTTCCCGCGCCGCTACGCAGAGAGCGTTGGATCCCGGCTCTTTTCCCTCCGCCATTAGCCGCCAAGCTGACAGTCTCTCTCTTTTGTCGGCGAGGGTCCCAAGAGCCCAATAACCGCGGGCATTGCGAGTTGGACCTGTTGACGGGCGTCGCCGTCCCCCGGGGCCGTTTGGCTCTCTCTCTCTCTCTCTGCGGCCTATTGACGTTACCTCGCAATGAACACAGGCGCGCAACGCGTCGCTCACCACAGTCTTGATCTGCACCTATCGGCACGCTTGGAATCGCAGCGGGACGCGAGCATCGACCCGGGTTACCGCGCCGCTGACAACCATTTGCGATCGAAGACGTCGGCCAGTGCCCGGTAGGCCGACACCGGAACCTGGTCGAAGCCGCCGCTGTTGCCTGTCAGAAACTCGGTGAAAAGCCGGTCGGTGGCGGCGGGATCTTCGATTTCCAATCCCAGCCCTGCCAGATCTCCCGCAATCGAGCCGCCTGGCGAGAGGTACGCTTCCTTCGAACGCAGAAGCGCGTTCGACGCCGGGAGACGCACCATGACGATGCGCGTCACCGAAGGCTGCGCATCGGGCCCGATGCGGGTCGTGCCGAACATCAGTCCACCCAGGACGCTTGCCGGGGGAGAGGCCTGGAACAGGCAGAAGGTAACGAGCTGCGCGCTGCCCGCCGCCTCGCTCACCTGGATGTGCACACCCCGGTTGGCAACCAGCATCACACCGCTGAGTTTCATGGCGCCGGTGGGCAGGACTTCTGTGTAGCTGACCGGCGAGCGATTGGGACTCGACTCGGCGCCCACCGTCAATTCGCCCCGGATCAACTGTCCACGAAAATAGGGCGACCATGCATGCGAGTAGCAGACGAATGTCCCCGCGAGTTCGGGAGCGGCCCTCGACTTGCTGCCGCCGCGACCGCCGGAGGCCTCCACGGAGCGCAGCAGGGTCTCCCGGTCACGACCGTGGCGGAGACATATCTCGTCGAGAAAGACCTCGGCATCGCAATCGGCGATCCATTGGCCGGGCCGATCGAGATCGAGCACTTTCGCCCAGTCGGCATAGACCTGCATCTCGCGAGGCTGGGCCAGGCCCCGGAGCCACTTGTCGGCCCGGCCGATCTCAAAAGAAGTGTTGGCGTTGACGCGCCGAAAAGCTGCCGCCAGGTCCTTGCGTGCGACCGTCCCCAGCAAGGCCGCGGTCAGGCGCAACTTGCGATCGATTTCTCGTGCCACTTGATTTGCTCGCTACCTGAACACCTCAACTTTTCCAGCCTGCCTATTCCACGAAAAGACACAGAATTCTACCGCGTTCCATCCGGGGGAGATGCTTCAAGCCCGCTCCGTGCGGCAGAGTTGGTAGCTGCGCTCATGAGCGACGCCAGCCGAGCACAAATCAGGCCTGGAGGGTGACTAACCGCAACAGCTTCGCGGGGGAGGGGGACGCGTGGCGCTATACTGGACCATCAAGTCGGATGAGCAACTTTTCGAAGTGGTCTGCGATGGATTGGTGGCGGTGGATGAAGTTCACGCGATGCTCGACGTCCTGGTTGGCTCCGGAGCCATTGGATATCGAAAGCTCTTCGATGGTAGCCGGGGCGATACGACTATGGGAGCGCTCGAAATTCTGAATATCGGCGTGCGCATGCGGTCTCTGCATGTGGGGGCTGCCCTCGGGCCGCTGGCCGTCGTGATACCCGATGACAAGTATTTGTTGCTGTCGCGAGTGCTGGGCATGCTGGCATCTGGCAGAAGACCGATGCGGATTTTCTCGGATCCTTTGAAGGCGCGGCGGTGGCTCAATTCCCCTGCTGTGCGCGCGTCTCCCCTGGCGGGCTGCTGAGTTAGTTCCGCGGCCCGCTTCCCATCCGCTACCAAGTCACTGTTCGATGATCTCTACCATCGTCGTGGCAATTCTGGCAGCCGACATCCGGGTCGTCCGTCGCGACGTAAGACCTACGTTCGCGGAGCCAGCCATGTCACGATTGCCGTCCGTCGCCTGCGTGCTCCTTCTGTCGGTGGGGGTCGGTATGGCCCATGCGCAGCCGCCGCCTGCGGCAGACTCCGCGGCCGCCGCGCGGGCCCGTTGCGCGCAGTTGGTCGAATACTGGGATCGCTACAGCGCCGGCAAGGGCGAGGGGGGTGGCAGCATGGACATGCCGCGCAAGTCCGCCGTCTCCGACTGCGCGGCAGGCCGGACCGAAGCGGGCATCCGCACCATGGAAGACCTCCTGCGTCGCAACGGCCATGCGGTGCCGCCTCCCTGAACGATGCATGATCCGGCGTCGCGCCGCTCATCGCCTTCTGTTGCTGCCGGGAGCGCTCGTGGCGCCCCTCCCTGTAGCCTGGAGCCAGACCCCAGCCTTGCCTTCCCCGATCATCGACGATCTGTCCGATCCTGCCGGCCTGTCTGCGCTGGGCACTCGCTGGCAGCTTGTCACCGACCAGGTGATGGGCGGTGTGTCACGCGGCACGCTGGCCCGGGAGACGGTGGCGGGACGGCCGGCGCTTGTGATGCGCGGCGACGTGAGGCTGGAGAACAACGGTGGCTTCATTCAGATGGCACTCGATCTCGCCCGCCCGGAGGCACCGGGGAGCGGCACGCTCGATGCCCGGCGCTGGCAGGGGCTCGAGATCGACGTTCACGGTGCGCGGCAGACCTACGGCCTGCACCTGCGAACCACCGACCTCGATCGGCCGTGGCAGTCATACCGGCAGGAGTTTGCGGTGCAGCCCGTATGGCAGAGCTTGCGGCTGCCCTTCGCGGATTTCGTGCCATATCGCACCGAGGCGCCGCTCGATCTGTCGCGTCTGCGCCGGCTGGGAATAGTGGCCATCGGACGCGCCTTCGTGGCCGACCTCGCCCTGGGCGGGGTTCGCTTCTACGGCTGAGCGTTGCGGCGAGCGATCGGCGGCCGCCTGCCTGTCCAGGGTCCGCTTTGGAGCCGTGAGCGGGCTCCTGCGTAGTGGGTCGGACTTCCGAAAAGTGTCGCATGAGCTGGGTGCGTGACGAGGAGGTCAGCGGTTTCGTCACATTCACGGGCAATCCGGCACGGAGACTCGGGAAGTGTTCCCAGCATCAGGACAGGAGACTTTGGCGCGGCCGTGCGCGACAGTCGGCGCCGGCATGGGCGAGAACAACAAGAACACGGCGCACTCGTTCCGGCAGGTGCTGCGGACCAGTCCGATGGACTTCTGGCGCCTGTGGTACGTCGGCTTCGTCGTCGCCACCGTGCGCTGGCTGGAAACGGTCGCCATGGGCATCGTCGTGTATCAGCAGACCGGCTCCGCCCTGGTCGTCGCCATGATCACCATGCTTCGCCTGGTCCCGATGGGTCTGTTCGGCGCCTTTCTCGGGGCCTTGGCCGAGCGGTTCGACCGCCGATTGACGCTGGCCGGCATCGTCGGCCTCATGATGGTCACCTCGGCCCTGCTCTCCGTCGTCGCTTTCAGGGGAGCCCTGGAAGTCTGGCACCTCGCCGTCGCCAGCTTCATCAACGGCTGCGGCTGGGCCACCGACAATCCGCTCCGGCGTGTGATGATGGGCGAAGTCATGGGCCGCGATCGAATGGCCATCGCCATGGCGCTCGATGTCGGCGCCGGCAATGTGAGTCGCATGGTAGGGCCCGCCGTCGGCGGCCTGCTGCTGGCGGGCGTCGGCATCGAGGGCGCCTTCCTGCTCGGCGTGGCACTGTACGCGTCGGCCGTCGCCGCCACCCTGATGGTGCAGAGCCACATCCCGTCCTCGCCGGGTGCGGGGGCCGTGTTCGCCCGCACCCGGGAGGGCGTGGCGCTCATCTTTTCCGACCGCCGCCTCGGCGCGATCATGGCGGTCACCGTCATCTACAATGTCTTCGCCTGGCCCTTCACCAGCATGATCCCGGTGATCGGCGCCGACCGGCTGCTGCTCGGTCCCGAAGGCGTCGGCCTGCTCACCAGCATCGACGGCGTCGGCGCCTTCGCCGGCTGCATCCTGCTGGCGCTGTGGCTGACGCCGGGCTGGCATGCCCGCGCCTATGTCGGCGGCACGGCCGCCTACCTGGTCGGGTTGATCGGCTTTGCGGCGGCGCCCACGCCGCTGCTGGCGGGGGTGGCGCTGCTGGTGACCGGCCTCGCCGGCGCCACCTTCGCCACCCTGCAGGCCACGCTCGTCTATCTCGCGGCGCCAATCGAAATGCGCTCGCGCATCCTGGGTGTGCTCTCGGTCTGCATCGGCACCGGCCCGATCGGCTTCGTCTGGCTGGGCTGGCTCGCCGATCTCGTCGGAGCGCCCGAGGCCACGGCGATCACCGGCGCGATGGGCCTGCTGGCGCTCGCCGCGACCTGGCCGCTCTGGCGGAGGATTTGAGAAGGATCTTTCGTCGGATCGCCATGGCCCTCTTGAGTACGCCATCGGCAGCCGGCGAGTGGCTGGTTACCTCTGCAGGCACGGGCCTTGATCGCTGTCGTTGCGGCATGGACGCAAGCCGCCTGTGTTCACCTGCGATTGGCTGGGCGGCGACGCTGCTTTGGACGGCGCCGCTCTGGTTGTGGTGGCAGCAGGCGGCGCGGGATGGTGGGAGCTGGTAACTCCTGCCAGAGCGACGAGCGTGCTCGCGATCACCACCAACCCGATGAAAAACAGGATGAGCCCACGAAAGAGGCTCACTGTTGCGGCGCAGCCGAACAGGATGCAACAGATGATGAAGAGCTCGACCATCAGCCCCTCTTACCCAGTAACCGCAGACACAAGTAGTGGGGGACATTGACCGTGGGAGACAAACTTTTGACCGTTGGCGGCAGGTCCGCCAGGTCGGACCTGCTGCAACCTGCCCGCATCATTCGCTTCGAAGCACCACTCGCGATGGCGGTATGGCCGGCGTACAAGTACGCGGGCGGAGACGCCGAGAAGGGCGCACCTAACCGCTAATGTGACGATTGTTTACCCGGAATTTCATGGGCGTGGTGCCGGTCCACCGCCTGAACGCACGTACCAGCGCTGCAGGCTCCGAGTAGCCCGTCAAGTAGGCGATCTGCTCGAGGCGCAGGTCAGTATCGGTCAAGTAGCGCTTTGCGAGCCCATTGCGTATCTCGTCCGTCAGTTCGGTGAATGTCGTATCCCGATCGGAGAGCCGCCGCTCCAGCGTCTTGCTGCTCATGTTGAGCTCACGAGCGATATCGTCGAAGTGGACCGTGCCCTTGGCGAGTCCGTCGATCACCAGCTCGCGCACATCGTGAAGAATATCCTTCTTCTTTGGCGTCGGGCCGAGGATATTCCGGCAGGCTCGCTCCAGAACCTTGAGCAGCTTGTTGTCGGCACCGATGACCGGCAGGCGCATCGTGTCGGCATCGTAAATCAGGGCATCCCATTCGGCGTGAAACTTGACAGGGCAGCCCAGGTATTCGGCGTAGGCGACCTCGGCATGTGGTCTCCCGTGGATGAACTCGGCACGCACGGGCGATATGCGCTTTCGGGTCATGTCGCGGCAGGCCCGCACGACGACTGCGGCGATGTAATCCGAGTTGTGACGCAGGCCGCGCAGCGCCCGGTCAGTCTCGCGAAACCGCAGGGTCACGTGCGAGCCCATTCGCTCAACTTCGATGTCTTCGCCTTCCCCGACGACGTAGAAATAGCGTTGGAAATTGGCAATCGCGTCCAGCAGCGTCGGCGAATTGAGCACCACGAAACCAAGCAGGCCGCTATCCCTTGCTTCATGCGCGGCGCCAAGACGAAGTCCATAGCTTGCATCGCCCAGCGTAGAGGCAGCTCTCTCGATCAGTCCAAGCACCGCCACATATGGAATGCGAGTGTCGGGATCTGCGACATCCGTGCGTCTCAGGCCGACTTCCTTGATGAGGTTGTCGACATTCACGCCGTGCTTACGCAGGTCATCGACTACCTTGATAGCCAGCCGCGCATCGATCTTTTGGGACCTCGTCATGCAGACCGTCGAGGAAAGAGTAACTGGCGGCAACGGTCAAGAATATGGCGTTATAAGTCAACGAGACGCATGCAACTTCGGCCTAGATTTGCTGCGGTACTAGAGACGATCGTGGCTACTCGCTGAATTCTCAATGCATTGTCGACGGCCACCTTGTGTGAAATTTTATTGCGTTTGGGATTTTGTAGAAGCAGCTTGCGATCAGTTTCTCGTGCCGCTCGACCCATTCACTTGCTGGAGGCCGGGGAATTTCTGGTTCGCGCATTCCACGAAAAGACACAGAATTCCGAATATTATTGCCGCATCGTTGCGGCAATATCTTGTTGGCGTCCGGCTGCGCTGCTACTTTTTGCACTCGGATGGCCGCGTGGCCGCGTTGGCGTTTTCTCCCCGGTGCAGCTGGGCTCAAGCAATGGACGCGGTTTCCATTGCTCGTCCTTCAGGCGGATGTCTCTGAGGTTCCCTTGAGTACAAAGATTCCGTGGATCGCTCTGTCACTATCACTGGTTTCAACATCATTTGTTTGTGAAATCGTCCAGGCTCAGGGGACGCCTGCTGCTGCGGTTGCTCCGAGCGCCGAGATGCGGGCGGCGTACCAGGCCTCCTTCCAGGAAACGCTCCGCAAACCCTCGGATCCCGCCACGCTCATTGCCTTTGCCGAAATCGCCATCAAGACCGGCGATCTGGAGAGCGCAATCTCGGCGCTCGACCGGTTGCTGCTCATCGACGGCGATCAGCCTGAAGTGAAGCTCGAGCTCGGCGTCCTCTATTTCCGGCTTGGTTCTTTCGAAGCGGCACGGGCGTATCTCGCGGACGTGCGTTTCTCCCGGCGCGCCTCACCGGTTCTGAAGGCGCGCGCGGAAGAATTCCTGAATGCGGCCAAGCGCCCCTGAGTCCGGGCAACGAAGTTCGACAAGACGGGAGGCCGAAGTGGGTGTGGGGCCTCCAACGAAACGAGACAGGGGACGGACCGGGGTCCGCCGATTGAGAGGATAGCATGCGAAGCTGCGGCTTCCGATTCCTTGTGGTCCTGGCCATCGGCCTCCAGTGGGCGACACCTTCGTGGGCACGCGTGGGCGTAACGTCGGTCGTCGACGGCCAGCCCAAGGGCCTGCCACCCCAGGGTGTCGAGCGCATCCTCAGTGTCGGCAACGACATGCAGCCCAACGAGCGTGTCACCACCGGCGCAAATGACAAGGCATTCATCGTCTTCCTCGACGGAACGTCGCTCACCGTCGGGCCGAACAGCGTGCTGACCATCGACAAGTTCGTGTACGATCCGGAGCGCAAGACCGGGGAACTCGCCCTGAATGCCTCTCGGGGCGTGTTCCGCGTGGTTGGCGGCGCGATCAGCAAGAACTCCGCAATCAATGTCAAAACGCCGTCGGCGACCATGGGCATTCGCGGCGGCATCGCAACCGTTGCGGTGACAGCGAGCGGTGCGACCACCGCCAACTTCCTGTTTGGTGGCTCGTTGACGGTGACCAGTCAGGGCGTGACGCAAACGACGACGCAACCGGGCACCCAGATTCGGGTACCGGTGGGGGCGCCCCCCACGCCGCCGGCACCGATCCCGCCTGGCAGCCTCGGCAACAGCAACAATTCATTCCAGAGCGCCGGCCCGCCCGGCGGCGGGGGCGGCCAGCCGTCAGTCGCCGCCATTGGCGCCGCCATCGCCAGCTCGGGCCTGAGCCTCTCCAATTCGGCGATGGCGCCGGCAGCGGCGCTTGCCGCAGTACCCGCCACCCAGCAGGCGCAATTGAACGTTGCGACCCTGACACCGGCCGCCCCTGGCCCGCAGGTCGCAAGCGCCGTTCCGCAACAAGGATCTGGCCCCCTTATGGCGGTGGGTCCTTCGCAGGGCGCGGGGGTCCCGCAGGAGGCAACCGCGCTTCAGCCCACGGGGCCCTTGCAGTCCGTCGACCCGTTTCAGTCTGCCGGTCCGTTGCAGTCTTCCGGTCCCTTGCAGTCTTCCGGTCCGTTGCAGTCCTCCGGTCCGTTGCAGTCCTCCGGCCCGTTGCAGTCTTCCGGTCCGTTGCAGAACTCGGGTCCGCTCCAGAACGCAGCGCCGCTGCAGAATACCGGTCCGGAGAGTGGCCCTCCCGGCAGTATCGAAGGTCTGACAGCGGTTGGCGGGCCCATGATCCCGCCGCCCAACGAAGCACAATACAATGCTGCCAACTTCGGTCCGATCGGTGGACCGACCTGGCAGCAGTTCATCAGCGAGCAGTTGGGGCAGCCGGGAGGAACCTCGGACCCGACCCTCGCCAGCCTCGTGAACACCGTTGCGCCGCCAGCGGCGCCGGCGCCGGCGCAAACTCCGTACACCCCGGTTTCGAACCCTCAACCCCCGTCGCCGCCATTCCCGGCGCCGCCTGGGCCGCTTCCACCGGTCATCTATGATCCGACGATGTCGCAGGAACAGAGTCCGAGGTAGTGAACCGCCCCGGGTCTGTCGGAGGCTCCAACACGACGTGACAGCTTCTCCGTCTGCTGTGCTCTTCCGCCGACCAGAGGTTCCCCGCTACCCAGCGCAATGATAGGCTTTGCCCGCTTTCCCGGTGTCATCCGGGCAATGTCGGATAAGTAGGGGGAAACATGGTGCGCAGCTTCTTCGCGGCCCTTGCCGGCGCCGCGATCCTGGTCGGCCTGCCCGCGCAGGCGCAGACGATCGGGGTGAGCTGGTCGAACTTCCAGGAAGAACGCTGGAAGACTGACGAAGCGGCCATCAAGGCGGCGATCGCGGCGGGTGGCGGCACCTACGTCTCGGCCGACGCGCAGAGTTCGGCCGCCAAGCAGTTGACCGACATCGAGGCGCTGATTGCGCGCGGCGCCAAGGCGCTGATCGTGCTGGCGCAGGACGCCAACGCCATCCGCCCCGCGATCGAGAAGGCGCTCAACGAGGGCATCCCGGTGATCGGCTACGACCGCCTGATCGAGATGAAGGATGTGCTCTACATTACCTTCGACAACAAGGAAGTCGGCCGCATCCAGGCCCGTGAAGTCGCCCGGGTGAAGCCCGAAGGCAACTACGTCTTCATCAAGGGCTCGTCGTCGGATCCCAACGCCGACTTCCTCTATGCCGGCCAGCGCGAAGTGCTCGAGACGGCGATCAAGGGCGGCAAGATCAAGGTGGTCGGTGACGCCTATACCGACGCCTGGCTGCCGGCCAACGCCCAGCGCAACATGGAGCAGTTCCTCACCGCCAACCGCAACAAGGTCGACGCGGTCGTGGCTTCGAACGACGGCACGGCCGGCGGCGCGATCGCGGCGCTGGCGGCGCAGGGCCTGGCGGGCTCCGTGCCTGTGTCGGGCCAGGACGGCGATCACGCTGCCCTGAACCGCGTGGCGCTCGGCACCCAGACCGTGAGCGTCTGGAAGGACGCCCGCGTGCTCGGCAAGTCGGCGGGCGAGGCGGCGATCAAGCTCGCCAAGGGCACGAAGCTCGCCAGCCTGCCGGGCACCGTCACGTGGGGCGATGGCCCGCGCAAGGTGGCGATGACGTCGATCCTGCTCACGCCCGTGCCGATCACCCAGGAAAACCTCGATGTGGTCATCCAGGGCGGCTGGGTCGGCAAGGACGTGGTTTGCCGCGGCGTAAAGCCCGGTAGCGTCAAGGTCTGCAACTGAGGTTTCTCCGCGCCACCGAGATCGACCCCCGCCTGGTCGGCATGCTGGCCGCGCTGGTGTCGATCTGGGTCGGCGTCGACATACTCTCCGGCGGCGCCTTCCTCACGCCGCGCAATCTCTGGAATCTCTCGGTCCAGACCGCGTCGGTCATGGTCATGGCGACCGGCATGGTGCTGGTGATCGTCGCGCGCCATATCGACCTGTCGGTCGGCTCCGTCCTGGGTGTCGTCGGCATGGTGATGGGCGTGACCCAGACCGAATTGCTGCCTCGCCTCATGGGCTACGACAGCCCGTTCATCTGGATCCTGGCGCTCGGCGCCGGCGTGGCCGTCGGCGCCGCCATCGGCCTGCTGCATGGCGTCATCATCGCCTATCTCGGCGTGCCGGCCTTCATCGTCACGCTGGGCGGCCTGCTGGTGTGGCGCGGCTGCGCCTGGTGGATCACCTCCGGCCGCACCGTGGCGCCGATGGACGATGCCTTCCGCCGCATGGGCGGGGGTGTCGAGGGCGCGATCGGCTCGGGCTGGACCTGGGTGGTGGGCGGGCTCGCCGTCGCCGCCATCGTCTGGCGCGCCGTTCATGCCCGTCGGCGCCGCCAGCAGGTCGGCTTCGCGGTGCGCCCGGTATGGGCGGAAGTCGTGGTGGCCGGGCTCGCCTGCGCCGCCGTGCTGGCGATCGTGCTGGTCGCCAACAGCTATGACCTGCCGCCGCGCGTCGCCGAGCGGATCGCCGCCGCGCGCGGCCTCGTGGTGCCGCCGGAGGGCCTGTCGATCGCGCACGGCCTCGCCGTACCCGTGCTGATCGCGGTCGGCGCCGGCATCGTCGTCACCTTCCTGGCGCGGCGCACGCGCTTTGGCCGCTACGTCTTCGCGCTGGGCGGCAATCCCGAGGCTGCCGAACTGTCGGGCGTCGACACGCGGCGCATCACGGTGCTCGTGTTTGTCCTGATGGGCGTGCTGTGCGCCGTCGCGGCCGCGATCTCGACCGCGCGCCTCAATGCGGCGACGAACGCGCAGGGCACGCTCGACGAGCTTTATGTCATCGCCGCGACCGTGATCGGCGGCACGTCGCTCGGCGGCGGCCTCGGCACGGTCGCCGGCGCCATGCTGGGCGCGCTGGTGATGCAGAGCCTGCAGTCGGGCATGGTGCTGATGGGCCTCGACACGCCGCTGCAGAACATCGTCGTCGGCCTGGTCCTGGTGGTCGCCGTGTGGCTCGACCGGCTCTACCGCTCGCGCACCCTGAAGGGCGCGGCATGAGTGCGGCGCAGCCACTGGTCGCGATGCGCGGCATGAGCATCAGCTTCGGCGGCATCCGGGCGGTCGACGACGTGTCGCTCGATCTCCATGCCGGCGAGGTGGTGGGCCTGCTCGGCCATAACGGCGCCGGCAAGTCGACCTTCATCAAGATGCTGTCGGGCGCCTATCGCCCCGACGCGGGCGAGATCCGCATCGACGGGCGAACCGTCACGATCGACAGCCCGCGCGATGCACGTCGCCACGGCATCGAGACGATTTATCAGACGCTGGCGCTGGCCGACAATCTCGACGCCGCCGCCAACCTGTTCCTCGGCCGCGAGCTCAGGACCGCCTGGGGCACGCTCGACGACGTCGCCATGGAGGCCGAGACGCGCCAGGTGATGGCGCGCCTCAATCCGCATTTCGTCAAGTTCAAGGAGCCCGTGCGCGCCCTCTCGGGTGGCCAGCGCCAGGCGGTGGCCATCGCCCGGGCTATCCACTTCAACGCCCGCATCCTGATCATGGACGAGCCGACCGCGGCGCTCGGGCCGCAGGAAACGAAGCAGGTCGCCGATCTCATCCTCCAGCTCAAGCGCGAGGGGATCGGCATCTTCCTGATCAGCCACGACATCCACGACGTCTTCGATCTGGCCGATCGCGTAGCGGTGATGAAGAACGGCAAGATGGTCGGCACCGTGCCGACGCGTTCCGTGACCAAGGATCAGGTGCTCGAGATGATCATCCTCGGCACCAGACCCGAGAGTCAGTAAAGCCCGCCGGGCGACGATCTTCGAGGCCGTCCCTGCCTCGCCGATACACACACGCCTCGGATCAATTGTCTGTCAGGGTTCCTTTCCCGCCAAAGCGCCGCCCTGCTTCGACCGCCAACCTTCGGTGCGCCAGGCTGCTAGGCTGTCATGAAGCCCGCGAGGCGACGCGCAATGATGCTCTCGGCCTCCCTCATGATCCGCTTTATCAGCTCCTCCACGGTCGGAATGTCGTGGATGAGGCCGGCGACCATCCCGCAGGACCAGGCGCCCGCATCCATCTCGCCGGCCTTCATGATCCGCGGGTAAACGCCTCCCACCTCGCCGATGATGTCCTCGAACTTGATCTTCGAGCCGAGAGCCCGCTCCTTCTCGAGCAGCCGGTCGACCGCAGCATTCTTCAACACACGCTCGGTGTTGCGCAGCGGCCGCATGACCAGCCGCGTATCCAGTTCGGTGGCGGCCACGATGGCCTGCTTCACATGGTCGTGCACCGGTGCCTCCTTCGTGGCAATGAAGCGGGTGCCCATATTCATCCCTTCCGCACCCAACGAGAGTGCAGCGACGAGGGAGCGGCCGTCCGCCATGCCGCCCGACGCGACGAACGGAATCTCGAGTTCCTCGGCGGCACGCGGCAGGAGCACGAAGTTCGGAACGTCATCCTCGCCCGGATGGCCACCGCACTCGAAGCCGTCGACGCTCACCGCGTCACAGCCGATCGCCTGGGCCTTCAACGAGTGACGCACGGACGTGCACTTGTGGATGACCTTGATTCCGGCCTCCTTGAGGGTCGGCAGCCATTTCTGCGGGTTGTTGCCAGCCGTCTCGACGGCCTTGACGCCGCCCTCGACGATCGCGCGGATGTAGCCGGGATAGTCCGGTGGCGTGAGGGAAGGCAGGAAGGTGAGGTTCACGCCGAACGGCTTGTCCGTCATCTCGCGAGCGCGGCGGATTTCGTTTGCGAGTGCGTCCGGCGTTGGTTGAGTCAGGGCGGTTATGAGCCCGAGCCCGCCCGCGTTCGAGACGGCCGCCGCCAGCTCGGCGAAACCGACATAGTGCATGCCGCCCTGGATGATCGGATGCTCGATGCCGAAGAGTTCCGTGATTCTCGTCTTCATGGCCTGGTCGCTCGCTTGTTCTTCGAGGGGAGGGCTGCCGGCGACTCGGCGCGCGGCAGATGGCGCGGACTGGCGGCGCCGGGGCCGCGATCGACGTGGACGTGCCGGGGGTTCAGCGGCTCGCCGCACTCGGAGCAGATCATGACCGGATCGAAGGTCTTGCCGCAGCTCAGATGCCGATGGAGCAGGGGACGCCCCTTCTTGCCGGCCATGTGTACGTCCCCCCAGTGAACGATCGACATGACGACGGGATAGAGGTCGAGGCCCTTTTGCGTCAGGCGATACTCGTGGCGACGCGGTCGCTCCTGATAGGCCACCTTCACGAGCACGAAATCGTCGACGAGCTTGCGCAGCCGGCTGGACAGGACCGGTCGGGTGATGCCGAGGCGCGCCTGGAAATCCTCGAAGCGCCGCACGCGCAGGAAGCAGTCGCGCAGGATCAGCAGCGTCCAGCGGTCGCCGATGACCGAGACGGTGCGCGCCAGCGAGCACGCTTCGTCTTCGAGCTTGTTCCAACGCATGACCGTCCTATCGACCTTGCGCGATCGCCTCCTCGACGTCGCGCAATCTATCCTTGCCGAAATAGATCGCGCCGTCGACGAAGAAGGTCGGCGAGCCGAACGTGCCGCGATCGACCGCGCGCTGGGTCTCGGCCGCCAGCGCTTCCTTGACGGGCGCCGTCTGCACCAGCTCGAACAGGCGGTCGGCCGGCAGGTCCGATTCGACGAGCGCTGCGCGCAGGACTTCCGGGTCGTCGAGCTTCTTCGGGTCGGCCCACATGTGCCGATAGATCTCGTCGACATAACGTTCGAAGATCCCGAGCTGCCGGGCGGCGACGGCGCCGCGCATGATCATCAGCGTGTTGACCGGGAAAAACGGATTGAACCGGTAACGCGTGATGCCGTGCTGCCGGATGAAGCGCTCGGTCTCGAGCTTCTGGTATTCCGGCTTGTTCCTGACGCCGGCGTTGGTTTCGGCGGGCGAGCGGTTGTTGGTCAGCTTGAACACGCCGCCCAGCAGGACCGGCACATATTCGAACTTCACCCCCTGCCGCATCTCTATCCCGGGAATCACGAGATGGCTGAGATAGGCGTTGGGGCTGCCGAAATCGAAGAGGAATTCAACCTTTGCCATGGTTCACCATTTCTCGCCAAATGGACGAATCTCCAGCTCGGAACTCCAGGCATCGCGCGGCTGCTGGTAGAGAGCCCAATAGGACGCGGCAACCGCCTCCGGGCGCATGAGTCGGCCCTGATCGAGGTTCTCGAGGGCCGCTTCGCCCTCGCGCTGCCTGATTCGCTCGCGCACCCAGGCCGTGTCGACGCCGGAATCGATCACCAGATGCGCAACGTGGATGTTCTTCGGCCCGAGCTCGCGCGCGGCGGCCTGCGCCACGGCACGCAGGCCGGCTTTGGCGGCAGCGAAGGCTGCATAGCCGGCGCCGCCCCTCATGCTGGCGGTCGCGCCCGTGAAAAAGATGCAGCCCTGGCCACGCGGCAACATCAGGCGAGCCGCCTCGCGGCCCGCGAGAAATCCCGAATAGCAGGCCATCTCCCAGACCTTGCGGAACACGCGCTCGGTCGTGTCGAGGATCGGGAAATTGACGTTGGCGCCGATGTTGAAGATGCAGACCTCGAGCGGCGCCTCGCGGTCGGCTTCCTGCAGGAAGGCGGTAACGTCGGCTTCGTTCCGCGCGTCCAGTGTACGCCCGAAGGCCTTCCCGCCGGCCTTCTCGATGTCGGCGACCAGTGGTGCGAGCTTCTCGCCGTTGCGGCGGCCGGCGAACACCGTGAACCCCTCCGAAGCGAATTTGCGGGCGATGGCCGCGCCGATGAAGTCGCCGGCGCCGACTACCGCCACCGTCGCGTTCCTTGCCGTCATTGGAGTCTCCTGGGGTTGGTCTGGTTCAGTTCCTGGCTCGCCGCGAGGCGGTGCTTCAGGATCTTGCCGGTCGAGGACGCCGGCAGTGCATCGAGGATCACGATCTCGGCGGGCCGCTTGTAGGCGGCGAGTTGCCGGCCGGCATGCGCAAGGAGTTCGGTCGCGTCGACGTTGGCGCCGGGCAGGAGCTGGACATAGGCAACGACCTCCTCGTTGGCGTCGACGGCCCGGCCGACGACGGCAGACTGCACGACGGCGGGATGCGCGTTGAGGACTGCCTCGACCTCGGCGGGATAGACATTGAAGCCCGACCGGATGATCAGTTCCTTGGTGCGACCCGCGATGAACAGCGCCTCACCTTCGAAGCGTGCCAGGTCGCCGGTGTTGAACCACCCGTCGCGATCGATGGCCGCGTCGGTGGCCTCGGCGGCCCGATAGTAACCTCGCATGACGTTGGGGCCACGGACATGCAGTTCTCCAACCTCGCCGGCTGCTACCGTCTCGCCGGCCCGCCCGACGAGACGGACCTCGATACCCGGCAGGATGGGTCCGACCGACGTATCGGCACGTGGGGCGTTCGCACGGACCCCGGAAATTCCCGGGGCGCATTCGGTGATTCCATAGGCGTTGAGAAGCGGAAGGCCGAACTCCCGCTCGATCGCTCCCTTCAGCGTCGGATCGAGCGGCGCCCCGGCGACGTAGAGGCCGCGCAGGCGGCCCCGCGGCAGGGCCTTCAGGCCGGCCGTTGCCTTGTACTCGAGCAGCCGCTGATAGGTCGTGGGAACCCCGAACATCAGCGAGACACCCTGCTCTCGGACGGCAGCGAGGAACGTCGCCGGATCGTACTTCGGCGCGAGGCAGACGGCGCTGCCGCCCATCAGGGTTCCGATGAGGATGCTCGAGAAGCCCACGATGTGAGACATCGGCAGGACGCCGTAGATCACATCGTCCGGCGTGGGCCGGCGAAGCTCCCGCGATACGCTGGCATTGAACAGGATGTTGCGGTGCGTGAGCATCACGCCCTTCGGATTGCCCGTCGTGCCCGAGGTGTAGAGCAGGGCCGCGACTTGCCGCGACCCTTCCGCCTCGACGGGCTCGGGTACCGCCGCCTCGTTGATCGGGCTTACGGCCACGGTACCGATTGCGCCCATCGCCACGTCGCGTGCGCCGTGACGGCGGGCATGTCCGCGCGCAAGCTCGGAGACCTCCACCGCGTAGTAGAGAAGACGCGCGCCGCAATGGTCGCGGATCTGGTCTATCTCGCGCTCGGACAGTCGAGGGTTGACCACCACGGCCCAGGCGTCGCTGGCTGAGATGGCAAGCACGAGGCCCGCGAGCGCCAGACAATTCTCGCTCACGACCATCACCCGGTCGCCGCCGCGCACACCGTGGCTTCGCAGCGCCGCCGCCGTGTCGTCGACGATCCCGGAAAGTGCTCCATAGGTCCAGACCTTGCCGTCTCCGATCAGCGCCGGCCGGTCCGGTGCCGTCTCTGCCCAGGGCCGGAAGACCCGGTCCATTCGTTGCGGCAATCCCGCCAAGAGCCGCCCGGCGGCGCTTTCGATCTCCGATGAGGCCATTGTCGTTTCTCCCTGCCCGATAGTCAGTGTGTTTTTCACACTCGTCAATCAATCCATCGATGGAGAATTCTGTAGAGAGCATGAGATTATGTCGTTTGATGAGTGTCGTTTTCACATCGACAAGGGAGTTTGCGCGACACTATCCGGAGGTTCTGCATGTCCCGCCCTCTTGCCCTGGTCACAGGTGTCGGCCCCGGAACGGGTAGCGCGATCGTGCGGCGGCTCTCGGCAGGTGGCTACAAGGTCGCCATGTTGGCGCGCAATGCCGGGCGACTCGCAGCCCTGGCGAACGACGTTGCGAACACCACCGCCTATGCCTGCGATGTGACCGACGAAGGGCAACTCGATGCGACCGTCGCTGCCGTACGACGCGACCTCGGCACACCTTTGGTGCTGGTCCACAATGCCGTTGGCGGCGCGTGGGGCAACTTTCTGGAGATCGATCCCGCGGTTCTGAACGCGAATTTTCAGGTCAACGCGATGGCATTGCTCCATCTCGCCCGTCGCCTGGCTCCAGCCATGGTCGAGGCCGGTTCAGGGGCAATTGTCGTAACCGGCAATACCTCGGCGCTTCGAGGACGGGCGAATTTCGCGGGCTTTGCGCCAACCAAGGCGGCGCAACGGATCCTCGCGGAGGCCATGGCTCGCGAACTTGGCCCCAAGGGCATCCATGTCGCCTACGTCATCATCGATGCCGTCATCGACCTTGCCTGGACCAGGAAGCGCTATCCCGACCATCCCGATGGCTTTTTCATAAAGCCTTCGGCGATCGCTGACGAAGTCTGGCACGTCCTTCATCAGGACAGGAGCGCGTGGTCGTTCAACGTCGAAATCCGGCCGTTCGGCGAGAAATGGTGATGTCCCATTGCATTCCTGTGACGGAAGCGGATGTCGCCCGCGCACAGGTCCAGTCAGGCCACGATGAAGGATGAACATGACCCAGTCGGACACACACCATATCCAGCCTTCGACACAAGAGGTGGCGCTCATCGTTGGCGGCGGTCCCGGCATAAGCTCGAGCTGCGCCAGGCTGTTCGCCGACAGTGGCATGCGCGTGGGCATCGCGGCCAGGACGCCCGACAAACCGGTGCTGCAGCTCCTGGAGACGTCTCATGGGGTACGTCGATATGCTTGCGACGCCAGTGAGCCGGCGTCCGTGGAGCTATTGTTTCAGAACGTCGTCCGGGATCTGGGGGCGCCTACGCTCGTCGTGCACAACATCGACGGACGGGTTGCGGGCATCTTCGGCAAGGCCATCACCGAGGCCGAGCCGGACATGGTTTTCGACACCCTTCGAAACTCGGCATTCAGTGCGTTTCTGATTGGCCAGCAGGCCGCTCGACTCATGCGCGAAAACAAGCCGAACGCCCGCGGCACAAAAGGAACGATCATCTTCACGAACGCAAGTGCTGCCCTGAAGGGCTTCCCCAGGAGCGGTGCCTTTGCCATGGCATGTCATGCCAAGTCCGGACTGGCCCAGAGCATGGCGAGGGAACTGATGCCGCAGGGTATCCATGTCGCCAATGTGCCGATCGACGCCGCGATCGGCTGGGCGCAGGAAGACGGCACCCGCGCGCACCGACGGGCCGGAACGACTGTCGACGACAACATGGCCGACCCTGACTGCATTGCCGAGATCTATCTCCAACTGCACCGCCAGCACCGATCGACCTGGGCGTTCGAGGTCGCGCTGCGGCCGTGGACGGAGAAGTGGTGATGGCGTGAAAGCCGCATGGAACGAACGTGACCTCAGTGAACAAGAGCAGGCACCATGAACGGAAACGACGACAAGGCGCTCGACGGCCTCCAGCGGGCGCGGGGCGCCCGCTGTCTCACCGCCGGCAGCGGAACGGTTCGGGCGGTAGGCCGCGTGACGTCCCTGGGGCGACGCGTCGCCTTTGCCGAAGCGACACTGCATGACGGAGACGGCCGGCTTTGCGCGACCGCGACCTTGCTGGTTTTCGACGTAGAGTCCTGAGTTCCCGGGTACAAGCGAATGCGTTCAGCAGGTCATGCACCGCCCACGTCCGGCGACGCCTCGGGCTCCTTGCTTGCCATCCTGGCGTCGCTGGCCGCCCTTGGCACGCTGGCAACGAACATTCTTCTTCCCTCTCTGCCGGGAATTGCCGGGTCGTTCGGGGCTCCGACAGCCGCCACCGGCTCCATGATGAGTTCCTTCTTTGCCACCTTTGCCGTCGGCCAGCTCTTCGTCGGCCCCTTGTCGGATCGCTACGGCCGTCGTCCGATCGTGCTGGGCGGGCTCGTCGTCTTCGTATTGGGCAGCATCGTTTGCGCCCTGGCACCGACGCTGCCCGGTCTGGTTGCCGGCCGCATCATCCAGGCCATCGGCGTGTGCGCGACCGCAGTACTGTCGCGGGCCATCGCCCGCGACCTGTATTCCGGGAACGAGCTGGCCCGGGTTCTCTCCGTTATCATGGTGGCGATGGCCGCGGCGCCTGGCTTTTCGCCGCTTGTCGGCAGCGGTCTCGACCACGCGTTCGGCTGGCGCTCCGCGTTCGTTGCCGTCGCGGTCTTCGGGCTCGTGCTCGGGCTGGCCTATGCGCGTTCCGTCGGAGAGACTCACGGTGCCGCGCGCAGCCCGCTCGATCCGGCCGCCATCATGGGCGGATATGTTTCGCTGCTGCGCGACCGGCGGTTCATCGTGCCGGCTGCGAGCGTTTCGATGGTGATCGGCGGGCTCTTCGCCGTCTTCACCGTGACACCCGCGATCCTCGTCGACGGCCTTGGCTTCACGCCGTTTGCGCTGAGCCTGTTCTACGCGGGAACGGTCTTCGTCGTGTTCGGCGCGGGCATTGCCGGACCACGTCTCTCGCGCCGCGCCGGCCTCGCGAGCGTCACGCGCCACGGCCTGATCATCGCCTGTACCGGTTGCCTGATCCTGGCGCTGCTGGCCCTCACCGGCCTCCGGGGGTTCGCCAGCTATCTGCTGCCGATGCTCGTCTTTCTTT
>Ga0255170_1000169_pt1 | contig 32789 bp, 32 predicted proteins | sample Atl_Yuk_RepA_8d_FD_186015 | JGI IMG/M metagenome (GOLD analysis project Ga0255170, IMG submission 186015) | Freshwater microbial communities from Altamaha River, Georgia, United States - Atl_Yuk_RepA_8d | ecosystem: Environmental > Aquatic > Freshwater > River | place: USA: Georgia | collected...
CATGGATCACACCGATTCGATAGCGGTTGATCTTCGCGGCAATGTGCTGACCTGCCAAAACGTTAGCGCTCAGTCAATCGCTCCAAATGGCGAGAGTCACCGAATTGGACATGTCAGCGATCTTGCGTCGGTGGCGCTGCGCACCTCAACGCATTGGTCCAAGCGCGAAGACTGTCCAAAGTGCCCTGTGCTTCACATCTGCAAAGGGGCATGCATGTTCTTGGAAGGGTCGCTTTGGGAGGCGTCCTGCAATAACGCGTACTCAGATGCGTTGCCGATCTTTGCTGCGGGGATCGAATTTCTGAGTGGGCTGGTGCCGGTCTACATAGAAGGCGACCTACCTGAACTCCGAAAGGACGTTTTCGGATTTTCTGAGCAGGTGAAACCATATCGGGAAAGACCGCCTAGGGTTTTTCCGATCCCGGTCGTCGCAGCCTGAACTGACCGTACCGTTTTGTAAACCGCCGCCATGGTTCGCCCTGGCGGCTTTTCTTTTGGAGTAACGAATGCCAGAACCTACAAGCAGTGGGGTCGCCGGGGCAGCGGTGGCCTACAAAGCATTTGGTGGAGCCGCCGCAGCGGCTGCCAGCGGAGCTACCCTTGCTGCAGTGGTGGTCATGTTGATGACGCCACCTCGCAACAAACGGGAGTGGGCCGTTGGACTGATCAGTACCGTTGTGTCCAGCATCGGCGGTGGCGCCATGACCGTCGAGCACTTTGGACTTCACCATTGGGCCTTCTCAACCATGGGTCTGTGCGCCCTGGGTGGGTTGATCTTTGCATGTGGTCTACCGGGTTGGGCCTTGGTTCGCTGGACGTTTGCCTTCATCGATAACCGCCGTGACGACTCAATCGACCAAGTGGCCAAAGACGTGAAGGAGCTACTGTGAATCCCAGTGAATTCATCATGCGGCTCACCAAGGCCGCCGTATCGTCAGCCAAAACCTCTGGTGTTCCTGCCAGCATCACGATCGCACAAGCTGCTCTTGAATCCGCTTGGGGGGAGTCTGGTCTGGCCAGGAATGGCAACAACCTTTTTGGGATCAAGGCTGACAGCCGTTGGAGGGGGGAGACTTTGACTCTCCCAACCAAGGAATTCATCAAAGGGCAATGGGTGGTTGTACCTGCCAAGTGGCGCAAATACGAAAGCTGGCAAGCCAGCATTGATGACCACGCCGCGTTTCTGAGGCGCAACCCCCGCTACAAAGATTGCTTTGCTTGCACCACTGCGCAGGCTTTTGCCAAGGCGCTATCGCAGGCGGGTTATGCGACCGATCCCGCTTATTCGGACAAGGTCATTGGTCTGATCAAACAGCACAATCTGCTGGCCTTGGACGGAGAAGCTCCATGAGTTGGCTTAGCCGCTTCATGTTGGCCAACTGGTCGCACATTTTGGGGGCACTAATTCTGCTCATTGCGCTGGTGTTCGGCATGCAAATTGGCGCATCTCGTGTCCAGAAGGCATGGGATGCCGAAAAGCTAAAGATTGCACTGACCCAAGCCAGACAGGAGCAACGTGTAGCCGATGTTCAGCTGACTCAATCTCAAATCACCCAAGATATCTCGAATGAATACGCAAAAAGGTCAAAGCTGCTGGCTGATCGTCAGCTTGACAGTAGTGCTGGCGGGGTGTGCAACATCACCACAGCCGGTGGCAGGGATATGCCCGCCGTTTCCGAAGCTTCCGAACGAGCTGCTCCAACCCGCTCCGACCCTCTACTTGCTCCCCAAGGAGATGCAGGGGTGGTGAGCTGCGAACAGCTGAGCAAGGATGCTGCGCAGACCACCCTAATGCTGATGGAGGTGCAGCGGTGGTACCGAGAGCAATCAGCGATAGAACCCTGAAAATGAAGCCCGACTTGTCTTAGGACAGGTTGGGCTTTTTTGCGTTTCTAGGCATGAATTGATACATGGATCTAGGTAATGAATTCCATGTGATATGACAAATTCTTTGATTTGCATTGTGGGCAGAAAATCATTTTCTCTCGCTCAAATTTACCGCCGCAGTCGCATATCAAGCTCTCTTTATATTGATTCGCTTTGCCCCGACCTCCCCCGGTAAGTGAGGTGATTTTTCCGCAAGATTGGCACTGAAATCCAGAATGACTACTGTCGATTCCGTGAATAAACGAAGTTACCTTCTCGCTGTGCTGGCAATCTCGGCAATGAATTGATCCACAACCACCCATGCGTTGAAACCAGAGTCCAACCGACTTTTCAAGTCGATCTCTTTCGATCTCAACTTGCGATCTACGTTCCTTGACAAGCAGCCCCCCCAAAAGCAACCGGTAGAACTCCTGGAATGCTTCTTCAAGCGTTAAGACTGCTTGCGCCAAGAACGCAGGGCGACGGATCCTCATCGCTGCACCCAGAATGACTTCGGAAACCAACAGGCCATGGCAAGGGATGAAGAATCCCCTACGTACGCCCTCATCAACAAGTTCAGCAAGCATCAAGGTGCGACGCTGCTGGAATCTGTCAAAGATCGCCCGGACCACTTCAGACTCATCAACATCCCTCTGGAAGTTGACCCCAATGCGGCTGGCCGCGGTCACCCCCAAGGCCAGGTACTGCTCTATGGCAACTGGCGGGTTCAATCCCTTCCGGATGATGTCCTCACTCTGATCCAGCACAGCTTGGAAAAACCGGTCCACGATCGAACAAAAAATCTCTTCTTTCGTTGGCGCAATGCCATAGAGGCGGCGACGCGAACAACGCAATCGGGTAGCCATGTCGCCCACTGTCAGATTGCGGATTCCCTCCACAAGCAGGAGATCCGTCAATGTCTGCAGTAACTCTTCGTCTCCAAGTGTTTTTTTCATGCGGGTTTTCCCTAGAAAATTTTCGGTACCAAAATGATTGACGCAGTACCGTGAACGAGATTTAATGGTACCAACTAATCGCAATTAGTACCAACTCTCTGAGACACCGATTCGATGCAGCAGTCAAATATTTCTCTCACAAGCGGCCAAGTTGGCAACTGCCAAGTGTCCATGAAACGGAGAGTCCAAAGAGCCGACCCGAATGAGTCAAACGACGAGCCCGTAGCGATCTGTCAAGCGCCAAGTCTGTATGAGGCAAGGGACTGCAGCACATTCACGGTGTCCGCTTCTCACACCTAACAACACTTCGATTGATAGCCGTGCCCTCAATCACTCCACACAACCGCTTTTAATCTGGAGAAAAAAACTATGCAAGAGCCCGTAATCGTCGCAGGCGTTGGCATGACAGCATTCAAAAAACCCGGAGAAAACCTGCCTTATCCACAAATGGCAGCAGAGGCTGTGCGGCAAGCTCTACAGGATGCAGGATTGGCATACGAGGATGTTAAGCAAGCCTACGCAGGCTATGTCTATGGAGACTCCACCAGTGGACAGCGCGCGCTCTACGAGGTCGGCATGACAGGTGTACCGGTTTTCAACGTTAACAACAACTGCGCAACAGGATCAACCGCTCTCTACCTGGCCCGTCAAGCAGTAGCCAGTGGTTCAGTGGACTGCGCCCTGGCCTTTGGATTTGAACAAATGCCATCAGGTGCCTTGAAAACCCACTGGGACGACAGGCCAGACCCACTGGACCATTTCAATGTGGTCGTGGATGACGTATTCGGTCACCCCGAACTGCCAATGGCTATCCGCTACTTTGCAGCCGCCGGTCGCGAACATATGGAGCGCTACGGTACCGACCTGGAAACCTTCGCCAAGATTCGTGCCAAAGCCAGTCGGCATGCAGCGCGCAACCCCTTGGCCCTGTTTAGACGAGAAGTTAGCACAGAAGAAGTGATGGCCAGCACCGCTCTCGTGCCCGGAGTCATGACCCGCCTGATGGCCTGTCCACCCACTTGCGGCGCCGCAGGAGCCGTATTCGTTAGCGAACAATTCGCACGCAAGCGAGGGCTTCGCTCCATGGTCAAAGTTATCGGCCAAGCCATGGTTTCAGACCATTCAGGTACGTTTAAAGAGCAGTCCGCCATCACGCTCGTCGGGTTTGACATGTCGCGCGAGGCGGCGCGTCAAGTCTACGAGATCGCAGGTATTGGTCCAAAAGACATTGACGTGTGTGAACTGCACGACTGTTTTGCTCAGAACGAATTACTGAGCTACGAGGCACTGGGCTTTTGCGAAATCGGTGAGGCCAAATCGTTTGTCGATTCGCAATCGAACACCTACGGTGGTTCACTCGTTGTAAACCCTTCGGGTGGCCTTCTCTCCAAGGGACACCCCCTGGGTGCCACAGGACTGGCGCAATGTTATGAGCTCACAAATCAGATTAGGGGCACAGCCCAAGATCGACAAGTGAGCGATGCACGCTTTGCACTGCAGCACAACGTGGGGCTGGGCGGTATTGCTGTCGTAACGCTCTATGGTCGAGCCGACTGAAATACTCCGATAGAACTCACCGCTTTTGAGAAACAGGGGACAGCAATGACTAAGAGATTGGAGGGCAAAGTAGCCCTTGTGACAGGCTGTGGAGCCTCAGGACCTGGTTGGGGCAACGGCAAGGCAATGGCTGTGCTTTTTGCTCGTGAAGGGGCCAAAGTACATGGGTGCGACATCCAGGAAAGTGCTGCACTTGAAACACAGTCCATTGTGCAGGAGGAAGGCGGGGTCATGAGCGTTACGGCATGTGATGTGACACAGCCTGATGAAGTTGAAAAATTAATTAAAAAATGCGTTGATATTCATGGCGGAATTGACATTTTGGTCAACAACGTCGGTACAGCACGAGTGGGTGGTGTAGTCGAGCAAAGCCTGGAGGAGTGGAGACAGGTGTTCGATATCAACCTCACGTCGATGTTCCTCGCAGCAAAGCACGCGATCCCATACATGTTGAAGCAGGGCAAAGGCAGCATCATCAACATAGGTTCGGTGGCGGGCGTCAGAGACAGTGGGGTCCCCTACGTCTCCTACAGCGCTTCAAAAGCGGCCGTGTTGGGCCTTTCTAGAAGCATCGCATTGCAGTACGCCAAAAATGGTATTCGCTCCAATGTCTTGATGCCTGGGTTGATGGACACACCGTTGGTTCGCCAGCCACAAGTGTCATTGACCCAAGGCTACAAAGCCGCCTCCATAGAAGAAACCTTAGCCAAACGCGACCAGCAATGTCCCATGGGACACATGGGAGACGCGTGGGATGTCGCTACCACCGCACTGTGGCTGGCCAGCGACGAATCAAAGTATGTGACTGCCGCAGAAATCATGGTTGATGGCGGGATATCTGCCAAATTCAACTGAAGCCAGTGAGATTTTTTAACCAAGGAGATGAGTGATGTTCACGAACGGTAAGATTTTCAAGACCAGTCTGGCTGTTGCAGCAGCCACCATGGTTTTCGCATCCAGTGCGCAGGCCCAGGCCAAACCTGAAAGCTTCAAGATTGGAGGCGTGATTTCTCTGTCAGGCCCCTACGGTTTGCTCGGTGAGGATATGCGCCGGGGTGTGCAAATCGCCATCGAGGAGCGACAGGGCAAAGTTTTAGGTGTCCCGATTGAGGTGGTTTGGGAAGACGATGAGACCAAGCCGCAACCAGCCGTTCAGAAAGCCACCAAGCTGATCTCTGAAGGCTCGCACATGATCTTCGGCGCATTGAGCTCGGCCTCAACGCTGGCAGTGATGAACATCACCAAGCAACGCAAGATTCCGCACTTGGTCACCATCTCTGCGGACGACAAGATCACCGTCCCCGGCGGATCACGTTACACCTTCCGCACGTCCAACACACTGGACATGGAAAACCGCATGGCCTTGTCTTACATGCAAGACAAGAAACTCAAAAAGATCTATGCGGTCACTGCGGATTACCAAGCCACACGGGACGGCTGGGAATGGTTCAAGAAAAACGCCACCAGCAGCGGCGCACAAATCGCGGGTGAAGACTACACTCCGCTGGGTAACCGTGACTTCTCCTCCGTTGTAGACAAGATCGCCAAATCAGATGCAGACGGCGTGTTTTTGGCCCTCACGGGTTCTGATGTCGTGACCTTCCTGAAGCAAGCTGGTCAAGTCAACCTGAGCAAGTCCAAGGTGATTTTCGGTCCCGTGGTGGCGGACGAAACGATGGCAGCAGGCGTCGGTCCTTCCGCTCTGGGCGTGAATTCCGGCATGCGCTACCACTACACCATCAACAACGCGGCCAATCGCAAGTTCGTTGAAGCCTACCAAAAGAAATTCAACGTCTTCCCTCCGATGGCCGCCGGTGAGGCTTATGACGGCATGTCCTGGTGGCTGGACACAGTCGAAAAGACCGGGGTATGGGATAAGGAAAAGTGGGTGGATGCCTTTGCAAACAGCGTGCGCGAAAACTCTGTGGAAGGCAAGAAAACCATGCGCGCCTGCGACCGGCAAGCATTGCAGGTGGGCTACTGGGGTGAGGTGGTTCAAGGTACCCCCCCGGCACCGGCTCTGACCATGAAGATCACCCAGGTGTTTCCTGAAAACAAGCTGTTTACCGACTGCAAACAGTAAAGAGCCGCTGGGCGGGAGGCCAAGCAGTGGCCTCCCGCCTACGTGGTCATCACGGATCGGATCGTCCTTAAGAAGTCAATATGTCTACTATTGTTATCGGCTTGAGTCTGGGCATGCTGCTGTTCTTGCTGGCTGCTGGACTGACCCTGATTTTCGGCATGTTGGGCGTGATCAACTTCGCCCACGGCGCCATTTACATGCTGGGTGCCTATGTATCGTTCGAAGTCGGCAAACAGACCGGCTCTTTCCTGATGGGAGTGATCGCGGCCATCACGATCACCGGGGTGCTCGGGGCAGCGGTAGAAAAGCTGTCGCTTCGCCCACTTTATGAGCGTCCTCACTTTTACCAGCTCATCCTGACATTCGGTTTGATTCTGGTTCTCAGCGATGTGGTCCGCTACATCTGGGGCTCTGGCTACCAAGAAGTGTCCATCCCACCCCTGTGGAATGGGACGGTCGACATGCTCGGGAGCACCATCCCGGTGTACCGACTGTTTGTCATCGGGCTCGGTGTGGTCGTTTCAACCCTGCTGTATCTATTTTTGGAAAAGAGCACCTTTGGCATGCTGGTGAGAGCCGCCAGTAGCGACGCCGAAATGGTCCGTATCCTCGGTTTGCCGGTGGGCACGATCCGAATGGCTGTTTTCTCGATCGGTTGTGCATTGTCAGGCTTAGCAGGTGCCATAGCGGCACCCCTGTTTCCAGTCGAGCTAGGTATGGCCACCAACACCATCATTGACTGCTTCATCGTGGTCATTCTGGGCGGACTGGGCAATATCCGCGGAGCGATTGCAGCCTCCCTGATGGTCGGCATGGTCAGAGCCCTCGGGTATGTGTACATGCCCAGTTGGGTTGACATCTTGACCTTCAGCTTGCTGATCCTCACTTTACTGACCCGTCCACAAGGACTGTTTTTCCGCGCAGCGAGGTCAGCATGAAGCTCTCCAAGTTCGACATCCTGTTCGGGTTATGCCTGGCATTCATCGGGCTATTGCTGCCCTTTTCCAACCCGCGCGAGACCTTAATCCAACTCATCACGCTGGCAGCCATCTGGTCCATCTTCGCCATTGGTTTTGACTTTGTGTTTGGATCACTGGGCATGATCTCATTTGGACACGCCACATTCCTTGGCGTAGGTGGCTATGCCTTGTCGCTGGCCACACAGAAGTACGGGCTACCTTTCATGGCCGGAGTAGGGTTGGCAATCTTCTTAGGTGCCGTCTTTGCACTGCTGTTCAGTTTCTTTGCTCTCAGGGTCTCCGGAATATTTTTCGCCCTGGTCACGCTGGCCTTATCACAGCTGGTATTCATCCTGGCGGACAGCAAATTACGCAGCTTCACGGGTGGATCAGACGGCATCCTGGGCGTCGAGCGCCCCAGCCTTCTGGGCATCGACTTCTTCGATCCGATCAACTTCTACTGGTTCGTACTCGCCATCTATACACTCGTCATGCTGGCCGTCATTTCCTTGCGTAGCTCTCCGTTTGGACGCGTGATTGCAGCGATCCGCAACAACGAGATCCGAGCCGATCAGCTGGGCTTCAACGTCAATCGCTACAAACAAATTACCTTCGTGATTTCGGGTGCACTGAGCGGTCTGGCTGGTGCGCTGCTGGCGTCTTTGCTCATGTACATGAATCCGCAAATGCTGCATTGGACGACCTCGGGCGATGTCATCATCATGACTCTTCTGGGAGGATCGGGCACGCTTTGGGGCGCCACGGTAGGTGTCATCGCCTTCGAATTCCTCAAGGAATGGCTGAGCAGCTGGACCGAATACTGGTATGGCGTTCTGGGAATGATCTTCATTCTGGTCACGATCTTTGTCCCGCGTGGCATTGTGGGTGAACTCGAGCGCATGTACAGCACACGCCAGAAAAGGCTCGATCTTCGTCAAAGGAGAGCCAAATGAGCAAAGTGGCTCTGAGGTGCGAAAGCGTCACCGTCAACTATGGCGCGCTGAAGGCCATCAACAACGTCAGCCACGAATTCCTTGAAGGACGTGTCTACGGTCTCATCGGGCCCAATGGCGCGGGAAAAACCACCCTTTTGAATGTACTGGCGGGCAGACAGTTACGCCATGAGGGCAAAGTCTACTGCGGCGAACAGGAAATCAGTCAGTTACCGGCTTTCGAACGAGCGCGATTGGGGATTGGCAGGAGCTTTCAGATCACAAAGATATTCGGTGACATGACAGTGACCGACAACCTGCTGATTGCGGCCCAGTCAGTTCGGCCGGGGGCCCAGCCATTTTGGATCAGCCACGGATTCGACCGAAAACTGCGTGAACAACTGGACTCCATCCTGGAGCTCACAGGTCTGACGGAACACCGTCACGAAATTGCCGGAACACTGCCCTACGGTTTGCAGCGCTCGCTGGAGCTGGGCGTGACCTTGTTACCCAATCCCCGTGTTCTGCTGCTTGACGAACCTTTGGCGGGCATTGGCCATCACGAGATTCATGCTGCCATGGCGCTGATCCGAAAGGTCTCACAAGGCCGAACCGTCCTGCTCATCGAGCACAACATGGATGCCGTCATGTCGCTGTCCAGCGAGATCGTGGTCATGAGCAATGGCTCGGTCCTCGCCTACGGCGCACCCGACGAAATCCGGAAAAACGAATCCGTACGATCCATCTACCTGGGGGAGGACGCAGCGTGATCCATCTTGAAATGGCCAGTGCCAAATACGGTCAAGCCCTGGTTCTGGAAGAGATTTCGGTCGAAATCGGGTTCCATGAAATTGTTGCAATCGTAGGGCGTAATGGCGCAGGAAAGACGACCTTACTCAAGGCACTTAACGGTCTGATGCCTTTGGTGGCAGGACGGCGCTTATTGGGTAATCAGGACATCACCCACCTCGGGGTCGAGGCCATCGCCAAGCTGGGCGTTGCGCTGGTGCCAGACACACGACGCATCTTCCCAAACCTCTCGGTGCTCGAGAACTTAAAGATCGGCGCCATTGCCCACAACCCCGGACACTGGACCGTCAGTCGAGTGCTTGAGATATTTCCCCGGTTGCAGGAAAGGCTCCATTTCGCTGGCGATCAACTCTCTGGTGGCGAACAACAGATGCTCTCCATTGGAAGAGCCTTGCTGGGCAATCCAAGAATGTTGCTGCTCGACGAACCCACTGAAGGACTTGCGCCCGTCATCGTCGATCAACTGGTTCAAGTCTTTCACGAAGTTCATCGCCAAGGAACAGGGATCGTCTTGGTCGAACAGAACCTCAAAGTTCCGATGAAACTGGCACACCGCCAGTACGTACTGGACCATGGCCAAGTCGCATGGTCAGGAACGAGCGAGGAACTCCATGACCAGCGCCAGCATGTCGAAGGCTTGATTTCAACTGGAGCTGCTGCATGAGCTATCCAAGCATACATATCGCAGGAGTAGGCATCACCCGCTTCGGCAAGCAATTGGACCTGAGCGTCAAGGACCTGGTCAGACAAGCCGTGACCATGGCCCTGGAAGACGCAGGCTGCGAGCTCACGCAGATCCAGGCAGCCTACTTTGGCACCGCCGGGCAGGGACTCATGGAAGGCCAAACCATGGTCGCAGGCCAGATTGCCCTGCGCGCTATGGGTATCAGTGGAATACCGGTGACCAACGTCGAGAATGCCTGCGCCACTTCGAGTACCGCGCTGCACGCTGCGCGTCTTTTTGTGGCTTCGGGAGAAGGTGACATCTGTCTGGCGGTCGGCGTCGACAAGCTCTATGCGACGGATCGAGCGCGGTCGTTTGGTGTATTCAACGGTGCTTGGGATGTCAATGAGACTGAGGCTCAAATGTCCATGCTCCAGGGGTTGGGCGCCTCGGTGCAGCCACCCACGGGAACGCAGGAGCCCGGCCAGCGCAGTCCGTTCATGGACATCTATGCCAATCTGAGTCGTCTGCACATGGAAAGCTTTGGTACCACTCAGCGGCAGCTCGCTGCAGTAGCAGCCAAAAACCACAATCACTCTACGCTCAATCCCATCGCGCAGTTCCAGTACCCAATGACCATCGACGAGGTACTGAACGAACGCATCGTTTCTTGGCCCTTGACGCTGCCTATGTGTTCGCCGATCAGCGATGGTGCCGCAGCAGCCATCGTCTGCAACGCAGACGGACTCAAGAAGCTGGCCCATCGCAACCGCTCTATTCGCATACTGGCCAACGTGTTGCGCGCGGGATCGGATCGGCAAGCGCACGAGTTCGACAAGCACTTGTGCCACCTCGCTGCGCTGCAAGCCTACGAAATCGCTGGGGTCGGCCCACAGGACATGTCTCTGGCTGAAGTGCATGACGCCACCGCCTTTGCTGAAATCCAGCAAACAGAAAACCTCGGTTTCTGTGCCTTCGGCGAAGGCGGCCCACTGGTGGAGTCCGGTGCCACCACCTTGGGCGGCCGCATTCCCATCAGCGTTTCAGGTGGGCTGATCTCCCGCGGGCATCCCATCGGGGCGACCGGCTTGGCACAAATTTACGAGCTGGTCACACAGCTTCGGGGAGAAGCCGGTGCCCGACAGGTCGCCAATGCTCGGCTGGGCATTGCCGAAAACGGAGGCGGCTTCAATGGTGCGGAAGAAGCAGCGACCGTCATCACCATCTTGGGACGCTGATGCCCGGCATGTGACGAAGAAATCGATTCATTAACGACAGGTTATCAAAGCCTGCAAGAAACGGCCGGGTAGCCGATGGCGGTTTCCTGCGCGTTTTTTTTCACATTAGATAAATTTTGATAAGGAGATTTGCATGAGCACCCTATCCACCGCACGCATTGCGCCGTTGGACGAGAACGACCCACAATCCAGGGATCCATTGCTCGAGGACTTGGTGAACTTTCTGGGCTACCGACCCAACGCCATACTGACCATGGCACGCAAGTCAGGGGTGGTCCCGGCCTTACTCCAACTCCTGGGCGTGACATTAAGAGGCAAGGGCTTGTTGACCGAGCAATTGAAATTTCTGGTTGCCGCCGAAACTTCTCGCGGAGCCCAGTGCCGCTATTCCACTACCCATTTGGTCCATGCCGCGCATCACCTCGGCGTCTCTTGGGGCAAGTTGAATGTCCTGCCTTCCTATCTGCACTCCCCTCTGTACACAGAACAGGAAAAAAAGGCTATTGCTATTGCCACTGCCGGTGCCACTCTCCCTGTGCACGGCGCATCGGCGGCCATCGAACAGGCCAAAACATTTTTTTCTGAAGAGGAAATCATCGAGATCGTTTCGTGCATCGCCATGGTGGGTTGGTTCAACCGCTGGAACGGACTGATGGGTAGCCAACTGGAGTCTGTCCCCATGGAGGCGATGGACCATGTTCAATGGCTCAAAGAGTTGACTGTTTAAAGGAGTGACCATGTACAGCCGAATCGATAAGCCTGAGACCTGCACCCTGACCGATGCACTGCGTGAATGGTCCGAACGCCAACCCGACGCCCCCTGGCTGGAAGACAGCGATGGCAACGCACTGACTGCCGGACACGCGTTTTCAGCCAGCAAGCGCTTCTCCAGTTTCCTCCACCAACTTGGCGTGCTGCCCGAAGAGCGGGTTGGTGTCTTCATGTTCAACAGCTGCGACATGGTCACAGCAGCGTTCGGCATCGGCTATTTGCGTGCCACGGCCGTGATGCTCAACACCGAGTTGCGGGCCTCCTTCCTTCGCCACCAACTTAACGATTGCCAGTTGTCTACCATCGTTGTCGACACGACACTGGTGGAGCACCTGAGTGCTCTGGCCGAAGAGCTTCCATACCTGAAAACCCTTATCGTGGTAGGTGAGCCCGTCAAGGGGCTGCCTTCCGCATGGCGCCAGATACCCTGGACCGAGACCCAGTCTTGTGAGCCCTGGCAAGGAGAAGATCCACGGCCATCAGACATCTTCTGCATCATGTACACCTCGGGGACCACAGGTCCAAGCAAAGGAGTGCTTATGCCCCATTGCCACTGCGCACTGGTTGGACTCGGCGCCATCCGTAGTCTGCAGATCGAAAAGTCAGACAAGTACTACATCTGCTTGCCCATCTTCCACGCCAATGGATTGCTCATGCAGCTGGGTGCAACCGTGCAGGCCTGCATCCCGGCCTACTTGAAGCGGCGCTTCAGCGCCACCAACTGGTTGGCCGACATCCGTAACTGTGGTGCGACGCTGACCAACCACCTCGGCACCACATCGCTGTTCGTCATCAATCAGCCACCGACCGAAGGCGACAAAGAACATGCCCTGCGGGCCATGGTTAATGCACCCAACCCGCTGCAGCACGAGTCCGTATTCAGAGAGCGCTTTGGAATCAAAGACGTCATTTCAGGCTTTGGCATGACAGAAGTGGGTATCCCCATTTGGGGCAAGATCGGCGTTTCTGCACCCAATGCAGCCGGATGGGTGCATGGCGATCGATTCGATATCTGCATTGCCGACCCGGAAACCGACATCCCGGTGCCCGCCGGACAGGTCGGTGAAATTCTGGTGCGGCCCAAAGTGGCCTCGGGATTCATGGCAGGCTACCTGAATGTCCCTGCCAAAACAGTGGAGGCCTGGCGCAATCTCTGGTTCCACACAGGGGATGCGGGTATCCGAGACGAAAATGGCCTGATCACCTTTGTGGACAGGATCAAGGATTGCATACGCCGTCGGGGCGAGAACATCTCGGCTACCGAAGTCGAAAATGTGGTGGGACAAATACCCGGAATCCAGGAAGTCGCTGCCTATGCCGTTCCGGCAGACGGACCAGGTAACGAAGACGAAGTCATGCTGGCCCTGGTAGCCAGCGAAGGAATGATACTGGACCCCGCCGACATCGTTAGGAAAGCAACTGAGATGTTGCCCAAATTTGCTAAGCCCCGCTTCGTTCGCTTGATGGACAGTTTGCCCAAAACGGCCACCGGCAAAATCCAACGTACCGCCTTGCGCCAGCAAGGCAGTGCCGGGGCCTACGATGCCGATGCCCCAGGCTCTCGTTGAAACGGACCAGACCGTGCCAGGCAAGCTCAACAACAAGGTGGCCATCGTGACCGGTTCCGGGCGTGGGATCGGACGGTCAATGGCCCTCAAACTCGCCAGTGAAGGTGCGCGGGTCGTCCTTAATGATCTGGATGAAGTGCCAGCCTCAGCCGTGAAGGATGAAATCATCCTGTCGGGAGGGGGAGCCGTCCTCTGCTGCGGAAATGTGGCTAACAGTGATATGGCCGATAAATTGATCGCTACAGCCATGGACGCATTCAATGGGCTCGACATCCTGATCAACAACGCCGGCTATACCTGGGACAACGTGATTCAGAAAATGACCGACGAACAATGGGATGCCATGATCAGGGTGCACCTGACCGCGCCATTCAGGATTTTGCGAGCGGCTCAACCCGTGATTCGTGCGCTCAACAGCGCCGATCTGCAGGCCAACCGGCGGGTCGTGCGCAAAGTGGTTAACGTGTCCTCGGTCTCTGGGATGTTCGGCAATGCAGGGCAAGTGAACTACGCCGCCGCCAAAGCAGGCATCATGGGCTTGACCATGACCCTGGCAAAGGAATGGGGACGCTTCAACACCACAGTCAACTGTGTGGCTTATGGTCTGATCAAAACCCGGGCCACAAGCGCCACCTCTGATGGCGATGCGGCTATCGACATTGAAGGTCGCCAGATCAAAGTAGGGGTCAACCCAGACCTTATGACCATGCTTGAGCGCAGCATCCCCTTGGGCCAAGCCGGTACCCCTGAAGAAGCAGCCGGTGCCGCCTACTTGTTCTGCATTCCTGAATCGGACTACGTGAGCGGTCAGACGCTGCTGTGCACCGGTGGGCTTACCGGCATCTGAACAGCTGCGATGGATACCAAAATGGCACTGACCTACCCATTCGAGCCCCCCGCCCCACGACAGACCTGCGAAGTGAGTCCCGGTGTGCATTGGGTTCGACTGGCTATGCCGTTTAAGCTCGATCACATCAATGTGTGGAGCATAGATACCGACGATGGCTGGGTCTTGGTCGACACCGGCCTCAACACCCCTGAAACGGTGGCCGATTGGCAGGCCTTGATGTCGCGGGGACCACTGAGCCGCCCCCTTTGCGGGGTATATGCCACACACATGCACCCCGACCACATAGGCCTGGCGGGTTGGCTGACACGCCGTGCAGGAGCACCCCTCTTCATGAGCAGGCTGGAGTATCTAAGCTGTCGAGTCACAATAAGTGACACCTATCGCGAAGCGCCGCCCGAGGGCATCGAGTTCCATCGACAAGCGGGCTGGACGGATGCTGAGGTAGAAATCTACCGCAGCCGTTTTGGAAACTTTGGAAAATACATAAAAACCCTGCCAGACAGCTACCGTCGACTACAAGACGGCGACGAGATTAAGCTGGGAGCGCATTTCTGGAGGGTCATCACCACAGCAGGCCATTCACCTGAACATGTCTGTCTTTATTGTCCTGCTGCTAAGCTCTTGATTGCGGGCGATCAAGTATTGCCCAACATTTCATCCAACGTGTCGGTCTTCCCCGGCGAACCCGAAGCAAACCCATTATTGGAATGGTACGCGTCAATACATAAGCTGTTGCAACAGGTCCCAGACGATGTGTTGGTTCTACCCTCGCACAACGCCCCTTTCCGCGGCCTGCATGAACGACTGATCCGTCTCAGAGAAGACCAAAACAGGAGCATGGAAAGGCTTCGTCAGTCCCTGGTCCAACAAGCTCTGCACACCGTCGAGGCATTTCCCGCGCTTTTCAACCGAGACAGGCTAAACATGGATGCCCAACAACTAAGCTTGGCCACCGGTGAAGCCACGGCTTGCCTCAACTACCTGATCGCACAAGGCTTTGCATCACGCGCGATAGATAAGAACGGGGTCTTTTTTTATTCTTGTATCAAGTAGTAGTCCCTGCTAAGTTGATTTCAGATCACAGCCCACAGCGCTGATCTAAACCTTGTGATGGTTTGAGTCCGATGAGTTCGGCCAACCACACCTACTGATCATGTGCAGCAGCCGGCGGATGTTGTAACCCGTCGCGCAAAGCACCAGAGCAGCGCAGTGTCCAGAAATTCCTTGAAGTAGCAGCGGTCAATGCGGTGGACAGACTTGACGCGTCCAATGGTCGGCTCTGTGACCTGCCTGCGTTTGAGCAACCCATGCTCCTCATCCGTCAGACGTTTGCCATTGGTTCGGTGCTCGGTCTGGATGTCTGGGTTGTCATTGTCCACGTCCCTGTAGCCTAGGTCGGTGCAGACGATCTATAAAACTGGGGTAGGCCCAGTGACTTACTTCTTCCGATCGGACTGCGTCGCTCAGTGGTGACCTTTATTCCCCAACCAATAGCAGTCGTAGGTTGCTTGGGCAATATCAATACGTTTATGGGTAACGAGCAATCCGCTTCAAGACCTAATGTTCAGTCATCTAGGCCGTGTGCCCAAAACACAGATGTAGTTGCTGTTTGCTGCAACTTTGCAGTAATATTGTCACTTGTCCGTTACAAGAGCCACCTTTGTCTCACCCCCAGGCCACCTTCCTGATGCGGGTCTCAGGCACGTCGATGCAGGACGCTGGCATTGGTGACGGTGACATGCTGGTGATCGACAGGGCGATCAAGCCACGCCATGGCCATGTGGTGGTGGCCGTCGTCGATGGCGAATACACCGTCAAGTACCTGCACCATAGGGCCGGGCGGGTTCGCCTCAAGGCCGCCAATCCGACCTTCCCGGACATCATCCCCAAAGATGGTCAGACCATCGAGGTCTGGGGCGTGGTCACCTCCTGCATCAAGCGCTTCATCACCTGAAGGCCAGCCAACAGCGGAATGAGGGTGCGGCCATGTATGCGCTGGTCGATGGCAACAATTTCTATGTCTCCTGCGAACGGGTCTTCCGTCCTAGCCTGAACGGTCGGCCGGTGATCGTGCTGTCCAATAACGACGGCTGCGCCATCGCCCGCTCGAACGAGGCCAAAGACCTGGGTATTCGCATGGGAGCACCGTGGTTCCAGATTCGCCATCTGGAGCAGCAAGCCGGTCTGGTGGCCCTGTCGGCCAACTTCACCCTGTACGGGGACATGAGCGACCGGATGATGAGCCTGGCTGCAGGACTGGGCCCCACCCAGGAAATCTACAGCATCGACGAGAGCTTCATCGGCCTGCATGGTGTGCGTGGAGATCTGGTCGCACGTGCACACAAGGTTAGGGACCGGATCCTTCAGTGGATCGGTATACCCACCTGCATCGGCATCGCACAGACGAAGACCCTGGCCAAGCTGGCGAATCACGTCGCCAAGACCGCAGAGCGCAAGCCGGGCAGCTATCCGGCGGAACTGGCTCAGGTGTGCAACCTGGCCGCGTTGCCTCCACAGGACCTGGATGATGTCCTACAGGCCACGGATGTGGGCGAGGTCTGGGGGGTGGGCAGGCGAATCAGCAAACAGCTCAAGGAACACGGCATCCAGACTGTGCTGGACTTGGTGCGCATGGACCCGGTCACCGTCCGCCGTGGCTGGAACGTGACGCTGGAGAAGACGGTGCGGGAACTGCAGGGTCAGCCCTGTGTGGATCTGGACGATGCTCCAGAGTCCAAACAGCAGATTGCATGCACCCGGTCCTTCGGACAACCTGTCACCGAGCTGGAACCGCTGATCGAAGCCGTCAGCGAATTCGCCAGCCGGGCAGGGGAGAAGCTGAGGAAGCAGAACAGCGTGGCCAGGGAGCTGCTGGTGTTCATCCACACCTCACCGCATCGGCAAGGGCCTCAACTCTCCCGAAGTGTTGTCGTACCGCTGCGCAGGCCAACGGATGACAGCAGGCTGCTCGCAGGCGCCGCAGCCGATGCCATGCGCAGCATGTACCTGCCGGGCTACCGTTTCATCAAGGCGGGGGTCATCTTGGTGGATCTTCAGCCGGCCAGGGTCCAGCAGCAGGAACTGGACCTTGAGCCCGAACAGGAGCCCGAGACAGCACGGGACCGGTCAAGACTGATGGTGGCGATGGATGTCATCAACCAGCGTTACGGCAAGGGCACCTTGCATGTCGGCTCTACCGGGCAGACGGCACCTCAGCGAGCATGGGGCATGAAGCAGGAGAGGCGCACGCCGCAGTACACGACGCGGCTGGAGGATGTGCCGGTGGCAAGAGCGTGACCCCACGCGATCGACATACGCGGTATACGAGCACTCCGACCCAGCGATGGAGTACTCGAGAGCCTTGCTGGGCCACATTGACCCGAAAAATTCCCGGCATTGTCAGAAGCAGTGGCTGGGCGGCAATTGCCTAGTACAGCACTTAAAACAAGCCGGGAACAAGACGGATCCTAACCGAGAAGAGCCCTTCGGGCTTCAGTGACTGACTGACTGACGTTCCCCCGCAAAACCAGTACCCGTCCACGGAAGTGGGTCAACTCCAACTCCAACTTGTACATCCGGGTCCTGTGGTGCTTCAAGCTTGTGCGTGCTTCCGATCGACAAGCGTTGGATCTCCTTCAGCGAGTTGGCCCACCTCGAGCCATTCGATGTTGTCTAGCTTGAGCCGAGTTACTTGTTTGAATGCATCAGCTAGGTGAGCTTCCACGTTGGCTGGTGTGCCTTTTGGCTTGAGTTCTGCACGCAATGTCATGGTCTCTCTGTGGCCCAGGGTCTCTACGACAAGCTGCGCACGATTGATCTCCGGCACTCGACTCAGCAATTCTTCGATGTTGCGCGGATAGACAAAAACCTCGCGCACTTTTACACCCTGGCCGACGCGGCCTTGCAGAAGACCAATGCGATCAACGAGGCCGTCTTCTGTCTGGCTCAACGCCTGAGCGACGTCGCCTGTGCCGAATCGAACCAATGGCCACCCGCTTTCCAGTGTCGTGACCACGATCTCACCTGTGCTGCCGACTGGCAAGGGCTCGCCCGATACCGGGTCGCACACCTGGACCAGGCGTTCAGGGTGAATGCGGTAGCCCTCAAGTCCATCTTGTTCGTAACCGATGAGTCCAAAGTCTCCGGTCGCATAGGCGGAGAACGTGTTGATGGCATAGCGCTGCTCAAGATCGCGTCGCTTATGCATCCAGTTGCCCATCTCTCCACCGAGCATGGCATTTTTGACGCGCCAGTCACGAGGCAACTGGTACCCCATGCGTTCCAAGGTCTCGATCAAGGTAATGAAGAAGCTGGTGGACGCGCAAATACACGTGATGTCCAACTCCAGAATCAGTTGGGCTTGCTGTTCAGCGCCGCCCGGACCACACGGGATGATCGTGGCCCCGGTAGATGCGATTCCTTGGTCAAGCAAAAGACCTGCGGGCACAAGGTGGTAAGACCAGGTATTCAGCACGCGATCGCCGGGGCCGATGCCTGCTTGGTTAAAAACTTGCGCGAATCCACGCCCGGTGACATCGCTTGAAAGCTCTGGTTCATAGATCGGCCCTGGAGACACAAAGATGCGTCGAATGTCGTGAGTGTCCGCGGCCAGGAACCCGCCAAAAGGGGGATGTGCTCGTTGGAGGGCGAGTAGTTGGTCTTTGGTCGTGACGGGCAGGCGGGCAAGATCACTGGCGCCGCATAAGTCGGCCGGCGCCATATTCGCCCGCTCATAGATGTCTCGTATTGCTGGGGCCTTCCGGTAAGCCTGGGTCTGAATGCGCTGAAGTGCTGCGAATCGGTTGGAGCATGGGGGCGTGGTCATGGTTCGGAACCTTGGTTCACTTGCCGGTGAAACGCGGCGCGCGTTTTCCCTGGAAGGCATCCAGCCCCTCTTGAAGGTCGGCGCTGAAAGCATGAACTTCTGACGCCAGCAGTTCCAAGCGAAGTGCCGTGTCCTCTGATTGATCGAGCCCGTCGTCAACCAGAGCCTTCATGCGCTGAAGGCCCAAAGGGCTCTTGGTGGCAATGGTGTCGGCCACCTTCTGGGTCGCTGCGTCGAGCTGCGAGTCGTCCACGACCTGATTCACCAACCCGGCTTCTCGCATCTCCTCGGCTGAAACGAACTCACCGGTGTAGAGAAGGTACTTGGCGCGGGTCGGGCCAATCACACGGGGGAGACGCACCGAGCCGCCACCTCCAGGAAGCAGGCCGTAGTTGGCGTGTGCATCGCCGATCTTTGCGCTCTTGGCAGCGATAACCAGATCGCAGCACAGCACCAACTCCAGCCCTCCCGCGAGGGTAATGCCGTTTAGCGAGGCAATGACCGGCTTGGGGAATCGGTCCAGGCGGTTCATCGTGCGCAAGACACCCGCGAGGAAGGCGCTCGTGCCGTTCTCGCCCAGTTGACCTCGCACGTACTTAAGGTCCGCCCCAGCGCAGAAGGCGCGGCCGGTACCAGTAAGAACAACGGTCATGACGTCGTTGCTCTCCAGTGCCTGGTCCAGCCCCCTGTCGATGGCTTGGAGCACTTCTGGGGTGAGCGAGTTCATTGCATCTGGGCGATTCAGGCGGATCCAAAGAGATCGATTCCGGACTTCGGTAACCACCACTGACTCTGACATGTCTTCTCCATTCTCGGCGTGCTTAGGGACCTCACATTCTTTCATTTGACTATCGAGTAAGTAACTTGGTGATTTCCCTTACCCATAATAAAGCGGCTTTACTTTAGAGTAAAAAAAGAGGAGTCCCCATGAAGTCATCTAGTCAAAGCAGTCAGCTACCGTTGGCAGGAGTCAAGGTAGTGGAGTTCGAAGGAATCGGACCCGGCCCATTGGCGGGCTTTCATCTGGTACAGCTCGGCGCGAGCGTGACCCTGGTCGCACGCCCAGGTCGAGGGGCTCTGCCAGCAGAAATGACCCCGCCTACCGATAGCTTGATTAACCGCGGCAAACATCGTGTCACTCTGAACTTGAAGACGCCACACGACAAAGTGGCTGCAATCGACTTGATTGCCCAAAGCGATGCCTTGATTGAAGGGAATCGTCCAGGGGTGATGGAGCGGCTGGGTCTGGGGCCTCAAGACTGCGCCAAGGTGAACCCCCGCCTCGTCTACGGCCGCATGACGGGATGGGGGCAGGATGGTCCGCTGGCCCACGCCGCAGGCCACGACATGAACTACGTGGCCCTAACCGGACTGATGTCACTGACCGAAACGCCGGGTCATCCTCCAATTCTGCCACCCACGGTCTTGGGAGACGCGGCGGGGGCCTTGGGTCTGACGATGGGAATCGTCGCCGGGATGTTCGCCGCGAGAAGTGGCGAAGGAAAGGGTTGTGTAGTCGATGGAGCGATCGTGGATGTGCTGGCCCTCCTGGCGCCCTTGGTTCAGCTTCTCCGCAAGGGTGGTGCTCTAGAGGGGACCGTGGCCAGCGTCTTTCACGACTCACCGTTCTATGACCGCTATCGGTGTGCAGACGGTCGGTACATCACGGTTGGCGCTATTGAGCCGCAGTTCTATGCGCTTCTTCTGGAAAAGATGGGGCTGTCGGACGTGGATCCCTCTCAGCAGATGAACAGGGCCGCTTGGCCCGCACTGAAAGCCCGAATGGCTGAGGCATTTGCGTCGAGGTCAAGCAGCTATTGGACTGGAGAGCTGGAAGGCACTGATGCCTGCTTCGCACCAGTCCTCACCTTGGGAGAGGCAGCGAAGCATCCCCATAACGCCAGTCGAGGTCTGTATCGCGTGACCGACGAGGGTGATGTAGAGACGGCGCGGGGCTTGCGCTTCCTGCCTCTGGTCGATCCGGACCTTTTGAGATCGCCCCAATGAGGGTTTACCCCTCTCTCTTTTTTTGTTTTTTACTTTAAAGTAAAACCATTGCACGGCGGGTAAAGTTAAGCTATTCCGCCAGTATTCAAGAGCCATAAGGAAACTGAGCATGAATGACATCTACGTGATTGGGGTTGGCATGACGCCGTTTGGCCGACACCTCGACCTTGACATGAAAGCCCTTACTAGGCAGGCAGTGGAGGCAGCCCTTGCAGATGCCGCCATGCAGAAGGAGCAGTTGGAAGCGGCCTTCTTTGGCAACACTTCTCAAGGACACATGGAAGGGCAGCACATGATTCGCGGGCAGATTGCCTTGCGCGCCATGGGCATTGGCCGGGTTCCGGTGGTGAACATTGAGAACGCCTGCGCGAGTGGATCATCTGCGTTTGCGCTGGCGTGCAGTCACTTGAAGTCCGGAGCGGGCGACGTCGCTCTCGCGGTTGGAACCGAGAAGATGTTCTCTACCGACAAGGCGCGGATGTTCTCCGTGTTTGACAGTGCTTGGGATATCTCCCGTGCACAAGAGATTCGAGATTCCCTGATGAAGCTGGGCAGGGAGGTGTCCGTACCCGAAGGATCGACCTCGCCCAAGCCGTACAGCGTCTTCATGGACGTATATGCCGCATTCGCGCGTTCGCACATGCGGACATTCGGTACGACCCAGCGGCAGCTCGCGGCTGTGGCGGCCAAGAACCACACCCATTCGGTTCATAACCCGCTCTCCCAGTACCGTGTGGCATACACCATCGACGAGATCCTAGCGGCGCCACCCATCACCTATCCGCTGACTTTGCCAATGTGTTCACCAATCTCAGATGGTGCCGCGGCCGCAATTTTGTGCACCGGCAAGGCCATTAAACGCCTCAACTTGGACGCAAGCCGAGCGATCCGTGTACTCGCTTCGGTGGTGCAAAGCGGATCAGATCGCGATGAGTCCGACTACCGCTCCCACTGCACAGCGTTGGCGGCCACCAAGGCCTACGAATTGGCCGGTGTGGGAGCCGCAGACATATCGGTGGCCGAAGTCCATGACGCTACCGCCATGGGCGAAATCATCCAGTCCGAGAACCTTGGCTTCTGCGAGTTCGGCATGGGCGGTGTCATCGCGGAGCGCGGTGAGACAAGCATCGGAGGGCGGATCCCTATCAACCCATCAGGTGGTCTGGAGTCCAAGGGCCACCCTGTAGGTGCGACCGGGCTTGCACAGATCCATGAGCTGGTCACTCAACTACGAGGGGAGGCAGGGAAGCGCCAGGTGGAAAGTGCCCGGCTTGCGCTCGCCGAGAACGGCGGGGGCCTGGAAGGGATTGAAGAAGCCGTGGCATGCATAACGATTCTTGGCCGCTGAATCACAGAACCAAGTACGAACAAGGAGACAACATGGACATTCAAAACGTAGTGGCACTCGTCACTGGAGCAGGATCGGGCCTGGGCCTGGCCACCTGCCAGGCGCTGGTAGCGGCGGGCGCCAAGGTGATGGCAGTGGACGTTGATGAAGAGCGCTTGGTCAACAACGTACTGCCCCTAGGGTCAAGCGTTCGCATTCAACGGGTCGACGTGTCCAACGATGCTGAGGTGAAAGCTGCCGTCGACTTTGCGGTGCAGGCCTTTGGCTCTTTGCAGGTGGCCGTGAACTGTGCTGGCATTCTTGGGCCGTGCAAAACCTTGAGCAAAGGCGAACTGTTTCCCCTTTCTCTCTGGAACCAGGTGATTGCCGTCAACCTCACGGGCACGTTTAACGTCATCCGCCACGCGAGCCTTGCGATGTCGCGAAATACCGCCAGCGAGGACGGCGAGCGAGGTGTGATCGTGAACACCTCTTCTGGAGCCGCTTGGCAGGGACAGATGGGTCAGGCAGCCTACAGCGCAACGAAGGCTGGGGTGATGGGAATGACGCTCCCAGTATCCCGTGACTTGGCACAGCACGGGATTCGTGTCGTCGCTATTGCGCCCGGCCTGTTCGAGACGGGCATGTCCGCCGGCATGCCGCCCAAGGTCTCTCAGGGGCTGATCGATAACTCGATCCTCTTCCCCCACCGGATGGGGCGACCGCAGGAGTTTGCCTCACTGGTTCAACACATCGTCGAAAACGCCTACTTCAACGCCACCACCATCAGCCTGGACGCGGGGACCCGCTGACGGTCAGCATCTCACAAAAAAGAGCTGAACCTATTCTGGGACTGAATGAAAAGAGGTTTCCATGCAAGTAAGACGACTGATGGATCGCGGAGGAAAGAATGAGTGATCTGCCAAAGGGTAAGCACGCTCAGATCGTGCTTTCCGCAAGCCATCTGCTTTTGAAGTTTGGGGGAATCGTGGCCCTGAACGATGTCTCCATTGATGTACGCGACGACGAGTTGTTGGCCGTGATCGGTCCTAACGGAGCAGGGAAGTCGTCGCTGATGAATTGCCTAAGTGGCTTCTATCGTCCCAAGGCAGGCGAAATCCGTCTTGGCGAGCACTCGATCAGAGGCATGGGCACACACGAAGTGGCGGCCCGCGGATTGGCCCGCACGTTTCAAGGTACCCACATCTTCTCGGGCATGACGGTCATTGAGAACCTGATGGTGGGGCGCCACTTGCATATGCGCACCAACCTGATCCAGTCCTTTTGCCATTTCGGACCCGCTGTACGCGAAGAGGTGGCTCACAGGGAAGCGGTGGAGGAAATCATCGAGTTCCTGGAAATCGAGTCGATCCGGCACTCCCCAGTGGGCAGCCTGGGTTATGGACTTCGCAAGCGCGTCGACCTCGGGCGCGCTCTCGCTCAAGATCCCAAGATCCTTCTCATGGACGAGCCAATGGCCGGAATGAATACCGAGGAGAAGGAAGATCTGGCTAGGTTCATTCTGGATGTGAGAGAAGCCAAACGCATCCCGATCGTGCTGGTCGAGCACGATATGGGGGTTGTCATGGACCTTGCGGATCGCGTGGCTGTGCTGGACTTTGGCCGAAAGATTGCCGAGGGAACACCCAAGGAAATCCAGGCCGATCCTGCCGTATTGAAGGCATATCTGGGTGAGGGGGTGGCATGAACATTCGCATGGCAACACTGCCGCAACTGCTGCGTGACCACGCCAGACGCTCACCGCAGCGACTTTCGCAGCGGCACAAGACGCGTGGTATCTGGCGCGAGTACGACTTCTCACAGGTCCAGCGCAATGTCATGGACTTGGCCTTGGGTCTTCACCAACTGGGTATTCAACGCGGAGAGACGGTCGCAATCATTGGTGAGAACGAGCCTCAGCATTACTGGGCCGAATACGCGGCACAAGCAGTCGGGTGCAAGGTAATCTCACTGTATCCGGACCTCACGGCAGACGAAGTGCAGTACCTGCTGGATGACAGTGAGGCCGTCTGTCTCTTTGCTCAGGATCAGGAACAGGTGGACAAAGGGTTGGCGGTGAAGACGGCCACTCCCAACCTGCGGCACATCGTGTACTGGGACGACACGGGCATGTGGTCGTACCGAGACCCCATCTTGCGCAAGTTTCATCAGTTGCAGAGCGAGGGGCGGTCCCTTGGCGAAAAGGATGAGCTGATGTACGACCGTCTCGTTGATCAGGGCCGTCCTGACGACATCGCGGTGCTTTCGTACACATCAGGCACCACGGGCAAACCCAAGGGGGTGATCCTTTCACATCGTAGCTTGGTTGACAACGCCCAACGTCTGATCAATGCCACGAAGGCCAGGCCAGGCACCCAGTACCTGAGCTACATCGCCCCAGCATGGGCAACGGAGCAATTCATGGGTCTGGCCCTGGGAATCGGCCTGCCCATGGTGGTCAACTTTCCTGAGGGCCCTGAGCAGGTTCTTGAAAACATTCGAGAGCTGGCGGTCGAGGCCATGACGTTTGCCCCGCGCCAATGGGAAAGCATGGCGTCTTCCGTGCAGGCACACATGCTCGACGCGGGCGCTGTGCGGCGAGCAATTTACGAGTGGGGTTTGAAGGTTGGACATGCTGTGCACGTCGCGCGTATGGACGGCAAGCACGTGTCGTGGTGGAGTCGGGCCTTGCTGCCCCTCGCCAATGCGCTGGTCCTTAGGCCGTTGAGAGACCAACTTGGCCTGACACGATTGCAGGTGGCCATCTGCGGAGGAGCCACCATGGCACCAGATGTGTTCCGCATGTTCCATGCAATGGGCGTTCCCTTGAGAAACATCTATGGCTCGACAGAGGTCGGGCTGTTGACGAGCCACCAGGGAGACCGTTTTGACCTAGAAACCGTTGGTCACTGGATGCAGACGCACCCCGAGGCAGGAACTCCTCTGGAGTGGATGCTGACAGCAGATGGGGAGTTGTGCGTCAGGGGAGGGAGTTCGTTTCTGGGCTACTACCGACGCGAAGGCTCTTTCGAGGCCAAGGTCAAAGACGGGTGGTACCAAACCGGAGATGCGGTTACCAAGACGGACCGAGGCGAACTTGTGTTTTTGGAGCGTGTGTCCGATCTGAAGCGTCTTGCCGATGGCCAGACGTTCCCGCCGCAGTTTGTTGAAACCCGCCTTCGCTTCAGCCCGTTCATCAAAGACATCATGACCGTCGGAGATGAAAGGCGCGACTTTGTTGCAGCACTAATCAACATCGACATGGGTGTGCTGTCTCGCTGGGCAGAAGAAAAGCGCATTGGCTTCTCGACCTTCACGGATCTCTCGCAGCGCCCAGAGGTGGCCGACCTCCTTAGCCGGGAAATCTCCCGGGTAAACCAGTTCCTGCCCGCCCACGCGCGAGTCCGGCGTTTCGCCAACTTTCCGAAGGAGCTTGACCCGGATGAGGGCGAGTTGACCCGATCGAGAAAGCTGCGTCGAGAGTTTCTGGAAGATAGGTATGCGGCGCTGATTCAAGGTCTTTACAACGGGGCGTCTGAAGTGACTGTGGACATACCGGTGACCTATCAGGATGGACGTCGCAGCCAGTTCACCGCGCAGGTACTCATTCGCGACGTAGCGGCTGCCGACCAGACGACCAAGGCCGGTATTTCAAATGGGAGAAGGCAATGATTGATTTCCTGAATTACCTCATCAATGGCGCGTTGACGGGCCTCTTGTATGCACTGATTGCCATGGGTTTTGTGGTGATCTATCGGGCATCAAAGGTGTTCAACTTCGCGCAGGGGGAGTTGGTCGTCTTCGGCGGGTACATGGTCTGGTGGACAGTGATTCAAATGGGAATGCCGTTGTGGATCGGCCTGCCAGTGGCATTCGTGAGCGCAGCCATCTTCGGCTTGATGATCGAGCGGATTTTCTTTGCGCGACTTGTCGGTGAATCCGTTTTTTCCATGGTGATGGTGACCATCGGGCTTCTGATCCTAATTCGGGGTGTGGTCTTGGTCCTGTTTGGTCCACAAGTCCGCGCCTTTCCGATGGTTTTTCCAATTGATCCGCTGATCTTTGGTGACATCCTGATCTCTCGCTCGATGTTCTATGGTGGGTTGCTCACGATTGCCATTGGTTTTGGGCTTTCGTGGTTTTTCAACAAAACGCGTACGGGTTTGACGATGACCGCCGTGGCCGAAGACCATCAGGTGGCGATGTCAATGGGTATCTCCGTGCAGCGATCCATTGCCTTTGCCTGGATTCTCGGCTCTGTGCTTTCCACCCTGGGTGCCATGGTTCACCTGAGTGGCCGCTCTATCAACATGCTGAGCTCCGACATCGGATTGGCAGCGCTTCCTGTGGCATTGCTCGCTGGCTTGGAATCGCTCGCAGGATTGTTGCTCGCCGGTGTGCTGGTGGGCGTGATTCAAGGTTTAGCATCGGCCTATCTTGATCCTCTGGTTGGCGGTGCAATTGGCTCTGTATTTCCATTCATCATCATGTTGCTGATGCTCTTGATTCGTCCAACCGGTATGTTCGGTTGGAAAACCATTGAAAGGGTTTGATCATGGATCCCGCAGGTATTTTCGCAACCTCCTATCGTCAGGATCAATCGCTTATCCGCACGCGAAATCAAGCATTTGCGCTGTTGATATTTGTTGTGGCTCTGTTTGCCCTGCCGATGGTCGCCGAGGTTCGATCGGTGGCAGTGATGACGTCGATGCTGATCACTGCAGTGGTGGTTCTTGGTCTGCAAATCAATACTGGTTTGGCTGGCCAGGTCAATATAGGCCAGGCCGCCTTCATGGGGGTCGGTGCTTATTCGACGGCTGTGCTTGCCAGCAAACTGCACCTTCCATTCTGGCTGGCCCTGCCCGCGGGTGGGGTGTTCGCAGCGCTTTTTGGCCTCATTTTCGGTCTTGCTGCCGTCCGGATAAAGGGGTTCTACCTCGCGCTTACCACGATTGCTGCGCAGATCCTGTTTCACTTCTTTGTGCTCAATCTTCCACAAAAGTGGCTGGGTGGCTCAAACGGCATCACCCTGGAGCCTGCTGAGCTGTTTGGATTCAGGTTTGAGACGGATATAAGCATGTATTACCTGTGTCTCGTGGTCGCAATGATCATGATCGCTGGAGGATACGGCATTGCGCGTAGCCGACACGGACGAATCTTCGCCGCCGTTCGTGATGATGATGTGGCTTCAGGGATGATGGGCATCGACGTGGTGAGGACGAAAGCCCTGGCATTTTTGGTTGGTGCTTTTTATGCCGGTATTGGTGGAGGGCTGTGGGCATACTACATTCGCTTTGTGGCGATTGACCAGTTCACGCTGATTCATTCAATCTGGTTTATTGCCATGATCATCGTGGGTGGCATGGGCTCGATTACTGGCGCACTGATTGGTGTTTTCGTTATTCGTATGGCTCAGGAGTCCATCACGAGCATGGGGCCTGCACTGGTCGAGCGCATTCCATTTCTAGGCGGAGACTTGGTGTTTGCTGCTATGAATATTTTTCTCGGTGGCATCATCGCTGGCTTTCTGATTTTTGAGCCTCGCGGCCTGATGCATCGTTGGAATATTGCGAAGCAGTCCTATCGAATGTGGCCCTATCCCTATTGAACATAAACATTATCCCGATCCCCATTTTCACGCTGGTGGGTGGTTGATTTTGGTTAAACAGCGTAATCACCAAGGAGACAAACAAATGATTAAACAGAAGATATGGGCTTCGGTCAGAGTCCGCCATGCTTTGGGCTCGGCTGCTCTCTTGGCCGTACTGGGCAGTGGAAGCACCGTCTACGCTCAGACGACATACAACATTGCTGGGATCGCTGACTTCACCGGGCCCTTCGCTGACGTGATGAAGGACATCACGGGCTGCCGCCGCGGGGTGCTTGACTGGTGGAATGAAGAGGTAGGCAAATCGCTCGGCGTTACCCTAAAAGTCAAGGAGCATGACGCACGCTACGACGTGGCCCAAGTCGCTTCCCTCTGGCCAGGCATCAAGGCGGAGCTCAACCCGATTGCCGTCTGGGGCCTCGGCGGGCCAGACAGCAATGCGCTGCAGCAGAGATTGCCCAACGACAAGGTACCCCTGCTGCTCGGCACGGCTGGCTATGGCTTTGCTTGGAAGGATGGCAGCTGGGTGTTCAATGCACGGGCGACTTACCCGCATGAAGCGGCCGGCTTTTACGCTTGGTATCAGAAGAAGATGGGGGGTGGACCGCTGAAGGTCGGGGTGATTTCTTCGGAAGTTTCTCCCGCGTATGTGGACATTCACAAGGGTGTGGAGCGATTTGCCAAGGACAACCCCCAGATCCTGGAAGTGGTGGAGACGATCTACACCGAGGCACAGCCGACGGACCTTACGCAGCAAGTGCATCGACTGCTTCGCAAAGGGGCGACGGTGATTCAAGTCTTCAACAATACGGCATCGGTGGTGGCTACCCGTCGTGCCTTGCAAAGCCTTGGTAAGGGCAACCTACCTATTGTGGTCAGTGCACACAACGGGTTGCTCTCGTCGGGCAAGGCCTTGGGCGACCTCAACCGGATGGAGGGAAGTTACGAGGTTTATGGCATGGCCATCCCGACGGACGATCCTACAGCTGCGCGAGCCTTTTTCGAGAAGCTGCGCACCCAGTACAAGACGCAAGCCAACTTCACATCGCCCTGCATGATGGGGTTGGCCACTTCCCTACTCACGGTCCGCGCGGTGGAACAGGTGGTCAAGATTAAGGGTCCTGCCGGCGTGACGGGCGCGGATGTTCGCACTGCTTTGCAGACCAACGCTTTCCCAAGCGAGCTGACATTTGGTGTTCTGCCCAACATCAAGTTCAGCAACGATGCTCCGTTCCCGACTTCTGGTTTGGCGGTGAACATCGGAACGATTGAAAAAGGGATGTACAAGCTGGTCGAACAAAGCGCTCCCGTTCCGAACGTGAACAAGTGGTAATTGACTGCATATCCAGGCCCGCCGCGACGGGCCTGGAGTGACGAATATTGGAGTTGCCTGTGCTTGAACTAAATAACGTTGAGGTTCTTTACAGCGAAGTGATTTTGGCTGTAAAGGGCATAACAGCGTGTGTACCAAAGGGCCAGTGCGTTACCCTGCTCGGTGCCAACGGCGCGGGTAAGAGCACGACGCTCAAAGCCATTTCAAACCTCATTCGTACCGAAGATGGTCGGGTCACCGCAGGATCGATCACGCTCGACGGGACCAACATCACCGGGGCGAACCCGGTGGATGTGGTGAGACAGGGTCTCGTGCACGTGATGGAGGGGCGCAAGGTCCTGCGTCACATGACGGTCGAACAGAACCTGGTGGTCGGTGGGCACTTGGGAAGCGGGCGAGAGGCCAAGGAAAGGCTCGACGAGGTCTATTCCCGCATCAAGCGCTTGGCCGCCCTGCGCGACCGAACCGCAGGTTATTTGTCGGGAGGCGAACAGCAGATGCTGGTGATTGGTCGCGCATTGATGTCCCAACCCAAGTTGGTGATGATCGATGAGCCATCGCTCGGATTGGCTCCCCTTATGGTGGAGGAGGTGTACGGCCTTCTTTCCGACTTGAAAGCCAGCGGACTGACTTTGCTGATCGTCGAGCAGAACACCCGCGTCGCGCTTGAACTCGCAGATTACGGCTATGTGATGGAGAGCGGTCGCATCGTGCTGGAGGGGCCTTCTAGCCAACTCAAGAGCAATGAGGACGTTCGCGAGTTCTACCTCGGCTTGACAGTGGAAGGAGAGCGCAAGAGCTTCCGGGACATGAAGCACTACCGGCGCCGCAAGCGCTGGCTCGGTTGAGCTGCGTTTTTTGACACAAAAAAGTTAACCCCAAGGACATCAGATGAGCAGTGTTTCCAACGCTTTCCTCAGCGAACAAGAGGTCATGATTCGGGAGTCGGCCCGCCGCGTAGCGGAGGAGGTCGTCGCCGTCACAGCGGCGCAACGCGACCAAAGCGGCAAGTGGCCTCATGCGGAAATTCAGTCCGTGGCCGAATTGGGGTTCATGGGCATGCTGGCCCCTCAAACACATGGAGGTGCGGGACTTTCTTTCGTGGAGTATTGCTTGGCCATTGAGGAGTTCGCTGTCGCCGATGGCGGCTTTGCCACCATGATGCACGTGCACAACTCATCAGCGCATGTCTTATGCAATTTCGGCACAGAGGAGCAGAAGGCTCAGCACCTGCCCGGGTTGGCTTCGGCTAAGAACATCGGTGCATTTCTTCTGTCGGAACCTCATGCTGGTTCTGACACTGCCTCCATCCGAACCTCCGCCAAGCGCGATGGTGAATACTACGTGATCAACGGTAGCAAGCAATGGATTTCGAATGGAAGCGAAGCGGGTTTCGCCTTTGTCGTGGCGGCCACGGGGGAGCCTGGGTCTCGGAATCGATTCAGCCTGTTCATTGTTGATCCCAAGGATCCGGGCTATCAGGTGCTCCGTATCGAGAACAAGCTCGGACAGCACACCGCGCATACTGCCCAGATTCAGCTGGACAATCTGCGCGTTCCAGTCGGCAATCTGGTGGGAGAAGAAGGGCGAGGATATGCAAAGGCCCTGTCGCTCTTGTCAGACGGGCGCATCGCGATTGCCGCCCTGGCGATCGGTGTCGCGCGCGCTGCGCTCGAGGCTGCCATTCGTTACGCCAAAGATCGGGAAGCCTACGGTAAGCCGATCTCGGCACTCCAAGCCGTCAGCTTTGATCTGGCCGACATGGCGATGCAGGTTGAGGTGGCTCGCCAGTACATGATCTACGCCGCGCGCCGGCGAGATGCGGGGCTTCCCTCAGACAAAGAGGCTTCGATCGCCAAGCTGTTTGCCAGTGAGATGGCTGAGAAGGTCTGCTCTGCAGCGATTCAAGTCCATGGTGGCTACGGCTACGTTTCGGACTTCCCGGTGGAGCGCTATTACCGAGATGTTCGCGTTACCAAGATTTACGAAGGTACCAGCCACATTCAGAAGCTGATTATTGCGCGCCAGATTTTGGCTGAGTGAGTGTCTGGGCAAGCCGCCGAAGGCGGCTGCCCGAGGTCATTGGATATCATGTTCGACTAACAACTGTCTCCCCTTAGCAAAGCGCGACCTCTAACCTTATGAGCCAATCCATCGAAGCGGAGCCCAAGCCACGGGTGCGTTCAGCGACCAAGCGCGCCACCAAAGGGGCGAGGTGGAACAACGCCGTCAGTGGTGCGGATGAGCAGTACGAGCTCAAGCGGCAGGCAGTGATTGCTGAAGCGTCTAAAGCCTTTGGGCGCCAGGGGTCACAAAACGTCTCGCTCGACGAGATTGCAAACGCACTCAACGTTACCAAGCCTGCCCTCTACTACTATTTCAAGAGCAAGCAGGAACTCATTTACGAGTGCCATGAGCTGGCGATGAAAATTGGTGATCAGGTGTTGAAAGACGCGATCGCATCAGAGTCCACTGGGTACGGACGGATCACCGCGTTCATGCGGAATTACATCTCGCACCTGACAGATCAGATGGGAGCTCCCGCGATCCTGCACGACTTTTCCGCTATGACGCCAGCGGATCGTAAAAAGATTACCGCACGCCGGAGAAAGTTTGACCTCCAGCTTCGCAACATCATAGAAGAGGGCGTTCGGGACGGTTCCATTGCGCCTTGTGACGCAAGGCTCGCGGTGTTTTGGTTCATGGGGGCGATCAGTTCTATTTCCCAGTGGTACCACGCTGACGGCACACTCACTGGCGATCAGGTGGCAGAGGTATTCATCCGCTTCCTGGCTGATGGCATACGTCCGCAGACTGCCTGTCCCACTATCTCTTGAGGCTCACAAGCGAGTGCCCGCTTGCATGACGCGCGCATGCGAGGGCAACTGGCATTCGCGGTGCGGTGGCCGCAATACACGCCAACAACGATGAACTGGTCGAGTCGGCGTCGGCTGATACGTCAAGACCTGGCTGTGCGATGGGGTTTGACATCCAGTATCCACCAGCAGATTTAACAGGAGTAATGAAATGAAAGTCATCGTCCCCGTCAAACGTGTGGTCGACTACAACGTCAAGGTGCGCGTCAAGAGCGACGGCACGGGCGTGGACATTGCCAACGTCAAGATGAGCATGAACCCGTTCGACGAGATTGCCGTCGAAGAGGCGGTTCGCCTGAAGGAGAAGGGCGCTGCGACCGAGGTGATCGCCGTCTCCTGCGGCGTGGCCCAGTGCCAGGAAACCCTGCGCACGGCCATGGCCATCGGCGCCGACCGTGCCATCCTGGTCGAGACCGATGTCGAGCTGCAGCCCCTGGCCGTGGCCAAGCTGCTCAAGGCGCTGGTGTACAAGGAACAGCCCGGCCTGGTGATCCTGGGCAAGCAGGCCATTGACGACGATGCCAACCAGACTGGCCAGATGCTCGCGCGCGCGCAGTTC